>Ga0208629_100305_pt1 | contig 24080 bp, 10 predicted proteins | sample LakWasMet19_HOW5_2_FD_183865 | JGI IMG/M metagenome (GOLD analysis project Ga0208629, IMG submission 183865) | Freshwater sediment methanotrophic microbial communities from Lake Washington under simulated oxygen tension - Sediment Metagenome... | ecosystem: Environmental > Aquatic > Freshwater >... | reverse complement strand
GGACCTGCTGTCTGCGGGGCAGAGCAAGGCGCAGCTGCAGCTCGTGGAGACGACCGCCAAGGGCAGCAAGGGCGCCGGCAGGCTGAGGGTCGTCTCAGCGAGCTTGGCGCTGGCGCCTGCGGCGGAGGTCGCTGCAGTTGCTCCCGCTGCGGCAGCTGCTGTGTCAGCTTCCCTGGACAGCGCCGCACCTGCGGCAGGGCTGTCGAAGCCTCCTGCGCAGCCTGAGCCTGCAGCGTCGCCCGCTGCGGCCCCGGCCGTCAAGCCTGCGCCAGCGGCCGTGGAGGCAGCGCCAGCACCCAGCGCAGCGGCAACGACGAAGCCTCCTGCTGCGTCGGGAGAGACGCCTGCGCCGACGCTCGCTCCAGCGGCCTCCCCCACCGACACCGCCTCGGCCAAGGACGCTGCCTCTGCGATCTCCCCGCCCACCGCCAGGCGCACCTCCCTGCCGACCTCCACTCGCCGCGGCAGCATGCTGGCGGAGGCAGCTGCGCCCGCAGCGCCCGTGTCTGGCACGCTGCACCGGGGGATGCGGGGTCACGGGCTGGACGCCAAGGACGTTGCCCTCTTCGGCAAGGCGTCCAGCGACCCCTACGTGCGTCTGCTGCGGGTGCTGCCAAGCGGCGTGCGCGCCCCGGCATGGCGCGGCACCGTAGTGAAGCAGAGCCTGGACCCCATGTGGCCCGTGGAGGAGGTGGAGCTCAGCAAGCTGGCAGGGGACCTGCACGCGCCGTTGGTCATGCAGGTGAGCTAGCAGCGCGCAGACGGCAGGGACAGGCGCAGGGTTGCCGCTTGCTACCTAGTTGCGCACCGCTGAGTGTCAGCCCCTGTTGTCCTCCACATTTGCCCTCCATGGTGGTCAAAAGTCCATCCCTCGCCCCTCCCTCTGATCCCCCCTTGCGCAGGTGTTCGACCACGACGACGGCACTGAGGACGACCTTATCGGGGAGGCCAAGGTGACGCTGGCGCAGCTGCTGCAGGCCGCCGAGGTCGGCACACAGATTCCGATCGTCAACGACCGGCTGAAGCAGAAGCGCGGATGTGAGTGTCTTCACCCGCACAGAGCCTGCTGCTCCAGGCATCGCAACGGATGCAGCTCGTGCGTCTCGCCCTGCATTGCCCTGCCTGCGTGGCGCCGCCTACAACGACCTCCCATTCGCTGCCTTTCACTCTTCCATGCAGACACCGACTCAGGCAAGGTTACGGTGTATTCTGCTCGCATCGAGCCAGCGAGCGGTGTCTCGACCAACACGACTGTCGCGGCCCTGCCTGCGCCGACCCCCGCTAGCAGCGCTGCGGACGCCGCCACAACTGAAGCTGCGGCTCCCCCTCCTCCTCCACCTCCTATGCCAAAGCCTGAACCCAGTCTGCCTTTGGCGCCTCCCGCAGACGTTGCCTCCTCGGTTGCCGTAGCTGTCCCTGCCGCGGCGCCTGCCGAAGCGCAAGCCGCGCCTCGCGAGCCTCCGTCCGACCGCAGCAGGGCCGCCGCCACCCCACCTGGGGAGGCCACGCCGCGAGTGCGGTCTCTAGCTATGCCTGCGGCGTCCGCTGCGCCGCGGACTCTGACCGTCATTTCGCAGGCCAGCGTGCCCGTGCTGGCTGTGGAGGCGCCTCCCGCACCCGAGTCTGTGACGGTACACAAGGCGGTGGAGCGCGGGGCCCACACCTTCGACGTGACGGCACACGGCCTGCTCCCGTGCCCGGTGGGGGCGGCCAGTCTTGGCATCCGCATCGAGGGCCTGCAGCTGCCGCCTCTGCACGAGCCGCAGGCGGCGCTGGCGGGGGCGGTCGTCGTGACGGCCAGCTACGGCGACCAGGTGCTCTGGGCGTCGCAGCCGCAGCCCGCCGCTCCCGTCATTGCGCAGTGCTTCCGCGAGGGCGCCGCCACGCTGTCCCTGCCGGTGCAGCAGCTGGACCTGGCTGCCCTGCACAGCGTGGGGGGCCACCTGGGCACACAGCTCACCTGGGAGGCCTCCATTGTCTACCCAGCAGGCCCAGCCGCCGGTGCGGGCGGCGCCCCTGCAGCTGCGGATGGGCTGCACGTGTGCCACATCGGAGGCATGTCGGCGCCGCTCGGGTGCCTCCTCGCGTCTGCCTCCGGCTCCGGGGTGAGCGGCGCAGCGGGCGGCAGCCGCCCCTTCGAGCTGCGCAACGCAGAAATGGTCGCCGCGCTGCCCACCTACTCGCACTCCGGGCGTCTGTCGCTCTACGCGGGCAGCCTGTGGTCCCCCACGCCCCTGCTGCCGCCCGCAGCCCTTGCGCTCTTCACCCCTCCAGAGGCTGCCCTGTCGGTCGGGCTCAAGGGGGACGGGCTGTGCCTCCCCAGCCCGCAGCCCGGTGGCGCAGCGGCGCCCTGCAGCGCCGCCCGCTTGTCGCTGTACCGCCTGCTGCCCGGCGGCATCCTTCAGGAGGCCGGCTGCTCTGCGGTCGCACAGACGGGCAGAGGTGCAGCGGAGGGCAGCGTCGGGTGGGCGGTCTTCCCTGTCCGCCTCCTGGCCCTGTGCGGCGGAGACATGGACGCCCCTCTCGTGCTGCAGGCGTGGGGCGCAGACGGGGCCGCTGCTGCCGCCAGCGACGCGTCCGCACAGCCAGGCGAGCGCAGCGCGTTCGCACCGGCACCCGGCAGTGGCCGCGGGGGCGCCGCTGCCCCGTCCTCCTTCAGCGAGGGTAGCCTGCTGGGGGAGCTGCGCACGTCAGTGCACGCGCTGCTGCAGGCGAGCTCGGACGGGCACCGCCTGCCCCTCATCAACCGCAGCCTGGTGGGCCGCGCCAAGGGATACACGCACTCTGGCTGTCTGTCCGTTTATTTTGCGTCCCTGCTGGGCGTGCCGGCGGCCCGGGCCGCCGCCCGCGTGGTGTCCCTGCCTGGCGCCCCCATCGTCATGCAGCGCAGCACAGGCGGCGCCTCCTGGGTGCGCCTGGGCGACGTGGCGCTGCTGCCAGACGGGGCGGGCAGCGCCGGCACGCAAGACGCAGCCGGCGACGGCTCGGCAGCCAGCAGCAGCAGCAGCGCACTCGTTCCCGCGCTGCCGAGCCAGCCCCTGGCGACTGACGCCGCTGGGCGCCTGCCGCACCTGCCCGCGCACGCTGTGGTGTGCGGCAGGCTGCACCTCACGCTGCAGGCTGCGAACCTCGCCGCCAAGGACGCCGTGGTGGCGGGTGCGCAGGCTGCCTCCGACCCCTTCTTCGTGCTGCACCGCTGCGGCGACGCCCGCACCCGCACGCAGGTCTACCGCTCCCGCGTCGCGCGCCGCACCCTGAACTGCGTGTGGGAGCCGGCCGAGGTGGATGTGGCGGCCCTGTGCGGCGGGGACGTGGACGCCCCGCTGCTGCTGCAGGTGCTGGACCACGACGACGGACAGGCGCCAGACCACATCGGGGAGGTGGCCACCACGCTGCGCCAGCTGCTGCTGGTGGGGTCCACGTTCGACCTCCGCAACAACAGGCAGTCCGGTGCGGCCTCTGCCGCAGGCGACAGCACCGGCACGCTGATGGTGCGTCAGGCCCGGCTCGTGGACGCGAGCATCCAGATTCAAGCGCCTGGCTCCACGCTCACGGTTGCCTCCCCGCGGTCCACGGCCGTGCTGGCCTTGGCCGCCAGCGCCGAGGCGAGCAGCGAGGCGTCCGCCGCGGGCCCCAAGGTACGGGGACACCAGTACGCCTACGCCGCCGCAGCTGCAAAGGCGAACGCATCACTCAACGGGAGCTCGGGCGACGGGCCCTCAGATGCGGTGGACCCCTCCACGGCTGACTCTGCCGACCCGGTGGCTGCCTCCATCATCGCTGCAAACAAGGCGGGCGCGGCAGCTCCCGCCTCTGCTGGCGCCAACATCTCGGCCTCTCCTGCGGTGTCGCGCCGCCTCGTCTCTGCGCGCGTGCCCGGCCGTCTGCTCGTCGCCTCCCCCTCGGTCATGCAGCAGGCGGCCGCTGCAGCGGGCTTCATCGACGGGGCAGCCGCCACCTCCTCCGCCTCCAGCAGCAGTGCAGCAGGGGCGGTCCTGGGGCGCAGCTCTTCCCCGGGGGGCAGCAGGCGCCGTGCGGAGGACGGGAGCCTTGCAGCGCTGCCCACGCGCAATCGGCAGCCTGCGGGCCGCTTCCCTCCCGAGTTCGCTGCGCTCGTGGCGGCTGCGCCCACCCACGTGCACCCCCTGGAGCAGCAGGTTTGGTCTCCGTCCTTCGCACGCGGCGGCGCCGGCGCTCTGCCTGGCCCCGCGGCGGTAGGCTTCCCTAGTGGGCTGCTCGGGCACGCGTACAACAGCGGACCAGCGTTCGATTTCAGCGCGCGCGCCTCCCGCCTCGAACTCGGCTCCGCCGAGAGGCCCCAGCAGCTCTCGCGGCAGCCGCGGCTGGCAGAGGCGGCGCGGCCGAGCCCCGCCACTTCTGCGCCCGCTCCCGCGCCCGCACAGCCGGTGCCAGTGAGGCCCGAGACCGCTGAAGCTCTTGTGCCGGCCGCGGGGGCCATTGGTGGGCGCACGGCAGAGTCATCCCAGGAGCTTGCCTCGCCCGCTGCTTCGTCTGTAGTCCCCGCGGTGTCTGATAAGGTGTCCGCCACCGGCCTCCCCTCGCCCAAGAAGGCCAGCGCCGACAAGGTGCAGGCCGCCGATTCGCACACGTCTACCCCGCAGGATCTCGCGGAGGACAAGGAGTTGAAGGCACTGCTTGTGGCGCATGCCCCGGATGCACCCAGCGCAGCAGACAGCCACGCAACCCTCACAGCAGCCGCAGCAGCAGGCCTTGCGGTTGATCGAGATGCGTCCGCTGTGCTGCTGATCCTGTAGAGCCGTTCGCCGCATGGCCAGGGCGTCGTTGCACATGTACATGTCGCTGCATGGCGTCGTTCGTGTGCATTTGGTGCGCATGTACATGTCGCTGCATGCCGTCGTTCGTGTGCATTTGGGTGTGAGTGCGCAAGCTCGCTGGGCTGCCAGTGTTCTTGAGTGCTTCCGCAAGGTTCCAGCTAGCTGCAGGTGCACCAGACATTGCATATGCATGTGCCGGTCTGTGTTTGAAATCGAACGATCGATACCTGCACCAATGGCGGGGACGTCCACAAGCGTATTGCACATGTCCGGGTTCGTGTTGGAGTCTGACACGAGTCTCGGTAGCCATTGTGACAATGTTGAAAACGTGCACGTGCACTGATGCCTCGAACTCCATGGTTCTGTCGGATTGCACTTGAGTCAAGCTTGTGTAAGTGGCACAACCTTACCTTGAAACTTGCTGGAAATCAACAACACAAGCCCCGGCAAAGCCACAGCGCAAGATGGCTGGCCAGGCAAGGCACAAGCTTAAGTGTATTGTGAGAGTAGCCGTCAGCGAAAAGGCTTGTGCACCGCTCACTCGACGGCCCTCCCCGAGCTGCAGCCCAGTAGTGTTCGACGGGCAGCGTCGACGCTTCGACTGCCAAGCAGTCAGTCGTGAATGCGACGCACGACACAGTGCGCGCCTCAATTCGGATGCAAACAGGCTACCTAACGTTGGCTTGGCAGCGGTCTGGCCTGCGCGCCTACCCGTCGCTCGGGCTTCTCGCCCTGCCGCGGCCGCGGGATGCCCCTGCTGCCCCTGAAGACCAGTCCTCGTGCTGCGTGGCGCGCAGGTGATCCTGCGCGCGCGCCACACCCCACGCCCCCTCCGCAGCCGGCCCATCCTCCTCCTCCTCTTCCACCTCCAAGTCATCCGCTGGCGCCTTGTCCGGAAGATGCCGAGAGCGGCCGCGGGCGGCACCGCCAGAAGGTGAATGGGACGGAGGCAGCACATCCGCGAAGCCAAGGGCTCCTTGCGAGGGCGCGCGCACCGCTGGCGCAGAGGCGGCCAGCCACGCACCTGAGGCGCCGTCAACGCCGGAAGCCGTCGCCCACGCAGACAACTCCCGAGAGGCTGCGCTAGTGTACAACCGAGCGCCCTGCGAGCCCGAGGCGGAGAGCGGGGAATCGGCAGGCGCGGAGGGCGGGGGGGATCCCGCAAGGCCGACAGCGGCACGCGCACGCACGCGGTGCAGGTCGCCTCCGCTGTGCTCGTCACGTGAAGCCATCGCAGCTGCAGATACGGGCGCCAGCGCGTGGTGAGGAAATGACGCTGGTTCACGAGCTGCGCTGCCAGCAAGGCCCCTGCCACTGCTGGCGGCAGCATCGGCGGGAGGCGCCCCAGCGGGAGGGGGGCTCGACCCAGGCGACTCGCCGATGGACTGCAGCAGCGCCTGCAGGCCCAGCGCCCCGCCGCTGAGGAGGAGCAAGTGCAGCGGGTCGCGCCCGCCCGCGAAGCCCACGAACACGGTGTCGTAGAAGAGGTGCAGCAGCGCGTGGCCCGCCTCCACCAGCAGGGAGCTGATGGCGCGCAGCGGCAGGCCCAGGCGCGTCAGCTGCCGGCGCAGCGATATGATGAGGTACAGCGCCCGCAGCAGGTCGGGCAGCTCCGTGCGCAGCACAGCGCGCACCACCGCAGCCGTCGTGTCGGGGGTCTGCGCCGCGAAGGGGCGGTTGCGCAGGCTGCGGCTCGCCGCGTCGCGCGCAGAGGCGCCCCTGCTGCCGCCGCCGACCTCGCCCGAGCCCCCCGCCCAGCCGGGCACGAAGGGGCGCAGCGCATTGCGAGTGGTGGACAACAGCACGGATAAGAGGCCGCGCCCGCGTGTGGCGCGCTGCCCGCCGCCAGCCGCAAGCGCGCGGGCGGAGGGGGAGGCTGCGGGCGGCCGCTGGTGCGCAGCGGGGGGCAACACCGCGCCCTGCGAGGCCAGTGTCACGGCGGTCGGTGCGCGGGTGGAGCCACCCGAGGGGGTTGCCCCGTCGGAGCTGCGCGAGCCGCGGGAGGCGGCGAGTGCGTGCCCTGCGAAGGCCGCTGGGTGCCCCTGCCCCCGGCCGCCCCCAGCGCCCCCATCCTCGCCCGACAGCGCAGCCGCGAGCCCGCTCGCTGCCGCTGCGGCGGCCACGTTGCCGCGTGCGTTGATGCGCTGCAGGATGAGCAGCAGCTTCGCTACATCCGTCTGCATCTCCGCGGGCAGCTGCCGCACCTCGCCAGCGGTGCCGCTGGCGCGCTTCGCCGACAGGTTCTCGGCCAGCGCGCTCAGCTTGGCGCGGTTCTGCAGCGCCGCGGAGATGTCCAGGTGCTGGCTGTAGCGCGAGGGGTCGAGCAGGCCGATGCCGCGCCACTGCCCGCGCAGCCAGGTGAGCAGCGGCACGGAGAAGACGAAGCTCGGGGAGAGGGGCGAGCGCATGTAAAGGGTGGCAAAGAGGGTGGAGAGGCCGAGCAGGGAGGCCTGCGAGGGGGCGCGCCGGCCGTGCAGGGCCGTCAAGCCGCCGGCCTGGCGCCCGGCACGCGCAGCCCCGCTGCCCCCCGACGACCACCAGCTGGGCAGCGCCTGCAGCAGCGTGACGATGTTGTCCACGTGCAGGTACGCCACGACAGACACCTGCACCGTGCACGTGTAGTAACCACCCTCCTCGCCCTCTGCGCCGTCGCCGTCCGCGCCTGCGCCCTCGGCTTCATTTCCCTCCTCCCCCTCGTCTGCCTGCCCCGCCGCAGGAACCTCCAGTGGGTCAAGGTGCAGCGTCAGCACGGGCAGCGTGGGCGGCACCACGGGCACCGCATCCGCCGCGCTCTGCCCGAGGTGCTGCAGCTCCTGCAGGTACGGGACAGCGCTGCCGCCCGCCCCCTGCGCCGCCATGACCAGGCCGCCCTCCGCAGAGGGCGCAGGCGCGGCCAGCACGTCAATCGCACAGGCCTGCAGCAGCATGGGGCGCCCCGTCGTGTTGCGCGCCCGCACGCTGGCCGCAAACCGTATTGCGAACCGCTCCCCCTCCGCCAGCGCGTGCAGGCTCATGGCCACGTCGAGCACGTCCATCAGCAGGCTCAGCAGGCGGTCACCGGTGTCCTCGCCGCCGCCTCCGCCGCCGCTGGGGCCCGCAGGCGCCGCCGCTGCGCCTGTTCCAGGGGTGCTGGCGCCCGCTCCTGCCTCTGACGCCGTCGAGTCGCCGCGCTGCAGGCTGGCCGCCACGCCGTCTGGCGGCAGCTCCACGGGCACCGCTCCACCCGACCCCGCCCCCGACCCCGACCCCGACCCCGAGGCAGAGTCGGTGGAGGCTCCGCGCTGGAGCGCCGCTGGCCGCCCCGCCCCCAGCACGCTCGCGAGCGTGCTGCTCAGCGACCCCTTGAGGGAGGCCATCGACGCCGCCACGGACGCCTCCAGGTGACGGCTGTACAGCGCCCACACCTTGTCAACCACCTGCCCGCCCTCAAGGAACTCCACACGCGTCACGCGCGGCCAGTCGAACTCGCAGCGCAGCAGCGGGGAGGAGTAGTAGAGCAGGTACAGCGCGTGCACGTACATGGAGAGGGCGGCCCCGCAGAGCATGAGCAGCAGGGCGCGGAAGAGCAGCTCAACGGGGGTGGACAGACTCAGGCCCAGCAGCGCTGGCGCCGCCGCGCCGCCGACCTCTGCAAGCGCGCCTGCGGCGGTGGCGTTCGCAGCGGCTGCCGCTGCCGCAGCGCCTGCCGCTGCCGTCCCTTCCGCATCCAGCATCAGCTCAGCGATGTGCCTGCCCGCGGCGGATGACCACAGCATGCTGGCCACGTTCACGGCGTTGATGCCCGCGATGGAGTAAAAGGTGACGCCCGCGCGAGAGCGCAGCTGGCGGCCCGCCCACTCCGCTGGCGCCACCGCTGCCCACCCGAGGGCCATCGCGAGCAAGGGGTAGCGCGTGACGAGCACGAGGACGAACTCGAGCAGGCCGACGCCGCGCCCGTTCAGCAGCGGGTACACGCGCACCACCGCCACGCCGAGGTACACCGCCCCGCGCAGCGCCGCGGAGACGACGGCGCGGCCCATGGGGTCTATCGGGAGCGTGAACAGGTTGACGGACGCCCCGAACCAGCAGAGCGACGTGACGATGTACAGCAGCGTGGCGAGGCGCGCGTCGACGAAGTGGCGCAGCCACGCCCCACTGCCCGCGAAGGAGGAGGCGTCCGTCTGCACGGCGGGCGGCACCACCACCCAGCTGGTGAGCACGACGACCTGCCGCATCGTGAAGAGGAACACGGCGTCCTCCAGCGCCTGCATGCAAAAGTGCTTGAACACCGCCTTCTGGATGGGCGACTCGAAGACATTCGCCAGAATCCAGGCCTTCCAGCCGCTCGACGTGAGCACGATCCATGTCGCCATGATCACAACGACGCTGCCAAAGATCTGCGCGCCCCAGAAATTGATGTCCTGGTTCTGCTGCTCGGTCACAGGAGAAACTGCGAAGCCGTACGCCGCTGTAACAAACTGCTTCAAAAACCACGTTGTAAACGTGAAACGATGCCACCAAAACAACGCCACCACGGCAACGAGTGGGGCGTAGTAGCGGAAGGAGTACAGCAAGTTCAGCAGGGCGGTCACGGTCGACCGCCCCTTTGACGGCGGTTTTCGGCCTGACATCACGTAAGTCAGCCGCCCTTAGTCACGATGTCGCTAATGTGTCCAGATATGAGGTTGGCGAGATGTGGCAATCCAGCACGCGGGTGTGCCCGCAGCAATTCCGACAGAATCGATGGGGCTATCTTTCAGCGTTCGGTGTTTGTGAATGGCTGTGCCATCCCGCTGTCAGGTTGAGGGGTAGGATAGGCCGCTCAGTCTTCGTCTTGCGCGATTTCGGGTATGTGCACGCAGTGAGTCAGCACGCAGCGATCGATCCATCGTGCAGATTTGCAGACAACGAAAAGCTAGAGAGAACACAAAACGAAACGAACTTTCCTACAGCGCGACAGCGGATGCTTTCAAATCCACTGAAGGTGTGTGGTGTGCTTGCGCAAAGCGGAGTGTCGGACCGCGTACAGGTGCATCGTGTCGTGGGCACGGTACTTCAGGCCTGGAGGCATCACCCGCTCTCGTTCTATCATGGCCACATCCGGCGGTGTTCGCCTTATGGCAGAGGCGGATCGTGACAGAGTCGAGGCAATCCAGCACGCGTGCTATCCTGCGTGTTATCACGAGAACGTGGACATGATTATGACCCGCCGCGCCACGTACCCCGCCGGCAGCTTTGTGACCACTGACGCTGCTGGCGACGTAGTCGCGTACGCGCAGTGTTACCCTTGGGATCGAGCCTCCGCGCTCGAAAAACCTCCCGCGTTGCACGACGAGGCGGCGCTGTCCGCTATCTCAGCCGCCGCCGCAGCTCCGAGGGAGGAGTCCCTGATGTTCGCGCATGAGGTGACGGTGTGGGCCCAAGGGAAAGGCCACGGCAGGGCTCTCATGAATGCTATCACATCCCACGCGACGGAGAAAGGCTACCCGACCGTGCTTCTGGTGGCTGTGCTCGGAAACGAGGGCGTGTGGGCACACTTCGGGTTCCGGCGCCACCGCGAGCTGCCGGTTGGTTACTATGCGGGGGCAGACGTGCACGAAGCTGCTACTTCGATTGACAACGAGCTTGCGAGGGGCAGCGCGCTCGCGGCCCCCAGGCTGGTGTTGGCACCGCAGCCGTCCGCCAGCAGCACGGACATGACAGCAGCCATGATGACGATGGGCATCGATGCAGGCAGTGCGCGACCCAGCACCGCACTACCTGGTGCCGCTGGCTCGTGAGATTCTGCAGCTGGCTGATCGAGACTGCGCAGTGTTTGAGCTTACGCAGCCGTTCCAGTGCTGACGATCGCAGCTTCAACTGCCTGAACGATTGCTCACTGAGACTTTGACTGCAGCGCTGCCTCGCCGCCGCTGCCCGTGCGTCTCAGGGACGGCGTCTCCCAGCTTACGCCTCGTAGCGCGTGGTGCGGTCGAAGGTGCAGCCGCTGCGCTGGATGATGTGGCCCGCAGCCCAGTGGCCGGCCTTCGCCGCGGCCTCCAGCGACTGGCCCTTGGCGTAGTAGGCGAGGAAGCCGCCCACGAACGCGTCGCCCGCGCCGTTGGTGTCCACGATCTTCTCGCCCTCCATCTTGCTGACGGGCACGACCACCGCGGGCTTGTCGCCCTCCACCACCACGGTGGAGTCGGAGCCCTGCGTGATGATGACCACGCGGGGGCGCGCCGCGTTGATCTTCGGCAGAGCCGCGATGCGGCGCGCGGTCTCCTCCACGCTGATGGCGCCGAAGCCGTTGGCCTCCGCGAACGCGGCGGCCTCGCTCTCGTTGCCGAAGACGAAGTCGGCGTAGGGCAGCACGGCGTGCATCTGCTCCTTGAAGAACTGGCACAGGAAGGGCGCGGACAGGTTCATGGCGTACACGGAGCCCGACTCCGCCGCCTGCTTGCCGCAGGCGACCATGGTCTCGCTCGCGTGCGTGAGGAAGAAGCCGGCGCTGTAGATGATCTTAGCGCCCTTGACCACCGCCTGGAAGGGCGCGCTGTCGAAGTGGCGCGCCTTGCTGTACTTCTCCGCGGCAGACAGGTTGGCCACCAGGGAGCGCTCCTTGTCGTGCACCAGCACCGCGCAGGTGCCCGTGGGCACGTCGGACACCTCGTCGTAGTACGTGGTCACGCCGTCCGCCTCGGCAGCCGCCTTCAGCTGCACGCCGAACTCGTCCTTGCCGATGCAGCCGCTGTATGCGGAGAACCCGGCGCCGCCGTGCATCCACTGCGCCACGCGAATGGTGTTTTGGGTCGCGCCGCCGGCGATGTACTGCACCGCATACTTCTCGACCAGCTCCTTGTACAGCGGCACGTGCGCCGGGTCCGCCAGGATGGCGTTGTTCAGCTTCAGGCCGTACCTGCAGGCAGGGAAAGCATCGGAAGAACGGAGGGGCGTGAGCTTCCACGATCGCAGTGCTCGAATGCTGCTTGGAAGGTGAATGTCAGGACGTGCGCTGCCAAGACTACGCACTTGTCAAGCAAATCCATGCCGCACTCGACAGAGATGTCGAGCAGGGGGTTTCCCATGCCGAGGAGCTCGTGTGCCATTTTGTGTTTCGGAGATGTGGTGGAGGCTGGAGCGCCAAAGATGCGATACCCCGTTGACAAATCTGTCAAACAGCGCAGCAATTGATCGCCTGGGCGCACCTAGGTCACAGCCTTTCGACAACGAGGTCGAGGTGTCGAAATACTTGTCGAATAGCGCAGCGGTCTTGAGGGCTCAAGTGGGCAGACGGACGCGGTGATTTCGAGGAATCCTGACTGCGCCTGCCGGCACCTGTGTCCGCCTCTCGCAATCTACATGCAGAGTGAGCACCTAGGGGTGCCACTGCGAGTCTCGCAGGTTCAGCGGGACCATACAATTCGCGCTGCCGGCGTAGAGTCGTCTATCCACGAACTTGCCACGGCAAGAACCTGCAATCATGGACGACCTCTCGAGCTCCACGGAGCGGGCTATGCTTGCCCTTGGCGGTACTGACAATCTCCTGCTCAAACAGGCGGAGGCGTATCTGAAGGTCTTTCTCAACAAGAAGGCCGCCGCAGCCACTCTCTTCACGCTGGTTCAGCACTCGCCCCACGTGCTGGTGCGCCAGCTGTCTGGCGTGCTGCTGCGGCCAAAAATGATAACCTTCTGGAACCGCTTGACGCCGGCTTTGAGAGAACAGCTCAAGTCGGTGCTCATCAGTCGCTTGGCTGAGGAGCCCGGGCGGGGCGTGCGGAAAGCCGTGGTCTCGCTCATCGTGGCGCTCGGCAAGGCCCTGCTGCCGGGCGGCAACTGGCCGGAGCTGATGGGCGCCATCCAGGCGTCAGCCAAGCACCCCTCCGAGGACGTGCGCGAGCTCGGCATGGTGCTGCTGCGCGACCTGATCGAGGCGCTGGGCGAGCAGGTGGGGCCCATGGCGGAGGGGCTCAAGGTCGTCATCGGCGAGGCGCTCGCGGACGCGGGGTCGCGCAAGGTGCGCGCCGCGGCGCTGCGCGCGCTGGGCGCGCTGCTGCGCTGCATCGAGGACAAGCGCAACCTGTCCGCCTTCAAGGACGTGCTGCCCGTCATGATGACCGTCACGCAGCAGTGCCTCGAGGCGCTGCAGGAGGACGCCGTGGCGGACGCGCTGGGCACCATCCAGGACCTGGTGGACTACGACTCGCCCATCCTGTCCCCGCACATCGACCCCGTGGCGCGCTTCCTGATCGCGGTGCTGGGGGACGAGCGGCTGGAGGACGGCACGCGGGACGTGGCGGCGGGCTCGCTGGTGCGCCTGGTGGAGGCCAAGCCCAAGACGTTCCTCAAGAAGGGGCTCGTTGATGCGGTGCGTGGGGCGGCTGAGGCCTGGTGACGCTGCCGTGCTGTGGCCGTGCGATCGCTGTCGCTGCCTGGAAGCGCGCTGCTTCTGCACGCAGCGCGTGCCGGCAACAACCAACTGACACCGCTTCGCCGTACTCGCTGATATTGGCGCCGTCACGAGTCGTCGCAGTAGCACCCTCTCCCACCCTGTGTCACCCTCACTTCTCCTCTCCCCTTCCCCCTCCCCCGCTGCCTGCTGCAGGCTCTGCCCGTCATCATGGCGTGCATGGCCAAGTACGACGCGGAGGTGGAGCGCGAGCAGCTGCTGGAGGCGCGCGTGTCGGGCGTGGAGCTCTCCGACTACGTGGACGCGAGCATCTGGAACGTGGCGGGGCGCGTGCTGGACGGCATCGCCCTCGCGCTGCCCGCCAAGCACGTGTTTCAAAAGGTGGCCGCCCTCGCCGCCGGCGCCATGGGTTCGGCGGACGCGACGGTGCGGCAGGCGGGCGTGATGGCGCTCGCGATCTGCTCGGAGGGCTGCCGCGACGTCATGTCCCCGCAGCTGGAGGTGCTGCTGGAGGCGGTGCTGCGCCTGCGCACCGACCCCGACCCCCTCGTGCGCGAGGCCGTGCTGTCCGCGCTCTGCTCCTTCGCCGAGTTCGTCAACCCGCGCATCCTCAACTTCCACGCCACCGTGCTGCCCGCAGCCACGGCCATGATGACGGCGGACGGCGGCGACCCGTGGATCGTGCAGCGCGGCTGCCAGGTGATCGAGTGCTTCGTGGACGGGCTGGACCGCGACGAGCTGCAGCCGTACCTGCCGCAGCTGCTGGGCCTGCTGGGCGAGCAGCTGGTGCGGCCCGGGCAGGAGGCGTACGTGCAGGAGATGATCGTGGCGGCGCTGGCCTCCCTCGCGGTGGGCGCGGGCCGGCACATCGTGCCCTACGTGGCGGGCCTCTCCGCGGCGCTGCTGCCGCTGATGGAGGCGAAGGACCCCAAGCTGCTGCGCCTGCGCGGGCACGCCGCCGAGTGCATGGGCTACACCGCCGTGGCGGCGGGGCGCGAGCTGTGCCGCGAGCACCTGCCCCGCATCATGGCGCTGGTGGGCGAGAGCTTCGGCATGGAGAGCATCGAGCTGAAGGAGCGCACCTTCATCGCGCTGGAGGCGCTGCTGGAGGCGTTCGGGGAGGACCTCGCCGCGTACGTGCCCGCCCTCGTGGCCGTGCTGCGCGAGAACATCGAGTCCACGGACTACCTGCAGTTCGAGGAGAAGGTGGACGCGGACCACGCGGCCATCGTGGACGCGGTCAACCGCCTCGCGGGCGACGATGACGAGGGCGGGGACGTGGGCGGCGCCGCCGCGTCGGCGGTGGGCGGGGAGGACGAGGACGATGAGGACGACGACGACGAGGAGGAAGACGGCATGGGCGACGTGGAGCTGAAGGTGCACACGAGCCACGTGGAGATGAAGGCGACCGCGCTCTCCTGCCTCGGCTTCATGGCCAAGCACTGCGCCTCCTCCTTCGCGCCGCACCTCTTCGACGCCATCACGCTGCTCGAGAACCACGCGGGCGCCTTCCACGTCAAGCTGCGCCAGCGCGCCCTCATGTCCCTCGCCTGCTGCGTGTCCAGCATGCTGGCCGTACACCCGCCGCTGCCGCCCGCCTCCCCCGCCGAGCCCGCCACGCTCTCCGCGGAGACGCGCGCCGTGTATGACCGGGTCATGTTCGCGCTGACGCAGGTACTGGCGCGCGAGAGCGACTCCGCCACCGTGGCGACCGCCTGCGTGACGATCCAGACCATCTGCAAGGAGATGGGCATGGCCGCCGTGACGGTGCACCACGCGGGGCTCATGAAGGAGCTGCTCAAGATCGGGCGCGGGCGCGCGCGCTGCCAGCTCGTGAACGACGACGGCGAGGGCGGGCGCACGCACGAGGAGGAGGACGAGGACGAGGACGCCGCCGCAGCCCTCGACCCCGCGCGGGCTAGCGCCGCGATCGCCGCTGCGGCGGCGGGTGCAGGGTTCGGGCGCGCGGGCGCGGGCGGGCACGATGAGGACGGGGACGAGGACGACGACCACGACCACGAGCTGATCGACGAGGCGACAGACGCGGTGATGCAGGTGGGCAAGGCCATGAAGCACCACTTCGCCATGTACCTGCCCGACGTGGTCAAGGTGTGGGGCGCCTTCAGCAAGCCGAGCCGCAGCTACCTGGACAAGCTCATGGCCGTGGGGCTCTGGGCAGACCTCGTGTCGGGGATCGGCGCCACCTTCGCGTCGCAGGTGCCCGCGGTCATGCCCGCCGTGCTGTCTGCGGCGGCCGACCCCAACCCCGAGCTGCGCCGCAACGGCCTCTTCTGCGTGGGCGTGCTGCTGGAGGGGTGCACGGATGCGTGCCGGCCCTACCTCGGCCCCATGCTGCAGGCCATGCACCCCAGCTTCGTCATGGCGCGCGGCGGCGCACGCGAGGAGGAGCTCGCCCTCGACAACGCCGCGGCGGCGCTGTGCAAGGCCATCATCGCCGTGCCCGAGGCGGTGCCGCTCGCCGCCGCGCTGCCGCCGCTGGTCAACATGCTGCCGATCCGCGCCGACTGGGAGGAGACGCGCGCCGTGTTCGTGTGCCTGCTGGGGCTCCTCGCCGCGGAGAACGCGGAGGCCCTGAAGCTGCTGCCGCGCATCCTGCACATCGCTGCGGTCGCGCTGGCGCCCGAGTCGCGGGTGCCCGCGGAGGTGCAGCAGGGCGTGGTGGCGCTGAACCTGCGCGTGCTCGCGCGCAGCGCCTCGCCCGCCACCCAGGCGGCGTTTGCAGCAGCAGTGTCTAGCCTTGACGAAAAAGACCGCGGCGTGCTGTCGGCAGTGGTGGCGTCGTGAGCGACGGCTGGGTAGCTCACTGCGGCTGCCCTTCACCAGAAGCCCCTGCTGTGCGTCGCTTGAATGTACGGATAACACCACACGCCGGTGACGGGTCCACCGTCAGTGCGCCATCATGAAGCCGAGGGGCAACCTGAGATCAGTGATTCTTCGAACAATTCCAGCGGGCATGGTGCTTGGCCGTCTCGGGCGCTGCGCGTGGCTAACACTGATCCAAACGGCTCGAAACTCGACGAGGTGCTTTGCGCAACGCATTCGCTAACACTGATCCAAACGGCTCGAAACTCGACGAGGTGCTTTGCGCAACGCATTCGCTCGTGAATCTGTGCTCTAAGTGGGGGTTTCGCCATAAAATCCTGCGAAACACACGGAAAGATGCAATCGCCGCTCGCGGGAAAGACAGCGTTTTTGTCGACGCTGAATTCGATGCAGCGAGCGAGCCCACTCTTCGCCTCATTGAGTGAGCTCATCCTGAGAGCGGGCAGCTTGTGTATTTCTTAAGCGTGGGCGCTTTCACGCTCTGCAATATTGATGGCGGCTTGACAAGTTCAGCTCGAACGTTTCAGAGGAAGTTAGTCGCGCGATGGAGGGCGCCCGCGACGATCGCAGCGGAGCGCTGCCGTCTGGAAGGTCAACCGGCCGAGATAGCATTGAACAAGCCGGTCGCTCCTTGTTTTCAGACATTTCCAGAGAAATGCTGACGAACCCGGCAGAAGCAGAACCTGGTGAAGGGCCGGGAGTTTCACAAGCCACACCCGTCCTGGTGGGCGATGGTGACGATGGAGATGCAGGACTTGACGAGCTTCTTCGAGCTGCCGGCCTGCTGGATGAAGACGGGGACCGGCACGCCGAGGTATCGGAGTTGCGACGCGGCGATGGCACGCGGGAGTACATGAACGAGTTCGAAGCGGATGCGGCGGCCGAGGAGATCGTCATCGGCCTCGTTCCTGAGGAAGAGCTCGCGCAGCGAGAGCGCGAACTGGAGGAGGCACGCAAGGCCGAGGAGGCGGAGAACGCCCGGCGGCAGGCAGTGCGGGAGCAAGCGATCCGGGAGAAGGAGGCCGCTGCGAAGGTGCGCCTCCTCACGGAGAAGCACGAGCTGACCCAGCGCCTGCAGCGTCGCGAGGACGACAACCAGGACGCCGCGGAGGCGGAGCGCGCCTCGCTGCACCGCGTCTTCAAGCGGGCGGAGGTCAGCCTGCGCGACAAGCTGACGGCGCAGCACGCCCTGGTCGCGGAGCGGTACGGCTCCCTGCTGCCCGGGCGCGCCGCAGCGCGGCAGCTGCGCATCGAATGGAACAAGCTGCCGCAGCCCGTGGAGTTCCGCGTGCACAAACTGCGCGCCGTGAAGAACAAGCTGCCCTCGGGCCGCTACGTGCTGCTGGTCACGCTCTATGACCGCCTGGGCGGCAACCCCATGCGGTGGACCAAGATGGGTGCGTGCGGCGGCAGCGGCACTGTAGGCGGGCCGCAGCAGCTGTGAGCCGTGCGGAGCTGCCGCCCTGGGCCCGTGCGGGCTGCGACGTATTGTGCCCGCCCCTCCTCTCAACCTCGCCTGCTGCCACCGCCACCTCCCTCGCGCCCCACCCTCCCTCCCTCCCTTCGCAGGCATCAGCGGCGGCGGCGGCGACGCGTCGCGGCCCGGCGCCACCACGCCCGTGCGCCACCGCGGCCGCTTCTACGACACGGAGCTGCCCTTCAACCAGTGCGTGTACGCGGTGGCGCCCTCCGCCGTGGACCTGCAGCCCTCGCACGCCTTCGTCTTTGAGCTCTTCGTGCTGGGCGGCCGCACGCAGCCGATGGACCGCGTGGTGGCGTGGGGCGCGCTGCCCGCCTGCGACCGGGACTTCGGCGTGACGCTGGGGCGCTTCAAGCTGCCGCTGCTGCGCGGGGAGGTGGACCCCGCGGTGACGCGCTACCGCGGCCTGGAGGCCGCCCTCAGCAAGGACCTGGACGCGTGGCTCGGCAACCTGTACGTGGAGCTGGCGCACCTGCCGCGCGAGACGGTGCGCGAGGGCGCCACGCACCGCGAGTTCGACGTGGAGCTGGCCGCGAGCTCGGAGCTGCTGCGGGTGCGCGGCGTGGGCTCGCGCAGGCCCGTGAGGCTGCCCGCAGGGGCCGCAGGCAGCGCTGCCAGCGGCGGGGGCCTGCGGCGGCGGGGCGGTGTCGGCGGCGACAGCGGCGCCGCGGGCGGCTTCAGCGACGGGGAGGGCGATGACGACGGCAGCGAGGGCGCCGAGGCCAGCGAGGCGGGCAGCGATGCCTCGGAGGCGGAGGAGGGGGCGCGGGAGGAGCTGCGGCGTGGCGGGGAGGCCGACGAAGCCGCAGCGGGGCGGGAGGAGGAGGACGCGCTGCTCGACGGGGGGCTGTCCGGCTCACTCTTCAAGCGGGGCACTCCCGCCTCCCCTGTGGGGGCAGGCGGGGCGGGGGCGATGCCTGCGCCGCCGCGGCGGTGGGGCGTCCGCGGCGCGACTGGCCGCAGCGCTGCCTCTGCGGCCGGGCGGGACGGGGAGTGGGTGGTGCGGGAGGCGCAGGAGCGCGAGGACGTGGTCAACAGCGGCCCCACCATCATCGCGGAGGGGGTCACGCGCCACATGGTCATGGCTGTGGGGCCCGTGCAGACGGCATCCTCCTCTGCCGCCTCAGCCGGCGGCAAGCGCGCCCCTGCCTCCTCTGCCTCCAAGCGGGGGCTGCCCGTCACCTCCGCGTCCACAGCCTCCGCGACGGCCAGCACCGGAGTGGCGCAGCAGAGCGGCCCCGGATTCATGCGGGCGTCCGCCGCCGGGCCAGGCTCGCCCACCGTTGAGACCGCTCCGCTGCTGTCTGGCGCTACCACCCCTGCTGCGAGCCGCGGGGCTGGCTTGAGTCCGTTCGCGCGCCCGCTGAGCATGGCTGCAGGCACGTTCGCTGCCTCCCGCCGTGGCCTGACGGGCGGCTTCGGCGGCGCCCCCATCCACGTCCCAGGCAGCAGCACCGGCGCAGGCGCGGGCAAGGGCGCGCCCGTTGGCGGCCGCACGCCGGGGGCAGTGCAGGGAAGTCTCGCAGGCGTGGCCGCACGCGGCGGCCGTGCCCTCGGCATCGGCTCCCTTCTAGGCAGCCCGCTGGGTCGCGGCGCCGCCTCGCCCGCTCCCGTCGGTGGCATCGCCACCCGCGCGCAGGCCTCCGCCGCCCTCGCCAGCGCCAGCGGCAGCCTGAGCTCCTTCTCCTACAGCCTGAACAAGCAGGAGGGCAAGGGCCTGCGCGGGGCACGCGTGAAGGAGTCCCTGCGCAAGCTGCGATTCCTGCGGCACGAGATGGTGGCGGACCTGAACCCGGGCTCCGTCACCAGCTTCGACTTCTGGATCCAGCTCGTGCTGCTGCTCGTCGCCCTGTGGCTGCGCATCTACATCCACTACCTCGGCCAGTGGCTGTACCTGCGCTCCCTGCGCATCCCTGTCTACGACTTCACGCCCCTCGCGTACGCGTGCACCCTCAAGTACGTTCCCGACGTGCTGCCCAACGAGGTGGAGATCGGCGAGGTGCTCATGGGGCCCGTGGGCGTGCTGGGGACCTTCCTCGTCTTCGTGGCGCTCTCCTGGCTCTCGCAGATGACGGTGGGCTTCTTCCCCGAGATCCCTTCGCGCTTCATCGCCTACTTCGGCTTCGCCGCGGTCCTGGACGCCCCCCTCATCGCCATCGTCGACGCCGCGGCGGGGCGGTACGACTGCACGAAGCGCTTCCCGGCGTGCGCTGCGGACATCGCGAGCGCGCGCTGCACGTGCAGCGACGGGGACGCCTGGAAGCTGTACAACCGGTTCCTGGCGGAGGAGGGCTCCGGCGTGGTGGGCGTCATTCTCACCGTCTTCATGTACATCGTGGTCACCCTCGTGGCGCTCTTCTTGCTGTACTGGTACCTGCTGCACCTGCACCTGAACGGGCGCATGGTCGACCTGTTCCGGCGGCTGCACGCGGAGGAGGACCGCTTCACAGTGCCGCACGACTTTGAGACGTCACCCTCCGAGCTGCAGTGGATCGTCTCGCGGGCGCAGCGCTGGCGCGGGCCCCGCGGCACGACGCGCAAGGTGGCGGTCTGCGACTACGTGCTGACAGACCCGCTCGACCCGGGGTTCCGGGAGGTGACCACGCACTTGATCATCTACCACGCCGCGCTGGACGGCAAGCGCGAGCTGTACCGCCACTTCCTGCGCCTGCCCGACGGCACGCTGCTGGAGGTGTTCGGCAGCATGGAGCGGCAGCTGGGCATGGCCTCGGGCATGGGCACCTCAGCGCTGCAGGACCTGCTCATGGCGCACGGGGCGAACGGGCAGGGGGCTGGCGGCGAGGATGGCGCTGAGGAGGGCGCCTTCTTCAGAGGGCTGTAGGGGCTGGGGGCTCTTCACACGAGGTGTGCTTTGAGGCGAGGGCTGCTTCGCGGAGGCACAACCGGACTGACGGAATCCGCCACGAGAGTGCGGCAGCTGCAGGCTGTCGGTGTCGATGACTGGTCGCTTGGCGGTTCCGGCTGATGACCCGACTCGGACGGGTCGCGAACCGCTGCAGCTGGTCTGCGGCAACTGGGTGGCTCTCATTTTCACCCTGCGCGTCTTGCGAATCTTGCATGTAGTGCCCGCACCCTCCATTCGCATGTCGGGCGTGCCTTGCCCGTGCTACTGCAGCTGTTCAAGCTTCGTTGACACCAACATTCGAACATTGCATTCGCCCTGATGCGGACGCTCTGGAGCCAATATTTAACCACTCAACCCTTCAATTATTCAAGTACGGTGTGCCTCCGTGTGTCCAACTTGCAACTGTAGAATCCCCATCGCAGCACACGAGTGAACGAACGTTAACGGCAACGTTCAGCAAAGATGCCACTGAGCTTTGATGCAAGCCCGTCAAACACGCAGTGGAAACCGAGCATCGTCCTCGAGCCTGTCGCCCCAATGGGAGCCGATATTGTTCCTGCTCTCGGGCTCGGCCCGGCAGGGTTGACAGCACCGCCGTGTTCAGGTGTAGCTGCTGCACGAAGACCACGACTGCGGGACTTCAGCACCTCCGCCCCCATATCAAAAAAGCGCCTCATGTGAGCCCGCCAGGCGGGGAAAACTGTCCGTACCCTGCAGGCCCGGAGGGCGCGCCGCCATAAGCGTACGACTGCTGCGCCTGCTGGTGCTGCTGCTGCGGGTATGCCGGGAGCGGAGAGAGCTGCGCGCCAGACGGCGGTGGGCTGACGGCGGAGTAGCCGCCGCCGCCCATCGCCCCCGGCCCGCTCCCTGCCCCGTGCGTGGGCGGCGGGGAGGGGATGCTGCCCGCCCCCAGGCCTGCCCCCGGCACCGACCCCGCCAGCCCCTGCCCGCTGCCCGCCCCGCCCCTGCTGCCGCTGCTGCCCGAAAAAAGCGCGGAGGCGAGGTCAAACGCGCCCATGGCCCCCCGGCCGGCGCCGCCTCCCCCCGACAGCACCGCCGACAGCGGCTTGCCCCCCAGGCGCTGCAGCCCCCAGTGCACCACCGCGTCGATGGCCTTGGCCAGCGTGAGCACGCCGCCCAGGATGGCGAAGAGGGAGGTGAGCAGCTGCGCGAGCGAGGTGCTGTGCTTAGTCACCGTCACCATGAAGGGGCTGATGTCGTACACGAAGAAGATGCCCGGGATCACGTTCATGCGCTGCCCCTGCACGAAGGCCGGCCGGTACTGGCTCGTCACCGAGTACTGGTTCGTCTTGATCGTGCCGCGCCGGCTCGCGACCGCCGCCTTGGCCACGTGCGCCGACGCGGAGGAGGCGGAGGAGGAGGAGCCGCCCGCCTGGCCCGCCTGCAGGCTGAAGGCGGCCGCGATCTCCCCGCTCGCGTCGTAGACCGTGGGCACCACCTTCAGGTAGTACATGAACACGCCGCTGCCCTCGCGCACGAGGCGGTGCGTGCCGTCCAGCGGGTTGCGCATGCCCGGGTACGGCTCGCCGAAGGACAGCGAGTGCACGGTGTGCGTGACGTTGAACTTTGCGAGGTTGGCGGGGTTGAACTGGTGGATGTGGCCCGACCCGCGCGTGTGCGTCTCGCCGATGGCCACGTGGAAGTTGCCGGCGACCTTGTTCACCAGCATGAAACCCGTCAGGCGGCAGCCCTCCCCGGGCTTGCTCTCCACGGCGGGCACGTGCCGGTGCTCGCGCGTGCACTGCTCCGCCGTGCCCGTCACCGCGCTCACGTCCCACCCCTTCTCCGCGTACGCCGCGCGCACGTCGTCGCACGTGTTGCAGCACTGCCCCGGCCGCGTGTCAGCGCCGTAGCAGGTTCCGCAGTAGTTGGCGGGCAGGGGGCTCGGCTTCTCCTTGGCAGCCTTGGCGTCCTCCTCGATGCGGTGGGCAAAGGCGGAGCCGATCGCGCTGCCGTCCGGTGCCAGCCGCATCTTCATAATGTCGTGATCCACGCCGTTCTGCTGTTCGCCGGCCACGTCCATCGCGTCAATATTCGCCTCCGCGCAGGGCAAGGCATGAAACGTGATGTCAAAGTTGAGCCGCAGGCGGTCCTCGACCACGGGATCGACCGCCATGTGCTCGCGCTGGCTCGGCACGAGAAATCCGTAGAGCTCCGCGGCGATCAGCACTAGACAAACGACCACTGCGATGAGGGAGACGGTACCACCGCTGGTGCTGGTCACCTTCTCCTCATCCCGCACCTTCTGGTACAGGTCGAAGGACTCAAAGCTGAGTTTGGGCCGCGGCGCAGCATCTTCGCCATCGTCCGCGCCTCCGCGCCGGCGATGACGCAACCCGCCAGTCGACATTCGACTGCAGCTACTCCAAGCAGCGAGAACGACGCTCCCACAATTCCTTGCTGCCGAGAGCTGCCAATTCGCAGTGTCGAACAACTGTTGAAATGTGCGTGCCTGACGATCCTCGACTCGAGAGCGGCTAACAGCAGTGCCAACGAGTGCATGCAGCACCTGGCCGCATCCAGGTGCTCTCTCGGGTGACTGATGGCAAAGACATCTCATCGCTCTCGGGTGCACACCTCATCCCGTCAGACGCACCGACACAAAACCGCAATTTCGCGTGTGCGATCATCGATACAACCCGGCGCGAGTGCAGCATCGATATCCCCGTGCTTCATTTGAAGCGTGCTTGTATTGCCCGTTTCGGTTGTGGTGGACGTCTGAAGGGAGCATCACGAGTCGCCTCGGCACGGCGCGAGCGTGTGCCCGAATTGCGACCCTGGGGTATTCGCAGCTGCATGACGTGCAGCAACAAACAGGGTCGCAATGGGCTGCACGGGAAGTAAAAGCGCCCCTTCGGTGTCTCCGAACACGCCGAGCGATGCCTCGACAGAGGCTCGGCTCGGTTCTAGCCGCAGCTCTGCCTCGCAGGCGAGCCAGATTCACGTGGGCGAGCGCTCTTCGTGTAATGTAGCAGAGGCGTCCGCCCACTCGGAGCCAGTGCCTTCGACAAACAGTACGAGCGGGGCCGGACGCGCGTCGGGGTCAGCCGCTGGCGGCGGGACGGCAGACAGGTCTGCCGAGAGGCGAATGTCATCCGGAGCTGGTGCTGGCGCTGGCGCTGGCGGTGGTCCGCAGCGACGGCCTTCGTATCACGAGAACGTGAAGCTGACAGACGCATACCAGCTCGGGAAGGTGCTTGGAAAAGGTGGCTTTGGAGAAGTCCGTGCCGGTGCCCGGCGCGGGGACAGCAAGCGGTGCGTTGGTGCGATGCCGCTGGAGAAGTCGTGGACCATTACAACTCGCTGCCGCGTGGGCAAGCCCTGCAGCTTTCCCGGGTGCAGCTCGCCTGCCTTGCGCGCTGCGAATTCCGTCTACCGCTGTCTGCTGCCCCCCTGCTGCTCCCACCCACCGCGTGCAGCGTGGCCATCAAAATCATTTCCAAGATCAAGTTCGCCAGCGCAGAGGACCGCAGCAACATGATGACAGAGGTCGACCTCATGCGCCGAGTGCGCGGCCACCGCAACGTGGTGCAGTTCATTGAAGCGTTCGAGGACAAGGGTGAGTGCGACGCAGGGACGCAGGGCGCAGCGCCCCGGGCGGAGTGCAGCCCCCGCCGCCTGCGCTTGCCTTGTCAACCGCCCTGCATGCCCCCCCCCCCCCCCCCCCCCCCCCCCCCCCCCCCCCCCCCCCCCCCCCCCCCCCCC
>Ga0208629_100303_pt1 | contig 24253 bp, 15 predicted proteins | sample LakWasMet19_HOW5_2_FD_183865 | JGI IMG/M metagenome (GOLD analysis project Ga0208629, IMG submission 183865) | Freshwater sediment methanotrophic microbial communities from Lake Washington under simulated oxygen tension - Sediment Metagenome... | ecosystem: Environmental > Aquatic > Freshwater >... | reverse complement strand
GATAACCCCGGTCGTCCTTGCCCAACTTGAACCCGCCATTGACGCCAACGTTAATGGTCTCGCCATTGTCATTACTTTGCGGATTAACATCGCTAGGATCGTAACGGCCGAAGCCCGCGGTAACCGAGCCACCATTGTCTGCAGCCTTGAGAATAATATTAACTACACCAGCGATAGCATCTGTACCGTATTGCGCAGCCGCACCGTCTTTTAAAATCTCTACGCGTTCAATTGAAGCCACCGGGATTTGTGCCAAATCAACAGCAGTAGCACCTGCAAAGGTACCGGATGCATTGACAATCGCAGTGGCATGTCGACGTTTGCCATTAATCAGCACTAACGTTTGATTAGGGCTTAGCTGGCGCAGCTGGATTTGTCTGGTCAAATTACCGACATCGCCGCTTCTCGCGGGTACATAAAATGACGGCTCCAGCTTATTAAGCGCATCAATCAAGTTGACCTGGCCGGTACTCTTTAAAGTGCTGGAAGATATAACAGAAATCTGCGAAGCACTCTCGCGCGCCTTGGTGCCAGCTTGACGACTACCAACGACCACCACCTCGCCAAGCGCATCGGTATTAGCCTCGTTATCGTTTTTGGCCGTCACTATCTCAGTAGATAAAACCTCAGTTTCGGCCGGTGTCGTTTGAGGTGGAGCAATCTGCGTGTTAGCTACAGCTAACTCCGGTGCGCCCTGGGAATTTAATTGTTTAAGCACCGCGTTTTCTTGCCGCAGACTCTCAATTTCAGAAGCCTGAGCAATCAACAGGCTATCGGTTTGAGCTTTATTTTTTGCCGATTTTTTCGGTGCTGCCTCAGCAGTTTGAATGCTTACTAAAGAAGCCCCCACTACTAAAGCCGCAATACACCCTGAAAGATTTTTTCTGCGGCTAACTACCTGCGGAACTTCAGGTTGCAGGTTTAAGCCTATTGAATAACTAACATCCAAACTATTTTTCACAGCTAATTCCCTATTATTTTTAAAAAATCCACTTTGTTAAAACAGCAATCCATTGGAGTACGCACTCTAACTTTGCTCGACTGACAACAACTCTTCCCCTGCTGGTAAATTTATCGGAAGCTTCCCGTCAATATGACGAAAAGCCTCTAGCTATAAACATTAGCGGCGATCCATATTCTTAAGGTGAAAAAGCTCAATCAATCTAGTTTTTTGGGCGTCAGACCAAATGATTTACCGAAGTAACTAACTTAATAAAATGTACTACTGACTGTTACACCCATCCAGCGAGGTGTCCCAGGTATGGACAAATTCCAAACAGGTTGGTATCCGTAATCTACGTCGAATAGGTTTTTCACCAAAAAGCTGATTTCAAGCTTCTTGTCTCGTCTACCGATACCGATCGAGGCATCAGTCAACCCATACGCATCGACTTTGCTGTAGCGCGAAAGAGCAGGATCAGTGAGATAGCTGCTGGTAAAGTTGTAGTTTGCATTGGTAAATAAATTGTATTGACCAAATATGGGCCAACTATGATCTGCAAATGCATTAAAACTAAACGCCCCAACGCCAGGTAGGCGCTTTCCGCTTACGTCGTAATATGGAACAGAAGTGCCCCCCAGCTCCAAAGGCTTCCCGTGAAATTTTTCGTCCTCATATCTGGCATCGTTATAAGCGCCGGAAAGTCTTACGTTTGTATTGTCTGCAGAATATGCGATATCGAGTTCCACACCTTTTGATGAAACGGCAGGAATATTGCCAACACCTGAAATATAAGCCAGGAGTCCGTCATTATTGGCTATGGTCTGAGCTTCATCATAGAAATACAGGTTGGCTATGTAATCTCTAATATCTTGATAAAACACAGTTGTATTGACTGCCAGTGACCCGTCTAAAAACGATGATTTAAGACCTAATTCATACGAGTAGTTCTTTTCAGCCTTGGTCGGCTTGGATGTCCCGCCTTTAGGAGTGGCTCCGACGATCTGAGAGACCCCGGCTTTTTCGCCATACTGAAACGAGAAATAACCGGTATGGTTATCGGTTATTTTGTAGCTTGGGCTGATATTGGCGGTATACAAAACCTGATCAAACGCCTCTGCCGAGGTCTGCCCGTATAACCCACTTATTCGGGCCTTGCGAATGGCTTTGGCATCAGCTATCTGCTGCATCTGTGGGGCAGTTAGCAAAGCATAGTTCGCGACGCCAAAGTACTTATTGGCGGTAGCATTTGCCAATGCTTGTTGAGCTGCGTTATTTGTTTTCAGCAGCCCGGCACCGTCACTGTTAAATCCCCCCAGCTGGACATTATTTATACTCGCAGGGTTTAGCTCGGCGGCGTTACCTTGGTCGTATATCGTGTTGTAATTTACCTCAGAGGCTCTTTTTTCTTTAGAGACACGAAGCCCACTATTTAGGGCTAATTTATCGTTAATATTCCACTTCAGGCTGCCGAATATTGCCAATGAGGTATCGTCTTTCTCACCGTAGCTGTTGGATTTCAACCCGTTAAGAGAATTTGCCATAAGATACCGGCCGTTGCCGTTTAAATCGAGGTTATCGTATTGCGGTTTTGTCGCAAAGTAAGCGCCGGCATCAGAGCCATACTTATTGCCTCGGCCTAAACCTCCATTCGATCTAAATACATCCGCATAAAAAACACCGCCCTGATAATCAAGGATGCCGCCTTTAGCCGAGGCAATTTTGAGTTCCTGAGTCAGCTGCTTGAAATAGCCAAGCCCGGAAGAAGGCCCCGTCAATATATCGAATGGCGTAGGGTTACTGAAATTCGGACTGCCATAATCAAAATTGTAATCCCGCCATGCTGAAATGGAGGTCAAGGTATGATCTGCTACCTTCCAATCAAGTTGCCCCGAAAATCCCCGTGTATCGTTGGCAATTGGATAATGCTCCGCTCTATTGGATTCCTTTAAGTAATTATTGGCATAGGTCCAATTGGGATTCTGGCTAAACCAACGGCGTGTCAACTTGCCAGTGTCTTGATTCGCTTGATTGACAGCAATGGGCTTTCCGTTAGCACCAATAAAATCAAAATAATCAGGAACAGCTCTGGGAAACATCCCACCATTGGAAGATATGCCATATTCCTTACTATTGGGCGTAATGTCGAAACTCAAACGGGCTTTAAAATTGTCCGTCGGAGTCGCCAGCAGTTGTAACTTTCCATAGGTACGATCGGTATTGCCGTATTTCACTTCATTGCCGCCGTTATTTTTGGCGTGATAGTAATTATTCTCAAATTGACCATCTGCTTGTTCACGGTAAAACGTGCCCCGCCAGGCCAAAAGATCATCAATGACAGCGCCGCCCGCAACCGCTCTGCCTAAGACTGTGTTGTACTTTCCATAGGTTAACGATGCCGCGGCTTCTTGAGTGAAGCTCGGAGCCTTTGAGGTGAATGTTATTTTTCCAAGACTGCCGGTGTAACCGCCGGATGTGCCTTGAGGCCCGCGAGCAACGTCAACCGTGTCCAAATCGTAATAACTGTTGAACACCGCCATATTCGAAATTATGTAAGGAACGCCATCGACAGTCGTGTTGACACTCGAATCAATGCCCAACGCGCCGCCGGTTCCCAAGTAACCGACACCACGCAGAGTTAAGGCAGTGGTTGTCGGGTTGGTACTTGACCCGCCCCATTTGATATTGCCTATCCTTTTTACAATATCTCTAAAATTACTGACTTGCTGTTTCTCCAATTCCTTGCCCTCGACGACGGAAACGGATTGGGGAACTTCTTTTAACTTTTGCAGTGCGGTTTTGCGCCGCCCTTTTACAACAACCTCCCCGAGATTATCAGTTTCCGCGGCTTCTTTTTGAGCAACGACTGTTTCTGGTTCAGTGCCGGTTGAAACCGGTAGGTTAGGTTCATTAGCTATTGCATCCGCATCGGCAACAGGAGTTGTTGTTACATTTTGATTAAGTAAGTTACGTTCTCGCTCGGCTATCTGCCGTTCTCTTTGCTCTAATTCGCTTTCCCTTTGCTCTTTCTGCGATAACTGGGCCCGTAATCGGGCGATTTCGGCTTCATATTTACTGACCTCAGTGTTATTTTTGCTACCTTTCTTAGGTGCCGCCTGCACGTCCTGGATGCTCATTATTGAGGCTCCGATTACTGTCGCAGCGATACAAGCAGAAAGCTTATTTCTACGGCTTACCGCATTAGGTATCTGCGGATGGCTGGCACTAGGTAAAGTTGAGCCTGACAAGCTGTACGTCATTCGATATTTCCTTATGTCTAAAATCCAACTCCCTTTGCAGCCACATCAAACAGATACAATGAAAATTAAATTTCGCTTGGTTATTAGATAATTAGCCATTCGGATTATTAGTTTTAAATCCGTATGACTTTTTCTTTAAAGCAAGCGTTATGCCATTAAGGAAACTTTAGTTTTCACCCCTCAGTTAAAGCCATCATCACTACATATCCATTTGTTTTTTAATGGTTTTTATTAAGTGTTATTTACTTGTCTCGAGTTCAACATTAATAACACATAGCATCAGCAGACCATCAACACCAAATCAATAGATAAGCAACAGCCCAGGCCTGCTTATCAGCAGTCACAATTGCTTTTAATGTGCATTATTATCAACAGCTTAAAGTCATACTAAGCGCTTACATTGAAAACGTTTTTGTATTTTTTATGAAAAAAGCCCATTTAAAACGGGTGGCTGAATGGAACAAGTTAAACAGGGTTAAGCCTGGGTATATCGGCGGGGAAAAGGTGGCTTTTGTTGTGCAACACGGCTAAGTAAAACGCTACATTCAGGGTATTTATTAGGGTGGATCTGACAGGAAAAATCGTTTATTTGGGGAAACTTAGTTTGACTGTATTTCGTCAAATTAAGTTAAGAAAGCGGATAAAGGTTTGTTGGCTTTGTGTACCAGAGTTGAGAGTTCAAGCCTGGTACACACTCGACAGGTTCGTTATCGCTCATGTGTCCAGATAGGCAACATGAGCGAATTTAACTCCCCTTATTGATCTTTAATACGAATCAAATCGTGGCAAGCTTTGCAAGATTCGCCGACTTTACCGAATTGAGTTTTAATAGCGGCGATATCGCCAGTTGCGGCGACTTTAGCCAATTCGTTAGATGCTTCGTTGAAGGTGTTGGCAACTTTAGTGACTTCTTCTTTTTTCTGAAAAAATTCAGGCTTCAAACGAGTTTCTTTCCAGCCGATGCCATGGTCTGTGCCTTCACCATATAACGCGCCTAAGCCTGAGTTAGCTACTGCAGCGACAGCATTGGCAGCTGCGGCAACGCTGTCTTTGTTGTAGGTTTCAGGATGATCAACTACTTGGCTTTTGATTTTGGTAATATTCCATGCTGCGAAGGAATACGCAGACTGCCGCCATCTAATTTGCTCTTCAATTGGACCCGCAACAGCAGCTGTCGCTGATGCAGCAATCAAAACGGCAAGGGTTAGTTTTTTTTTCATCTTCTCTTTCCTTTGGTTAGTGTTGTAAAAAATTATAAAAGCTAAAAACTTGCAGGTGCTTGCGCTGTTTGTGGCTGGCTTGCAGCCGGTGTCGCTTGATTAGGCTGCGATGTACCGGCAGACGCCCAAGTAACTGAACAACAAGGATTGGTTATTTTGGTAAGTTGCGGCAGTTGCGCTATACCGCCAGCCGCGCCCCATGCCACTGTGCTCGATATAATCAAGGATAGTGAAAAACGTATCACACCGGCTTTGGTTGCCTCGTGCGCTGAAATTGCTTCAGCTAAAACTCTGGGGATTTCTTTTTTGCCGGTCAACATAGGCTTAACCAGATTGGTTTTTTTGGCCACGCGGTAATACACGATGGCGACCAAATGCAGCGCGATCAGCCCGAGCAAGACGTTGATTGAGCTGTTGTGCCAACCGGTCAATTTGTCGCTGTCATCCTTATCGACAAAATTGAACAAAGGCCCTTGAAAAGCAATATCGTCGTTAGCAAACAAGCCTGTGCCTACCTGCACGCCGAGAGTAAGCAGCAAGCCAATGACAGACAATGCGCCGAGCGGGTTATGGCCAATGCCTTCCCACTGGCCTTTTACATACGCTTTGACTCGTGAAAAAGTAGGAAAAAACGTCACAAAGCGCGAGTGGGTTGAACCAATAAAGCCCCAAACAATTCGAAAAACCAGCAAGCCGAGGATGAAAACACCCAAGCGGCCATGCCAGTCAATCCACTCACCACCCACTTTGGCAGTGGCATATGCAGCTGCCACTGACGCAGCAAGCAGCCAGTGAAATAGCCTGTGCGGTAAGTCCCAAAGGTGAATAGTTACTTTCATCTGCTTACACCTTGTTAACTAGCGTATTTAACAGAGCATCCGTATGGCTTGGTACTCGCTTTAGCTACTTTGCGGCCGGCTTCAAGATCAGCCAGCGCAGCTTTAACATAGTTTTCGGCCTTAGGAATATCGGATTTATCAGCTGACGGGATACTGTCGATGCCGCCTTTGTAAACCAGCACACCTTCTGGATTAATAATGAAAAACTGCGGCGTATTGGTTGCGGCATACAATTTGCCAATCACACCATTCTGATCCAACACAGTGTTGGTTGGGGTCGCGCCGCGATGCGCATTAAGCTTTTGGGCAATTTCCCCCGTCACATTGCCTTGTTTATCTGGCGCAGAGGTAATCACTTGCAACCAAACGATGCCTTTAGCCACGGCCTCTTTTTGTAAATCCGGAATGTTGCCGCTGTCATAATGTTTAACGACAAATGGACATTCGTGATTGGTCCATTCCAACACGACGGTTTTGCCGCGTAAGTCGGCCAGGTTAATGGTGCTGCCATCAGCCGCGGCGCCGGAAAACAGCGGCGCTGGTTTATCCACTACCGGTTCAGCGACTGCAGTGGATGCGATAGCTAAGGCAACACTCACTAATGCGAATTTATAAAGTCGATGTAACAACATAGTAGGCTCCGTCATTAAATAAAAAGCCTTGCAACCAAGCTGGTTGCAAGTGCCCGTAAAATTAAAAAGGCAGGAAATTGATCCATCGCATTCCTGCCAAACTTGGTCCTTCAACTGCGAATCAGCCCCCCAGCATCTCAACAGCTTTTGATCACCGTTGATTCTGCCTAACCTGCTGCTTCGCTTCCTTTAGTAAAGAGATGGCAAGTCCGTTGCAACCTCCTTATTCTTAAAATATATCGGTAATGTTTTACCGCAAAGACGCCGCAACCGTTGGCGTTGTTACCGCTTGCGTCACTATCTCTGGCGTTAAAAGCTGCGGCAACACAACTCGGTTTGATGAATTACCTGCACCCGCCGGGTAAAACACATACAGAGGCACACCGCTACGTCCAAACTCCGCTAAGAGCTTGGTAATTTCAGGATCTCGGTTGGTCCAGTCACCCTTTAGGTAATTAATACCGCCCCGTTTAAAGGTTTCGATGACTGAAGGCTGGCTCAATGCGACTTTTTCATTCACCAAACAACTGATGCACCAAGCGGCAGTCATATTAAGAAACACCGGTTTGCCTTGACTGCGTAATTCAAATAATAGTGCTGCCGAATAAGGTTCGTAGTTCTCCGCCAGCTCGGCTTTTAAGGGTGCGGCGTGGGTATCTACTCCGACATATCCGCCCGCTAATGCCACGCCCAAAGCCAGCACGGTGACGACCGCACCGCTGCGCTGCGCGAGGTTGCCGCCGTGCTTGGTAAACTCATACACCCAGGCCGCAAAGGCGATAACAACCATTCCGCCCAGTGCCACCGCAACCGCATTGACACCGGCTTGCTGCGCCAACACCCACACCAACCAGACCGCTGCGCCATACATCGGAAACGCCAAGCCTTGCTTTAATTTATCCATCCACACGCCGGGCTTGGGTAGAAAGCGCTGCAAATACGGCCATTGGCTCAGCAGTAAATACGGTAGCGCCAGCCCCAATCCCAAAAAGAAAAACACTGCCAGCAGCGAAGCCGGTGGTTGTGTTAACGCAAAACCAAGCGCCGCCCCCATAAATGGCGCAGTGCAAGGTGTGGCGACAATTGTTGCTAACACGCCGGTAAAAAAACTGCCGCTGTAACCGGGACGTTCTGCCAGTGACGAGCCAACACCTGCAATCGATCCGCCTATCGAAAATACGCCGGACAAACTCAGTCCAACCGCAAACATTAAATACGCCACCGCCAACACAAACAGCGGCGATTGGAATTGAAAGCCCCAGCCAATTTCCGCGCCAGTTGCTTTTACAGCGATAAGTACGCCGCCTAGCAAGCCAAAACTCACCAAGATTCCCAGCGTATAAGCCAAGCCTTGCAAGCGCGTTTGCCGCTGGTCGTGTTGTGCATGTTTTATCAATGACAGCGCTTTAATCGACAAAACAGGAAATACGCAAGGCATCAGGTTAAGGATGATTCCGCCCAAAAATGCCAATAATAAGGCCGTGGTTAGGACTATATTCGGCTCACCTGCCTTGATTACACTGATGCCGGTGGCGACTTCGACGCCGGATACTTTCACTATATAGCCTCGGGTAACCAGTCCATTGGCACCGTCTTCCGTAACGGCCAATACGCCGGTAAGGGTTTCGTCCTTAGTCAGTGGTGCTTCGCCGGGCTTAAGTTGTAACTCCAACTTGTCGCCGGACAGTTGCCAATTTTGCTCCGCGCCATGATTTACCTTGCCCCACTCAGCCGGGTAAAACCAAACATTTTTAATGGTCGCCGATTGCCCCTTCACGTCAGCAATTTGGAACGACAACAACTCTTTGTTATACGCCAAGCTTATTGGCCAAGGGCTCACAGCCGGTAAGCTCGCTCTGGCCTGTTCAATTAACGGACTGCCTTGTCCCGCATCAACACCTGCTAACACCACGGGCAAATCCAGTGTTAATTCAACTTTTTGGGGAATACATAATTCCTCGCAAACCAGCCATTTCACTTTGGCATTGATAGTAAACACGCCGCCCGCCGCGCTCTCACGAGGCACTTTAATCTTGTTAAGCAGCGTTACTTCATTTTCATAGCCGTAATTGACTATCGGCCCAAGCGTAATCCGGCTGGGCGTCGGCCACTGAATTTCGCCCGCAGTTGCCCCGTCTGGAAGCTGGTAATCGATAGTTGTCGCTAAGCCTGAGTCACCTGGATTGCGCCAATAGGTATGCCAATGCGGAATGATTTGCTGGTGCACACCGACCAAGATTTCATCGCCCGGATGCACCGCATCAACAGAGGCGACTAATTGCGCTTTCACTTGTTCGGTAGCCGCTTCAAACGAACTCGCCTGCGCCACACTGCCAAACAGCGCGGTCAATGCAAAAACTCTGGTGAGTGTTCGAAGTAAAAACATTGGTATTTTCAAAGTCGCAATTAGTCAGTCATTAAAAATCAAGTTGGAACTCGCTTCTCTTTCCGAATCCCGTTTACACAAAAACCACTATCCCTAAGTAAATTGATTTTTCCGTTCGTCCTGAGCTTGTCGAAGGATGAATGGAAAAATACGAAGCCGCGCAGTTAAACTGTTCATGGTTCGACAAGCTCACCACGAACGGTTTAACTGAATTGCCCTAAAGCAAAGCATGGTAGTCACGAGCAAACATTTAAGTCCGCAGGTGTTTGTTAAAAAACGCAATGGTGCGTTCCCATGCCAACTTGGCGGCTTTTTCGTCGAAGCGTGGCGTGGTGTCGTTGTTAAAGCCATGTTGAACACCCGGATAAACATAGGCTTCATAACTTACCCCGGCAGTTTTTAATGCCGCCTCGTAAGCCGGCCAACCGGCATTGATGCGCTCATCTTCACCAGCGTAATGAATTAGCAACGGCGCTTTAATTTTCGCGGTTTCTTCTGCAGTTGGCTGGCTGCCATAAAAAGGCACACCGGCTGCCAGATCAGGAATTTGTGTCGCCAAGTAATTCACCACGCCACCGCCGTAGCAAAAACCGACGGCCCCGACTTTACCATTGCCTTCAGGTAAATTTTTCAGCACGTCCGCGGCAGCGAGAAAATCAGCGCGGGTTTTGGTTTGGTCCAGTCCTTTGAATAACTCTCGGGCCTTGTCTTCATCGCCCGGATAACCGCCTAACGTAAATAACGCATCCGGTGCGAAGGCAATAAAGTTATCCAGTGCAATACGGCGAGCAATGTCTTCAATGTGTGGATTTAAGCCTCGATTTTCGTGGATTACCAATACCGTTGGTAATTTGCCAGTCACTTGCGCAGGCTTGACTAGGTAGCCGCGAATTTTGCCGTAACCCGCAGGCGATGGGTATTCCACATAGGTCGCAGTGATGCGCGGATCGTTATTCGTTACTTGTTGAGCTTGGGCAAATTTTGGGCTTAACGCTTCCAGTAAACCTTCTGCTGTTAAACCAATAACAGTAAATTTTGCCGCTGAAGATAAAAAGCCGCGGCGCGATATATCGCCATGAACAAATTTATCGAATAATTTCAGCACTTCCGGATGGAAATCGTTTGCCGTTTTGCGTGTCATATTTCACCTAAATTATCGTTGTTCAGATGCGGATGCAGGAGCGGCGTTTGGCCCGCTCCTACTATGATTTTTTGTATCTATTCAGTCCCTTGATCGAGCCTATGCGGTGGATGCGCGTTGCTTATCCACCCTACGCAATAATCGCATAGCCTTATTCAGGTTAAAGACTCAACAGTTACGATTTTTTACCATCAACATTTAGATTGTAGGGTGGGGTGCAAGCTTTAATCTGCCCACCACCCTGCAAGACTTACTTGGCGCGGCCTTTATATCCTTGAGCTATCAACGGGATTTTATAAGCTGCACCACGACCTACTGCATAAAGGGTCTTTTTATCTGCACCGGCAAAAGCAATATTTTGTGGCTTTTGCGGCAAAGGAATAATGCCTAAAGGCTCGCCTTTTGGGTTAAATACTTCAATCCCTGAATTGGATGCCACGTACAGTCTGTCCGCATCATCTATAGCAAGACCATCGGCACCACTTGACCAGGCGCCATCAGCTTGTTTCCAGCCGTCCAGTTTGGCGAAATTGCGTTTGTTGGTAATTGAACCATCAGCGCCAATGTCATAGGCAAGAATGTGTTCGCCAGAGGTATTAGCCACATACAAGACTTTTTCTTCTTTATTAAGCTGAATGCCGTTTGGACGATCAATATCATTGGCCAGACGTTTCAATTCACCGACCGGGGTAATGTGATACACACCCGGTGTAGACGCTGGTGGATTTGGATTATCTTTTGATGGACGAGTACCGCTGTCAGTAAAGTAAATGCCGCCAGTTTTAGTAAGAACTACATCGTTGGGTCTTTGAAAAGGCTTGCCTTCAAAGTTTTCAGCGAACACTTTTTGCTTTTCTACCGGACTAATAATCCCAACCTTGGGTTGCAGCGTTTGCACGGCAATGATTTCGCCGTTGGCATTTAAAGCCAGGCCGTTTGCGCCATTAGAATTTTCTAAAAAGGTAGAAACGCTGTTATCCGGTGCGATACGGACAATTTTATTGGCTTGCGTTTCAGTGAACAGCAAACTGCCATCTGAGTAACCAATCGGTCCTTCGGTTCCTTTAAAGCCATCCTTGATTAATTCGATGACCACGCCACCTGCAGACACGCCAGGAATAGCGGGTGTTACGGGGTCATCGGCTTGTACAGCCCCTGCAAACGCTAAGGCGCCCAATACTGTAAATAATTTAGCGTGTGTAGTTTTTTGTAACATTTTGTTCTCCGGTTTAAAGCTAATTAATCAAAATTTTGAAAAACAAATAGGGTTCAATTCTTACCGACCCACTGTTATATTTTTTGGACCAAGACCACTTTCGATTTACGCTGCATCCCAACTTAAACTTGATTTGGTTGAAGTCGAGGAAACGGCCAATGACTTATCCCAGATTCAAATTTGGAAACGATTGCACTAGCCAAATAACCGCCAAAGGTATCGAAAATATAAAACCCACATTGATTAACAAAAATACCGTTGGAACCAAAAATCTTTGCCATGTTTGCTCGTTCATAATTTCGTTGTCCTTGCGTTTATTGATTAGTCAGGTAGTCATTATTTAGTCGGCGTAATTTAGAGAGGGTTAAATCAGCTCCGAAGAGCTGATTATTGCTTTTGTTACTTGGCACCGCTGGGCGCAGTCAGAACCGATAATTTGGTAATGCCTGAGCGTTCAATTGATGCCATCACCTTGGCGACCGTGCCGTATTTAACGCCATCATCAGCGTTAAGATTGAGTGCAATTTCCGGATCCGCCGCCTTGCGAGTTAACAATTCCTTTTCAAACGATTCCAGAGCAATCTCGGTTTTGTCGATAAAAACGGCACCCTTGTCATTAACACTGATGTAAACCGCTTCTTTTTCCTCAGGTGGTGCAGTCTCCGCAGTTTTCGGCAGATTGACATGCACTGCCTGAGTCAACAACGGTGCTGTCACAATAAACACCACCAACAGTACCAACATCACGTCAACCAATGGCGTCACGTTGATTTCGCCCATTACATCGTCTTCACCACCACCATTTGTATTAAAGGACATTAGACTTGTACTCCGTTGGTTTCTAAATCTTCATTATTAGATTTAAGCGCTGGTTTTTTGACCAAGGTTTCGCCGCGTGATGCCGGTGTTGAAGTTGCCCCCGGACGTTTGATCAAGAATGACGTTTTTAAGGCTAAATGACCAAACTCGACAGCGAAATCGTCAAGGAAAGCCCACACCACTTTGTTTCTGCGAATGAAAAAGTTGTAACCAATAACCGCTGGTACCGCGACGGCAATACCGATTGCTGTTGCCACAAGTGCTTCACCGATAGGACCCGCCACTACTTCCAAGTTGGCTGAACCGCTTTTACTGATATTGGTTAACGCGCCCATAATCCCCCAAACCGTACCAAACAAGCCGACGAATGGAGAAATACTGCCGATGGTTGCCAGGATAGCCAGGCCGCTTTCGAGTGAGCCGCGTTCTTTTTGCAGCTGTTGACGCAGACGTCTATCCAATAACTCTTGACGCTCACCAGTGTGCTCAAGATCATGAGTAGTCGTACCGCCATCAGTTTCTAATAATGTTGCAAAACCAATCTCAGCGATTCTGGCAGCTGGGCCTTGATTGTCTTCCAACGCCGAGGCTGCTTGAAAATCCTTAGCGCTCCAAAATTTCTTACTGTAGGCGCGATTGTGGTAGCCGATGCGCAAGTGTTGAATGCCTTTAATAAGGATTAACGCCCAGGTCACTACAGAAAACGCTATCAATATATCTAAGGTGCCATCAACGATTAATCCTGACGTAATTTCCGGACCAACAGGTGGTGCGCTTGCTACAGACGATGCAACATTAGCGGCTGCAGGAGCCAAATCTGTTGCCACTGATTGCGCGCCTGTTACTGCTCCGGCAATGGGTGCTTGGGTGGCTGCCTGTGAAATTCCAGTTGCAGCGATAGTTGGATCTGCCATAAATAAACCTCAAAGTTACAATTTAAAATTAATAGGAACTGTCACCCAACCATCGATTGGGGTTTTGCCGCGTGTAGCCGGAGCAAATGACCATTTTTTAACTGTTCTCACAGCTTCATCATCTAACACTTTTTGTCCGCTTGTTTTAAGCACAGCCACATTGTCGGGTTGGCCGCTGGCAAGTACATGCACTTTCAACATCACCTTGCCTTCCCAACCGCGATCCATCGCTATTTCCGGGTAAACCGGCGCAGGGTTATCCAAATAACCTGCACCTCCGCGAGGCTCAGTTACTTTTTCAACCGGTGGTGGTGGAGCCGGAGCCGGTGGCGCTGGTGTTGCAACCTCAGCCACGACCGCATTTGGTGGCGCCGGCGGCTGCTCAATAACTGGCTGCGGTTTCGGTTTTATCTTCGGCTTAGGCGGTTTGTTAATTGCCACAACCTTGGGCGGCGGTGGCGGCTGAATTACTTTTGGCGGCTGCGGCTTAACAAAAGAAATTTGCACCTTAGAAGGCACCTTTACCGGCTTTTCAATTTCAATTGGCTCAACATCAGACTTTTTAAAATACTCAACAACAACGGTATGAATAAATATCGACAACACGCCAATCACTAAATAATCAGCCAGTCTCCGATCGCTACCAGTATCGTTAAATTTAAAATCACTTAACGAAAATCCGCCTGCCGTCGCCAGAGAAAAAGCAGACTCGCCATCCTGGCCTGACGCTTTAAATGGCAATACTTGCGCCGATTTGCCGCCATTCGCTAAGCGGTCTTCGGAAGCAAATTGCTTACGACCCACCAAAGGACTACTCATATCATTCACTCCCTAAATGAACACCTAACCATGCTCATTTATCGTTAATTAAATCTGGAAACCAGCAACCATAATGCTTACAGCGCGGCATCAACCATCACAATGATATTTAGCACGATACATGCCAATAATTTACCGCTCGTATTTTGACTATTACCCAGCCGCCTTGAGAGCCCGGCCTCCTAAGTCTGCAAGGGAATTAGCCGGATTTATTTTCGGCTAGCGCAAACTGATGTTTAGATTTAAATGAGGGCTTATTGCTGCTGCCTAAGCAGCAAAGTGCTTAAGCACTGTCTCCACAGCAACAGTTAGATACTCTTAAATAGTTGTTTTGCAGATTTTCGATATTTTGAATTGCTGCCTAACTAGATAACCGATTCGCGTGTGCCCAGTTACCCGCCAAGCCCGCCTTTGCCTGTATAATTCCAGCCATCTCAATGACTTCGCGACACTCACTCTCATGACCAACATTAATACCGAAAAACTCTCCAGTGCCCGTTTTGCCCAAGCCACCGACGCGTTTGTCGAAGTGTTTACCGCCTCGGTAGATTTTGATCAGCGTATGGCCCAGCAGGATATTCAAGGCTCTATCGCCCACGCCACCATGCTGACCGCCAGCGGCATCCTGACCGAACAGGAACGGGATGCGATTATTGAAGGCTTGGGGCAAATTTCTGACGAAATTCTCAACGGCGAATTCGTCTGGTCCATCAAACAAGAAGATGTCCACATGAACATCGAAGCGCGACTGACCGATATGATCGGCATCGCCGGTAAAAAACTGCACACCGGTCGCTCGCGCAACGACCAAGTCGCCACCGATATTCGCCTGTATTTACGGCATGAAATCGAGCAAATCACCGCGCAACTGGTCCGACTGCAAACTGCCATCATCGATCTGGCCGAACAAAACGCCGACACCATCATGCCCGGCTTCACGCATTTACAGGTCGCCCAGCCGATTACCTTTGGTCACCATTTAATGGCCTGGTTTGAAATGCTAAGCCGCGACCACGAGCGCCTGCAGGATTGCAAAAAACGCCTTAACGTCATGCCGCTGGGCGCCGCGGCGTTGGCTGGTACCAGCTACCCAATCGACCGACACCTGACTGCCCAATTGCTGGGTTTCAGCAGACCATCGGCTAATTCCTTGGATTCGGTCAGCGACCGCGACTTTGCGATTGAATTTACCGCCGCCGCCAGCTTGATCATGATGCATTTATCGCGTTTTTCCGAAGAGTTGATTTTATGGTCCAGCGCACAGTTTGACTTCATCGAAATGCCCGATGCCTTTTGTACCGGTTCCTCGATCATGCCGCAAAAGAAAAACCCCGATGTGCCGGAGCTGGTACGCGGTAAATCCGGCCGCGTCACCGGGCATTTGGTCTCGCTGTTAATGCTTATGAAAAGCCAGCCGCTGGCTTACAACAAAGACAATCAGGAAGACAAAGAACCGTTGTTCGACACCGCCGACACCCTGATCAACTGCCTGCGCGCGTACGCCGACATGGTGCCGCACATCGCCCCCAAAAAAGCCAACATGTACAACTCCGCCAAACGCGGCTTCGCCACCGCCACCGACCTAGCCGACTACCTGGTCCGCAAAGGCATGGCCTTCCGCGACGCCCATGAAGTGGTTGGCTTGGCGGTACGTTTAGGCATAGAAAGTCAGCGTGATTTGTCGGAAATCTCGTTGCCTGAGTTGCAGCAATTTTCCGCATTGATAACTGCCGATGTGTTTGACTATTTAACGCTGGAGGGTTCGGTGGCATCGCGGAAGCATATTGGCGGGACTGCGCCAGAGACGGTTAGGGTGGCGATTGAGACTGCTAGGCAAAGTTTGCGAATAGAGAAGATCTAAGCAATTTCTGTTAGACCAGTCTTGGCAAAAGATCTTAAGCTGGTGACGCAATATTTTGCGCCACCAGTTTATCTAATTTACGTATGGACTCATTAGCCTCTCCTCATGCCTTCAGAAAGAAATGCTCTGCATCTTAAACTACTCCTTGCCGAACGCGACCTCACCTGTATTCAGACTGTCGTTCTAGCGCTCCTATCATTTTTACTCAGTTATGCGGCTTGGTTGATCTACATACGAGACTGGCAAACATTAGCTGAGCTTGTACCTCCAGCCACTGCATCATGCGCCGCACTTCTCGTAGCAAAGACGGCAACACGCTTACTGACTTACAACATGCTTGTCCACGCCGATGATCGGGCTCACGAAATTATCCGAATCACTCATCATTCGATGGCAGTCATCAACGATCTACGAGGTCGTGTCCATTACATGAAGATCGCGCTTAGTGAGGGTAATCGGCCGCTGGTTGCCATTACTCAAAATGCTGAAGCAATACATAATCTCTACATGTCACTCTATGACCGGGAGCTCTATCGTTATCTACCAGGAAATGTGATTGATACAATCGTTGGCCTTTCTGGCTCTGTTTTCGGGTTATCATCGCTAATCGCGGGAGTGGCATCAGCATTCGGCGAAAAAGAGCATTTAATAATCCCCCCTGGAAACCCTATTGATCGCTCAAACATTGTTCATGCAATATCTAATCTTGAGTCAGAACTTGATTTGCTTTTCTCTCAAATTGAAAGCCTACGAGAAAGTGTTGAGTAGCGAATACTGCTGAATCCAGAGCCAAGTAGGGTACGCACCGCGTACCTTCTAAAACCTTTGCCTACTAACAAACATTGAAAATGGTACGCAATGCGTACCCTACAACTCGCAATGTGGATTAGCCCTGTCGGGTGTCGTTTGCCCAAACGAAAGCTTTTATCGTTCCCACGCATGAACACGGATTACCTTCAATCCAAACAAAATCCTGAATTAATACCGATCATACAAATTTCATAAACGGATGCGCTAACGTAAACTGTTTAAATGAAACGATTCCCTCGTCATTTAACCGCTACCACGCTCATTTGTCTGTGTTTAACAACGCCAGCGGTGCTTGCCAAGGTGGATGTTACCGGGCTTGAGAGGACAGCAAAAGACAATGTGTTATTGATGCTGGCGTTGGCAAAAGAACCTTGCGATGCGCCAGAGTGGAAAATACGCGGCTTGTTTGCAGGTGCCGATCAGGAGATTGATCAGGCCTTGCGCGCGTTGGGTTATTACCATGCGGTCAGCAAAAACGCATTACGCTTTAATAAGGACTGCTGGCAGGCAGACTTTGCTGTTACGCCCGGCCCTCAAGTGTTGGTGACTGACGTTGCCATCACCATTAGCGGTGCCGCCGACCAGGATGCCGAGTTTGCCAAGCTGCGTAATAAATTGATAACAGCGACCGGCAAACCGCTTCGCCACGATGCTTACGAGAAGATGAAAAGCCAGCTGCAATCGTTGGCGATGGAGCGCGGTTATTTGGATGCTGAGTTTTCAGAAAAGCAGTTGTTAATCGATAAAGCCAACAATACCGCCCGCATTACCTTGGTGTTTGCGACCGGCGAGCGCATGCTTTTTGGCGCAATCACTATTGATCAGGATATTTTGCAGCCTGAGTTTGTCAACAAATTCGTCTCGGTAAAAAGCCAGGACTTTTATTCCAGTGAAGAGCTGGGCAATACCTATAATGCCCTATCAAAAAGCGGCTATTTCGAGCAAGTGGACATCCGCCCGGATACCGACAACACTCACGATCAGCAGGTACCGATCACCATTAAGCTCCGCCCTAAAAAAACGCATCATTACAGTGTCGGCATCGGCTATGACACCGACATCGGGCCGTTGTTGAGCGGCTCTTACACCAATCGTCGATTGAACGATCGCGGCCATTATTTGACGTCTAATATCGACCTTGCCCCGGTGCTATCGACCGCCGATGTTGAATACAGCGTGCCGTTAGCCAATCCCACCAGTGATGTTTTTAGTCTGGGTGCAGGCTTAAAACGTGAAGATAACGACAGCTATAAATCCAAAACTGCCAAGCTGTCGGCGCGGGCAAAGCATGCTTTCGCCAATGGCTGGAAGCAAACGCTTTTTCTTGATTACAGTTATGAAGATTTTGATACCGGCACACGGGCAGGCGAAACATTGCTGCTGGTGCCCGGCGGCAGTTGGCTACGTTCTGAATCCGATAATCCATTGCGCCCAACTAAAGGCTACCGGCTGGAATTTAATGTCGCGGGCAGTGTTAAGAATCCCATCTCGGATGTTAATTTTGCCCAAGGTTCAGTATCTGCAACCTGGTCACAGCCGCTGCCCTGGAGCGGCCGGTTTATCGGTCGCACCGAACTTGGCGCAACACTGGTTGATAATTTTGACAAGCTCTCGACCAGCTATCGATTTTTTGCCGGTGGCATGAATAGCATCCGTGGTTATGCCTATAAAGAACTTGGCCCCAGAGATAGTGCCGGTAACGTTGAAGGCGGCCAGTTTTTAAGCGTGGTCAGCGCCGAATATGAACAAGCCATTCTCGACAATTGGGGCGTCGCGGCGTTTCTGGACGCAGGCAATGCCTACAATCTTGACAGCATCAATATCAACAGCGGGGCGGGCTTAGGTGTTAGATGGTATTCGCCATTTGGTCCGGTGCGACTGGATTTTGCTCTGCCGTTAAATGATGCGGATTCTTCATTTCAAATCCATTTTGCCGCAGGCGCGAGGATATGAAGAAAAAAATCGCGCTGTTTAGCTTATTGATGCTGCTGTTGATTCCGGTGGGTTTGTTCGGACTATTAAATAGTGACAGCGGTAGTCGCTGGCTGTTGCAACAAGTGTTTTCACGTTTACCCGCTGATACATCGGTTAAAGCCATTGAAGGCCGACTGCTTGAACGGCTTGAATTATCTGACCTGACCTACAAAACCGACACGGCGATTGTCAGTATCAATAAGATGGTATTAGCTTGGCAGCCCGCATCTATATTCTCGCGCAAGCTAAAAATTGTTGACCTGAGCATCGATGGCTTAACGGTAAACATTACTGACAATAACGCCCCTGCAGAAACCAGCGGGTTTGATATTAATGCCGACTTGCTGCTACCGGTCGACATTGTGATTGAAAATCTATTGTTGACGAACGTCAGCATCCAATTAGGTGAGCAGGCACACACACTGCAAAAACTGCAATTATCGGGCTTTACCGAACATGGCAAGCTTAATGTCGTCTCCTTGGCCGTCAATGCCCAGCCGCTGGCGGCGACGATCAAAGGTGAGGTTAAACTAGGTAACGGTTTTCCTTTTAACATCACTGCTGACTGGCAATTTAACAGTGAAGAGTACGGTTTGTTGCAAGCGGTCACCTCAGTTAAAGGCGATCTGCAGCAACTGGCTTTCGATAATCGCGTGTCATCGCCGTTTAAATTAACATTAACAGGTGATCTGGCAGATTTATCAACATCGCCTCATATCAATGCGCATGGTGACTGGCAGAACTTTAACTGGCCGCTTGTCGGTAAGTCCCCGCAAATCAGCAGCCAGCAAGGTGATTTTGAATTGACCGGCTTGCTTAGCGAGTATCAAGTTAAGCTCAATGCCCAGTTATCCCAGCCATCGTTACCCACAGCGCAATTAACCTTTAGCGGCAACGGCAGTACGGAGGCTATCGCGATTGATAAATTGGAGCTCAAATCCAGCGCGGGCGTATTTCAGTTGGGCGGCGACGTGTCTTGGCAAGAAGCGCTACTGTTTGACCTAAAAGCGTCCGCCAAGAATTTTAATCCGGCTATTTTGTTGCCGGAACTGCCGGGCAGCCTAAGCTTTAGCGCGCTTGTTAAAGGCAAACTGGCAGGCGAGTCATTACAAGTTAACGCCGACATTAATCAATTAAAGGGACGCTTGCGTGGTCAGCCGGTCAGTGCCAACGGCAAGCTGGCATTGGCTGATGAGCAGCTTAGCGTCGATGCGCTACGTGTCATTGTTGGCCGTAATAAAATTAATATTGATGGCACGTTGGGGCAAGAACAAGCCCGTCTTAATGCCAGCATCGACGCGCCAGCCTTAGATGAGTTGTGGCCGGGACTTAGGGGACAAATAAAAGGCGAAGGGCAGTTGCAAGGCGCGTGGCTTAATCCGGCAGTAACATTTCAGGGAACAGGTAAGCGCTTGCGTTTTAAGGAATACAGTGCCGAACAATTGGCTGTTAACGTCGATTATCACCCCGAAGCAAATAAATCCTCGCAACTCAAACTATCCGCCGAAAATATTAAAAGCGGTGCTAACCAACTTAGTAAATTACAGATTGACGGCCTGGGCAGGCCAGAACAACATCGCTTTACTATCGACCTAAGTTCTCATTACGGTGAATTATCAAGCGCGCTGACTGGCCGTTTGAAGGGCAACAGCTGGGAGGGAGATTTTTCCAAACTGGATGTGCAGTCCAACGACGCTGGCCGCTGGCAGCTTAGCAATAATCTAGTGGTTCGCATGGTGCAAAGCGCCAAAGGCATTGATGCCAAGTTGGCGCAAACCTGTTTGCAACAGCAAGCCGCGATGCTGTGCCTACAGGGGAGTTATTTATCTAATAGCGACCTGCAATTGCAACTTAAAGCCAACGACTTACCCCTTAGCTTACTGCAAGCCTATGCGCCCGAAGGGATGCAAGTCACCGGCATTATCAATGCTGATGCCGACATCCAGCAGCAAAAAGGCTTGCTCACCGGCAATTACCGGCTTGACCTGCCTGCAACTAAAGTTTCGTTTGCCGCCGATAAAAAACCGACAACTATCCATCTGGGCGCGTCTTCGTTATCCGGCACGCTGCAAGGCTCGAAAATATCAGCGGACATTAATCTCGCATTAGCGGCGCAAGATTATTTACGCGGCCAGCTGCAAGTAGATACCGACAACACCCAGGCACTATCGGGCCAAATCAAGGCTTCCATTGTTGACTTAAGTTTATTGAATTCTTTTTTACCGCAATTAACGGGGCTTAAAGGCAAGTTTAACGCCGACCTGGCGCTGCTCGGCACAACTGCCGCCCCTGCTGCCAGCGGCGCGATTACTTTTACGCAAGGTGCTGCAGACTTGAACGGCTTGGGCCTTGAGCTGCGTGACATTAACCTGCAAGCGCGAGCCACGGGGAATATTGCCGAAGAATTCCAAATCACCGGTTCGGCTAAATCCGGACAAGGCAACATTAATCTAAGTGGCGTTGCCAAATTACCGGGCACTGTCGAGTTACTGCTGACCGGTAAAGATTTTGACGTCGCTAAATTGCCGGAGGCGCAAATTGCCATATCGCCCGAGTTAAAACTGTTATTTGCAGATAACCGCGGCAAAGTCACCGGCATTATCAAAGTGCCGAAAGCAATCATGGAAATTCAGCAATTGCCGGAGCAGGCCGTTACCGTAAGCGGCGATGAAGTCATCATCGGTGCTGAAAAAACCATTGAAAATACCGCTACAGCACCCAGCATTGATGCCGATATAGAAGTGGAACTAGGCAAGCAAGTGAGCTTTACAGGACAAGGGCTAAAGACCAATTTATCCGGCAGATTAAAGATTATGAAAACGGCAGCAAAAATTGCCATGTATGGCAATGTCGACATGGATAAAGGCCATTACACAAGTTACGGACAAGATCTTACCGTTCGTAAAGGTCGGTTTGTATTTAATGGCCCAGCCGATCAACCGTGGCTGGATGTAGAAGCTATTCGTGTGTCAAAAAGCAAGACCGTGACGGCCATTCTTAGCGTCACCGGTCCGTTAAAATCGCCCAAGACGCGCATATCTTCAGAGCCCGCCTTGCCGGAAACTGATGCGCTTGCTTATTTAGTGACCGGCAATCCGCTAAACCAAGCGAGCAAATCCGAGAGCAATATGATTGCCAGCGCCGCGGTGTCTTTGGGAGCTGGCAGAGTCTCTTGGCTTGCCGACCAATTAGGCATTGATAACTTGGAAGTTAAAGAAGGTAAAACCCTGGAAGATACCTTGGTAGCGGTTGGCCAATATCTGACGCCGGATTTTTATGTCGGCACCAAAGTGGGGTTATTTAACAAGCAAGCGGTATTAGTCCTCAAACATAAATTGACCAATACCATAAATGTGGAAACCGAGACCGGCACATCGCAACGAATAAAACTAAACTATGAGTTTGAACGTGATTAACTAACCCAACACCCTTCACATGGCCGAATCCTACCAACTACCTCCCATCCGACTAGGCGCTCCTGGCGAGGATATTTCTATCAAAGATTTAGCGGCCATTCAGCAGCGCTTCAAAAAAATGCATCACTTGCGCCTGACCCGTGCTCAGGATTTTCTACAACCCCGGCAACGCGTATTGCTGGAATTATTGCCACTGATTTTTCATTGCAACAACCCACTGTTACCGGGCTTTGTATCGTCAACAACCCCAGCGGGAATTGTTGATTTTCGACCGGACAGCAAAGCCATTAAATCGGCTAAACAATTTTCCAAAAATTTCAGTGTTGTCCGGCATCCATCTGATCAACAGTGTATCGATGCGCTGTTTTTAATGGGCAGTGTCGGCAGCATTGCCTTTTCTAAAATCAGCGACATGGATATTTGGTTGTGTCATCGGGCCGATTTATCAAAATCCGATCTTACCGAATTACAAAAAAAAGCCAGTGCTGTCGAACACTGGGCGGCAACACTGGATTTGGAAGTGCATTTTTTTCTGATGGATTGCGACAAATTTCGCCAGGGTGAAGACACACCGATGTCGGCAGAAAGCAGCGGGCATACGCAGCATTATTTGTTGCTGGAGGAGTTCTACCGAACCGCCATTCATATCGCCGGAAAAACCCCTATTTGGTGGCTGGTGCCGCCACACCAGGAACTTAACTACAAACACTACGTCAATCACCTGCTCACTAACCGTTTTGTGTATGAGCATGAGGTGATTGATTTTGGAGGTCTGGAGGCCGTTCCAGCTGAAGAATTTACCAGCGCGACGCTATGGCATCTTTATAAAGCCCTGCATGCACCGCACAAGTCTTTGTTAAAACTACTGCTGATGGAATGCTATGCCAGCGAATATCCCAATACGCAGTGGCTTTGCCAAACAATTAAACATGCCGTCTATGAGGGCTCTTATCTCACTAGCGATCTTGACCCATACCTGCTGATTTATCAAAAGGTGGAGCAATACCTTCAGCAACATCAAAGCAAACGTCGTCTGGATTTAGCCCGGCAGTGTTTTTACCTGAAAATAATGGGCTCTTCCGACAGCACGATGGACGCGCTAAACCGGACCTATCGGCAACGTTATATGCAATCGGTCGCCGATCGTTATCACTGGCCTTTAACAACGCTTGCCGCCGCCAAACAGCAAAATCATTGGGACATCAGTAAAGCCAGTGCCGAGCACGCGGTGATATTGCAAGCAGTAACGCACTGTTATCGCATGATCACGGGCTTTGCTCGTGAGCATGCCTTGGCCCAGCAAACACACAACAACGATTTAAGGTTGATCGGCAGAAAGTTGAATGCCTTCTTGGAAAAGAAGCCGGGCAAAATCGAAATTCTTACCACGCGCCATCAAATCGACGTCATCGCGCGTGAATTGTCGTTGCTAGACAACCGCCTGAGTGATGAGCATGAAGGCTGGAGCCTTTATCTTGGCAATCTCCAAATGAATAATGTCGGGACTGCTGAACCGCTACAAAAAGGCCGGACATTAATTGAATTGCTGTGTTGGGCGGTGGTGAATGGTCTTTATCATAAGCACCTTAAACTCTACTTTAGTGCGCACAGCTTAAAAATGACTAGCGAAAAATTGCATACAACGCTGTCGCAACTTGTGCAATTTTTAACTGCCCATTTTGACAGCGACGCACCGCTGGATACTTACCAAACCGCTAATAAGCCGTCGCATTCATTACTGTTAATCAACCTGGGACAGCCCGATACCGAGCATCGGGAAGATGGGCGACTCATGATGAGCGCCCGCTCTGATGCTTTCAGTTATGGCATGAACCGGCAGTGTTTTGTACAGACCACCGCGTGCGTGTCTCTGACCAGTTGGGGCGAAATCAATACCAGTCAACATGAAGGATTAGCGGGGCTTTTTGACGTGTTAACAAGCATTATCAATAACCGCCCTGCCCAAGCGCCGGCAGCGGCCATCAGTGTGCTTTGCGATACGCCGA
>Ga0208629_100302_pt1 | contig 24253 bp, 15 predicted proteins | sample LakWasMet19_HOW5_2_FD_183865 | JGI IMG/M metagenome (GOLD analysis project Ga0208629, IMG submission 183865) | Freshwater sediment methanotrophic microbial communities from Lake Washington under simulated oxygen tension - Sediment Metagenome... | ecosystem: Environmental > Aquatic > Freshwater >... | reverse complement strand
TCATTCGCCCTGTCGGACAATATCCAAGTTCATGAGGCGAATAAATTCGCCCCTACATCAGAATGCTACTTACGCCAAACAACGCTGAATAGGTACTAATGTGCTTTAGAAAAATCGTTACTGCATCGTCTACAAAAGGCACATGGTATTATATTGGTATTAACAATTAGCCGATTCCAAGATGACTTCAACCGCATTAAAAAACACAGCCATAAAAACCGACACGCTGGCCGCGAATGACAGCAGCGCGTTTATTGAAAAAATAAGACCAGACATTGGTATTTCCGAGCCGGTTTATAGGCAGTTGTTGCGCCGCATCACTGACCTGATTCAATCCGGCCAAATTAGCGACGGCTTTAGCTTGCCTTCCGAACGCGCCTTGGCTGAAGCACTTGATCTTAGCCGCACCACTGTTCGACGCTGTTATGAAGAACTGCGCGCGCAAGACCAAATCAACACCCATGGTCGGGCTGGGGTAACGGTCAAAGCGCCGCCGTCACGAATTAACCCGGAAATGGGTCGGCTGAAAGGCTTTACCGAGGAAATGCGCGAACTTGGCATCACACCTTCCACACAACTTTTGGAACAAAAAATCGTCACCGACCGTACTATTGCATCACTGTTCAATCGTCCGGCCAGTGCTCGTTTTCTGCGTTTGGTACGTGTGCGTTTAGGTGATGACAGTCCGCTATCACGGGAAGTTGCCTGGTACGACCTGACTGTTGCGCCTGCCTTGGCTGAGTGGGATGCGGCCGGATCGGCCTATCAGTTTCTTGAGCAGCAGTGCGGTATTAAACTGATTAACGCTGAACAAACCATCGAAGCCGTGTTAAGCAACGATGAAGAAGCGGTTGTGTTTGGGTTTGAAGAGCCTGGCCCTTGTCTGCTTTTAAAGCGTAAAACTTATTCGGACAACGGACAAATGGTCGAATATGTTGAAGGTACTTTCCGGGGGGATGCTTATACCTATCGGGTTAACCTGAAGATGTCCTCAAACGTCGCGACGTAGGCGTTGCCCCACCTTAGATGTCAACGATGCGCTTCACGTTGTTCAGCACATCCTACCCATTGTATTTAACAGTATTAAGGGCAGCCGAGGGTTTGACTTGGACTTGCATGAATTCAGATATTTCCGCTCGTGTCGGCAAAGCCTGCAACACGCCTTGTTTGCCAGCCACCCAAGCACCACAGGCGCAAGCCAATTTTAAAGCCTCGTCCAGATCAAGGTGCTGCAGCAATGCCGACGCCAACCCTGCGCTAAAAGCATCGCCAGCCCCCGTTGCATCAATTGCGATAATCGGCCAAGCAGGCTGATGAATAACCACATTTGGAGTCAACGCCACGCAGCCCTGCTCGCCCAGAGTCACGACCAGCAATTCCCCTTGCCAGCCATATTGATTAGCCCATCTCGGTAATTGACTAAGCCACTGCTCCGGCGGTAAGTGCCTGGTATCTTCTTGCTCAAACAGTAACGCCGCTTCGGTTTCATTGATGACCAGAATATCGGTAAGCGCCAACAATTCGGCATTCGGCAACCGCCATGGCGAAGGATTCAACATTGTGCGAGTACCCTGCTCACGAGCCAATCGAAATGCTGCCAGAATCGGCGCTTCCGGGATTTCAAATTGCCCGTAAACCAGATCAATCGGCGGTAAGGCCGTCATCGTCTGCTCGACATGCTTAGCAGTTAACAGCGCATTCGCCCCTGGATAAATCGCCAGAAAATTATCGCCATTGGGCGCGACAAAGCCCACACCAAAGCCGGATTGCTCACCAATATTAAGCGTCCAGCGGCTATCCAAGCCTTCATCTTGTAGAAACTGCAGCACCGATTCAGCAATAGAATCAGCGCCTAGAGGTAACAACATTTCTACCTGCACATCTAGCCGATGCACGCCCAGTCCGACATTAAAACCTTTACCGCCATGTTCTGCCCATCTCGACCCCGCACAAAGCGACTCGCCGGGTAAAGGCAGACGTGGCACTTGCAAGCAGTGAGCATTTACATAACTGGCCAGCACAAATATCCGCATATAAGACTCAACGATCAATTAAAAATTTAAAAAAATTTGATATTGGCATAAGAAAGCTTTATTGGTACCTTAATGGTTATTTTTTGGATCGAAAGGATTCATTAGCAATACCAGCAAAACAACTGAATTCTATCTTGTTAACCATCCTAAGGAGATCTTTAATGCTGACATTAGTCACTCGTCGATTATTCATAGCAGTTACCGGCTTGATAATTTGCTTCAACAGTTATGCAGCCCAAAATTCCCTGCAAGCAAGCACTTATACCTCGGCTAATTCTGCTTATCGCTATCTCTACAAGGCCTTGATATGAAACCAATTACCGCCCCTTTAAACCAAACCCAACAGGGCGAAGCCGTTGCCAACTTACAGCAAGCGCTGCGAGCACTGGGACTAGAAATTGCCCCGGATGAATTTCGCGATACTTTTTTTGGGGAAACCACTGTTAACGCGGTATTGCGGTTTCAGCATTCACAGCATATTGACGGTCGCGGCAATGTTGATGACGATACCGCTGCGGCGCTCAATAGAAATTTGCGCGAAAGAAACTTATTAGCCCCCGAGTTTCATGTCAGCGGCCGCGTTGTCGATGTTGTCGGTGCACCAGTGTCGGAGCAAACGGTGACTGTATTTGACGTGGATTTACGCGGCATACGCATTATCGACAAACTTCAGCAATTGGGAGAGTTATTACAAAGCCCCGGCTTCCAGTTATTAGGCCGAACCCGGACCGATGCCGATGGTTTTTACAGCATCGGTTTCGACCGTGAGCAATTTATTTTTGCCGATAAAAGTCATGCCGATCTGCTGGCTTTTGTGGTCGATGATGGCTTGCTGGTCGAGCACTCGCGTTTAGCCTCAAAACGCGATTACAGCAACGCTACAGACGTTGTTGACCTAGATATTGCGTTGCGCGATGCCCGGCTGTTGCGCGGCGTTTCCGAATGGCAACGCCTGGTTAATGCAGTTGCTCCCCTATTGACTAGCAGCGACATTAGCCTGGCCGACATTGCCGATTCGGAAGAGCAAATCGCATTTTTGGCGCAAGAAACCGATGTCGATAGCGAACAACTGCGCACCGCCGTTCAGGCATCGGCTCTGGCCCAAAGCCATTTGAATAGGGATGACGCGGAATTATTGTATGCCCTGGGCCGTCAACAAACCGGCTTACGCTTTATTGAATTAAACGATATTCCGGAAACCGAATTGTTTAACCGTTTAAAAAACGCCATCGGTTTGAACATCATTGCCGACAAAGCGGACGAGCAACTACAAGACTTTTTGGTCAGATTGCTAAAAGCAGCCACCATCGACATCATCAACCCAGACAACACAGTACCCGCCATTCAAGCATTTAATCGGTCGTTAACGGCGGCTAACTTAGCGTCTGATAGCGCCAAACGTGCCGTGATTACTGCTGCACAACGTTTCAATGGCGACGACCCTAAGCAATTTTGGACCGAACACCTACCGCAAGCAGGCCTTGATACAGCGCAGATCGAGGGGTTAAAACTCAATAATCAGTTGTACGCTCTGACTGACGGACATCTGCCACTGATTGAAGCTTTACAGGCACGGCGGGGCATAACCTCAGCCGCAGAATTACTAAATTTCACCAATCAAGACTGGCTCGATACGCTTGCCGATGTTGGCTTGCCTGAAGGCATTGAAAATGCCGACGGCTTTGTTACCGAGTTACGCGACACCTTGCATGCCGCCTACCCGACCGCCAAAATTGCCCTGATGGTGCAAAGACAGGAATTCGTCACCATCGGCGAGTTACAAGCACCGCTCAGCGAGTTTTTTCAACGTGCGCCAAGTTTTGATTTCAGCAACTCGCGCGTGGAAGATTTTGCCGACATCATCAATAACGTTGCTCCTGAACAAAGCCAAAATATCGCGGTAAGCGATACCTTAAAAACCTTGCAGCGGGTGTTTCAAATCAGCCCGACACCTGAGGCGATGGCGCAATTACTTGACGCCGGTATTCACTCTGCTTTTCAAGTTGCAGGCGTACCGGAAGCCTCATTTGTTAAACGCTTTAGCACTATTCTGGGTAGCGAGGAACTAGCTCGCTTGGTGCATAATCGCGCCGGTTTCGTCAGCACACGCGTGCTCGATGCCATCATCACTACTCGCGAATTGACCGATTTAGCAAAACCTGCCGCCAGCGGTTCTGATAACTCTGAAACCTTGGCGGCGACTAAACGGCTCTTTCCTAATTTTGCAACGTTGTTCGGCGACCTCAGTCTGTGTGAATGCAGGGATTGTCGCGCGGTCACATCACCGGCAGCTTACCTGGTCGACATCCTGCAATTTTTAGGCAAACTTGACCGCAATACTAAAGGAAAATCGCCATTAGATGCCTTGATAAATCGGCGCCCCGATTTGCCGCATTTACGTCTGACTTGCGAAAACACCAACACCATTATTCCGTATATCGATCTGGTCAACGAAGTGTTGGAATACTACGTAGCCCACGACCAACTTGATGCCCAAGCCATCCAAAATAACAGCAACGAAACCGCCACCGAACTCCGCGCCAATCCGCAACATATCAGCCTGGACGCTTATAAAAAGCTGGCAACAGCCGTTTATCCCTTTAGCCTGCCCTATCATCAGCCCTTGGACAGCATTCGGGCCTTTCTGCCGGACAATCTAAAACGCGCCGATCTTATGCACCGCTTTGGCATTACCGGCCCGACAGTCGTCACCGAACAATTGCGGCTGTCCGCCCGCGAATATGCCATTGTGACTAAGGATGCCGGCGATACCACCGACCTTTGGGCGTTTTACGGCTTTGCCGACGAAGCCGCCATGCAGCTCTCGCTGCCAAATGTGCCGGAGTTTTTAAATAGAACCGGCCTTCGTTATATCGATTTGATTGCCTTATTAAAAACCCGGTTTTTAAATCCGGGACAACTGGCGCTGGATTTTGTCGACGATATATTCAAAACCCCAATCGCCACCGGCCAACCGGCTCCGTTCGATAGTCAGCAGGTGTACAACCTACTGCGCGACATTACCGCTGATCTATTAAACCCGGCCGACGACCCACTCATCAGCCAAGCACTAAGCCGACGCGGCATCACTAATCCCGATGATTTCATCGCCTGGACTAAAGCCCATTTTGCCGACATTAACGCCAGCGTTTTATTATTCGAACAAGAAGGTCGCTGCCAGCTTGCCAATACCCAACTAAAAACCGTCGAGCAAATCTACAGCCCCGTTGCCGCACCCCTATCAACAGATTTTCTCTCGAAACTGCATCGCTATATTCGCTTGTGGCGGCGCTTAGACTGGCGTATTGAAGAACTGGATAGCGTTCTTATTGCATTGCAAGCCAAGGATTTGTCAGCCGATGTATTAGATAAACTTGCCGACATTAAACAATTGGCGGAAGTATCAACGTTGCCGTTGGAAAATCTTGCCGCATTGCTTGGCAACATTGAAACACACGGCGACAAGCCGCTGTACAGCAAGTTGCTTTTAACGCGCACTATTCAGCAGCTGGATCCGGCATTTACTGCTAATGCCTTCGGGGATTTTTTAACCACCGATACGCCTATAGCCGCACATCGCGCCGCACTGTTGGCGGCATTTAAAATCAAAGAGTCTGAATTAGCCGCGATCGCTAAAGATGCTGGCCTTGATCTGGATATTGCGTTATTAAAATTACCGACCTTAACTGCCTTATACCGTTACCCCGTGCTGGCCAAGGTGCTAAAGCTCAGCATTGATGAACTGCTGGCGATTAAACATCTGCTGGGGCTAGATCCGTTTCCGGCTGAAAACAACAACCCGGCGGATATTTTGGCATTCATCAATGCTGCTGATGTACTCACGCAATCCAACTTCAGCATTAATGAACTTGGCTATGTATTAACGGGCGAAAATATAGGGTTGGATAACGCCAAGATTCAGCAAACTATCGACAGTATTCGTAGCGACTGGGAAAAAATTGCTGTTGACCAGCCCGAGACTGATCTTAAAACATTACGCAAAAACGCAATATATGCACAATTTAGCGCTGTGCTTGGCATTTCTGAAGCACAAACCGCAGCGCTAGTGCAGAAACCAATCCTAAATAAGATACTTACAGATTTCGAAACTCTGGGCTTTGAAAACGCCATAACCACCGGTCAAATTAGCGCAACCCTACGCGGTCTGCACCGTGGCGCAACATTAGTGCAAAAATTGCCGTTATCCATTCTGGAAATCGAGTTTATCCAGCAACACCGCGCCGATTTTGCCAATGTGGATTTCAGCGATCCGGTTTTGCCTGCGTGGCAAGCGCTTAATGCTTTCGCGCAATTGCGGCGGCTGGCTCCAAACACCGACTGGCTTGCTGTGCTCGATGCGGCGCAAAACCCGGCTGTATCGGTAAATGATCTCATCTCTCTAGTGCTTAAGCGTCCAAATGCAATATGGACGGTGAAAGATCTGCAATTTGCAATTCCGCAACTGACACTTACCCCGGCCCTGCTGACTCAGCCAAGCAACTGGCTAGCTGTCGCACAACTGGCGCAGTTTGCCGCCGTCAGCGGTTTTAGTTTGGAGCGTTTACATAGCTGGGCACAAGCGCCCAGCGATTTTGATCAATTGAACGCCGTGGCCATTGATGTTCAAAATGCCATACGCGCTAAATACAGCGAAAAAGATTGGGCGGATTTTGCGCCAACCATCACCAATCCATTGCGGGAGCGCCGCCGCGATGCCTTAGTGAATTATTTGCTGGTGCAACAGCCATTAAAAGACTGGGGCGTGATCGATGCCGACAGTTTATTCGAGTATTTTTTAATCGATGTGCAAATGAGCGCCTGCATGGATACCTCGCGGGTCCGGCAAGCCTTGTCTTCCGTGCAACTGTTTGTCACGCGTTGCTTACTTAATCTGGAAGCACAACGCCCTGGCCTGGGTGACTATTGGGTCGCGCTGGACCAAAACGAAGCCGCACAATGGGAATGGATGAAGCTTTACCGGGTATGGGAAGCCAATCGTAAGGTCTTTATTTACCCGGAAAACTGGCTGGAGCCGGAATGGCGCGACGATCGCAGCCCGTTCTTTAAAGACCTGGAAAGCGAGTTAACGCAAAACGACATCACCACTTTTTCGGTAGAAACCGCATTTAGAAATTACCTGGGCAAGCTGGATAGCGTCTCGAACCTGGAGGTAGTCGGCGTCTATCACGACCCAGCCACCAATATTTTGCACGTGGTCGCCCGCAGCCATGGCATTGCTGCGCAGTATTTTTACCGCAATCGCGATAAGGATGGGATTTGGTCAGCCTGGGAAACCTTGCCGATTGATGTTAAGACTGTCGGCGACGGTGCTAATAACGGCGCGCATATCTTGCCTAAGGTATGGAAAGGACGGCTGTTTATATTCTGGCTGGAATTTTTGCAAAAGTCGGTGCCGCCTGATCCGAGTATTGCCGCTGCGAAGGATGGCGGCATTAGCGGTATCGGTCAATTACAAGCCAAAAAACAATGGCTGGTACATTTGTGTTTGGTCGAATACCGCGACGATAAATGGCAGCCTAAACAGATGTCTAAAGATACATTGCGGTCATTTGCCTTTACCGAAGCCGAGGCTAAAGATTATAAGCCTCACCAATATCGCCCTTGGACAGTGGAATCGGATGGTCGACTGTTGATGGGAATTGACAATTTCGGCCCTGCTCGCACACCTCAACCTAAACAAACGAAAAAAGAAAAATTCAATCTTTATTTACCAACCTATGCCGGTGCTTTTGAACTGACAAACCCACAAGCTGAAATTAAAGTAGTGGATTTGCCCGAAATCCACTTAATAAACCAAGTCTATGAGCACAACCAATTCATGGCAAGAACCACCACTGGCTCCCTGCAATTACGCAAATCAAACTATCTGACGCTTGGCAACGGCCAGTCAAATTACATTTTTAACCATGCCGTACCGGCCTCAACTTTCGAGGCCGAAGCCGCCATCCCGTTCTTTTTCCGCGATGCCAAACGTAGCTTTTATGTTGAATCTCAAGACCGTTGGAACCCGTTACTGGTCATCGACATCATTAAAAAACCGGATAACTTCGCGTTTTTAGCCTATGCCAACACCTTACAGAAAGTGCAGCTAAAACCTGTAATGGAGAACTTTGCGCTTAAAGCGTTAACAGCCAGACCCCAACAACCGGCTCGATTGGCATCGCAACCCGAGCAAAATCTTAATGTGGTCAGTAAATCAGCAAGCAGTAACTCGCTATTTGCCGCTTCAAGAAAGGCTACGACTGCCTTCGGCGGTGACCGGATATTTCGTGTGCCGGAAAGTCGACCGTTGGGATTTATCAGTAAAGCCCTGACTTTTTATAATTTTTATCACCCGTATACCGAACGGTTTATTGAAACGCTCAACCTAAAAGGCGTTTCCGGTTTGCTAAGCCAAGATACCGATCTTAAAAGCGATCTTGGCGCACACTTTTCAAGCGAATATAAACCTGTCGAATGGCTGGTGAGTAAGCCTTATCCGCCAGTAGCCGTTGAGTTTGCAGAAAAAGATGCTTATGGCCTATATAACTGGGAACTGTTTTTTCATGCGCCGTTGTATATCGCCACTCGCTTGTCGAAAAACGGCAAATATGCCGAAGCCATGCAGTGGTATCACACTATTTTCAATCCGTTAACCGCGGCAGCCGTCGCCAGCGGCGATTATTGGCAAGTACCTGCGTTTAAAAAAGCAGATAACGAAACCATCACCGACTATTTCGAGCGGCTGGCTAAAGGCGATGCGGATATTGATGCCAAGGTTGCCAAATGGCGTGAAAATCCTTTTAAACCGCATTTGATCGCCCGCGGCCGTCCGGTTGCCTACAAAAAAAATGTAGTGCTGAAGTACGTTGAAAACTTGTTGGCCTGGGGCGATGACTTATTCCGCCGCGACACCATTGAAAGCATTAACGAAGCTACGCAGCTTTACATTATTGCCGCACATATTCTCGGCAAACGTCCGGAAACAATCCCTAAACGCGGCGAGGCAGCGCCGGAAACCTACGATTCATTAAGCAAAAAGCATCTGGATAGCTTCGGCAATGCCATGGTCGCCTGGGAAAACCTGATTCCTTATGCATCCGGCGTACCGGTGTCTGACGGCACGGTCACCGCAGCTAACGGCTCGTTATTGGGTGTGGGCACTGGCCTGTATTTTTGTATTCCGAACAATTCCAAGTTATTAACCTATTGGGATGCTGTTGAAGATCGCTTATTTAAAATCCGTCATTGCCTGAATCTGGACGGCGTTGAACGCAAGTTGGCGTTATTCGATCCGCCGATTGATCCGGCGATGCTGGTGGCTGCAACAGCCAATGGCGTCAGTTTAGGCAATGTGCTGGCGGATTTATTTAGCCCCTCGCCGCTGTATCGATGCCAATTTTTATTGGCTAAATCGTTGGAATTAACTGGCGAAGTACGGGAAATGGGTAAGTTTTTACTCTCTGTGCTGGAGAAAAAAGATGCCGCCAGCTTGAGTCTGTTACAAGCTGGTCACGCCACAAGCCTGCTCAAGCTGACTGAAGACATTCGGGTTTGGCATATTTTGGAAAGCAAGGCGCATCGGGATGTATTGTTGAAAGCCCGCGATGTCAGCATAGAGCGACTGAGTCATCAACTGGATTTAATGGATATAAGCTTGGGCGGCGAAGGCCTTACTGTGCCGAATCCTCCCGAATTTAATGCCGCTAAAAAACCTTCAGAAGATGACAGCTTGCCGGAAGAAGCGCTGATTGGCGGTGAAGAGGCCCTGAAAACACCGGCCACGAAGCAAAAGCCGGTAGCCAGCGGTGAATCCGGCCCCAAATTACTGCCGGCGGAAAAATTTGTGCAAGATGCCAAAGAGGCTGTGCAGACCATCCAGAAAATCATCGCTGCCGGTAAAGCCATTGGCGGGGCATTATCGGCACTGCCGCAATTTGACACTGCCGCCAAACCCTGGGGCGTGGGCGCTGGGATCAATATCGGCGGCGCGCAATTTAGTGCCGTGACCGAGTTTGCCAATAAAGTGCAGGAGGTTTATGTCGCCCTGAAGGCGCTCGACAGTGAAAAATCCGGCGTTACAGCCGAGGCAATTCGCCGGGAACAACAATGGTCTATCGATGCCAGACTGGCCGCCAGGGAAATCTTACAAATTCATCGCCAGATTATCGCCGCAGACGTTCGTATTGCTATGGCTCAGCGGGAGCTTGCCGCGCATCGTCAGCAACTCAAAAATGCTGAAGACATTGAGGACTTTGTGCAAAACCGCTTCACCAATGTCGAGCAATACACTTGGCTGCGCGAACGTGTATTTGCCGCACATAAAACCGCTTATCAGCTGGCTTATGATTTGGCCAAAACAGCTGAACGGGGGTATCGCAGCGAGCTGGGCGTAGTCACTTCCAATTTTATCCAATATGGCTATTTTGATGGTGCGCATCAAGGCTTAACGGCGGGAGAACAACTTAATATCGCCCTGCGGCAATTGGAAAAAGCCTATCTCGACGGCCAGAAACGGCAATTTGAATTAACTAAAAATATCTCGTTAACAAAAATTGATCTGGCGGCATTAACTGCACTAAAAACAACCGGCATTTGCGAATTTAACTTAACGGAAGATTTATTCGACCGCGACTTCCCTGGACATTACTATCGAAAAATTCGTGCTGTCAGCCTATCAATTCCTTGTAACGCCGATGCCACTTCAACTGTCGCCGCGACGCTAAGGCTAATGAGTAATTCCGTGCGTTTAAATACTTCCGGCGCAAACTACCCGCGCAATCAGGACGAAGGGGTACCGGCGGATGATGAACGCTTTGCCGAAAATAATGTGCCGTTTAAAGCCATTGCCATCAGTCACGGTAAAAATGATGCCGGCCTGTTCGAGCTACGGTTTGACGATAACCGGTATTTACCTTTTGAAGGCGCCGGTGTTATCAGTCGCTGGCGATTGGAGATGGATGGCCCGGCAACGGCGCCTATTCGACCCAGTATTAGTGATGTAGTTTTGCACTTGAGCTACACCGCGAAGGAAGATGCCGGACCTTTTAAAACTAAGGTATTACAACATCTAGGCGTTTAATCATCAGTGCGGCGAAACGCTTAAGTTTCGCCGCACAATCTTCGGTTTTCAGGCTGACAACGGTTACTTGTCTGTTCTATTTGGCAAGCTATCAATAATGTTGTGTTAAAAACATACACCTTAACGCTTGTATTTATTGGTAACTGATCAAAAAACTTTTCACTACAAAAACAACCTAAGTCAATTAATTAACAACTATTGTTCAACGCTGTAACAAAGTTGAAATTTTAGGACTTGATGATATTATTCTTCAGGCATTCACCCCATATTGATTTTAAATAACAATAATTACGAGATTGATAACATGGCAAAAATATCTTCTAAATCAGCTGCAGCGACTGAGCCGCAAGATAGCCCTGAAATCGAGCAAGAAGATACTGAGATTCTCGAGGACAGTGAATTTTCGTCATTGGCCGTCGGTGTAGACGAGGATTCGGTTAAAAGAGATGCCCGTAGAAAAATTGAAATCTATTGGGAAAAAAAGCGTTTGAAGGAACAATTTGACGACTTTGACGAATCAGAATTTGGCTTTTAACTTAAGGAAACCTCTAAAAATTATTCGTTTATGGCCTTCAACTAGGCTCTCGGCAACTGCTCTGCAGTCGAGCAAGAACGGATAAGTCACTAATTTAATTATGAAACCGTTCGTAACTTGTCGAACGATCGAAGTGCAATTTTTAGAGATACTTTTTAATGCCCAAGCCCCCAACTGCCAGTAAATCCAAACAACCGCTTGCCAAAGCACAACCGAAACGCCCAAAGCAGCCTGCAAAACCACGAAAAAAACGCCCCGCACTGCCCGCCAATAGCCTGCAACGAAGGATGACCTACCTCGCTTTAGAATTGCTGGGGCTGGCAATTATCGGCCTCAGTGTCGTCATGATTATTTTGGGTTATTCGGCCAGTTGGTTTTCCGGCACCCGATTTTTTTCAAGCCTACTACCTTTTGCGGCGGGAATTTTACTGCTAATTCTTGCTGCCGCCGGACTGCTGACTGCCTGGTATCAAATCCGCAAACATCTCCACAGTAAATTGCCCGCGGCGTCCCCGGCTCTGGCAATCGCATTAGCATTGATCATTGGCTGGTTTGTCACGCAAAACTCTTTTAGCCAAGCATTCGGGCATTTTCGCACGTTGGTAGGCGGCAAACAGGAGGCTGGCAGAGTAACGCTTGCGCATCAAGTTTATGCCGCTTATCGGCGCTATAACCAAGCGCAGCTACAACAATTGCTGAACAGGTCTCAGCAATACGACGCAGCCATCAAAGAAGCAGCGAAGACATTTGAAATTGATGCCAATCTTTTACAAGGCATTGCGGCAACCGAGTCTTCATTTTTGCCGCGCGACAGCGCTGATGGTGGGCATGGCTTGTTTCAAATTACCCAGGTTCCAAAAGCAATAACGGCGCAAGCGGAAAAATATTTGGGGGTAAAAGCATCGTTAATCGATCCGAAACACAATGCTTATATTGCGGCGGCAACCTTCAAATACTATCTTGCGCAAATGCATGGCGATCTGTTTCTTGGCCTGCTGGCTTATAACATTGGGCCCGCCAATGGCGGACTTAAGTCGATTATGCAGCAGTATGGGGCAACTGATTTCGTGACTATCCAGCCTTATTTACAACAGCTACCGCGAGATTACCCGATCCGGGTGCTATCCCATGCGCTCGCGTTTAGGCTTTGGCAAAAAGAAGGTAAGTTGTTGCCTTATGAGGAAGGCAAAAATGCCATTCGCATCCAGGCAATTGGTATACCTGGATTATTGATGGATCTTTGAAGAGTGACCTGCCGATACAAGGCAGGTCACTAGAGAGATTGCGAACGATCAACAAAAGCCTTTCAATCGCTAATTACAGCTGAAGACTTACGACAGTCCCAGTACATCCTGCATATCAAAAAGACCGGTTTGCTTATCCTGCAACCAAACGGCAGCGCGAACAGCACCATTGGCAAAGGTCATCCGGCTGGATGCTTTGTGGGTAATCTCGACACGCTCGCCATCATCAGCAAACATCACGGTATGCTCACCGACAATGTCACCGGCACGAATGGTTGAAAAACCAATGGTCTTTCTGTCGCGCTCACCGGTAATGCCTTCCCTGCCATACACTGCGCAGTCTTTCAGATCACGTCCCAAGGTGTTAGCGATCACTTCGCCCATACGTAAAGCCGTGCCGGATGGCGCGTCAATTTTGTGCCGATGGTGCGCTTCAATCACCTCAATGTCAGTGCTGTCCCCCATCACTTTGGCCGTCATTTCCAACAACTTCAGTGATAAATTAACGCCAACGCTCATGTTAGGCGCCATGACTATCGCAACATCTTTAGCCGCTTGTGTAATCAACGCTTTTTGAGCGTCACTGTAACCGGTGGTGCCGATCACTATTTTTTTGCCGGCCTGACGACAAATCTCAATAAAATCCATCGAGGCATCGGGACGAGTGAAATCGATCAACACATCAAATTGATCCACTACTGCCGCCAAATCAGCCACAACCTTCACACCCACAGTACTGATACCCGCTAATTCACCGGCATCTTTACCTAGTGCCGTGCTGCCGGGTCGCGATACCGCAACGCTCAACTCGGTATGGCTAGCCAGTGCGGCGGCTTTAATCAAACACAGGCCCATCCGCCCGGACGCGCCAACTACAGCGATACGAATCATGGCTTATCCTGTTAATTTATCGAAAAAGTTTTTCACGCTATCAGTCCAAGATGATTCTTGCGGACTGTGATGTTTGCCGCCGGACAAGGATTCACCAAGCTTTTCAACCAAGGCTTTTTGTTCTTTAGTCAAATGCACGGGTGTCTCGACTTGTACTTTACAAAACAAATCACCGACCGGACCACCACGCACTTGCTTGACGCCTTTACCGCGCAGTCTGAACAATTTACCTGTTTGGGTTTCGGCTGGGATTTTTAACATCACTTTGCCATTCAACGTGGGTACTTCCAGCTCACCACCTAAACAAGCGGTACTAAAACTAATCGGCACTTCGCAATATAAATTAGCACCGTCACGATCGAAAATAGCGTGATCCTTAACCTGAATTTGCACATACAAATCGCCGGAAGGACCGCCGCCGGCACCCGCTTCGCCTTCGCCCGCCAAACGCACGCGATCACCAGTATCGACACCTGGCGGGATTTTGGCATTCAAGGTTTTATTTTCTTGTACCCTGCCCTGCCCATGACATTTTCCACAAGGATCTTTTATCTGTTTGCCGGAGCCACGGCAGGTGGGACAGGTTTGTTGCACAGAAAAGAAACCTTGCTGCATTCTGACTTGGCCATGACCATGACAGGTTGAACAAATAATAGGGCTGGAGCCTTTTTTAGCGCCTGAGCCGCTACATTCGCCGCAAGTCGTCAATACCGGCACACGAATTTTGGCATCGGTGCCAAACACTGCTTCTTCCAACGACAATTCAAGGTTATAACGCAGATCAGAACCACGCTGAGCACCGCCCCGCTGTTGTCGGCCGCCGCCGAAAATATCGCCGAAAACATCACCGAAAATATCGCTGAAATTTTCCCCGCCAAAACCGCCACGACCGCCACCGGCTGAGCCATCAACACCGGCATGACCAAATTGATCGTAGGCAGAGCGTTTTTTAGGATCGGATAAGACTTCGTAAGCTTCTTTTATTTCCTTAAATTTAGCTTCGGCTGCATCTGGGTTGTCTTTGTTGCGATCAGGATGAAACTTCATCGCCTTGCTGCGATAACTCTTTTTTATCTCGGCATCGCTGGCGTTTCTGTCTATTTCCAGAAGCTTGTAATAATCTTCTTTTGCCATGTCTGTTTAACTGTCCTGTCCGTCTTTGTCTGTTCGATTTACCTAAACGCAAGTCTAGGGGAAACTCTGTTGACACAATACAGCTCGTTACTTTGAGCCATTTACCACAAAGGACACCCAGGCTACGAAGATGAAACTTCGCGACCTGGGCGTCCTTTGTGGGATTTATACATTGTTACTACAGAAAACCTTGATGGCTGACTTTATAAGTCGGCCATCAAGTTAGTTTGCCTTATTTCTTATCGTCGTCTTTGACTTCTTCAAACTCAGCATCAACTACACCGTCATCGGCCGCATGAGCAGAAGAATCTGCATGACCTGAACCGGCTTGAGCACCTTCAGCAGCGCCTTTTTGTGCATAAACACGTTCGGCAAGCTTGCCTGACAGTTCGGCTAACGCTTCAGCTTTAGCATCAATAGCTTCCTTGTCATCACCTTTCAGAACATCTTTTAGGGCGTCAATAGCGCCTTCAATAGCTGTTTTTTCATCAGCACTGACTTGATCAGCCAGTTCTTTCACAGACTTTTCTGTGGCATGAATCAATCCATCAGCATGGTTGCGCGCACCGACCAATTCATGCAATTTACGGTCTTCATCAGCATGAGCTTCAGCATCTTTAACCATGCGTTCGACTTCTTCATCAGATAAACCGCTAGATGCCTTGATGACGATTGATTGCTTTTTGCCGGTAGCTTTGTCTTTAGCCGATACATTTAAAATACCGTTAGCGTCAATATCAAAGCCAACTTCAATTTGCGGTACGCCTCTTGGTGCAGGAGGAATATCCGCTAAATCAAAACGACCCAATGACTTGTTAGCTGAGGCCAATTCACGCTCACCTTGCAACACATGGATGGTCACCGCAGACTGGTTATCGTCAGCGGTAGAGAACACTTGTGACGCATTGGTTGGGATCGTGGTGTTTTTCTCGATCAACTTGGTCATCACGCCGCCCATGGTTTCAATACCCAATGACAACGGAATAACGTCCAATAACAATACATCTTTAACATCGCCAGCCAATACACCCGCCTGAATCGCAGCGCCCAAAGCAACCGCTTCATCCGGGTTAACATCCTTGCGTGGCTCTTGACCAAAAATGCTTTTCACCATTTCTTGCACTTTCGGCATACGGGATTGACCGCCGACCAAAATCACGTCATGTATATCAGCAGCCGTTAATTTGGCATCTTTCAGCGCCGTTTCACAAGGACCTTTGGTACGATTGATCAATTCTTCAACCAATGATTCCAATTTGGTGCGTGTTAATTTCACGTTTAAATGCTTAGGACCGGACGCGTCAGCCGTAATGTAAGGCAAGTTGACATCGGTTTGCTGCGCTGATGACAATTCAATTTTTGCCTTTTCAGCGGCTTCTTTTAACCGTTGCAACGCGAGTGGATCATTGTGTAAATCAACACCCGTGTCTTTTTTGAATTCGGCAACCAAAAACTCAATGACTCTTGAGTCGAAATCTTCACCACCTAAAAAGGTGTCGCCATTAGTGGATAACACTTCAAATTGGTGCTCGCCATCAATCTCGGCAATTTCAATAATGGAAATATCGAAGGTACCGCCGCCTAAGTCATAAACGGCAATTTTGGTGTCGCCTTTGGGCTTATCCATACCGTAAGCCAGTGCCGATGCAGTAGGCTCGTTGATGATACGCTTTACGTCTAAGCCGGCAATACGACCGGCATCTTTAGTCGCTTGACGTTGAGAATCGTTAAAATATGCAGGTACGGTAATCACGGCTTCGGTGACTTCTTCACCCAGATACGCCTCTGCATCTTTCTTCATTTTCATCAACACCCGTGCTGAAATCTCAGGTGCGGCCATTTTTTTACCATTGACTTCAACCCAAGCATCGCCATTTTCAGCTTCGACGATTTTGTATGGCACCATGTTGATGTCTTTTTGCACAACGTCATCTTTAAAACGACGGCCGATCAAACGTTTAACTGCGAACAGCGTGTTTTTTGGATTAGTTACCGCTTGGCGTTTGGCGGATTGTCCGACCAACACTTCACCGTCATTAGAAAAAGCAATAATTGACGGCGTAGTACGCGCGCCTTCGCTGTTTTCAATTACTCTAGCCACGCCGTTTTCCAGCACTGCTACACAAGAGTTTGTTGTTCCTAAATCGATGCCGATTATTTTAGCCATTTAATGCTCCAGATCTTTATTTTTAAGTTAATTAGTTATTGCCATTGTGGGGGCTGTTTTTTGATGTTCAAGCCTGCTCATCAATACTCGGTGCATTTGCGGCCTGTTCAGGGGCTTTAGCGACCACTACCATAGCAGGGCGCAATAATCGTCCGTTTAATGAGTAACCTTTTTGGAACACATTAGTGACTGAATTAGGCTCCGCAGTAGCATCGGGACTTACTGCTACCGCTTGATGAAATTCGGCATTGAAGGGCTGTCCGATGGGGTCAATAGTTTCAATTTTAAATCTTGCGAATACAGATTCCAGTTGCTTCAGAGTTAACTCACTGCCTTCACGAAATTTTTGTACGTCTTCGCTGTCGCCGGTAGCCGCTTGCAGCCCCAGCACCAAACTGTCCATTACCGACAATAATTCTTTGGCAAAGCCGGTCAAGGCAAACTTGTGGGCATCTTCAAGATCCTTTTGGGTTCTTCTCTTAAGATTTTCCATCTCCGCCTGAGCACGCACTGCTTTATCCCAGTTTTCATGGGCTTGACTCTTAGCTTCAGCTAATTCCTGTTTCAGTTCGTCAAGGGTGTATTCATGCTCACCCACGTCAGTGTGTTCATGCTGCTGATTTTCTTCATCAACCTGGACTTCAGGTTTTTCCTGCTCTGTACTCATTCTTTAAGATTCCTTACAACGATAGTTAGTAATGACAATCACAATGGGGATGCTGACTTTGGATTCAAGGCTGCACCCAGTAATTTTGCTGTCACGTCGACAAATGGGATAATTTTTTCGTAAGCCATGCGCGTAGGCCCGATGACACCCAGCACGCCAACGACTTCATCGCTGACCGAGTACGAGGATGTCACTAAACTGCAATGATCGAATGCTTGGTAGCCGGATTCCTCGCCAATAAAAATTTGTACGCCATCGGCTTGCATGCACTGATCAAGTAAATGAATAACATCCTGCTTTTGGCTAAAGGCTTCAAACAGTTTTCTCAAGCGATCCATATCTGCCAATTCCGAGAAACCCATTAAATTGGTTTCACCGGTCAGCACATAGTCCTCTTTTGCAGCATCCTGTCCGAATGCCAACTGCGCCATTCTTACGGCATCGAGCATGCCTTGGTTCATGCGTTCTTGGTCGTCTTGCAAGTCTTTTAATACCGATTTGCGCACGGCTTGCAAACTCTGCCCTGAATAAATTGAATTCAAATAATTGGCAGATTGTTGAAGCTCGGCGGGGCTGAATACTTTGGCGGTATGAATGATTTTGTTATGCACTTCTTGTTCGTTGGTCACAAAAATCACCAACACGCGGCCATGGGATAAAGGCAAAAACTCAATATGTCGTAAAAACACCACTTCTCTTTTAGGTAAGGTCACGACCCCAGCCATTTTGGTTAGATCCGCCAGTAATCTTGAAGCCGCGCCAATCACATCACCTTGTTCATCATGACTCAGTTGTTGATGCAAATGCGTTAACTCCTTGGACTCCAACGGCTTGACCGTCAATAAGGAATTTACAAACAGTCGATAACCGCTGACCGTAGGTACTCGACCGGCTGAAGTATGCGGCGAATGCACCAACCCCAAATCTTCCAAATCAGCCATGACATTACGAATCGTCGCGGGGCTAAGATTCAAATCCGAATCCTTCGATAACACGCGAGACCCAACCGGCTGACCGTCACTGATATATCGCTCAACCAGCGTTTTCAATAACTGCATCGAGCGTTCATTTAATATTTGGGCTTCACTCATAATATTTGCGTTTCACGCACGGCATCTCTGGTAAATCAATTCGTAACAAAATGGGGCTAATTTTAGCACTCCATCAGTGCGAGTGCTAGCAAAGCGGCTATTAAGCTTTAGCAAGCTAATATCACGCCTACCCGGCAAAACTCTTTAGCTAACTGCCACTAACTGTATAATTGAAAAATTTTTAGTCTCTTACGCTCGATAATGCATAGCTCATTTAAGACCATCGGCATCATAGGCAAGCCCAGCGATCCCAGCGTAGCCGTAACGTTATCGGTGCTTTATGATTATCTGCATCAACACCATTACGAGATTGTCATTGCTGAAGACAGCGCGCATTTCATTGTTGATCCATCAGTTAAATCATGCCCAGCCAATGCCATGGGTAAACTTTGTGATTTGGTGATTGCAGTCGGCGGCGACGGTACTTTTCTGGCGGCGGCCCGCGCTATTGTTGACTTCGACATTCCATTGATCGGCGTCAATTTGGGCCGACTGGGTTTTTTGGTGGATATTTCGCCAAATGAACTTCCTGAGAAACTGCACAACATATTGCAAGGCCGTTATACCGAAGAAAAACGCTATTTACTACGTACCAAAGTGATTCGCGACAACCGCATTATTCACGAAGAAACCGCTGTCAATGAAGTCGCCATTCATCGCTGGGTAACCCCGAGCATGATTGAAATCATCACCAAAATTGATGGTGTGTTCTTAAATTCACAGCGTTCTGACGGCCTGATTATTTCGACACCCACCGGCTCAACGGCCTATTCGCTATCCGCAGGCGGGCCGATTTTGCACCCGTCACTAAACGCTTTAGTATTGGTGCCGCTTAATCCGCACACTCTCTCCAACCGTCCGATTGTGATTGCTGATTCTGTGGAAATTGAAATCAGCTTTTGCCAAACCACACAAATCAATGCGTTGGTTACTTGCGATCATATTGAAATACCGGAAGTGCTGATCAGCGATACAATTTTGGTTAAAAAAGACCCCAAACCCATTAGAATTTTGCATCCTGAGGGGCATGATTTTTTTGCTATTCTTAGGAATAAATTAGACTGGAGTCGTGGCTACCACAACAATCCCAATGCTACTCAATCTTAATATTATCGACCTTGCGGTCGTCAAATCCTTAAATCTTGATCTTGATAAAGGCATGTCCGTGCTGACTGGCGAGACCGGTGCCGGTAAATCCATTTTATTGACCGCCTTGGGCCTGGCGCTGGGAGACAGAGCTGACTCCGGCTATGTCAGACCTAACAGCAAACGGGCAGAAATCAACTTGGAATTTGATCTTGACGACGCGCCGGAGGCACAACATTGGCTGAAAACTAACGAACTGGATGACGAGCATCATTGTTTGATTAGACGCATCATCAATAGTGACGGCCGCTCCAAGGCCTATATCAACAATCGCCCGGTCACCTTGCAAGCCTTGCAGGAATTAAGCGAGAAACTGGTGGAAATTCACGGTCAACATGCGCATTTAACCCTGCTTGATGCCGACGAGCAACGCCGTTTATTGGATGCTTACGCTAAAAACCAGCCTTTACTGGATCAACTGAACGACAGCTATCGGCAATGGCACGGCAGCCAAAAAGAGCTAGCCCATCTAGTTAAAGCCAGCCAGGATCAAACCGAACGCGAAGAACTACTGCGCTACCAAATCGATGAATTACAGCAGCTGGATCTTGCCAATTTCAACTACACCGCACTCTCGGAAGAACACAGCAAGCTGGCTAACTTGGGAGATATTTTAAGTGTCGGCCAAGCCCAGTTGGATAGCCTGTATGAAAATGACCGGCTGTCGGCCAACCAGATGCTCAACCACTCCTTAAGCGAGTTGCAACATATTGCCCGCTTTGCGCCGGAACTAAACGAAATCTGCGCGATGCTGTCTGAAGCGCAAATTCAAACTGAAGAAGCTTCGCTACAATTACGACGTTTTCTGGAAGCGCAAGAAATCGACCCGCAACATCTGGAAGCATTGGAAAACCAGATTGGCCAGATACAACGACTTAGCCGTAAACACCATATCACTCCGGACGAATTGCCTGAGCTGTTGGTTAAACTGGAACTGGAACTGGATAGCCTTACCCACAGCAGCGAGCGCATCGAAGCATTAACCGCGCTTACTCAGCAAATTCTCAAGCAATACCAGCAACTGGCTGAAAAGTTATCCAAACAGCGTAAAACCAGCGGCCAACAATTACAACAGCAGATTTCCGCAATGATTAAGGAACTGGGCATGCCGCAAGGCGAGTTTTTAGTCCAACTCAGCGCACTGGAAAACTCTGCCCCTAAGCTTAATGGTCTCGATAAAATCGAGTTTCTAGTCAGCGCCAATCCCGGCCTGCCCGCGAAACCCTTGGCAAAAGTAGCTTCCGGCGGTGAATTGTCGCGCATCAGCCTGGCGATTCAGGTCACGACCACCAACGACAAAACCATGCCGACGATGATTTTCGATGAAGTTGACTCCGGTATCGGTGGCGGCATTGCGGAAATTGTCGGGCAAAAATTACGCAGCTTGAGTCATAACCGACAAGTACTGTGCGTCACCCATTTACCGCAGGTTGCAGCGCAAGCGCACCAACATCTTTACGTCGAAAAAAACAACAAAACCGACATCACTTCGTCCAGCGTCAGGTTGCTTAACAATACTGAACGCGTTGAAGAAATCGCCCGCATGCTGGGCGGCGTCACCATTACCGCCAATACCTTGGCGCATGCTCAAGAAATGTTAACTACAGGAAACCAAAACCAATGATCCGCTTTCCAGCCGAATGGGAACCACAAGCCGCCGTATTAATCGCCTGGCCACATCACACCGGCGACTTTCGCAATCTTGCCTCTGTCGAACAATCTTACAGCTTTATTGCCGGCACCATCAGCCAGTATCAGCCGCTACTGATCGTCTGCCGTGATACCGAGCATCAACGGCATATCGAGCCGCAGTTAAAGACCTTGGAAAGCATCACGTTTATCCATGCCACGGTTAACGACATCTGGGTGCGGGATACTGTGTTTTTAACGGTAGAAAACGGCGGCAAGTTGCAACTGCTTAACTTTCGTTTTAATGGCTGGGGCGATAAATACCCGCATCAACACGATAACGCGCTAAACCATAACCTGCTGAAAGCCACGCCATTCAATGGCGTCAATTTTCTGGATGTCGATTTCATCCTGGAAGGCGGCAGCGTCGAAAGCGATGGCATCGATACCATCCTGACCACCCGCCAATGCCTGTTGAACCCCAACAGGAACAAAGATTTAAACCAGCAGGAAATTGAGCAGCAATTATTCACGCACTTCGGGGCAAAACGGGTGTTATGGATAGATCAGGAAAACCTGACCGGTGATGATACCGACGCCCATATCGATACGCTGGCGCGTTTTTGTACTGCCACGACCATTGCTTACACGGCCTCAGACGATCCGCAAGACCCACATCACGCCAGCCTGCAAGCGATGCAAACGCAATTGCAAGCCTTGCGAACGCAATCCGGCGAGGCTTATCAGCTGGTGCCGCTGCCAATGCCCAAGCCGATTTACGACGATGAAGGCCAGCGTTTGCCGGCCAACTATTCCAATTTTTTGATCATCAATAATGCCGTATTAGTACCGGTTTATGATGATCCTAACGATGCTATTGCTCTGCAACGTTTGACAGACATTTTCCCGGATCACACTATCATCGCCACACCTTGCCGGCCGCTGGTCCACCAATACGGCAGCTTGCATTGCATGACCATGCAATTTCCCGCCAAAGTGCTCAATCTGTAAGGTTTAAAGCGCATATGAAAGCTACCTTGCGGCTTGATCTACACTATTAACTTCTCTCTAACAAGGTAGCGCGACATGAGCTCACATTTATTCATCGTCTGGCAGGATTCTTATAACGTTGACTGCCCCATTATTAACGAACAACACAAAGGCATCATCTCAACCATCAACACCCTGCATTACTTTATTCAAGAGGGGCACGAGCTTACCTTTTTAAAGCCTACGGTAGATTTATCGAAGATGTTCATGGGCTTTCATTTTGCAACCGAGCAAGGCATTCTGACCAAATCTCGTTATCCGGGAATTGAAGAAGATGAAGCACTAAGGAAACAGCTTTTTGCTCAATTCAAAGTTACTTGCCAAGAGGCCTGCATACATAGAGAGCCAGAACTATTATTGAGTTTTCTAAAAAACTGGTGGATAAAGCATCTGACTGAAGAACATAAAAAATTTGCACCCTACTTGAAGAACTATTAACCCCCTCTTCTCGGTTTTATTTATGAATGCAGGCAAACCCTTAATCGCCCATGTTCTGTTTCGTTTAGGCACTGGAGGCCTGGAAAACGGTGTCGTCAATTTAATCAACCACTTACCGGATGACCAATTTCGTCATGCGGTTATCTGCATGACGGATTACACAGATTTCCGCAAGCGCATTACCAATGATGATGTACAGGTTTACTGTTTAAACAAAAAACCCGGCAAAGACTTCGCCGTTTATCTGCGCCTATGGCGGCTGTTAAGAACAATAAAGCCCGACATACTGCACACCCGCAATCTATCAGCCTTAGAGGCCCAGTTCTCAGGCTTGTTAGCGGGCGTAAAACACCGAATACACGGCGAGCACGGCCGGGATATTGACGACGTCGACGGCACTAACCCGCGTTATGTCTTCTTGCGGAAGTTATTTCGGCCGTTAGTGCATCGTTACATCCCGATGTCAAAAGACCTGGAAAATTGGCTGGTGCGGCAAATACAAGTACCGCCCCACAAAATCACCCAGCTATACAACGGTGTCGACTTAAGCCGTTTTAAAGTAGGTGATGAAAAACCGCTGGACATACTCCCTCCCTCATTCCGCACGCCCGGACTGCAAATCATCGGCACCGTCGGCAGACTGGATCCGGTCAAAGACCAAATCACCCTGGTTACAGCATTCACCCATCTGCTTAGCACTTATCCTGAACTTAAAGATAAAGTGCGTTTGGTGCTTGTGGGGGCGGGCGGATTACAGGATAAGTTGAGCTCGATGGTGCAAGCAGCCAATCTAATTAACTGGGTATGGTTTGCCGGCGACCGTAGCGATGTCGCCGATCTGATGCAGACGCTGGATATATTTGTACTGCCTTCAATCAATGAAGGCATCTCCAATACCATCCTTGAAGCCATGGCTAGCGGTTTGCCAGTGATTGCTACCGATGTTGGCGGTAATCCGGAATTGGTGGTCGACAACGAAACTGGCTTTCTAGTCCCCAAGCAAAATCCGGTCGCTATGAGCGATGTGATCAAACGCTATTTGGATAATCCTGAGCTGATAATTGCTCACGGACAGGCCGGTAGAAGCCGCTGCGAGTCGGTGTTTAGCCTGAATCGCATGGTTGGTGATTATGCTCGGGTTTATGA
>Ga0208629_100301_pt1 | contig 24260 bp, 16 predicted proteins | sample LakWasMet19_HOW5_2_FD_183865 | JGI IMG/M metagenome (GOLD analysis project Ga0208629, IMG submission 183865) | Freshwater sediment methanotrophic microbial communities from Lake Washington under simulated oxygen tension - Sediment Metagenome... | ecosystem: Environmental > Aquatic > Freshwater >... | reverse complement strand
CCTCCCCTCTCTCCTCTGCTTCCCCCACTCCCCTTCCCCCCTCCCCTCTCTCCCCTCTCCCACTGCCCTCTCCCACCCCGCAGGAGCTGCTGTCCTCGCGGGACGTGAAGGAGGCGCTCTCGCGCTTCGGGGAGGAGCTGCGCGTGCCCTCCGCCGCCCCCGCGCACCTCGCCCTGCGCGAGAAGGCGGTCGAGGCGCTGATCCAGGCGGGCATCGACGCGGAGAAGGACACAGGGCGGACAGACATCGGGGCGGTGCTGGGCGGACTCGTGCTGCCTGCCCGCGTGGTGACGGTGGCCATGATGGTGCGGGCTGCGGGCGCCTTCCTCGATCTCTATGACGACCTGGCGGTCGACGTGCCGCGCGCTGCAGCCTACTTCGCGCAGATGCTGAAGCCGCTCGTGCCGACCATCCTGCCCGCCGCAGCGCTGCCCGACGCGGTGGCCGCTGCGATGGGCGTGACCAAGCCCAAGGCACCCGAGGCCGCCGCACCATCGACTGCCCCCACTGCTGCTGCTGCTCCTACTGCTGAGAGCGAGCCTGCAGCGGCTGCGGGCGCGGGTGCCGAGCCAGCAGCTGCGGCTCCTGCTGCCGCGGAGGGCGCCGACGAGGCGGGCAAGAAGAAGAAGAAAAAGGCGGTTATCAGCTTCGACGAGTGAGGAGGCTCTGCTGGCCTCGGGTGCGAGCGAGAAGCTCCTGGCTCCGCCGTCAGAGGCAAGCTGGCACGTACCCCCTGCTAGGCATGCTTTCGCGCCGGCTCGGGGCAACCACTGGTGCTTTCGGCTGTTGCTACGTCCTGTCGCTGCTGCTACTGCACCCATGCAAACGTTTGCCCGGTGCCTGTGACCGCGCATGCATGGAGGTCCTCCTGCACGGAGGCCCATGCGTCTTCGCGATCGCCTTTGCCTGTAGACCTGCCCGCCGGCGGTGAGGTGCGCACCTGTGCAGTAGCGCGGCCTGTGCTGCCTGACAAGCCACGCGGCAGCAGCTCCCCGGTGCTTAGTCGAACGTTTGCTGGCCCCGCCACTGTGCCCATGCCCTGCATGGATTCCTCGCTGCGTGGCAGCCGGATGCGGCAGCGGTCGGTGGTGAGAGGTGCGAGGCCTCACCTGCGGACGGCCTCGGGCGCTCGGGTGCAAGTTCGTCAGCGCGGCGTGCCGCCCCCTTTCGCCAGCATGCATGCGTCAGCGTTCGCTGATGCCAACAACTGCGCACGGCACTCAGCGCGGCCGCTGCTCCTGCAGCAGTGCTCTTGCAGCAGTGCTCCTGCACGCTCGAGGGCTGCGCGGACGGCTGCCTGGCGCACCTCGCATCAGCTCCACCCCTGTGCCGGTCAGGTGTGATCGCGGGGCTCTAGTCTGTGGTGGCCGGTGTGCTGGCGGGGCCGTGCTTCGGGATCTCCGCAGCTTGCGGGTGCGCCACCCGCAGCCGCAAGGGTTGCTGCTCGTGCTGGAGCGAGCGGCAGGCGCCTGCCCGTGCTTGCCAGTGGCGTCCTGTCGGGCTGCGAGCGGCCGTGCAATACGTCTCACGTCTCTGTGCCGGCGGTGTAGCCCACTGTTCGCCCGATCGCGGCTGCGGGCGGCAGGCCGCCTCATGAGGCTGCGAGCGCGATCATCAGACCCCGACGGCAAGCCGTTGGACAAACGGTTGTCACAAACCCCCTTCGGAGGGACCGCCTCCTGTAGCGTAAGGCCACGGGGCACACTTCGCGTGCTTGGCACTGCATGTGCTGGTCAGGGGCGTGTGCGCCGAAGGCGCTTGCTGTAACACACGCCTCTGGTGCAGTGGCACTGCAGTGCTTCGCCGGCGTCGAACCGACGCTCCGAGTCACTGGCAGCTGTTAGAAACGGTTTCAACTGCTGCTGCTCCACCGCGGTACTGCCCCATGACGAGCAAAACCGTGCTGGCGGCTGTTTGACGAATCTTTCTCCTTCGGAAGGAGCCTCTGGCGCTTGTCGATTGCTGAATGGAATCCGATGGAGGACGGACGCAAGATTTCGTAGCGCTTCAACCGAGATCGACGCAAGGCGTTCTTTTTTCAAAGTCGTGTCGTCGGTGGAGGCGTTCTGAATGCCCAACACTGCGGTGATTGGCGATAATCGCAGCCGTCTGTTGATGCGCCGGCGAGCTGAAGCTGAAAACGTTTCGCCTCTTCGCGTTCATTCAGCTGCCGTCCAGTCGACTGCTACCGAATGCGCCCGTGGCCTTGATCGCCTCCTGATGACCACAGATGGCAACGTTTTCTGGCGAGACCTGTGACAAAGATCGGGTTGCATTGGCTGCTGCGCCAGCGTCGGGTGCAGGAGACTGGGGCAGCCCTGACGATGCTGCGATCTCGTTCCCGCCTCTGCCAGTGATTGTCCCGTCGCCAGGCCCGGTTGATGCCACGGAAACATGGAAGGTGACAGCTGGTGTCGAGACAAATTCGGAAGCTAAAATCGGCGTGCAATCTCGGCCTCCTCCCCCGCGGACAAGGGTGCCGCCTCGGCCCCTGCACATGCCGGCACGACCGACGATGGGCAACACAGCAAAGCCTCCGACCAAGCCGGTATTCACGACTGCTGATGACCGTGGGTCCGCGAATAGCCGGCTCGGCGGCCCCCGGGACGAACCCAGCACCGCCAACGGCGACGAGCCCGTTCGCTCACGCGATGAAGCTCCCCCGCCCGCTGCCGGCCCCGGAGTCAAGACGGGCCGCTCGAGTCGCTCCTCTTCCTATGGAGAAGACCTGCAGCAGGTGGACCTGAACACCGCCTCCGGCGGCGTGCTCAGCCGGCGCACCGCCTGCCTCATCAACCCCAACAAGCCTTTCCGCATCCTGTGGGAGTCCCTCGGCATCGTGATGGTGGTGTGGGTCACCCTGTCCCTGCCCTTCAAGCTCGCGTTCCTCACCGAGTCCATCAACGACCAGGACCCGCTGTTCATCTTCCAGGTGCGGGCTGCGCAGCTGGCGGATGGCAGAGCGGACACGAGTTGCCTGCGGCAGCCGAGGCGTCTCACGGCGGCTGCAAAAGACGCCTGACGATGCACTGCGAGCTCTTCCCGAGTGTGGCTTCCAGTACCTGGGTATCATTCATGAATGCCATTCCGTGCCACTGGCCCTGCTACCACCTCTATTCCACACTGTGTGCAGGTGTTTGTGAACGTGTTCTTCATCTGCGACGTGGCCCTCAACTTCTATACCGCTTACTACGACCGCAACGACGTGCTGGTCACGGACAGCAGGCAGATCAAGGTGAGGAGCGAATGGTTTTGACGACGACGTTGTTGTGCGGCCACACGTCCGTGCGCCGCGTCACTACAGCTTCGTGGCGGGTTTTCATCGTCAACACCCCTCGTCGGCATCCGCGTGTCCCTTGCAGCTCCACTACCTGCGCACCTGGTTCTTGATCGACTTCGTGGGTGCCATCCCCTTCGACTACGTGATCCTGCTGTTCTCCGACCACTACTACACGGCTCTGGAGGGCACGAAGGTGCTGCGGGTGCTCAAGCTGCTGCGGCTCTTCCGCCTGCTGCGCCTGCACAACATCTATCGCTTCTTTGGGCGGTGAGTGAGGGGGCGTCAATCGCGAGCAATAAGTCTGAGGGCTAGCAAGACACTTAAAAGCTGTGGTTTCGCCTCTTTCTCAGTGGAACACACGATTGCGGTGTAGACTTGGGCGCTGTGTTTCGGCCTGCCGTTTGCCCTCAACTTTGCCCACCCCGCCCTCCTGCCACCTGTACCCTTTCCCGCAGCTTCGAGGAGCTGCTGTCGAACACCCTGATCAAGGTGTTCAAGCTGATGGTGACCCTGCTGCTGTGGCTGCACCTCGACGCGTGCGCCTACTTCTTTGTGGCGCGCTGGCACGAGCTAGAGTTCGGCCACTTTGCGCCTGACAGCTGGGTGGCGATGGAGGGGCTGACAGGGGCGAGCGTGGCGGAGCAGTACCTCTACTCCTTCTGGCACGTGGCGAGCCACATGACCAGTATCGCTTACGGCCCGTCCAACCCCGCGCGCACGGAGGAAGTCGCTGCCACGCTGTGCAGCCAGGTGTTCGGCGCAGTGCTGTATGCGGGTGTGATTGGTACAGTTGCGAGCATCATCGCTGCTGCCGACCCTTCGGGTGCCGAGTTTTACCGCCAGTGGGATGAGCTCAAGGTTTATATGCGGAGCAAGGAGGTGCCCGCTCCACTGCGTGACCGCCTGCGACGATACTTCAACGCACGCTGGCGCGGTCGCAAGATCTTTGACGAGTCCGCCATCCTCAACTCACTGCCAGAGCCATACTCCCGCTCCCTGCTCCTGCACCAGTGCCAGTGGATGCTGCACTCCGTGCCGCTGCTGCAGGCGGCCAGCGAGGGATTCCGCCTCTCGCTCGTCCCGAACCTTCAGCCGCGTCTTGTGATGGAGGGAGAGGTTCTGCAGGCGCAAGGGGAGCCCCCAGCCCAGTGGTGGATTGTTGGGCAGGGCGTCGTTGGCTTGTATCGAGACGGCTGCAAGTTTGCTGAGCTGGAGGACGGCAGCTGCTTTGGTGATGTGCCTCTGCTGTTCGGGGTGAAGTCCCCCTTCACGGTACAGACAGAGACACCGTGCCAGCTGTATGCGCTGCCTCGGGCCAGCTTTGAGTGCCTGTTCAGTGAGTACTCTGACATGGCTGCGGGCATGAAGCGAATCGCCTACAAAGCCATGCGGCGCTGGGGGCTGGCGGACACGCTACGACAGCCAGCGGCGCCCCTCACTTTCCGCGGGCATCGGCCAATAGGCGGCAACGGGGCCCCTGGTCCCAATGGTGGGGTAGGCGACTCAACGGCTCGGGGTGCGGTTGGGGGGCCCTCTGCAGCGGCCTGCGCCCCCTCTGCCTTCGTGTCCTCGATCCCTTGGGACTGGGACGAGGCCGAGCGTGAGCTGCAAGCCGAGGCTGCCGTGAGCGGCGAGAGCATCGACACCCCTGCAGACGCGTGTGCGGCCTGGGCAGCGCACGATGATGCGGGCGACGGAGAGGGCGGCCCTGGCCAAGCGGGCCGCGGCGACGAAAGGGCTGGGCCGAGCGCACCCGGTAGTAAAGGGTCTGGCGGCAGTGGCGCTCGTCGCGGCAGCTATCGGCCGTCGGCTTTCAGTTTCGGCGTCGGGGGCGCCGGCCCGAGCACGGCTACCGCGGCGTCAGGCTCCTTCCCCCCCGGCAACAACGCGGCCTCGCAGGAGCGGTATCGCCGGTACTATCGGGACCTGGCTGGCGACGACGACGCCTTCGACATCTTTGGCAAGCTGAAACACGGCTTCGAGCAGGCAGGCGAGGCAATTCGAAAGCTGCCGCACGAGTTGCAGCAGCTGCAGCACCTGTCCCCAGGCGGCTTGCATCTGCCTGGCGTTCTGCCGACCCCGCGGCATGGGCACTCCCGAGGCGCTGGTAGCACCGCCAGCGCGTTCGGCGGCACTGCCGCGGAGGGCGCTGCACCTGGTGCCGCTGGATCGCGCCGCGCTTGGCGCGGCAGCTTCAGCGCCGCGGGTGGCAGCGCCGCAGCAGCGACTGGCGCAGATGGAGCGCCCTTCCCTCCAGGGGGCCCGCAGGCCGCACAGCAGCGCCCGCTTGCGACGCGCCTGCGGAGGATAGGCGAGGGGGTGGAGTCTGCGTTCTCTCGTGAGGCGTTCCAAGGGGTCGCTCGCGGGGCCGCTGCCCTGCGAGCTCAGGTGCGGGATAACCTGAGGACGGTGACGGAGAGGCTAGGGCCGCGGCGGCGTGGCTACTCAAATGCTGAAAACGATTTCGCCGATGCCGCCACTGCAACTGGTCCTGGTTTTGACCCGAGTCGAGCTGCCGGCAGCAACCAGAGCCATGGGGATAGCAGGGATTCTTTCGCGGGCGCTGCTGCAGGCTCCTACGATTGGCACGGAGACTGGCAAAACTTCCCCTCTGCGCCCGGTAGCAGTGCCTCCTCTGCACCGCCCACCGCAAGTAGCGCAAGCTCGCATGCGGAGGCACGGGGCGTCGAAATGACCGCCGCGAGGCACCCTGGCGCGGCTTCCGACGTTGCGGCTGCCGCTGCGGCCGGGCCACCTGCGACCCCTCGGGACGGGGACGGGGTTGCTGCCTGGCCACGCGGCAGCCCCAGTGCCGCTGCCAGTCTTGGCCCGAGCCCCTCCACCCACGCAACCTCGAACCCAACACTCCAGGCGTCGTTGGCTCCGCTGACGGACCCGCCTGGGTCAGCTCCTGGGGTCAGCCCGTTGCGCATCGGTGCGGCAGTCACAGCCGACACTGCGGGGCCCGATACCTTCGTTTCAGCTGCTCCAGCAGCCCTCCAGTCCGCGCGCTCTGCTGTCTCCGCATCGTTCCATGCGCACACGCTGAGCCCAGTGCCGGAGGCGCCCGAGGCTGAGGATGCAATAGCGTGCCCAGACCACGGGGCAAGCAGCGACTCTGCGCTGCTGCCGCCAACGCCCCAGCTCCAGTCGGGAGTCGCACCGGTTGCAGCAGGCGGCATTCCACAGTCTGCGGCTTCGGCGCCTCCCGGTACCAGCGCTGCTACACGGTAATCGTTGCAGCATCTTCCCTTTCCGCTGCCATGCGGGCGGCCGGCATCAGCACGGGGACCCCGCTATCGCAAGTCTTCCTGCGGCCGCCACAGTCGGATGTGCGCAGCAGTGTCACACACTCGTCCCGCAGACGCTCCGCTCCACTCCGGCCATTCCTTCCGCTCTAACTGCGAAAGCGTATCCACCTTCCGCCTCGTTGCCTAGCTACTCAGCCAGGGCGCTGAGCGTTAGCTGGCATTTGCACTGCTCGGTTGAACTACCGCTGCTGAGTGCCGTGTTCGTATCAAGTCACTTCGCCGATGCATCGCCATGTGGCTTCATGCACATGCTTTGAGCTCGATATCAACCGAGATCGTCGAGACTGTATTTTCGACATCTCTCCACCTTCAAATTCAAATAGTCCATTGCAATTGTTGGAGCTGGGGTGCACATGCATCAGAATGCGAACGCACACACAATTACCAGAATGCGCGCGCAGGCTAGCGCTGTCATTGCAACTGAGCATGACTCGCACCCGAGAGAAGCGCTACGTAGCTACGGATACTCGAGCTCCGATTGCGAGATCGAAGACAGGTGGTCAGAATCAGGCGTAGATCGACTGACTAGTACTGACCAAAATATGAAAATAAGCAACCTCATGCATATTGAACTTGTTACTCGGGGTGGCATGGGGGCGATGGTAGTGTTGGAAGCCACATGGCGCTCGCCTACAATCGGCTCACACAGGCCGCATGCCGACCCACTGCCGCAATCTCTCGTAGACGATGAAAGTCACAATGGTGTGGGGGCCCAGGCGCAAGAACTGCTGCGAGAAGCCGCTGTACAGGCCGAGCAACCCCTCAGTGCGCGCCGTTTTGACCAGGCAGTCCAGCGTTGATTTGTACAGGGTGCCTTGGGCAGCGGCAGCGTGCGCTGCGAGGGCTGCAGAGGCGCTGGTGGTAGCAGGAGCCGCGGCATGCGCCGACGTGTGCAGCGCTGCCGGGGCCAGGGCGCTACTAGCCAGCGGAGGCAGGGCGCCATGCCGTGACACCGCGGCGGCACCTGCGAGCGACGAGGAGCCGACCACGACGCCTCCAGCGCTGGGAGACGCCCCGGGCGCTGCCGCTGCAAGCACCGCTGCAAGCCGCTGCCGCTGGTTCATTATGCGCGTCTTCGCCAGGTCAACAGGAGACGTCACGAGCGCGGCTGCGAGGCCTGCCGTCATGGAGGCGACGACATGCAGGGCGAGGCCCTCCTGCAGCCACCCCGCAGCCTTGACACTAGCCTTCGCCTGGTCATACGTGCCCAGCTGCGAGGCTGTGAGCAGAGCCGCGCGCTGTGCATTCGGCCCCACGCCCTGCCACAGAGCACGCGTCCCGCCCTCGTTCCGGAAGATTGTCGCTGCCAGCTCAGCGGTTTCAAGAATCTGATTGCTGGTGCCTGGGTTCAGGCGCTTGCGCGAAGCTGCCTGCTGGCGCACCTTCAACAAGTCCGTTGGGTTCGCAATCGCGGCCGCGACGCTGCCAGAGAGCAACCCCGCGCACAGTCGCAACGCAAAAGGGGCCGACGGATCCCCGGCACCAAACAGCTGTTTCGCAGGTTCATAGAACCCCAGGCGCATCGCAGAGTAGGTAGCTTCTCGCAATAGGGACGGAAACAGACCGCGGTAGATACCATTGAGTACGCCGTGGGTCTGCACGAGTTGTCTCAGCACTGTCGTAGCTGGGGGCGGCTTCAAAGGCGACCCTTCGCCGAGAATCTGAAGTTGCACCTTGAGGGTGTCAAGCGGATGACTGATGGCAGCCGCGCAGCAATTGCTAGCGCCGGCTAGCCACAAGCGCTGCAGCAGTGTGGTGTCCTTATCGGTCGCCATGGCAATCGCAAGCCGCGATTCTTGAGCACCGCTTCGACGACGAGGGGTTACAGCGGCGGATCTTGGGAAACCCGAATGAGGGCTCGAGCGACAGGAGCGGGGAGCAGCGATGAACGGCGGGGCAATGGCCGTAGGCACAGCGCGGTGTCCACTGCAACGGGTGGGCGCCTCGCCGGAGTTTGGCACGGTCACAGCAAGGAGGACGGAAGGACCGACGCCAGATTTTGGATCCAGTGTGTTCTTGCGCGGCTCCCAGTGAATGCGCTGACTTTTTCGCAATGCCACCCTGCGAACCCTCGCATTTGATTGTGCGTCTCGCCCTTAGATCGGCCGTCGCTTCCCGTACACCGCAGGAACCGCTGTGAAACGGCCACACCAAACCAGCGAATACCAACTGTTAGAACTAACCCCCCTGCAGCCGAATGGCATCGCTTTGACGCTTCCTGCCTGGCGTTGTCGACAACCTGTATCAAACACTGACACCATGCCTGCACGTGCTGGCGATGACGTGGCGGCGGCCACCGCGCGGACGGCTGTTGCGGTGTCAGAGCAGTCGAATCTGACGGGCGCCAATCAACGTCCGAGCGGCGGCGCCACACAAGCAACTTTCGTTGCACGTGACAGAAATGGAGCCCAACGGTACCAGCAGACCCAGGCCAGCAGCACGAGAACGACGGCAGCAACGAGTGACACTGCCGTCAGCGTGCCGCCCGAACAGCTTCACGGCACAGATGCCCCCGGGGCGCACCTCACGCGGGACATCGTCTACGACAACATAGACTTCAATACAACGAAGGGCGTGCTGTTCCCGACGCCCCCAGGCGCTGTCATCCCCATCAGCGGCGAGCCGTTTCGACTGCGGCCGTGGCTTCGGGGCATCAGCGAGATCGCCGCCCTGCTGCTCTTCATCGTTGCGTTGATCCTGGGCGAATATTTGAACCCGCCCACTCCTGTGCCCATCTTTGAGCGCGACCCAGCGCACTCGTACCCCAAGCTGCCAGAGACCGTCCCCAGCACCTTCCTCTTCCTCATCTGCTTCCTGATGCCTCTCGGTCTCGCCCTGCTTGTGCACGTAGCGGCCCTCAGCGCGGTGCTCTTCATGCGACACATTCTGCGGGGTGGGCGACCAGGCGGCCCCTGGACGTTTGCATCGCTGCCGCGGCGCGCCATCCTGCTGGAGCACCTGGCCGCCTTCGGCTGGTGGCTGATCGCCTTCGCAGAGGTCATCCTCTTCGCCGCAGCCCTCGCTAACGTGCTGAAGGTCTGCTTCGCCTACCCTCGGCCCAACTTCTTCGCAACGTGCAACTACGCTGGCTACGACAACGCCCTCAGCTCCGGAAACTTCGCAGCGTACACTGCGGCCACTAACCCGCTGCAGCTCGCCAGTACGTCACGCTGCGCTGCGGGCGCATCGACTGTGCAAGACGGCCTTCGCTCTATCCCCAGCGGGCACGCCCTGCTCTCCTTTGCCTGCCTGGGCTTCGCAACGCTCTACCTGCGGTCGGTCTTCGGTGTACCCCACTACTCCTTCGTCAGCCTGCCCGCCCTCCTCTGCGGAGGTCCCCTCATTGTGGCGGCATGGATCGCGATCACTCGGGTGCGCGACCGCTGGCACTTCCCCGTCGACGTGGTGATCGGCGCCCTGCTGGGGTCCATCGTCGCGATGCTAGTGTGGCAGCACAACTTCAGGGACTACGCGCAGGGGTCGTTCCTGCAGGCCCACATGATGCGCAACCGAGGGATGCTCGCAGACCCGGGAGCGGTTCAGCCAAGCGCCGGCACGGCTGGTACACCCGCCGCCATCCCCACGAAAGGCGTGATCGCAGGCACTCCTGGGCACGGCAGGCGTCGGTCGGGCTCTGCCCCTGATGAGCGGGCCATCGCTGGGATGCGAGAGAACGGCGCCTTGCCCGCGTACGGCTCAGAGCTGGGGACGCCCTCTCGCTTTGGCGCGCCCTCCAGCTACTTGGAGCCTGCTGCGGGGCTGGGAACGGGTGGGGCGGGCTATGGGCGGCAGTCTGCCGGCGACTACCACACGCTGCACCCAGCTATGGTGGGGGGTGCCCGGCCCCTCGTGACCATCGTCGCGTACAGCAGGCGGCAGCCCGTGAAACTCTCCATGCTGCCTGCGCGCCTGCTCGCCACGGACTATGGGCGCATGCCGGTGCAGGCCAAGCCCGCAGCCGGCGCGGGAGGCCAGTACAGGCCGGACACTGTGGTGAGCGTTGCCCGCAGGAGGGCGCACAGCGGTGGCGGGATGGGCACCTCTGCTGTGGGAGGCGCTAAACCAACCAGGGCGGCGGTGGCGGCAGCTGACAGCGGTATCGTGATGGTCCCGGTCTCAAACGCACGGCACGAGGGCCTCGCGCCAATGGCCGATGAGGCAGAGAGCAAGCACCTGCCGCTGGCGTCCAGCCGGCAGCAACTGCTGGCTGGAGGCTCCGCTGCGACTGCTGTTGCCGCCGCGGGAAGCCCAGGCGCCTCGCGTGGCACGGGAACTGGCCTGCCCGGCGGAGGCTTGCCTGCAGCGGAGCTAGGTAGCCCGCTGCAGCCAAGCTTCGGGGGCTACAGCTACGTTGCGCCTGCGGATCCCAATGCCGCAGCCACCGCAGCAGTGGTGAGCGGTGAGATCGTCCCCCCGCCCACGCGAGCCTCCTCTCATGCGCTCAGTGCAGGGTCGCCTTCACTGGCACCGCCAGCTACGCTCCACCGCCCTTCGACGAGCGAGCTACAGCGGAGGGATGCGTTGACGCAGCTGCTGGAGCAAGCCAACCCGCCACCCATCCCCATCACGGTGGCTGGGCCAGCGGAGGGGGTCAGCGAGGCAGTCGACTCCTCTGGTCCTGCTGCTCAACGGATGCCGACTGCGAGCGCGCCTACCGCAGGCTTGTCTCAGCCCTCGGGCGGCCCAGGGCCTGCGGCCCCCAGTCGGCTGCGCGTTGGCATGCGATCGGTCGAGGGTGCTATGGAGACTGAAGTGTAGACGGCGTGTGGCACACAACGCTCAAAGTTACGTTAGGTCCGTCAACCACCTGCATGCAACTGCTCTGGTGAACTCATCACCCTGTGGCCTGATGCGCCTGCCTCGTGTTATGTGTAGCAGGCTGTCCGACAGCGCGCCTGCGATTGAGCGATGGGTTTGAGAGACTTGTATGCTGCTCCTTCGTCACCTATGTTTTGCACCGTTATCTCATGCGTTAGAAGCCTGGTCGCAGGCTGACAGTTGCCCCCGTTCAACTTCGTTGGCTGTTGTTGCCTCGGTCACGAATTGTGTGTTCGCGCACCGCATGCACAACACGCATTGCACATGTCGTTTTTGAGCATGATTATTTCTCTTCAAGCACCCACGCGTACGCGTGGCCACGACGGGCAACGTCGCGATCGAAATATACTTCTCTCACTTGCACGACTTGCTCAATATGTGTTAAGAACGCGGGTCGAGTCCAAGACGCAGCCGGCCCCGTTCAAACTACCGAGTCGTGGGAGCCTCGCTGAGAGGCGAGCCCGATCACATGGGTCCGGGCGCGCGTTCAAAGCAAGGAATAACACGAGCGGGCCGCACACAGGCGCTCGAAATAACAGGGAGTGAAGCATGGACGAGAGGGCTGCGACCTCACTGGCAGCGGACAGCGCCTGGGGCAGCTTGCTGCGCGAGCGAGCGTGACGAGGGGGCCTTGGAAAGAGCAGGAGCGAGCGAGTCGTCTCAAGTAAGCCCACTCCGAAGCACCCAGAGCCGGCCGGCTTCTCTGACCGGCACCAGTGGCGTCTGCGCCTACCCGTGGGGACGAAGGCCGGAGCGTGCGGCCTTATCGTCGGGGGCGTGCTTGCAGAGGCCCCAGGCCGCATCGGCGGTGGCGGCGGCGTAAATCAGCATGAGTGCGGCGAGCACGCCGCCCAGTGCAGTGCTCCGCATCGCACCGCCCACGGCCACCGCAGCAGCGCCGCCTGCCGCCACCACCGCGCCTGCGGCCACGGCAAGCAGCGCACAGCGGCTGCCCCGCTGGTGCGACTGGCGAGCGCCAAAACCAGCGGAGAGGGCGAAGTAGACTGCGAAGATGGCCGCGCCGCCCGCCACTGCGACGTAGCTGACAGGGGCGCCGGCGTCGAGGTGGAGGAGCGCGACGGCGATGCCAGCGAGGAAGGGCGCAAGCACGCCCTGAGGTGCGCAGGCGGAGCGCAGAAGCTGCCGGGTGCCCGCGAGCAGCCCCGGGCTGCCCCCTCGCAGACCATCTCCGGCGCCCTCAGGGGCAGCGCCTGCGCCTGCCCCGCTGCCGTTGCGATGGCGCAGCGAGGGGGTCGCCTGCGTTGCAGAGCCCGCAGACGCTGCCGCCCCATCGAGTGGGCTGGCGAGCTCTGCCCTGCCCCCCGCGCCCTCGACAAGCGAGACGCCAGAGTCGGATGGCGTAGCGCGCGCAACTGCACTGCCCGCCGTCAGTCCAGGCAGCAGAGCAGAGGTGAGCGCTGCGCCAGAGCTGGAGCCGCGCTGCCGCCCGGCAGCAGGGGTGCTGCCAAGCGGCTTCACCAACGGGCCGGCCTCAGACTCATCAGACCCCGCGAACCCGCATGCCTCCGCGACGCTCGCAACGCAGGCGTCGGCCCACAGCAGGTTGAGGACGAAGGGGCGCAGGCCGAGCGACCAGAGGGCAGCCAAGCCTGCGAGCAGCGCGAAGGCAGCTGCCGTTGTGGTGGCCCGGTCTGCCACAGCGGTGTAGGCGTCGTAGAGCACCGCCACCATGAAGGTAAGCAGCGCGAAGTTGGTGAGCAGCCGCCCCACGCGGGCCCCCAACCCGAGCACACGCGGCCCCAGGGGCTGCTGGTCCAGCGGAGGCAGTCGCAGCAGCAACGCCTCGGGCTCCTCCTCCGCCTCTGCCTCGTCGTCAGGGTCCACGGCGGCTGCCGCGTGGCCAGGGCCGCTAGCGGTGCCTGTCTCGACGGCGGTTGAGTCTGCCAGCGCGCCTGCCACGCCGCTCAAGCTCCACTCGGCCGATGCCGCCGCAGCCCCAGGGGGCGTCGCCGCACCCGCGCTGGGCGTCATAGCGGGAGCGGAAATGGCGCCATAGACGGGCGGTGCCGCCACGTGCGGCGCCCCGCAGCCCCCCAGCGCCTTGGGCAGGGTGGCCGTCAGGTACATGACGCAGATGAAGACTCCCCCCGATGCGTTGAGGGCCATGGACGTGAACACCTCCAGCACCGTGATGAAGCCCTGCGGGTTGGAGATGGCGATCCCCCACACGAGGCCGAACACCGCGGCGTAGAAGAGGCCGCGCGAGACGACCATGGCGCGAGCCGCGGGGTTGCTGCGCAGCTGGCCGCACGCCCGCCGGCAGCCGACGCACGACAGCCAGCCTGCGGAGGCACCTGCGGCGGCATGCGGGGACGCCTCATCGGCCGTCAGCAGCCCAGCCGCCGCACCCACGCCTGTCTGTTGCTGGTGTTGCTTGTGGGCGCCTGCGTGCTCGCCGCCGCCCCAGAACCGAATCGCGCCCTGCACCGCCTCAGCGGACAGACGCAGGCGCCGGGCTGCGGCCCTGAAGCCTGAGACAGCCATGCCATCGAGCACGTGCTTGAGGCCGAGGCCCACAGCGTTGTAGGACACCAGGATGGACAGAGCGATGAACACGCTCACGGTGGTGGCGACCCACTGGTAGCGCGGGTACCGCTGATCGATAATGCGGGTGACAGGCACGGTGGCGGGGTCGCCGTTTGCCGCCGTGTCCTGCAGGGACTCGGAGGGCGCGAAGCCCATCGCTGCGGCGTCCGCCTCCGTCTGCGGCACGATGCCGAGCACGAAGGCGGCCCAGGCGAGGTTGAGGCCGTAGCACATGATCACGCCTCCGCAGACGGAGAGGCGGAAGTGCTTGCGCGCTCTCTCGTAGTAGGCAGGCGAGGCGGGCACGACGCCGCTGCCGGGGGCCGGCGGCTTCACCAGGTAGCTATCGTAGAAGGAGGGCAGCAGGTTGCCGATGCCGCCGATGGCCACGGTGCCCACCAGGTAGGGCTGCATGAGGTCTGCCCAGTCCGTGGAGGCCTGCACCCCCACCACGTTGGCGACCATGCCCACGATGGCGATGATGAAGATCAGCAGCAGCACCTTGGCGCCCGTGCCGATGGCGATGACGGGCTTGATGAGCGCCTCCAGGAAAATGATGGCGAAGGTGCAGGACCAGGTGAAGGGCGTGATGACCGCGCTGCTGTCGGGGTTGAGGGAGGGATCGAACACCTGCGCGAGCGTCACGAACGCCTTGGAGCCAGCCAGCGCGTACGAGATGAGCGTGGAGACAAAGGTTACAAGCACCGCCAGATCAAACACCAGGCTCTGAAAGGTGGTAAGGTATCGCCGGCCGATTGTGTGCAGGTCCGATCGCGGAAGCGACTGCTTGGCGATCTCCACCAGGTCGCACGTGACGAAAATGATGGCCATTTGCATGAAAATGGTCACAGTGAACACAGTAAAGAATGGCCAGTAGCCGCAGTCCGTGAGCTTCACGGGAAGGCCCAGGATGCCCGTGCCGAGCAACACGGCGATGGTGATGAAGAAGACCTGTGCATCCTGAAGGTACAGGCGGAGCGTGTCGTGCTTCATTGTTCGCAGGAGTGGCGCGGCAGTCCGCGAAGCTTCTAACACAGCAAACTGGACGTGCGTGGGTGAGGGGGGTGCGGAGTAGAGCGGAGTCGAGCGACTTGTCCCCTAAGCGCTGTATGGCTGTGGTTACCGCCGCCGAAAATACACGCGACGGCCCGTGCCCAACTCTACGCTGGACCACGAAGCCTTAAAGTCTGCGCATTTTCACTGCGGAGTGGAGTCGAGACTTGTGACGATGAGCGACTCACTCCGCAGTGACAATATCGATTCTGTCCGCTCGGCGTCGTTGTGGCGAGCTTTCGGATTCGAGCGCGAACTACAAGTGCGCCATGCACGTATCCCCCGAGGCACCAGTGTTGGGCTTGACCAGTTGTAATAGCCATCGCAGAAATTGCGTTGACGCCCGGATTCGCAAATTCAAGCGAGCTGTGAGTCGGCGGACGTGCTTCGCGCGCTCGCCGATCGCACTGCCGTGTCTGTCGCCCGTTGAGGGCCTTACCAAGCAACGGGTTGGGAATGGCGGCCGCCCGAAAACTTATTCGCAAGGCATTTGTCATGTCAGTACACGCAGGCAAGGAGGCGGAGTACGAGGCCCGGCACGGTCCGATCTGGGCGGAGCTGGAGGCGACCCTGAAAGCCCACGGCGCCCACAACTACAGCATCTTCCTGCATAAAGAAACGCGACAACTATTCGGCTACGTAGAAATTGAGAGCGAGGAACGGTGGGCTGCAATCGCGGAGACGGACGTGTGCCGGCGCTGGTGGAAGTTCATGGGCGACATCATGCCGGCAAACCCAGACCACAGCCCCGTGGCTTCAGAGCTGCGTGAAGTGTTCCACTTGGAGTGAACAGGAAGGCGGAGTCATGCTCAGAAGCAGTGTGAGAGCTGACGGAATGCAGATCAAGCCGCCGTGGTCCAGCAGCGTGAGCGCCTGGCAGGGCACGGATCCAGAGCATGACACAGGGTAGTTCTCCGGAATGCCGCTGGCATGGCCGGGCCATAGTTAGAGATGGCATTGGATTGGCACTCTTGCAATGCGCTTGCATCTGAAGTCACGCAGACAGTTCGGACGCGATCGTACGCTTTAAGTTGCGCGTGAGCAGCTGGTCCGCATGGCCGTTGCAGGCGGAGGGCAGCGCAGCTCAACTCAAAGTTTGCACGCTGTTGCACGGCTCAGCCTTGATTGCGGAGACCCGGAAACGGATGCGTTGTGGAGGGGGAACTTCCGCTCAGTTTTGCCGTTCAACAAGTTGTGGGAAGCACAGCCATCTGCAGCAACGGTTGAAACCTCGAGCCAGCATGGTGGCTCACAAGAGCTGAGATCGATGCAGCTTCTCGGATTCGTCACGACGGATGAGCGATTCGCAGTTGTCACGACAGCATCCCCCTTCTGCCAGTGAGTGCGACGGAGACTGCACTGGCAGTGGGTTGCCAGCACCACCGCCAGCGACGTAGCATGCAGCTTGACCGTTCGGCGCGCTCAAAATAAGCTGCTTGAAGCCCGCGCTCGAGATCAGCTGCTTGAAGCCCAACAACTCGGACAGGTAATGACGCGAGCCGCACAACGTCAAAGCTCCCCTGGGGACTCCAGTGGGGAGCCTCCCCAGCCTGGAGGCTGGAGCAAATTTCCACACAGAACCCATGCCACGCGCGATCGCAAATGGAGATTTGTAGAGCCTTTGAAGGCGTTTCCACCGAACAACGAGGCGCCCTTTCGGCTGTGACGGCGGCGAGGTCGATTTTCCCTGAAAACGTTTCCGAGTCTGGGTGTCCGAGCTGTGGCAAAACGAATCAGATTTCAAGCTTTCGCTGCACACCAAGCTGCGCGTGAATCAGCAACGAGATGGCTTGATCGTGTTTCGCCGCACATGGTGGCAGGCGCCGCTCTGAATTTCGCCGTCAACGAGCGTGGCCGATCAACTGCCCGTTACCTCCCCACGATGTCGGGCCTCAGCCTGTTAACTCTGAAGCCACCCGTCCTCATGCCGGGCGAGACAACGACGACTGCCCCAGCCTTGCAACCACTGCCATCCACCGTGGGCGTCGAGGTCTCAACAGCCGCTGGCAGGCCCGCGTCGGAAATCCAGCCAGGGAGCAAAAGATCCACGAGAGCCACTGCACGAGCTAGTCTACAGAGCCAGCGTCATGTTGCGGGCGGGGTTGGCATTGGTGGCTCTGCCAGCAAGAGGCGCCGTTTGCATGCGGTTTCGGTCTCTGAGACTTCGCTCGAGGCCGAGGTTGTCGTTGCGCCAGCATCAAAACGGAGGCGACCCGCAGCGCCAATTGGTTCAGTTTCCCTTGATGCTGGCGCGGCCACGTCAGCGGCCGTCGGCGAGAGTATTCGCGGGGGCGACGATACGTTTGTGGGTGACGAAGAGCCCGATGCCGATGGAGATGGAGGCGTTGGCGGGGGCTGGGCGCCGGGCGCGTCTTCCAGCGCCGGCGCTGCTGCCGCGCAGCCTGGGCGGCCCGGTTCTCATGTCTCTGCTGGGGATGACGCGAATGAAGGGGATGATGGGGAGGGCATTCCCCTCGTCGATATGATGGCCATGGCGCTGGATGGAGTGCTGCCGGCCTCCTCCTCCTCCTCCTCAGGGCGCGGTCTCCATGGGGCAGGACCTGATGGTGCCAGTGCGGGTGCCGCTGGTCGGCGCGGTGCTGCAGCGGCAGGCTCCAGATTATCGCATACCGGCGGACACGACGACACTGCAGGGCGAGGCAGCTTGATGGTCAGCCACGGGCGGTCGCTGCGGCGCAGCCTGGGCACGGGCAGCGGCTCAGGCTACTCCCAGCACGTTTCCGCGCAGGCGAAGCAGCAGCAGCGCAGGCGCCGCAGCGCTCGGGTGCAAGGACGCACCGAGCAGCAGGCAGCGGCGGCTGCGACAAGCGCCACAGCCGCACAACCGAAGCCTGACCGCGGCCGCAAGCGCAAGCCCCGAACTGTGGTGGACGACGACGATGACGAGGCTGGTGGCAGCCGTGTGCGCAGTGACGAAAACGACGGCAACGAGGGCTGGGGTGAGATGTCGGCGGCCAGAAGCAGCAGTGACAGTGACGACAGCTCCGTTGAGATTCTGGAAGCAGGGCGTGGCAGCGGTGGAGGGGTTGACGCAGGCACAACAGGCCGCCGACGCTCCGACACAGCTGGGGCGCTTGCGGGGCCGAACCGACGCCACGGGGACGGTAGTGTTACAAACAGCAGCAGTCGCGGTCAACAGGACGCAGCGGCAGCGGACGGCCAGCTGTTGCGGCTTGATAACGGGTTGGTGTATCGCCACACACAGCGAACTGGCACGGTGTTACATTTCCCCTGTCCCCATCGCACTGCTGCAACCACCGGCAGCACTCGCGGTATCGATGGTAGCGCGAGCTCCGCAGGCGGGGGCAGCCTCCTAAACCTGAGGGCATCGGGTGCCGTGCCGTCGCGGTCTTCCTCTGCCACAGGGGCGCGCCCTCCCGCTGACCTTCCTTACCAAGCTGGCGTTGCCGACCTGTTCAAACACCCCAGCGCTGGTGCCGCTGGCACCGTTGACGCTGGGGTTGATTCAGTTGGCAGTGCCATCGCGGGGAGCGCTTCTGGTCGCCACACCGCGCCAGAGCCATCTCATCACGCGCCTGTGCCCGCTGGCAGCCCGTCCCCGCATAGCAATGTCCCGCTGTCCGCGAGGCTTGCGACCGGCGGTAGCGGCAGCGGTTCCATCAAATCCCCAACCGTGTCACTAGCTTCTGCAGCTGCCGCCCCTGCCGCCGCGACCGGGCCGGAGGCAGCGTTGCCGCTCGTGACGTCACCGACCCTCGCTGCGCCGGCCGGGAGTTTGATCCACAGCGCCCCACCCAAAGGCACCGCGCAGCGCAAGCAGCTGCAGCACGTGCCTGCCACTGCGCATCGCACGCCGCAGCCGCCTGCCGACGCCCACTCGATCGACTGCGTCATCTGTCAGGAGGCCGTGGCGCCTGCAGACCGGGGCTTCCTCCCCTGCTGTTTCCACGCCTTCCACTGGGCCTGCATCCTGCAGTGGGCTGGCATCACCAACACGTGCGCGGTGTGTAAGCGGGCCTTCTCAACGGTGGCGCGGCTCCGACGCCTGGATAGCGACCTAGTCGCTGACAGCACCGGTGCGGCTGGCAGTCAGCTGCTGCCGTCTACGTCAAGCAGCGATGGCGGTGTGGCTGCCGAGAGTGGAGTCAATGCGTTGAGTATGTTGCCTCCGGGTGATGGGAGAAGGGGCTTTTGTGCTGCTGAGAGCGGCGCATTGCAGAGGCTCTCGCCGCCACCACAGGCGCTTGCGACACCCGCACTCGTCGACGCTGCACCCTCAAGCGACGCGCCTGCTGCTGGGCCAGCAGGGGTGTCTCGTGGCGTTGGCGCAAGCGGCGCCGCTGCTGTTGTCAGACGCCGCAGCCTCATCAGCGCGCTCCCTGCCTGCCCTGCAATGTCCCCGCCTGAGGGCGCAGGGATTCGCGCAGGGACGAGCCCTCAAGGCCTCGGCACGCTTGGATCGCTCGCTGGGTCTGCCAACTCGCGACAGCAGCACACGTCGCCGCCTCCCGCTGCCGGCGCTGCCTCTGCGCAGCGCTCACCTGTGCCGCTGCTGGGCGCTGGTTCAGTTCGCTCTGCGGACAGCAGTGCCGACCGATCCGCGGGCGGGAGGATCGCCGCTTGCAGCGGCGGTGCCGGGGTAGTCTCCGCCACGCCGCTCGGCTCCTCCCTCGCCACCCTCTGCGCTCCAGCCGAAGCGACCCCGATGCCGGTGGTACCCGATGTCGCCGTCGCTACCAGCTCTGCGCAGCTGCCTCCTGCAGCCGGCACGAGCGAGGGTGCCCGACCGTCAGCGGGCGCTGGTGGCAACAGCAGCCTGTGCAGCGTGTGGGGCTGCCCTGGGGAGTGGTGTGTTCGTATTGAGGAGGAGGTGGCAGTCCCAGAGCGCACGCAGACGTATCAGCCCTCTGTGGAGGACCTAGCAGCCCTGGGCTACACCGCCGATGAGCTTGATGCGCCCTGCTACCTCTGCGACAGCGGCGATCACGAGGACACGCTGCTGCTGTGCGATGGGCACTGCGGCCGCGCAGCGCACACAGCCTGCCTGCACCTGTCTGCCGTCCCCGAGGGGGACTGGTTCTGTGAGTACTGCCGGGACGCGGGCAGGGCGCCTGCTTCCTACGTGTCGCCGCGGAGGAGGGCGGCCGCTGCGGCTGCGTCGGCCCGCCACTCGCGCAGGCGACGGCGGTTCGCACGCGGCTCCGCTGAAAGCGATAGTGGCGCCAGCGGCAGCAGCGATGACGATGAAGATGAGGGAGAAGTCGCCTGGACCGATGATGAAGATGAGGGTGATGGCGTACCGCTGCACCAGCTGCTGCAGCGGCGAGGGCGCGCTGACCAGCAGGCTGGCGGAAGACGCACGCGCGCCCGGGCCCCAGGCGCCGCTTTTGCAGGCGCCGCCGCTGTTGCGCCGCTCTCTCGTCGGCGCGGAGCCCGCGACAGTTCGGCTGCAGGCGGTGACGCCCCTCGGTATCCAACACGGGGCAGCGGCGCCGCTGTGGCCGTGTCGCGTCGAGAGGCAGCCCGCGAGTCTGTCGTCGCTGAGCTGGTGGCCGCCACAATGGGTGCGATGAGCGGGCGCAGCGGCGGTAGCGGTGGCGGGCGCCTACGCAGCAGCATCAGCAGCGGCGCTGCGGGCAGCCGGGCAGCGGGTGCGGGACCGAGGGGCAACGTCTACGGGCTAAGCAGCGTGCCGTCAGGGCCGATTCCCCGCAAGCGCAGCGGCGGCGGAAGGCGGAGCGGTGCGGTCCTCCCCGCCTCTGCCTCCTCTCTGGCGGCCGCCTCCCCAGCGGCTGCTGCGTACGCTCCCCACACGTTCGGCCCTTTCGGAGCCGCGGCTGCTGCCTCCGCCGTCAGCTCTGCTGGGGCTGGCGCACGGCAGCACGCACGCACCGTCGCAGGGGGGCGAGTTGCGAGCGCTGCCCTGGCAGGCCAGCACTGGCTCAGCCCAGCGGGACCCCAGGCCTCCTCCGGCTACGGGTCACTCGGGGGAATCGGCCTGCACAGGGGTGTGTATGGCCGTGCACTTGACGAGGAGGGCGAGGAGGGAGGCGGAGAGGGTCACGCTGTGGATGTGCAACGCTACCACTCGGAGGACGAAGACTCACTGAGCGGCGCTGTGGCCGGCCGCCGAGTCTGGGGCGGCCCTGCAGCTGGCGCTCGTGGCTTGGCGCCCCCTCCCACCCTGCGGCAGCGGGACCGACAGCTGCTTGAGGCGCAGGCTGCCGCTGGCGTGCCCGCATCGAGCATGGCGCGGGGGCTGGCGCAGCAGCGCGCTGCAGCCGCGGACGTGGCAGGCCTGCATCTCCAGCAGCGACGGGCGGCCGCAGCCGCAGCAGCAGCAGCCGCTTCAGCAGTGGCTGCGGCAGGAGCTGGTGCGAAGGCAGCGACTGCCGCGGCCCCTTCTGCCTTCGGCGGCGGCAGCGGCACCGTGGGGGCCATTGAGGGGGAGCGGTTTCGGCCTCGTGGCAGGGCTGCGACGCAGGCGGAGGCCGCCGCCGCCGCTGCGGGCAGCGGCGGGCAGAGGGGCGGCGCCGAGAGGGCGGGCAAGGCGGGGCGGCGCGGAGGCGGCCGTAGAGTCGTGGTGGTTGTGGGCGCAGGGAGCGATGAGGGAGAAGAGGAAGAGGAGGACACCCCTGTGACCGCACCACCCGTCAAGCGAGGGCGGAGCAATGAGAGCGGTGGCGACCATGGGGCTGGGAGGGGCGGAAACGAGGGAGGCGCGGGTGCAAGACTCGGCTCTCGCGGCCCGCGGCGAGAGGCAGCCGCCTCGCCACCGCCTGGCGCTCAAGGCAGCGGGGCGGCAACGCAGCCAGCGCCAGCGCCAGCGGCTCAACTGGCAGAGCGGATTCGCCAGCGGCGGGCTGAGCGAGCTGCGTCCGCTGCTGCGTCTGTCGCCGCTGCTCCAGCGGTGCTATTCGGCGGCAGCGGCCGCTCCCGTGACGGTGATGGCGGCTCGGCTGGTCTTCTCGAGCCCTCCCGGGAGTGGGGCGGCGATGGCGGCAGCCGGAGTGGCTCTGTCAGTCACGATGCGAGCCGCGAGGGCGCCAGCCGTGTCGCTGGCGAGCCGACAGCGGCGGGGTGGGGCGGCGAGAGCCTCGATGGCCACAGCGAACGCAACGGCGACTACCCTGGCCCGCCCACTGCTGCCACTGCGCCAGCGAGCATTGCTGGCGCATCTAGCGCTGGCTCTCACGCAGCCGCTGCGGCCCCTACGCAGCCTGCAGGGCGTCGGTCGACCCTGCTGGCGCTGCAACGTGGCGCCGCGGCTCCGGGCGTCAGCAGTCCTGCGCTGAGCAGCCCTACGCTCAGCAGCCTCGCCGCCCTGTCCGCGGTGCCGCCGCGCCGGCCCTCCGACACCGGCAGCGGCATCGGTGCCTCAAGCAGCAGCCGACCTTCCGGCTCTGAGGCAGCTCCCGCAGCCGCGCTGGGCAGCCCTGGCATGGCGCAGCAGCAACAGCAGCCTGCTGTGCTGTCCGGTTGTGCCCCTGCGCCGCCAGGCAGCCTCGCTGCGATGATGCGAGCCGTGGAGCACCAGGCGACAGCCCGCGAGAGGGATGCCACCGCGTGGAAGCGCACGCTGCAGCCGCAGGCGCCTGCTGTGGGCGCAGCGAGTGCCACCGGTGGCCTGCACAGCCGCAGCGGCGCGGGGAGCGATGCGAGCGGTGAGGGCGGCAGCACAGGCGCGGCTGCGCCGGGCGTGCGTCCGCCCCATGCACCCACTGCGGTGTCAGCAGCGACTGCCTCTCCCACGCTCACCTTCCCTGCACCGCAGCCTGCTGGTGCCGCTGGCTTCTTTAGCGCCCTCGCCCGCCCGCCTGCGGCTAGCGGCTCTGCGGGCGTAGGAGCGATGCCTCCTCTTGCTGCCGCCGCGAGTATCGCGCAGCTCCCCGGACTGCCTGCCCCCTTCACCCCGCTGTCTGCCCTTCCGTCGGTGTTGCCGTCGCTGACAGCGCTGAGCGCTGCAGGCGGGAGCGGCGCCGGCGGCGTTGGGGCAGGCGCGGCTTCCCAGGCAGCTGCTTCCGAGCGCAGCGGCCACTCCAAGCACTCGCGCCACCAGCACCACTCTGCCCACAAGCACAAGAGCGGCAGACATCACAGACACAGCGGACGCACTGATCGCGAGGCTGCCGACAGGTGAGACGGCTGCTTGCATCACGGACCGGGCAACGCACGCATTGCCGTCGGTGTTTCTGGCGAGCCTTCATTGCAAGGAGCGGTGCCGGAGAGAGAGGCTGCCGCGGCTGCAGTGTGGATGCCTGTGACGTCCCACTGAGCCTGCAGGCAGCCGTATCCGATGAGTCATATCGCTGGAGGCGGGAGCATGGGGCAAATGGAGCTCTCCGCACGAACGGGATCTGCAAAGGGCTGCGTGCGCTATCGGGCGCGATGGCCATGGTGTTGGATTCCAACATGTGCGCTGGACGGACTCGGCAATCAAAAACACCGCTCCGTGAGGAACCATGCCCCATGGTCCATGCGCCATCTCGAATCTCGAATGCAATCGATATCCGAATCCAGACCCCGATTCTGAATATTAATCCCTAGACCTAGCTGTTGTATCATCAAAGCTTGCAATTGCGATCGGCCCATCATCAACATGTGGGTTAGCTAAATCTACAGAGACTCGAGCCCACCAATCGGGATCGCGACGTCGGATCGGATCCCGACTCGGATCCCGTCGAATTCGAACGGAAAATCGATTGCGCATGCATCTGCGCGCTCGACTGGCGTCCGCGTGTGGATCAGGACAGCGCAGCCTCGTAATTGAGCTCATGTCGACGCGTACGCCCTCGACAGCACACGACTCGTGTCTACGCCGAAAACACCGACAGCACACGATAACGACGTGTACGTGTACGTCGGCCGCACGGTACTGGTGTACTGGTAGCAGGCACTGTGAAGACCTGTGGGCACGGCTGCAGGAGCGCGTACATTGATCGACAATCGCGCGTGGCGTTGACAGTTTCACCTGTGGTGGCGCGAATACGAGTTGGTACTACCAACCGCAATCACTGCCCGCGTCACCGGCGCTTGCCGCCTGCACCCCCTGCACCCTTCCCGCCCGCTGCGGCTGCGGGCTTGCTGTGTGCCTTGCCGCCGCCTGCGGGGCCCTTGCCGGGCTTCGCACCCGCACCGGCGCCGGCAGCGGCAGGCTTCCCGTGGCTGCTGCCGTGCGAGGGCTTGCCTGGCTTGCCGGCGGATGCCGCCTGCGGAGCGGCCTTCGCAGCACCGCTGCCGCTCTGCCGGTGCCGGCCGGCAGCTGCGTC
>Ga0208629_100300_pt1 | contig 24260 bp, 22 predicted proteins | sample LakWasMet19_HOW5_2_FD_183865 | JGI IMG/M metagenome (GOLD analysis project Ga0208629, IMG submission 183865) | Freshwater sediment methanotrophic microbial communities from Lake Washington under simulated oxygen tension - Sediment Metagenome... | ecosystem: Environmental > Aquatic > Freshwater >... | reverse complement strand
CCGCGACATAAGGCGCGATGAGCAGCAACAGCCAAAGCGGTTGAGTCCATAACTGCATGCGGCTGATAGTGGTGATGCCAAAAGTCACCAACGGCACCACGATTATCGCGCTGACGACATGGGCAATCGTCAGCTGAATATGGAAATACAACTCGATAGCCAGCGACATAATCGAGGCCTCCAGCGCAAACAACGTGAAGGTAAATGACGCGTAAATCAGTGAAGTGATGGTCGAGCCGATGTAGCCAAACCCGGCGCTGCGGGTCAGTAAATCGATGTCGATATGGTAGCGGGCCGCGTAATAACTGATCGGCAAGCTGGTGATAAAAATCACGATGCCGACAATCAGAATCGCCCAAAAGGCATTGGTAAAACCGTAATTGATCGACAAAAAACCGCCGATGGCTTCCAGCACCAGAAACGACGTAGAGCCAAACGCGGTGTTGGCCACTTCAAATTCCGACCATTTACGAAAACTGCGCGGCGCATAACGTAGCGCGTAGTCTTCCATGGTTTCATTGGCCACCAGTGCATTGTAGTCGCGGCGGATTTTGGCAATATTTTGATGGATGGTTTTCATTATTTTGGTTGTGTCGCTGCTGCGACGGGTTATTCAGGAGTCGGTTCTCGGATCGACATCAAAATATCCATCGCGCCAGCGACACAATAACTCACCGCCGCTCATGCCCAAACTGAAAAATCACCGGCGTTCCCTGATTATGAATAATAATCTCCTTCTTAGGTTCATCTACAACAGCAGCTGGCTGAGCAATCCCGTTCGCATCGACTTTAGCCGGAACCTCTCGAACCTCGACCCGCACATCTGGCATCCACTTGGGTTTAAATAAGGTGGTTTTGTGCCGGTTTTCGGCTTTTGGTGTCGGCGCCTTTTCCAATACATCTAAACAAGCCGTACTGATCTGATCGATCAGTTTATCGGTGATTTTGGCCGGTCCCGCCTCCCGGTCCAGCTGATGGGTGCTGAAGGTTGATTCCATTTTCACCAATACCGCACCGCCGGCAATATCGCTTAACCGGCAACTGATCGGCAGCACGTCGGCCTTCTGAAATCCGGAGGCGCGCGGATCGGAATTGCCGCTGCTGAACGAGAAGCCTACCGGCGTGGCCTGATTAGCGATTTGTCCAAGCGTGGCTTCAAGTTTATGTGAATAAGAACTGCCGGAAAGTTTGACTGGATATTGCCATTCGGCAAGGTTGTTGCCCACTGTTTCGACGATTTTTTGCAACGGTAATCGAAAGCCGAATTGCTCAAGATGGTCTTCGGCCAGCACAAACTTGATGGCAGTTATCGACGTTTTATCGAGATTTGCGGGTGGTTGTTCGGCAGCAATGACAGGTAATCCGGCTAGTGTAAAAACCAGCAGACTTATTACGGCATAATTTTTTGGCAGCTCATGCATGTTCACAGCATCCTCCTGATTTAGTTAGTAAATACTTTACGAAATCCCCTCTTTGCCTGCCATACGTCAAATGACTGATGAGTTATTTGACGGATTGTTCAAATCATTTGTAAACACAACAATCTCCTCGCCAGCTTTTGGCGGCATCGCTCTCTTGAGTGGATGCATTTACATTTGAGCTGAATAAGGGGTTTTAGATGAATGGTTATAACAATCAGGCAATAGGCGGTCGCAATGTCCGCTCGCTCTGCACTGCAATATTGACTGCACTGGCTGTCGGCCAGGCATCTGATGCTTATGCAGGCGCGACTTTTAAAATTGATGACACTAAGTGGGTTAGTGTGGGGGCAGGGTTACGCACCAGTTTTAGGTCGCAAGAAGAAGCGGCGGGTAATCCGGGGGCGAAAAAATGGAACAACGATTTTAATCTGGACAATATCCGTTTGTATTTGAACGGCCAAATCCACAAGTACCTTAAAGTTGAATTCAATACCGATTGCCAGACCTGTAGCAATGGCGGTGAAGTTAGGGTGTTAGATGCGATCGGCAAGTTTGAAATCGATCCTATGTACAATTTGTGGGTCGGCCGAATGCTGGTACCGGCCGAACGCCGGGAAATGAACGGCCCTTTCTACAGTGCCATTTACAATATTTTTTCGAGCGGTACCCCGTTTGAACCAGCTGATTACAATTTAACCATCAAATCCGATGGCACCTCGGCCGGGTCTTTTGGTCGTGATGACGGTGCCACAGTGTGGGGGGCGTTTTTCGACGGTCGCTTTCAATATGCCGTGGGTTTCTTTCGCGGCCTCCGCGGCGGCGCCAATGTTGACGACAACATCCTTTACAGCCAGCGGTTCGCCTATAACTTCTGGGAAGTCGAGAAGAATCCCGGTTATTACACCTCCGGCACTTACTACGGCAAAGGCGGCGATATTTTAACCGTTGCCGTATCCAACCAATATCAAGAAGACGGCGCCGGTACGGCGGCCGATCCGGGTACCTTCCGAGGCACCTCATTCGATGTATTAATGGAAAAAGTGCTGCCTAACAGCGGTGTTGTCACCATGAACGGCGAATATAAAAATTACGGCATTTCCGGCGGCTACAGTCAGGCGTCACGTGATGCAGGCGGCGGTTTCTCTATGTTTGAAGGCAATGCTTACGATGTCAGCGGCATGTATTTGTTTCCGCAAAAAATCTGGATAGGCCAAGCGCAACCGTTTGTGCGCTATGTCAATGTCGAACCGACCAGAAGCGCTAACCGCGATGTCTACGAGGCCGGCGTCAACTACGTTATGGACGGACACAATGCCAAGGTTTCACTGAGTTGGCAGTATGGCGATTTACTCACCAAAGGACTTAATTACAGCTCGGATGCTCCCGGCGACAAAGTCAATTCGATGAATCTCGGCTTCCAATGGCAAATTTAATGCCCTCTAAATAGGACTTCCACAATGAAAAAACTGACTCATTCTCTACGTAAAATTGCGCTCAGCAGTGCCTTGTCATCATTACTATTGGCAAGTGCATCTTCTGTAATGGCTGAAGACACTATCAAAGTCGGTGTGTTGCATTCCTTATCCGGCACGATGGCCATCAGCGAAACCACGCTGAAAGACACCATGCTGATGTTAATCGACGAGCAAAACAAAAAAGGCGGTTTGCTCGGTAAAAAGCTCGAAGCTGTGGTGGTCGATCCGGCTTCCAACTGGCCGTTGTTTGCCGAAAAAGCCCGCGAGTTACTAACCAAGGACAAAGTGGCTTCAATCTTCGGTTGCTGGACGTCCGTTTCGCGTAAATCAGTATTGCCGGTGATTGAAGAACTCAACGGCGTGCTGTTTTATCCGGTGCAATATGAAGGTGAAGAATCCTCTAAAAACGTTTTCTACACCGGTGCTGCGCCTAATCAACAAGCTATACCGGCGGTTGATTACCTGATGAACGACTTGAAGGTTAAGCGTTGGGTTCTGGCGGGAACTGATTACGTGTACCCGCGCACTACCAACAAGATTTTGGAAGCCTATTTGATTTCCAAAGGCGTAGCTAAAAAAGACATCATGATCAACTACACGCCGTTCGGACATTCCGACTGGCAAAGTATCGTCGCCGACGTCAAGAAGTTCGGTTCAGCAGGCAAGAAAACTGCAGTAGTATCAACCATCAATGGTGATGCCAATATTCCTTTCTACAAGGAATTGGGCAACCAAGGAATTTCAGCTGAAAATATTCCGGTGATTGCTTTTTCAGTGGGTGAAGAAGAATTATCCGGCATAGATACCAAGCCTCTGGTTGGTCATTTGGCGGCATGGAATTATTTTATGAGTGTCGACACTACCAAAAATGCGGCCTTTATCCAGCAATGGAAGGACTACATCAAGAACCCGAAACGCGTTACCAACGACCCGATGGAAGCGCATTACATCGGCTTCAACATGTGGGTAAAAGCGGTGGAAAAAGCCGGTACGACCGATCCCGATGCCGTGCAAAAAGCCATTATCGGCGTGGAATTCCCCAACCTGACCGGCGGCACCTCAAAAATGTTGCCTAACCATCACATCAGCAAACCGGTATTGATTGGCGAAATTCAAGACAACGGCCAGTTTTTAACCGTATGGCAAACCAACAAATTAATTGATGGCGATGCCTGGTCCGATTTCCTGCCGGAAAGTAAACCCATCATCGCCGACTGGACCGCACCCATTAACTGCGGCAACTTCAACACCAAAACCAAAAAGTGTTCAGGACAGAAATACTAAAGCATTTCATTTCTTGGTTCTCGCTGCTTGATGCAGTGAGAACCCACTGTCGAACTTCCGGAGAGCACATGAAAGCGAATTCGATTAAGCGCTACAGTGGCTGGGTGGCAATGTTGTTGCTGATATTTTCTATTCCAACCATTGGCCAGGATGTATTACAGGCGAATACATTTAACGACATATTGTCAAAGCTGAAATTAGGCTCCATGCAAGAGCGCGAACAGGCAATTGACCAACTCGCGGGGAGTGGACATGCCCGCGCATTGCTTATTGCGCAAGCCTTGCTGGACGGCAAATTGTTGTTGTTAAAAGCCGATGATAAATTAATGATCGGTCTGGAAAATAATCAAGGTTATGACATCAGCGATGCAGTCACGGGTGAAAAATCCGGCACTGTCGCACGTGAAGCCGTCACTAAAATCAACCTGACCAACAAACTCAGAGGCTCGCTGCGCAAAATTATCGGCCAATTGGAATTAAGTGCTGACGATCCAGCGGTGCGATTAGCGGCAGTTAAGGCGATGGCAAAAGAGGCTGATAGTAATACCTTGGAACTGTTGAAGAGTCGCGCAGCAATAGAGCCGGATGCCGACGTAAAAAACGCCATTGCGCTGGTGTTCTTATTGCAGGACATGAATAGCGCTGATAAGGCCGTGCGTATCAAGGCAATCGACGCACTCAAAGACCATAACAGCCTGGATGCCGTAAACCAGCTCAAAGGTATGGTAGAAAAAGATGCCGACGGCCGGCCTCTGGAAGCAGATGCAGATATTAGAAATCTGGCGGAGGCCGCCTTGGCAAAAATCAGTACCCGCTTACAGATTTACAGTTCCATCGAAACCGTGTTTTTTGGCTTAAGCCTGGGTGCCGTGCTGGTGTTGGCGGCGATAGGCTTGGCGATTACCTTTGGCGTGATGGGTATTATCAACATGGCACACGGCGAACTGATGATGCTGGGGGCCTACACGACTTATGTGATGCAGCAATTGTTGCCGAATCATTTGGGCGTGGCATTGATTGTGTCGATCCCGGTGGCGTTTTTGGTGGCCGCTTTAGTCGGTGTGGCTATTGAACGCGGCATTATTCGCTTTCTGTACGGACGGCCGCTGGAAACCTTACTGGCTACTTTTGGCGTCAGTTTATTTTTACAACAAACCGTGCGCTCGATTTTTTCACCGCTAAACCGCAGTGTCGCCACGCCGGAATGGATGAGTGGCTCCTGGCAGATTAACGATTTTTTGTCGTTAACCTGGAACAGGTTTTATATCCTGGTGTTCTGTTTACTGGTGTTTATCGCATTGTTGCAAATTCTTAAACATACCAAGCTGGGCCTGGAAGTGCGGGCCGTTGCGCAAAACCGCAATATGGCAAAAGCCATGGGCATCCCAACCGCTCGTGTTGATGCGATGACCTTTGGGTTAGGTTCAGGGATTGCCGGAGTAGCCGGTGTCGCCTTAAGCCAGATTACCAATGTGGGGCCCAATTTAGGCCAAGCCTATATCGTCGACTCTTTTATGGTGGTGGTATTTGGCGGGGTCGGTAATTTACTGGGTACTCTGGTGGCCGGTTTTTCGCTCGGAATTGCCAACAAATTCCTTGAGCCTTTCGCAGGTGCGGTACTGGCAAAAATTCTGGTGTTGGTATTCATCATCCTGTTTATTCAAAAACGCCCGCGCGGATTGTTTCCGCAAAAGGGCAGAGCTGCGGAGGCCTGATATGTATAAAGCATGGTTGGCTAATGATAAAACCGGTAGCGCAGTGTTGATGCTACTTGCCGCAGTAACACTGATTATTCCTGTGTGTAATTTACTGTCACCGGTAGATTCGCCGCTGCATTTTTCAGCCTATACGGTGTCGTTGCTTGGCAAATACATCACCTTTGCCTTGTTAGGTTTATCGCTGGATTTGGTCTGGGGATATGCCGGGATTCTGGTGTTGGGGCAGGGGGCGTTTTTTGCACTGGGCGGTTATGCCATGGGTATGTACTTGATGCGCCAAATAGGTAATCGCGGCGTTTACGGCGATCCGCTGTTACCGGATTTTATGGTGTTTTTGAGCTGGAAAGAATTGCCCTGGTACTGGCTGGGTTTTGATCACTTTTGGTTTGCGATGCTGATGGTGGTGCTGGCGCCGGGCATCTTGGCCTTTGTATTCGGCTGGCTTGCGTTCCGCTCCAGAGTGACGGGTGTGTATTTATCGATCATCACCCAGGCACTCACTTATGCGTTATTACTGGCATTTTTCCGCAATGAAATGGGCTTTGGCGGCAATAATGGCTTGACCGATTTTAAGGATATTCTGGGCTTTAATATCCAGTCCGAAAACGTTCGGTCAATGTTGTTGATGCTGTCCGGACTGAGCTTGATCGCCGCCTTTTTGCTTTGCCGTTGGCTGGTGAATACCAAATTAGGGCGCGTAGTAACCGCTATTCGTGACCAGGAATCGCGGGTACGTTTTCTTGGCTACCGCGTGGAAATGTTCAAGCTATGGCTATTTGTGTTTTCCGCCATGCTGGCAGGAATTGCCGGTGCGCTGTATGTGCCGCAGGTGGGCATTATTAATCCCAGCGAATTCTCACCGCTAAATTCCCTGGAAATCGTGATCTGGGTAGCGATAGGCGGACGCGGCACATTAGTCGGCGCGATTATCGGTGCCATCTTGGTTAACTACAGTAAAACCGTATTAACCGGCTTACTGCCGGAAATATGGCTATTTACCTTGGGTGCGGTGTTCATACTGGTGACCTTGTTATTGCCGGACGGCATTGTCGGTTTATTGCGCCGTTATCGCAAGGAGCAAAGCGCATGAATGCTTTCATCGTTAACCTGACGCCCGATGAGAACGACAACGTGGCACTGAACACTGTGCTGGATACCCGGCATGGCCCGATACTTTATCTTGAAGATGTCAGTGTCAGTTTTGATGGCTTCAAGGCGCTCAATCACCTGTCGCTTTATATAGATGCCGGGGAATTACGTTGTTTGATCGGTCCAAACGGTGCGGGTAAAACTACCTTGATGGACGTGATCACCGGCAAAACGCGTCCGGATACCGGCTCGGTGTTTTTCGGTCAAACCATCGATTTGCTGGAGCTTGATGAACCGGCCATTGCCCAGGCCGGTATCTGCCGTAAATTTCAAAAACCCAGTGTGTTCGATGCCCTGACGGTATTTGAAAACCTGGAGCTGGCGCTTAAATGCGATAAGCGCACCTGGCCGACCTTGTTTCACCGACTGAACGAAGAACAGCGCGACCGTATCCACAGTGTTTTACAAACGATTGGTTTGCCGGAATTGCTGAAACAATCGGCGGGCATACTATCCCACGGCCAAAAACAGTGGTTGGAAATCGGCATGCTGTTGATGCAGGAACCCAAAGTGATGCTGGTGGATGAACCCATTGCCGGGATGACTCATCAGGAAGTGGAGCGTACCGCCGAGTTGCTGTTGTCGCTGCAAGGCAAACACTCAATTGTGGTGGTTGAGCACGATATGGAATTTGTGCGCAGCATCGCTCGCAAAGTCACCGTGCTGCATGAAGGGTCGGTACTCACCGAAGGCACTATGGATGAAGTGCAAAACGATCCGCGCGTCATTCAAGTTTATCTGGGGGGCTAATGCTAAATATAAGCGGGTTACAACAATATTACGGTGCCAGCCATACCTTATGGGATTTGAATTTGCATATCCCGGCTGGTAGCTGCGTTTGTTTGATGGGTCGCAACGGCGTGGGTAAAACCACCTTGCTGAAAACCTTGATGGGGCTGATTCCTGCCCAAGAGGGCAGCATTGTATTTGACGGTCTGGAGTTGAGTCGCGCCAAAGCTGAAGCCCGTGCCGAACTCGGGATCGGTTATGTGCCGCAAGGCCGGGAGATCTTTCCATTGCTAACTGTTGAGGAAAATCTTAAAACCGGTTTACGTGCCGCGCATAAAAAAGGCATCAAAAAAGTGCCTGATTCCATCTACGAAATTTTTCCGGTGCTGAAACAGATGCTCAAGCGGCGCGGCGGTGACTTGTCCGGCGGCCAGCAACAGCAACTGGCGATTGGCCGGGCCTTGGTATTAAATCCAAGATTGCTGATTCTGGATGAACCCACCGAAGGCATCCAGCCCAATATCGTCAGCGAAATCGGCGATGTGATCATGCGACTAAACCGTGCTCGCGGCGCACCTTTATCAATACCTAAAGCCAATCCAAATGCGGTGGGCGAAGTGCATGAAGCCATTAACAAAATCAATCGTGACCTGGGTGTTACCGTATTATTAGTCGAACAAAAATTGCCTTTTGCCCGTAAAGTCGCGGATCAATTTTGTATTATGGATCGCGGCCGCACAGTTGCCTCGGGAATTATGAACGAGCTAAGCGACGACATGGTGAAACGCTATCTAACGGTATAAATCAATGAGGAATGGTTATGAAAACTAAAATTTGCAGTGTTGTTTCAGGGGTACTGTTGTTGTTCTGGTGCCTGTCTGCCGAAGCGCATACCGGCGCCGGTGCGGTACATCACTTTGTGGATGGCGTGCTGCATCCGCTGCAGGGCGCCGATCATTTGCTGGTGATGATAGCGATAGGTCTTAGCGCTGCCATGATAGGCGGACGCGCATTGTGGCTGTTGCCGAGTATTTTTTTAGTGATGATGATGGCCGGAGCCGGGCTACATGTTGCCGGATTAACAATACACTCCGCCGAAACCTGGGTAGCGTTATCGGTACTGGCGTCAGGTGTGATGGTGTGGCGACAACGCCAGTTGCCGATAGCATTCGCCGCAAGTTTGGCGGCGTTATTTGCCTTAAGTCATGGTTATGTTCATGCCGCAGAAGCGGGTTCTTCTTTGACCAGCTATGCCGCAGGTTTTTTGCTGACTACAGCCGTTTTGCATGGCGTTGGTATCGGCATCGGTTTACTGAGCGGCGTGAAATTAACAATGATCAGGATTATTTTTGCGATGGCCTGCACCGTTGTCGGCACGAGCTTGTTGGCAGGCATTTAAGGTAATGTTTACCGACATGGATGCCAGTAATCTTAATAGTTCGAGCTGCGGTTCAGGCTGGGAAGCCCGCTTACAACTGGGTTTTGTGGCTAAAAACGGTAAAACCGTATTGGCTCAGCGCGACCATTACGGCCCGTTAACCGTGCAGCGGCCGTTTTATCCGGAAGGCGGCGTCTGTCATGTCTATGTGCTGCATCCACCGGGTGGCATCGTCGCGGGCGACCAGCTGTCGATTTCAGCAAGCGCGGCGGCTGAAAGCCAAGCATTAATCACCACCCCGGCGGCAGGCAAGTTTTACCGCAGCGGCGGCGCACAGGCCAGTCAGTCGGTCTCGTTAAATGTCGCGAGCAACGCGACCCTGGAATGGCTGCCGCAAGAAACCATCATTTATGAAGGCGCGTGCCTTGTCTCCAACATGAATATCGCGCTTGAGGCGGAGGCCGGTTTTATCGGTTGGGAAGTGCTGGCACTGGGCAGACCGGCGTCCGGCGAAGGCTTCGACAGCGGCGAGGCCACCCTGAATTGGCGGATTAGCCGGGCAGGGCAACTGTTTTACCGGGAACGATTGCGACTGGATGCGATTGCTTTTGCGGCCCGTTGGGGACTGAACGGCGAGTCGGCTTGCGGAACGCTATTTGCCTGTCCGGCTTCGCAGGCTCATGTTGAGGCAGTGCAACAGCTGATCGGCGATCATCCCGCGCGCGGCGTAACCCGCATCGACGACATGCTGATTTGTAGGGCCATAGATGCCCGCGCCGACCGATTGCGGGATTTTTTTCAACAAGTTTGGCAGTTAATCAGAAACGACATTGTTCATCGTCCGGCATGCGCCCCGCGCATCTGGGCCACTTAACACGGAAACATCATGCAGCTGACACCACGCGAAAAAGACAAATTATTGCTATTTACAGCCGCCTTACTGGCAGAACGCCGCCTTGCCCGCGGCGTTAAATTAAATTACCCGGAAGCGGTGGCTTATATTTCGGCGGCGATCATGGAAGGCGCCCGCGACGGCCGCACCGTTGCTGAACTGATGGCCTATGGTCGTACCTTGCTCAGTCGTGACGAAGTGATGGAGGGCATCGCCGAAATGCTGCACGACGTCCAAGTGGAAGCGACGTTTCCGGATGGCACCAAATTGGTGACGGTGCATAATCCGATTGTTTAAGCAGGTTAATGTCTTCTGCGTAGGCTGGGTAGAGCGCTAGCGAAACCCAGCAATGGACTCGAAAAACACCAATAAATTGCCAAGGAGCCAACCATGATCCCCGGAGAAATCCTCCCCGCCGATGGCGACATTGAACTCAACGCCGGTCGGCCGACTGTCACCGTGCTGGTGGCCAACAGCGGTGACCGGCCTATTCAGGTCGGGTCGCATTATCATTTTTTTGAAACCAATTTGGCGTTGCATTTCGATCGGGATTTAAGCCGAGGCTATCGATTGGATATTGCAGCCGGTACTGCCGTGCGTTTTGAACCCGGTCAGCAGCGCGAAGTGCAGTTGGTGGCGTTTGCCGGGCATCGCCGGGTGTATGGGTTTAGGGGTGACATTATGGGCGCGCTGGAGGAGCAATCATGAGCAAAATTAGTCGTCAAGCTTATGCCGATATGTTCGGCCCTACTACCGGCGACCGGGTGCGGCTGGCAGATAGTGAATTGTTTTTAGAAGTGGAAGCCGATTACACCGTCTACGGCGACGAAGTGAAATTCGGCGGCGGCAAGGTAATCCGTGACGGCATGGGCCAAAGCCAGCTTGATTCATCGGTCGCGGTGGATTTGGTTATCACCAACGCGCTGATCGTCGATTACTGGGGCATCGTCAAAGCCGATGTCGGTATTAAACACGGCCGTGTCGTTGCAATCGGTAAGGCCGGTAATCCAGATATTCAACCGGGTGTGAACAGTGTCATCGGTCCCGGTACCGAAGTGATTGCCGGTGAAGGCCAAATTCTCACCGCGGGCGGTATCGATGCCCATATTCATTTTATTTGCCCGCAACAAATCGAAGAAGCGCTGTGCTCCGGGGTAACCACGATGATCGGCGGCGGCACCGGCCCGGCAACCGGCACCAACGCGACCACTTGTACACCGGGGCCTTGGTATATCCAGCAAATGTTAAAAGCCTTGGACGGATTTCCGATGAATTTCGGGATACTCGGCAAAGGCAACGCCAGCTTACCGGGGGCACTGGAAGAACAAATCCACGCCGGGGCGATGGGCTTAAAACTGCATGAAGATTGGGGCACCACACCGGCGGCGATTGATTGCTGCTTAAGTGTGGCAGAACGTTACGATGTGCAGGTCGCCATCCACACCGACACCTTGAATGAATCCGGTTTCGTCGAAGACACTTTCGCCGCCTTCAAAGGCCGCACCATTCATACCTATCACACCGAAGGCGCAGGCGGCGGCCATGCACCTGACATTATCAAGGCCTGCGGGCTGAGCAACGTGCTGCCGTCGTCCACCAATCCGACTCGGCCTTACACCGTTAACACCGTCGACGAACATCTGGACATGCTGATGGTCTGTCATCATCTTGATCCAAGTATTCCGGAAGATGTGGCTTTTGCCGAATCACGTATTCGCCGCGAAACCATCGCCGCCGAAGATATTCTTCATGACTTGGGCGCGTTTTCGATGATCTCTTCAGATTCACAAGCGATGGGCCGAGTCGGCGAAGTGATAATCCGCACCTGGCAAACCGCGCACAAAATGAAAGTGCAACGCGGCAGCCTGGCTGATGATCCCAGCCGTCATGACAACTTCCGCATTAAACGTTACATCGCTAAATACACCATCAATCCGGCCATCAGCCACGGGATTTCTCATGAAGTCGGCTCCATCGAAGTCGGTAAACTGGCAGATTTGGTATTGTGGCAACCGGCGTTTTTTGGCGTCAAACCCAGTCTGATTATAAAAGGCGGCATGATTGCCGCCGCACCCATGGGTGATGCCAATGCCTCAATCCCCACGCCGCAGCCGGTGCATTACCGGCCGATGTTTGGTGGGTTCGGTATGGCGGCTTCCAGCACGTCGATGTTTTTCTTACCTCAAGTTGCTGTTGATGCCGGCGTTATCGCTAAGTTGGGCTTAGGCAAACAGGCGGGTATCGTTAGAAATACTCGCAATATCGGTAAAAAGGATTTGAAGTTGAATGACTATCAGCCGAATATCGAGGTCGATCCGCAGACTTACAGTGTGCGTGCCGATGGTCAGTTGTTGATGTGTGAGCCGGTTGATGTGTTGCCGTTTGCGCAGAGGTATTTTTTGTTTTGATTTTGGGTTGGAATTCCGTTCGGCCTGAGCTTATCGAAGGGCTTGGATGTTGTGTCGCTAGCGCGACGGCTTGTTTAGATGTCGGTTCTCGGACCGACAGCCGAGTGACTTTTCTTTGCGTGGCCAAAGAAAAGTCACCAAAAGAAAGGCCACCCGGATTCCGCCTATATCCTGCGCTTCTCACTTTTGACGAGGGTTTTCAGAAGGGGCTTCCCAGCCCCTCCGAAAACGAGCGGCCTCCCTGCCGCTCCCCTAACGGGCTGATCTCGCCAAAAGCTCCGATGCTCGGGGCGGAATAACGGGGATACCCCCGTCGTAGGACGAAAGGCTGTTAAATGATTTTGCAAGCTAGATGTATGACTGCTGTAGGATGCTGCCGACGAAGGAGGCGCATCGTTCGCGATTGTTGCGCTTTACTACTTTCAACACATTGTCCATTTTGGTTTTTAGAATGAATTCTCCAATAAGAAAACAGCAATCGGTTTTGTTAGCGCTAGATACTGAAAGCGGCAAACTTATTGAAGCCCATGCTCTTCTGACCATGGACGAAGCCTCTTTTCGTGAGTTACGCCGTGCATCACTTACTGGATTAAAGCGATCACGAAAACTGGATAACGAACCGAAACTTCGCTGCGGAATATGTAATGGCCCAGTACATGTTTCAGCAAAGCGAACAGAATTTGGCAACCGATGGTTTGCTCATCATGGTGATGTGACCCTGGAATGCCCATATCGCTCGGCACGTAGACTGTCGGCAGAAGAGCAACTTGCTTGGATATATCAAGGTCAGCAAGAAGGGCATGAACATAAAAGACTAAAACATTTCATAGCTGATTGGCTTGAAAAAGAATCAGAGTGTTTAGACATATGGAGGGACAAAGTACGTCATTCTGATCTTAAACGAGGTGAATGGAAGCGCCCAGACGTTCGTGGCTTATTTAAAGATAAAGAATTGGTTTTTGAAATTCAGCTTTCTTATACCTTCCTTTCAGAAGTTATAGGTCGTGATAGCTTCTATCGCCAAGAGAAAGTACATATTATTTGGATATTTCGTAAGTTTGAACTCCACCGAGAAGTGGTGCGTGATGAATTATTTTATAACAGAAGAAATTTGTTTATTCTCGACGCGGATGCAGAAACTGAAACAATTAAACGAAATAAGTTAACTTTTAAGTGTTATTACCAAACTCCAGTATTGTCTGGTGAAACTGTTTCTGAAAAATGGAGTTATCGTTATTTAAGCCTTGATGATATTAATTTCCCAGAGCCAGAATATCGGCCATATTATCGTGACTTCAACCAAGCTCTTTTTCAGCTATTAAGACTCCGACTCATTCGAAATGTAATGAAATGGGGGAGGGCGATGAAAAGAAATAATTCTGCCGAAACAGCCAATTTGTTTTTGCTTATCAAGGCAGCGTGGCAGACTTTGGAGCACCATGGAATTGGCGATAGACCGGATGATTTTGATGAATATGATTTTTTAAATTTCCAGCTTCCAAGGCTTATATCTATTAAATATGGTCGGCCGATCGGATATCGTTACAACACTATATGGCAAGTATTGGATGCAAGCCTCCAAATGTCTTCATCATCGAAAAGGCCGTTTAATATTTTATATCTGATGGCTGTAAGCCAATATAAACCACCGCTTAAACCAGTTCATGCGGAGAGAATTAAACTATATGGAAAAGTAATAGCGGACTCAATTAAAGCAGGAAATGAGCGTTTTATTAGAAATTCAAGTTTTGATGCTGCTATAGAATTGGTTTTTCCAGAATTAAAAGAAAAATTACATAATAAATATGGAATTAAGTAGGGTAAGCAGTGCGTACCCTACATTTTTTACGATTTACCGCCTAATTTTGGGATGGTTTTAGTCCCGTTATTCCGCCCCGAGCATCGGAGCTTTTGGCGGGATTAGCCCGTTAGGGGAGCGGCAGGGAGGCCGCTCGTTTTCAGAGGGGCTGGGAAGCCCCTTCTGAAAACCCTCGCCAAAAGTGAGAAGCGCAGGATTAAGGCGGAATCCGGGTCGCCTTTTCTTTGGGTACTTTCTTTTCGACTGCATGGATGCAGGAGGTAGGGCAACGCAGGGAGCAGTTGCCGAGGCGAAGCAAAAGAAAGTACCTCGGCTGTCGGTCCGAGAACCGATTTCAAAACAACCCGTCGCGTTAGCGACACCTTAAATTTAAACCAGCAACTACAGAATTGAAGATGCTAAAACTCACAGAAACCACCAACACCCAAGACCCCCCCGACGATACCCTAACCCTCCCTTATAACGAGCGCCAAAAATCAAGACAACCGGCGGTCACCCAAGGCGGAAGACACGTCGGCGTATTTCTGCCTCGGGGCCAAACCCTGCGCCACGGTGTGATACTGACCAACAGCCAAGGCTTCAAAGTGCGAGTCGACGCGGCTCCAGAAGAGCTATCAACTGTTAAATGTGATGATCAGCTATTGTTCGCTCGCGCTTGTTACCACCTCGGTAATCGCCATATCGCCTTGCAAATTCTGCCCAACGAATTGCGTTACCTCGCCGATCATGTGCTTGATCAAATGTTGGTCGGTTTGGGATTAATTGTCGAACATCATACGCTACCGTTCGAACCGGAAGCCGGGGCTTATCATGGCGGTCATGGTCACTAATTTGTCGTTGTTGCGGCTGTTGCAGCTGGTCAGTCCCGGCTTGCCTATTGGCATGTATAGTTATTCGCAAGGGTTGGAAAGTGCTGTGAATGATGGCTGGATAGTTACTGCCGATGACGCGGGTGCTTGGTTAAATGGCCTGCTTGCTGAGGGGTTGGCCCGCGTCGATGCGCCTGTTTTGGCGTGTTTATACGATGCCTGGCAGCAGGACGACCATCATGCCGTCGACCACTGGAGCCAGACGCTGATCGCTTGTCGGGAAACTGCGGAGTTGCGCAGTGAAGATCGCCAAACCGGCCAAGCCTTGGCACGTTTGCTGGACAAGCTGGAAATAACAGAGGCGCAAGCCTGGTTGCGACGGCCGGATGCGACGCTGGCGACATTGTTCAGCTTGGCGGCGGTGCGTTGGCAAATCACCAAAACCGATGCGATTGCAGGCTATCTGTGGGGTTGGCTGGAAAACCAAGTGCTGTGCGCGGTAAAGTTGGTGCCGCTAGGTCAAGTGGCCGGTCAAAAATTACTGATGCAATTAGCTGCTCAACTTCCTGAATTGGTGCAGCAAGCGATTACCATCAGCGATGACGAAATAGGCGGTAGCGTATTTGGGCTGGCGTTGGCCAGTAGCCGCCATGAAATGCAATATTCGCGATTATTCCGTTCTTGAAATTATTAACCATTACGGCCTCAATTTAGTTACGCTGAATCGAAGCTTTTGCCCGTCAATCCCAACGTGTGACCGAGAGACATAAAATGAATGACAAACAAGTATTAAGAGTAGGCATAGGCGGCCCGGTGGGTTCCGGCAAAACGGCGCTGGTCGATGCTTTATGCAAACTGATGCGCGACGATTTTGAAATCGCCGTAGTCACCAACGATATTTATACCCGCGAGGATCAGGAGTTTCTTATCCGCAGTCAGGCGTTACCTGAACAGCGAATAATGGGTGTTGAAACCGGCGGCTGTCCGCATACCGCTATCCGTGAAGACGCCTCAATGAATCTGGCGGCAGTCGATGAGCTTTGTGAACGCTGGCCGGAGCTGGACTTCATCATGGTAGAAAGCGGCGGTGATAATTTAAGCGCTACTTTCAGCCCGGAACTGGCGGATCTAACTATTTACGTAATCGATGTATCAGCGGGTGACAAAATCCCCCGTAAAGGCGGCCCCGGCATTACCCGCTCTGATTTACTGGTGATTAATAAAATCGACTTGGCGCCTTATGTCGGCGCCTCGCTGGAAGTGATGGATAGAGATTCCAAAAAGATGCGCGGCGAACGGCCGTTTGTGTTTACGAACATTAAAGCGGGGAGTGGGGTGGATGCCGTTGCTGATTTTATTGTCGAGCAAGGCATGCTAAAAACAGTTGCTTAAGCAATGCCAAACTTCTAAGTGGAGTTAGTTTGCAGCAAAATCTGTGAGCTTCTGATTTTCAGACAAACAAAATGAATTATTTATTAATCCATTGATGTTTCGACTTATAAATAATTCTACGTGGTTTAACTATTGCTTGAATTAAGCAAGATTGAATAACTGCTTTTTTTATTGTTCAATTTCAAAAAACCAATCCCGATAGCTGTCATTCAATTTTGTATGGATTTGATAAAGTCAGGGTCGCTGCCTACCCCTTAAGACATCATTGAATCCAAATTTCCAATCGGCAGACAAACGACAGAAAGTAGACAGTTAATGCTCAAAAATCTCCAAATCTTGACCGAAACACTCAGTAGAAACGTATCAATATATACAATAGAGTAAATCAACCAAGCTTATCGCAAGGTAAGTGCAGAAGGTCATGGATTCCGAATAAATAGATTCAGGAAAACCGGGTCGTCGAATATTAATTCGATAACGTCATTATCGGTAATCCGGCTTTTTTTATCCGTAAGCGCAATCAACGGTTTACGCCATATCCGATCCAGACCCACCGCCATTAATCACAACCGGAGCCTATCATGAACAGTATTTACCTGTCAGACCTGTTGTTAGCAGCGGCATTGTGGATTGCAATGTCTTTCGCTTACGAGCAAAACTAACATTCCATCGGAAGCCTGCTTGGTGCCAGTCAAACAGTGTTTTTTTGCGAGTTGGTATTTTTGAACGGCACGGCTACCGATGAGGTCTGCGACGGCACCCGCGCAAAATTAAGGGCAAATGCTATGACTTGCTTCAGGTCGTTTATTTCCATTCTGACACTCACTGTCCTGCTTTTCGTAGGGCCGCTCCTTTTGACGGCAGAAGCGGTAGCTCAGGACGAGGTTTTGAGCCAAGCAACGATCTCAGAATACACGGCGAAACTTACGCACGCCCGAAATATTGAGGTGGAGGTCGCAAATCGTGTGGAGTGCATCGAAGCGCACGATGCCGAGTTGGCGTCGCGACGCAACGCTCTCGAGCAAGCGCTCGGAGACCTACTCCGCCACAAACTGGACCTTGACAGTGAAATTGCGAAGCAGCAGGAAAAGCAGAAGGGTTTCAGTGCCAGCTATCAGTCAGAGCTGGCAAATTCTGCAAGACTCCAAAGGGAACTTGACAATTTACAAGCCAAAAAGCAGGCTCAGGACGCGGACCTTCGCGACTGCAGGAGCAAATGGTACACCTTGCCTGGAATGTGTCAGTTATCTAATTGGCTCTTGCATACTGTGGGGGCAATTGAGTCAGTCGAGGGCAAAATTGCCTCATCGCAGCGGGGGCTTCAAATCGCGGAGGCTGGACTGAATAGTGTGGGACTCTGGCTTGATCAAAGCCAGAATGAGCTTTCGCTTGCTCAATCGCAGTTGGTCGAGGTGAAGACGTCAATTGACCAGACAGAGGATGACATTCAGAAACTGAAAACCACGCTTTCTGATCTGCGCGCCAAGGACCAGAGCTACCGCAAACTGCTTGATGACTTCGCGAACGCGCTCAAGGAGGCAAAGTCTGTCGATACAGCAGATGCCCGCGCCCGCACGGCGCGAAAAATCATCCGTATCTCGGACGATGTCGATGCGGCTGTCGCCCGCGTTGTCGACCCCGCCAATTCGGTCCTGCCTGAAGGGTGGAGGCAGAACTGTTCACCACGATGAATGACAAGCAACGCTAAGATTTTCTCAACGAAGAAACAAAGGAGAGACACCATGTCCGATACAGTTGTATTTGAAAGTCGCGAAGTAAAAATCAACCGAGAGATCCAATCTGAAGTTGACAAGATCCGCTCCGACGGCGTCTACAAACTGCCAAAGATCGACGCGGCAATTGTTCATAGCTTTGTCCAGAAGATTGAAGGGACCTATGACGTTAATCGCGCGAAGAAGGATACCGATAATGCCATCGACCTGCTTTATATCGCCTATAACACCACACCACAGGAAGAGGACGATGTACGCGTAAAAATCAGTGCGGTCATGGACAAGCTGATCAAGTCGCAGAAGGACAGTGAGCGCATAATGGAAGGGGCGATACGTGTCGCCAATAACATCCTCGGTGCGCTAAGGGACATCTTCCCCGACTGGCTCGACGCCAAGGAGGGTAATGACCCTGAGGAGATTAAAGATTTTATCAGTAAGGATTTTCTCTCACTGGCCAAGGAGATCAAAGAGAAGGCGTCAGGAGTGCAGGAAGCACTTTTGGCAATCGCCGCGACCTATGACGTGATCATCAAGGATACCGTCGACGCGACCTCAAGCAGCGAGAAGACCTTGAGTAAGCGCCTGAAAGACCAGGCAGCGATTGAAAAGGAGATCAACGAAGCGAACGCTGAGCGCGAACGACTCGACTCGCTCGTGAAGGATTTGCAGGAAGAGGTCATCAAATTCGAGAAAAAGGCGCGTGACTTCGAATCCAGAGCCGAAACCGCCGAAAAGCGGGCGTTTATCATGTCGATTGTGCAGGTCGGGGCACAGATGGTTTCGGCAGCCTTGCCGGCAATTGCCATGGCAGTTGGTGCGTCAGCTACTGGCGGTACGTCTATTATTGCAGCGTCAACGCTCAACACGGTTAAGCAAGTGGTCGGCGATAAGGATGATGGCACGAAAGACGGCGACAACACGACTGAGGTGATTCAGACCAAAAAGAAGATTTCCATAAAACAGGCTGAGATGAATCTCTCTGAGACGAAGAAGAAGGAGTTGAAGGCGAAGATCAAGAGTCTTGAGGTGGAGAAAGCCAAGCTACTCGACGCGAAGGATGCGGAGAAGAAGGATACTGTGTCCAGTAGTTCTGTCGAAGTGACGGAGCTTGATAAGCGGATCGAGACGACAAAGGCCGAATTGAAAGCTGAAGAGGAAAAATATTCGACAAATGGAGGCGTTCTCGCTGATCTTCAAGCCTCGCTTGCCGCTCTGGACAAGAAGCTCAGTAAGTTGACCGATGAGCAACAGCAGCAGGCGACCAGCCTCCGCGAAATGCAGATGAAGATGCTCGACAAGGTTGAAGCCTACGAGAAAGAAAAGCGCGGGCAAAATGCAGAACTGGTTAAGATCAATGCGCTATTGAAGGGCCAACGCTCGGAAGAGGAAACGATCGAACTAGCAATCAAGTCGCTCAACCTGAGCCTGACCGCGCTGAAGCGGACCAAAGAAATCGTCGAGGAAATCGCGTTTTTCTTCCAATCCTTCGCCGACTTCATGGGGCAAGTCGCGGAAGAAGCGACGCAGCAAGTGACGAATATCGAGAACGTAGCCGGGATGGCGACTCTTCGCAAGAATCGCCTTGCGCGACTCATCGAATCGACCGACGAGTTCTTTATCACGCAGGCAGGCGAGTGGAATGCTGTAACGATTGTCTCAGACAAGTTCACCCAGAACTTTGCCGATGGCTGGTCGAAGCTGAACAATCTGAGCGGAACTTATATCAAAGGTGTTGAACTCAATGCCTATTTACAGACAGCGTCGAACCTTCTGACGAAGATCGTAGCTGAGCGTGAGGCAGCGGCTAAACGGAAAATTGCCGATCTCGATGGCTACCGCAAACAGATCAACGCAAGCGGGGGCGTATAAATTCGTTAAGCCTTTCGTAGCAACGCACGAAGATAATAAGGCCAGGCGGTCTTTCCCGATTCCTAAACATGGTTCTGAGAGAGGCTGCGATGTGGTCTCGCTTTGTGCCATGTCCGGCCTGTTCTAGTTCGGAACAGAACGGTAAGTCGTCGCCCCTGAAAAAGTGCCTCTAAAATAGCTTTTCCGATTCAAGCTATGGCCTTTTCAGACGAAAAACACCATTAGGTTAGGCTGGGGCTTGATGAATAGCGGTAGCTTGGCCTTTTTGAGTAGATTGAGGCGAGTTGGGGTCTTGAGCCCCAATATCAGCGCAAAAAATAGCCTCATCCAGAGGCTGAAGTTCCAGGCCACCACCGCCATTAAGATATTGATAACATCACCGGTCACACCTTTTAAAAAATTTCTGACTAACCGAAAGTCTGATTTTAGATGACCAATGATGGGCTCAATAGCCGCCCGACGCTGACAGCGCTTGCGCTTTTTGTCTGTTGGTAGCGATTGTCGCGTTTAACGGCGGCGCGGGCAAGATGATGTGCGTCTCACCTACGGTCTTAGGGCCACGGTAACCGCGGTCGCAGACGCTAACTTTCACGGCTTTGCCACGGCTGTGTTGGCAGTGCGCGAGTACTTCCGGTAGGGTCTTGCTGTCATGCAGGTTGTGTGGATGGCTGACCACACCAACGATGATGTTGGATTTGGCGGTGGCGGCAATGGAGACTTTGTTGCCGTATTCGTAGGGTTTATGATCTTTGCCCTTTATGCTCTTTGGGTATTGCCGATGCAATACACCTCGGGTTCATACAGGGAATAGATTTTATCGTGGTCTTTGGGTTGCTGATTTAGCACGCGTTCGTACCGGCAAGCGTAATGAGTGGATATAAGAGGTAGGCAATCCCTGTGTTATTTCTGCGAGATTTTCTAGCCGTTGAACCAGGCGATTGAGACGTCACTTTATGTCGCTCACGGTAATATCGCGGTCTTGCATCCCCGTCAACGTATCCTTAAAAAATATATTCAGCCAACAATTCCATTACCGAATACTCACAGGAACCACAGCCTGAACAAGCCCCTGTTTTTCTGGAGATGTCGTCAAGAGTGACAACGCCAGTTCTAATAAGCGTGATGATTTTTTCTTCAGTGGTCCCGCTGCAGTGACAAATAATGTTCTCTTGGGTGTCGGAGGGAATATCACTCATACAGAATCTTCGTGCCTAACAACTTATCCCATAGAGCTTTAACAATTACACCAGCAGCATCGTCGTCTGGATGAATAGTCTCATAGTCAGCCAGTAACTTGCTGCCCGACACATGCAAACCAAACGCATTTTTATTGGTCATGCCGCGGCTAAAGTACAAGTTGATCAAGTCTTCTTGCGTAGAGGCAATGGACTTTCTGCTCACCATTCAGAACCAACATTAGTCGATCGACTGCTTCAGTAACAGTTTTCGGATGTCTGGAATTGTCCTGAAAAAAAGTTGGCCAGTTTTTGATCAATCTAACTTAGCTCCAGTAGCGCAGGTGGCTTGAAGGAAATTGTGACGTTTTAATGACAGAGTTAAGGTTTTAGATAGCGGCATAGAAATTCCATTTGAAGATATTAATGCTAATAATGCCATTCCGATAATTTACAAGAGGTAGCAATCCTGTTTCTAGTACAGATAGAGCACGGTATTCCGGGCTTTATATCTTGTTTAATAACCTTCACAGAATTCGGAAAAAATAGTTTGGTAAGAATTTTCGGATGTTAAATAACGGCAAAACCTTACAACCTGAGAAAGTAAGGTAGCGCCATTAGTGCAATACTCCCTCCAATCAGCAGCGGAACAGACTCAACAAAGTAAGGAAATATCATTAAAGCCAGACCTGAAAATAACGGTATTGTTCGGTGTTGTTTTTTCCATAGATAAAAAAACCTAGGCCAATTGAACTAAAGACCACGCCCCACAGTAGTAACGCTTCACTCGCCATATCAATCCTCATTGCTTGAACCTTAAAACTAGTTGTGCAAGAAGCGAAGGTGTTTTTTTTAAGCGGCAGTATATTCGATATGCGTGTGCTGACCGGGTCTACCTGAGAAGATCATTATCTAAATTTAAGCACTGATTGCTTTGGGGATGTTTTATTGGGTGCGAAATTCAACCAAAATTAAATGCGTTCTTTCCCTAAAAAATCAAATGAGGGCCAATGGCAGTTTACATTGTTAGACGCTAAGTGATTTTAAGTCCGTGGCGCAGGTAGGGCACATTCAGGGCACAGAGCCAAAAATGCAGTTTGAGGGTTGATGTCATATGGCGCGCCCTAGAAGATTCGAACTTCTGACCTCGGCCTCCGGAGGGCCGCGCTCTATCCAGCTGAGCTAAGGGCGCATTTTCAAATGCGGTAAAATGTGTGACCTTGACCTTTCAGCCTCAAAGTATTTGGAGGGCTGCGCTCTATCCAGCTGAGCTACGGGCGCGTGGGGCGTGCATTCTAACCTATCAGGCCGGCAATTACGAGAGCATTGTTTTCAGGTTGGCTAGGCTGGCTTTGCCGCGTTCTTTGATAACTTCCGGAGCCAGCTGCTTTTTGTTGATCCATTCCAAATCGTCTTCCGGCAGCTCATTTAAAAACCGACTAGGTTCGCATTCGACGATTTCGCCGTAGCGTTTACGGTGCGTGCAGTAACTAAAGGTTAAGGTTTGCTGGGCGCGGGTGATGCCGACGTAGGCCAGGCGGCGTTCTTCGTCGATGTTGTCGGTGTCGATGCTGTTTTGGTGGGGCAGGATGTTTTCTTCCATACCGATTAAAAACACATGCGGAAATTCCAGGCCTTTGGCGGCATGCAAGGTCATCAAGCTGACTTGGTCGCTGGCTTCTTGTTCCTGATTGCGTTCCATGATGTCCATCAACATGATTTTGGCGACGATTTCGCTCAGGCTATTGGTGCCGGAGGCTTGCTTGTCGGCAATGCGTTTGAGCCAGTCGATCAGCTCGTAGACGTTTTTCATTTTGCGTTCGGCGGACTCTTTGGTTTTGCTGTTTTCTCGTAACCATTGCTCGTAGCCGATTTGGCTGATGCATTGTTCGATTACCGCAAAAGTATCGCCGCGTTCGATGCGGTCGGCGGTATCCAGTACCCAGTCGCTAAACTTTTGCAGGCGCTGCACGGATTTTTCCGACAGTTTTTGCGCCAGGCCCAATTCGGTGCTGGCCGCAAACAGGCTAACGTGCCGTTCGTTGGCGTAAGCGCCGAGTTTTTCCAGCGTGGTCGGGCCGATTTCCCGTTTCGGGGTGTTGATGATGCGCAAAAATGCGGCGTCGTCGTTTTGGTTAACGAACAAGCGCAGGTACGCGAGCATGTCCTTGATTTCCGAATAGGCGAAAAACGAGGTGCTGCCGCTGATAAAGTAGGGAATATTGTTTTCCCGCAAGCCGCGCTCGAACAGCCGGGATTGGTGATTACCGCGGTATAAAATCGCGTAATCCTTGTAGTCGTTGCCGGTTTTGAATTTGTGATGAATCAGTTCCGAGACAATTTGCTGGGCTTCGATCAGCTCATCTTTGTGGCTTAACACCCGCAACGCATCGCCGTAACCGAGTTCGCTCCAAAGCTTTTTTTCAAAGGCATGGGGGTTGTTGGCAATCAGCTGGTTGGCAACTTTTAAGATACGGCCGGTGGAACGGTAATTTTGTTCCAGTTTGATCACTTGCAGGCGGGCGTAGTCTTTTTGCAATTGTTCCAGGTTTTTAGGCGAGGCACCGCGCCAGGCATAAATGGACTGGTCGTCATCCCCCACCACGGTAAAGCGGCCTAGGTTGCCGGCGATTAGTTTCACCAATTGATATTGGGTGACGTTGGTATCCTGATATTCATCAACCAGCAAATAGCGGATTTTGTTCTGCCATTTTTCCAGGATTTTTGCATGCTGTTGCAGCAGCAATACCGGGAGCAGGATCAAATCGTCAAAGTCGACGGCATTGTAGGCTTTCAAGCTGCGGGTATAGTCCACGTAAAGATGGGCCGCCGGGTATTCGTCGGGCGAGGCAATTAACAAGGATTGTTCCGGGGTAATGAAAGCGTTTTTCCATTGCCCGATTTGCCAGGAGTAGCGATCAAGCTGGTCTATGTCACACTCCTTGGGACTATGGCTGATCAGGTTACGCAGCAGGGTTTGTTTGTCTTGCTCATCGAACAGCGTGATGC
>Ga0208629_100299_pt1 | contig 24311 bp, 10 predicted proteins | sample LakWasMet19_HOW5_2_FD_183865 | JGI IMG/M metagenome (GOLD analysis project Ga0208629, IMG submission 183865) | Freshwater sediment methanotrophic microbial communities from Lake Washington under simulated oxygen tension - Sediment Metagenome... | ecosystem: Environmental > Aquatic > Freshwater >... | reverse complement strand
TCCGCCGCCTCGCGCACCGTCTCATACACGTCGGAGGAGAGGCGCTCCAGGTGGCGCTTCTCCTCGCTGGTGGTGCGGTACGTGTTGAAGTCCCCCGCGTGCGGCTGCACCTCGCCCTCGGGGAATTCGCCGCCGGGGAAGAGCTTGGACACCTGCAGCGGGGTGCAGCGGCAGGCGCATGCAGGGCTAATACAGCACAACATGCCTCACAGTGGATATGATTGCCGCAGAAGTAATCCCCGTGCGCGGCGTGGCTCCCACGATGTCGCTACTCACAGGAATGGTGGGCGGGTTGGTTTGTCCAGTCGCCGTGTAGCTGTCTGTCAGCCCCTTGATACCGCGGGCCAGGGGCACGTTGCTGGTCGGTACCTCGATTCCGACGCCTCCTGCCCCCGCTGCAACTGATGCTGGCTCGGCGCCGGCACCAGCGCCGGCAGCTGCTGCAGTCCCGCTGGCACCACCGTCAGCTGCTGCACAGGGCGACAAAATGAAAGCCACGTGTGGAGCGTTGACTATGGCTGGTGGTTTACCGGGGCAAGCGCCTGCAGCCGCAGTCACGGATGCAGGGCTCACCCTTTTTTGCGGGCTTCTTCTTGCCCTTGCCGCCCTTCTTGGCTCCTGATTTCTTCTTCCCAGCCGCGGCAGTGATTGACAGGCCGAAGTCGTCATCATCGTCGTCGCTGCCAGCTTCCTCTGCTGGCTCGGCAGTCGTGAGCTTGCTCAGCTTGGCTTCGAGCTCGGCGGCCTGCAGCAAATCGCCGAAACAAAACCGACAAAACCATCGAATGACGGGTTCAGGTTCGTGCCAGCAGGCCACACACAACGGTCATATAGGTGTTGACAGAGCCGCCGATTCAGAGAAACACGCGCGACATCGCCGCAAGTCTAGAACCACCATCTCAGCATCGCACACCGGTCTGACGCGGGTGAACTCACCGTGACCATTCTTGTCGTTGAAAACACAGAGTTTACAGGGCAGTTGCTTGCGGTTCAGCGAATTCACACCAAGTCCTGCGCCCCAAGGGTGGCTGACGAGCACAGCAACGACTCAGCAGAGCAACTGTGTTCAGGGGCGGGCGTCCGAGAGCCGTGCATCAAACCGCCGATCGGACAGACGCGCATGTTTGACACTTTCGCCACTGGTGATTACGGGGCAAACGACGGCAAGAAAAATAATACAATGGCCCCATGGGGCTCAGTATGCTGTTGTTGCTCCCGATAACGCAACAATCGACAGCCGTGTCTGTGAATCGCGGCGCTCAGCACTGGCAGCCTGAGGCTGCAGCTGCACTGCCAGCCTGAGTGCACTGGCAGTGCATTCCGCCGGCGAGTCAAGTTGCGCCGCTCAGGCTCAGCAGGTTGCAATCGACTCCGAGTCGGAACTTCCGACTCGGAAGCCTCAGGCTGCAAGAGAGTTGGCGGGTCCACGCCGGTCCGGCGACTCAGAACAGCCTGAGCTCGGCCGTCCGCCGGCCACGATGAGTCACTGACACTGCCAGTGGCAGCTCTCACAACTTGAAGATCTCAGGCAACCCGACCGGCCAGGGGGCTGGAGTCACGGCGTTTCTGGACCACAGGCTCCGAGTCAGCTGGCTGCCAGTGTGTTAAAGTTGAGGCTGACCAGCCTGGACGGTCCCGCCAGAGACCGACATCGGCATGTTGGAAGCGTGGCTGGATATAAATGGCCCAACGTCCCCGGAAGCTTCAACTGGCAGACATGAGCACTGAAGCGGATTGCGGTGCAGCATACGGTATGCTCACGTAATAGCCTCGGCAGACACAAAAAGTGGGTGGAGTAATGTGACAGGGCGAACGCAGCCTCCGCAAAGGTCACAACAGAGCAGCGGCGTGGGCTGGTCGCGTTGTCGTACGCGGAGTGGAATGTAAAAGCTGGCGCCAGCTAGCGTCGCGGACAGCAACGGAGCGCGACTATCGGCGCGCGCTCCTGACTGCGGACGGTAGTCGCCGGCGTCGCGCACCGCTTGGCGAAAGGCCGCAAAGACTGTGATGGCCAGCACGGCCGCTGGCGTAAGCGCGGCAGACACTAGTCCCAACCCTGCTGCCGGCCCTGCTGGGTGACAGCAAAGCCAAATCTTTCGCTGGACAACGGCTTTTCACTGCGGGCTGCACGGCCGCCAAGGCTGGAGCCGGCAGCGGCACCGTTTGTCGACAGCCCCGAGGGCGAGTGCGGCGGCGGGTAGTGCCTGGATGATGCGGGCGCGAGCGGGTTGTGTACTACAATAGGCGCCGCCGGGGAAGGCAGCGTCGGTCGGGCGCGGCGCTGGCGCCAAAGGTGTGACACTATCAAAAACGTGCCGATTGCAACCACCAGAGTGCCGACGCCGACGCCAACGGCAGTGGCGACAGTGAGCCCGGCAGTGGACACACCATGGCCCCCCACGGACCCGCCGCTGCCGCCATCTGGACCGTCGCTGCCGGCAGAGCCCGAACTGGAAACGCTCCCAGACACGGCGCCGCTCGTGGATCCGTCGCTGATGCCGGAGCTGACGGCCTTGGCCGTTCCGTTGGCCGACGCCATCGAGGTTGCACTGCCGGATGCGGTAAGGGTGAGAGGGCTTGAGCAGCTGAAAGAGGGTGACGCTGTTACGAGTCCAGTGGATGTGCTTGATGCCGCGGGGGCGGAGGCGGACGCGGCTGGCGAGCTAGCAGAGCCCGGTGACGGCATGAGAGCGAGGGGAGACACCGATGGCTGCACTGAAGCCGGTGGTGGCACAGTCACAGAAACGGCAGCTATAGCGGAGGCAGCAGGTGACACCCCTGGGCTAGAGCTGGCTGAGCACGCGGCGAGCCCCCGATTTGCGAGCTGCGACGCAGCGCTCAGCTGGACAGAAGCCTCCAACAAGTACGGCCGTGTCATCGTCGTGAGCGTGGCGGGCGCAATGCAATTGTCAGCCAGCGTCAGCTCCGTCACATTTGTGGCGTACACCGCGACCAGCGCGGGCACGCCGGCGGGCAGGCAGCACGCCGCCATCAGAGACGCGCTGCCTGGCCCGTACTGCAGCTGCAGCGGCCGGCTGATGACGTTGCGCTGAAAGCTGACGCGCGCTGCTGATGACAGCCAGACGGGCGCGTACCCAGCATCGTCGAGCACGTTGTCTTCTATGACGATGTCCGTATGGCCGACGCCAGTGGCGAGCCTGTTGGCTGGCGTCCACGCACCCAAGGCGATGCCGCCGTAGCCTTGAGCGGCGCGAGCCACGCCGCGGATCACGTTGTGCGTGATGTTCAAGAACCGGCTGTAGTCGGCCTCGCCCCAGCTGAGCTCGGGCGTCACGATGATGCCGCCGAGGGTTGAGTTTTCAATGGTGTTGTTGGCGACGACCCCGTGGCGGGTCTTCAGCAGCATGCCGCGGGCGCGGTGGTTCCGGGTCGTGTTGTTCACCACGATCACCCCGTCGGGGACGCGGTCCGCGTTGCTGACCACCGAATCAAAGGTGACGCCAGGCGGGGGCGGCGCCGACAGCGTCAGCACCTAATACAGCAGCCCGGTTTCGAGAGCCAAGCTTTGCTGCGGCATGCTACGGCTGACAAGCGAGGGCGGCGTGTAGTTCGCGGGAGGCAGGCCCACCTTCGTGACGCTAAACAACGTGGGCACGTAGTCGGGCGCAGCAAGCGGCGGCAGGGCGGCAAAGCTTGCGCCGTCGTAGAACGACAGACGGTCACCGACGTCGTCGCGCCATATTGAGACGCCACCATCACAGTGGAGGTGTTCGCGTCGGCGCCGAGCACGACGCTGTATTGTCCGTGGATTGCAATGCCGTCGTCGTGCATGCCCTCCAGGTAACAGTCGCGGATGGTGACTCCGCGCCCGCTGCGGGCGATGTGGATGCCATCCGCTGACGTCGACACTGGCGGGCGGTGCGGCGCCCCGGCTGGTGCGTCAGGGTATCGAACGGACAGAGCGCTGTAGGTATTCCCGCCCCGCAGGCCCGGGCTGCCAAAACCCGTCTCCAAGACCGCCATGGAGGGGCCGCCAAACAGGGTGATGCCGTGAAAGGTGCAGTTCTCGGCCCCGTTCACCACCACAGTGACATGCCGTTGAGGCAAGCGACAGCCGAGAACGTCGCCTGGCGCGACCGCGCGGGCTTGTCCGCTGTTGCCGACAGTAATCCGGAACGTGGCATTCGCAGCGTCCCCAGTCACCACACGGGCGCCTGTGACCATGACGTTCTACGTACCGGGCTTCGTAAACAGTGTGGCCGTGCACTGTGCACATCATACTTGCGAACACCGGCGCTGTCCAGTCCTGCGTCGGATATCCCGGCGGCACAAGCACGTCCCACGACACGCCGTTCATACCGACAATGTGGGCTGTGTTGGTCGGCGGCTCAGCGTACCGCACAGTGAGACCCGTCAAGGTCACGTTCGCCCATGCGTAGACATACAAGGCTGTTGAGTACCGGTCTTGCATGACAAGCGTCACGCCCTCCATGTGGAGCTGGATGTTGGCGAGCTTCATCAGGACAACATGCCCCAGCTGTCGTGCCGCGAATTTTACGGAATAGTTCCCTGGCGCAACAGATAGAGCGCGGTTGCCTGCAGCTACTGACGCGGTGACCCATCTCGCAAACGCGGTGGCATTGAGAGTGCCGCCCACGGGGAGGTACTGTGCACAGAAGACATGCCGGCAACGCAGCGCGAGCAGAACACAGAGCACTGGGCCGCGCATGGAAGTTGTGGCGGCACGCGGATACAGATGCAAACTTAGGGCCCGGGACTTGGTATCGTGCCTGTCTGATGCGCAAGGGCGCATTGCAGGGCGCGGTATTGCAGACCAATGATAGACTGTGCTGTCCGTCTGATGAGTTGATCGCGGTTGAAATTGGCTCTTTCGGGGGCGAAGCGCAGCATGTGAATCAACCGAGCGACTCCACCGGGATCAAAACGTTGCTACTACCCTCGGGGCCTGCAGTCGGCCACCATGAGGTATTCGTTTCGGTAGACCTCGGGTCCGCATCTCCGCGTTGGAAACGGTGCCGCTGGCAGCGGGCGATTTCGACCCGCGCCCACCGTTTCCCTGACTGCCGAACTCAATGGGGCACATGTTGGGTTGGCGCCTGATCGCAGCTGTTGCTGCGATGCTCACTTGTATGCACGCATCGGCCCAGATCGCGTCGTCGCCCTTGCCGCGGCTGCCCTCCGGCATCTGGGCCGAGATGGCGACGGTCTCGATGGACGCCGTGATTTGGGGGTTTGTGGAGGTGGACACATGCGCGTCACTTTTTCGAGCGTCCACGGTGGGCAAAGGCAGTGCAGTTTTGGAGCTGCCCGCACGAGTGCAGCCGCGGCTCATGGTTCTTGGCCCGGACGAAAGCACCGCATACATTTTGAGCCAGGGCGACACGACGAGATCCATCTGGCTGACGGTGGTGGACACGCTCGCTATGGTCCTGAAAGAGGATATCCCCGTCGATAACCCGTCACTGGTTGCTGCCATCGTGTGTTGGACGTTGCCGAGAAACAGCATGACTGCTGTTGCAGGCGCGGCGGACGGAAGCCTTGCGACCTTGTCTTTGCAGGCCCCTTCTCAGCTCTCCATCCATTCTAAAGTCCCGTTCCGCGGTCGGGCCGTCTGCATCCTCAGTCCGTCTATCGACAACCTCGCCTTGGTCGTGACTGCGCGAGAGGTGCAGGCTCTGGGCACCACACAGTTGTGGCTCAACATCACCGCGGTCACACTTGGATTCGACGGCTTCGCGCCTGCGTGGATGGTGCCGATGCCGGTAGTCAGTGGCTTGAGCGCCACCTTCGAGCGCGCTGCGCTGAGCTCCACCAACACCATTTGCGTCATGCTGCAGCTTCCGGTCGTCGGGTCCGCGGCCAGCTGCTTCGCTCTCAACGCGACAGCTGGCTTTTTGTTTGAAGCCCGGGCGACCTTTGGCTTGGGTGCAACGGTGGTAGGCGGCGGCGCAGGCTCTCTCGCGCAGGTCTCGTCCACCGGCGACGGCCTGTATTTTCCAACGTATAACACGACCTCTGGGGCAGCCTCACTGTGGGCCAGCCGTACGGACCTGCTTCAGACGGGTAGGCTTGTCGCCCCGTGGCCCTACGGGCCCGTACTATCAGTCTTGACGGCCCCCTCGTGGAGCAACGCGAGCAGCCCCTTGGTCGTGACGCTTCTGGGACAGGCCAATGCCAGCAATGCAAGCGTTACGGTACTGAATTTTCACGCAACAAACCCTTTTGCGCCAATCGCCGTCAAGCCGCCTCTGGCGCTGCCCCCGTTTTGGTTCGGTACGATAACGGATGGCTGCATTTCCAGCAGCAGCTCAAGCATGGCGTACCTGGTGACGTCCGCTGGCTTCGTGTTGGCGTTCGATATGGCGTCGCGCCAGGTAATGAGCAGCCGTCGAGTGCTCACTGCCTCGGGCGACCCTGCCCTAGGCCTTGTTAGCCCGACTGTGGACGCGAGCCGTGTGCTCGTGCTGAACCGCGAGGGCAGCTCCTTCGCTGCCACGTACCTGCGCGTGCCGGATTTGTCCGTGCTCAACTCGTCTGTTCCTCTCGATGGGTTTGAGGCCGCCGGGCGGCCGATGCTGAGGGCGCTTTCCGGGGGATTGTCGTCGGTATTTTTTGCGGTGGCATCGCCGAACGACGGTCCAGCAGGGTCCGTTTTTTCCGTGTCGCTGTTTCACACGCTAACCGCCCCGAACAGCGGCATCAGCAATACCGTGCTGGCGTTCGGATCAACCTTTCCGGCTGAACCGCAGCTTCAATCCAGTGTCTACACTGCCTCCAATGCCTCTATCATCCTCGTTTCAGCGTATGTACCGTCGGGAGGGCTGACGCTCCTTGCTGGCGCAGTGCCTAAAGACTGGCCTTACGCTGCCAGTCCCGCCTACGAGATGGCCGCGCTCGACTCAACCTGGACCCTTCCACAGCAGTGCGTTCGCAGCATTGCAGTGCATTCCTTCCCCCCGGGTCCGGCTGCGTGCTTCTACCTGGTGGTGTCAACAGACTGCAGGACGCCTGACTTTTTTGTGGTCGCGTTGCCGGTGTCTGCTGGACAGCTCCCCGCGTTCGGCCGCCTCGCCGCTGTGGTGCGACTATTTCACCCACTCGCTGTTCCTACCGGGCTGGAGCCCTTCGACCCACCTCTGGTGCTGAAATCGGGGGTCATTGCCTTTCCTGTGGACGGGTCAGCCTACCTGTACGTGCTGCACACCCCGGATTTAAACACGGCGGAGCAGTGGTGGGCGGTCGCGCCTTCACCGGCTCGCGATGCTGGCAACCAGACGACTGTGCCGCTGATGTACCGGGCGGGCAACTCGACGGTGGTGCTCGTCGACGGCTCGCCCACGACAGTGCGCGAGTTCAGCTATCTGTCACTCATGCAGGCGCCGCCCAGCCCCAGCCCAACAGCCACCGCCTCAGCCAGCATCGTTCCCGCGTCTCCGAGCGCCACTGCAACTCCGAGCGCTGTCCCCACTGCCTCCTCTGCGCCAGTGTCACTCGGGGCTCCGCTCGTGTGGCTGCAGTTCGCCGGCAACAACCTTGTTCGCGACCGCGGATCGCCAGGCCTTTCGTTCAGCAATTTCCTCGCCTTGTTTGCCACCAACCGACGAGGCGTCGCGTGGCAAAGCGCGCGCTTTGACCGAACGTTGCCCTCATTCATGGCGACAAAGACAACTCAGGCGCTGCTCCCAGCCGGCAGCGACGCACGAACACTTGTTGCTTGGGTGCGAATTTCTCGCGTTCTTTCTCCGGTGGAGGCGCACACTGTTGCATATTACGGCAGCGGAGGCATGAACCAGCGGTGCGGCCTGCAGATCAGTGTGAATGGGCGCCCGTCTTTTACATCACTGGGCCTCGATGTCGAGGCTGTGGCTGCGCCCGATCTGCGCGACGGCCAGTGGCACATGGTCGGGGTCACGTACAACCCGAATTCCACAAACCCCCCGTTTGGCTTCTATCTCAACGGCACCCTGCTGACGCCCTCGGCCTACGCGACTACCGTGCTCCCGGGTGCTGGCAGCTTCTTGGGTTTATTGAACACCACAGAGCCGTCTTTCCTTCTGATTGGCCGCAGGGGGGATGCCGTGAACAACAGCTTTGCTTATTTCGACGGTGACATGGACGAGGTGCGCGTATTCCGCTGGGCGCTGCCGCCTGCGGAGATGGCAGCACTCTTTTTGTACGACATGCCCGCTGCGCCGCCGTATGTGCTGCCCTCGCCCACGGCCTCCGTCACGCCTTCGGCCTCCGTCTCGCCTTCCGTCTCGGCTTCGGCTTCTGTCACGGGTTCCGCATCTGCATCGGGTTCCGCCTCGACCAGTGCCTCGGTATCGCGCTCATGGTCGCCGTCGCCCTCTCGGTCGACGTCGGTCTCTCCCACAACCAGTCAAGCGCTCAGCCGCAGCGCGACGGCTTCAGCGGCGCCATCGCTGCCGTGGGTCCCTCCTCCCCTCTTGTGGCTACAATTCCCTTTCGGCGCGCCCACGGATCTTGGGATTCTGCGCCTGCCATTTCAGGCCAACCACACATCGTTTGTGCAGAACCGCGACGGACCCGGCGTCGGGCGGAAGGCAGCTGCTTTCAACCCGGCGTCGCAGTCCTCCATAGCGTCGGTGACAGCGGACGCTGCTCTGCCCGCGGGTGACGCGCCAAGGACGCTTTCTGCCTGGGTCCGCCACAACCCCATGACGGAAGACGACTGTGTGATTGCCAGCTATGGCGGACCAGGCTCGAACGAGTGGGTTCGCTTCGCTCTTCGATCCTCGACAGGCCACGTGACCGCTGGCAGCGACGTCCGCGTTGTAGACGCGAATGACAGCCCGGACCTTCGAGACGGCTGGTGGCACCACGTTGTGGTGACGTACAGCGCTGTGCCAGATCCAGGCCAATCGGTGCACGTATATATCAACGGCTCGATGCTGCCCGCTCAGGGATACAACTCTACACTTTTCGCTCCGGTACTGGCCACGACAACGAACACGAGTTTTGTCGTGGGCCGCAACCCGCTGGCGGTGACGCCGGGCGAAAATTGGCAGGGCGAACTGGATGACATCCGCCTCTACAACGTCAGTCTGTCGGACGCGCAGGTCGCGGCCCTGTTTCTGCTCGACACAGCCTTTGCGCCGCGTCCCAGCGCGGTCGCGTCAACGGCGGCGTCATCAACCGTCAGTGTGTCGCCAAGCGTGTCATCGACGGGTTCTGGTGTGGTTCCAGCTCCCTCTCAGTTACCCTCCCTCAGTGCGTCCCCTTCGGCATCCGCTCTGCTGGTTGTGACCGCTTCCGTCACACCCGCGCAGACCAGCAGCAGCGCGCCTAGGCGGCCTCCCTGGCTGAATTGCAGCGATGCGGCTGCGTTGTCGCGGCGGTTTGTTTCTGAAATTGAGGTGGCGGTGCGAGTGCCTGTAGCACTCCCTGTCGGCGCTGCGGATGCTGCCGCTCTGACGGACGCAGCCCTCAACCGCACTGCCTTGTCGGTGTGGGCTTGTGAGTTTGTCCGCTTTTCCCGCTACGTGGCAGGATATGCCTCGCGCGCCCGCGGCGGCCAGGGCTCCCACTTGGCGGCTGCCCCTGCCCCTGGCTTTGAGGGCAGCGCCGCTGCCTCGCTCGTTCGTGTGACGGCCGGTGGAGCACAGAGCTTCGCCGTCAATGCGAGTGCGATGGTGGGCTGTACCCTGCAGACAGAGGCTGCAGCTAGAGCTGCCCTCCCGAATGCGCACAGCCGTGCGACGTGGCAGGCTGCAGCGCTGCAGTCTTTGGCTTCCGCGCTCACCGCCAATGCGAGCGCGAGCGTTCGTGGTCGCGGCCGCCCAGGAGTGCAGCCTGCACCGCTGCCCCCTGCGTCGAAGCAATTGCCCGAGCCTGCCGCGACCGAAAGTGGCTCGTCCGGTGCTGCTGCCGCGTTGCTAAGCGCCCCAGCGCTCGCCGACCTTCAGTCTCGCGCCGTTGCGCCCGGCAGCGTGGCAGGCACATTGCTGGATGCCTCTTCAGATGGCGCGCTGAACTATACGTACGTCTCCGTCGCTGCGTTCATCGACACCGGCGTCTCTGCCGCAGCACTCTGTACTGCAGCGCTGGCTTCAGACACAGGCCACACTTCAAGCAGCAGCCCCAGCCCGCGAGCAAACGTCCCTGAGAGCGCAGCCCGGCTGCGCCGACTCGCTGCGACTGCGCAAGTCGCGGACTGGGCAATGCTTCTTGCATTCTTTGATGATACCATCCAGCTGTGCATCGACAGCCTGGTCTTCGATGTCGCAACCGTGAATTCGGGCACTGCTGCCCCTGCTGACGCGAGTGACACGGGCTCTCCGCTCATTGCCTGCCTGGGCACATCTCTGCACCTTGTGTCTCCTGCCGTGGCCGTTGACGTCATGGGGTTGCAGGCGTTGCCCGCCTCGGGGATTGACGAAAATGCAACTTTCCTGTTCACCAGTGCCACAGCGTCGCCGCTTGTGAATGTGAGCTCGAACGACAACCTGCCTCCCCGTAACCTGGGGACGAGCTCGACGCCGTGGCTGATTCCCGCCGCCGCAGCTGCTGTCGCAGCAGGTGGCTTGGTGGTCTTCACTGCTGCATTCGTGCTCACGCGATATTGCTGCATGCTCCGCGCCGCGATGCATCGGCAGCGCGAGCAAGCCGGCACGAGGCTGCTCCGCGTAGCTGCCGCAGAGCGCGCGCTGTTGCTGGCCTCCGCTTCGGGCAGCGGCCTTGAGACGTCCCCTGCCGGTATCATGGATATGCTGTCCGCCACGCAGCTGTTGGTGGCGTCTAGCAGCCCGACGGCTGGTCATAAGTCTGAGAGCAGCGCTCGCTCAGGGACTCGACGTGGCCAGCGGGTCACTCTCGCGCCGGTGGGGTTGGCTGCTTCTGCGGCTGCCCACTGCGCTGTTGTGGCCGACGCCGTCGCTGATGCCTTTGCCGCGGCGGCCACAGACGGTGTTGCTGGGCTTCCGACAGAGAGCGGAGCCACCAGCGCTCGTCAAAGCGGCGCGTCCACAAAGTTCTCCTCGACCACCTCGCCGCGCGAGTCTTCGCTGAGCGTCGGCAGTGCCTCACAGATGCGACATGACCGAACGCAAATGCAGCGCACGCGGGCTGCTGCGATGGCCGCGCTCGGCAGAGCTCTTGCGCGCGATGTGCTCCAAGCCGTGGCGCAAGCCGCACTCCAAGCGGCACAGGAGGCTGCAGCCGCGCCCGCCTCAGTCGCCGACGCATCCGAAACCCGCGCCTCGACAGGTCCCGCGCTGGCATCGCCATCCAATGCTTCATGCGACTTCGACGCCTCAAATGCCCCCGTTAGCGCGGGCGCAGCAGTGTCCGAGTCGCGTGCTCGGCTCGTGCTGCCTTCCGTGCCTGGCATCAGCCCGGCAGATGCGTTTCACCGGGTGGTGCAGTGCGGCATGCAGCAGGCGGAGGCTGTGCTGCAGCGACACTTCTCCAGCGATGGAATGGAGACCCTGGCGGCAGCTGCGGGCGCCGAGTGTGCCGCCTACACCGATCTGTGGCTAGACGCCAGCCTGCAGGCTGACGCCAATCTTCCAATTGCCGCGGCCGTGCCTCTGGAGGACCAGATAGCCCTGATCAAGCGGCGCCTGCGACCGGCTCAGCGCAGCACAAAGAGCGCCGCTGCCGGCGATGGCCGACACGGATTTGCTCCGACAGACGCGGCGCTCTCAGAGAAGGGGCGGGTGCAGCACCTCAGACAGGCGATCGAAACCCGCCTGGCGCGCTCTGCCGCTGCCCAGCAGGCGGCGCTGGAACGCCACTCGGTCTTTGCGCCCACGCGTGGCGAGCGCCGCTCGAGCAGAGATGCTGACACTCCGACTCTTGCGGATGAATACGGCGCGGTGGCAGTTGAGGAGTGCGGCGAGGACGGCGTGGCGGAGGTGGCAATCCAAACAGCAGCGGAAGCACAGCGCCGGAGCTCGCGACCGAGCAATGCCTCGCTCGCCGACCCTGCGTCATCGTCTGCGGCCCTCGTGCGCAAGGGCACGCATTCCCAGTTGCACGGTAGCTCTGTCAGTCGCCTTGAGGTCAACATGGCCGCCAGCAGGCACGCTGCACAGCGGCGCGAGGCGGTCTCCTCAATGAGGCACGTGGCGGCAGCCGAGGTGATCGCTCCGAGCGATGAGCTTCTTTTTGCACGCTGCACCCTCCAGGCCTTGGTGCTGTGCACCCTGGGTGTGCAGGCGCAGCAGACCTCTGCCGCGCTGGTGAGCAGCCTGCGGCCCGAGGATGCCGGCACAGCGAAGCTACTCGACCAGGTTGCGTCGCAGCAGGCCACCAAGCATGAGCAGATCACACGCTCGCAGTCCGCAGGCGTCGGATCCAGGGGGTCGTCGCGACGGCTCTCGATCGCTCGAGCTCTGTCTGCTCGTGTGACCAAGGCCGGAGTGGCGGTTGGAACCCTGCGCGCTCGGTCCCACAGCAAGTTCTCCTTCGTGGTGGCTGATGAAGACCCTGATGCAACAGCGGCAGCATCACAGCACAGCAATCCGCTGCTGCACTCCTCGCGTAGCAGCACTCCACGGACGCCCGGAGGTGGCCTGGACGCGATGCAGCAGCGAGCACTGGCCGCCCAACTGCTCGAGGACTCGCTTGCGGTGGTGGATGCCGCTGCGCAAACTGCTGCTCGCGCAGCCCGCGGTGCGGCGTGGAAGCGTGCCGTTGGTTGGCTTAGCTGCTGTCGTCAGCTTGGCGCAGAGCGTTGGAGGGGCGAATCGCTCTCTAGCAAACCCCACAGTTGTAGCGCCGGCGACTCCCTTGTTCTGCGGGCAATGCAGGCGCAGCGCTCCTCGGAAACGTCGAACGCAGCGCTACGCCACTTGCGCGGGACTGCCGGCTTCCGCAACAGCGACCGCAGCAAAATGAGCGGCCTCGTCCGCGCGTCTGTGGCGCCCTCTGCGATGCCTTCCAACGCTGCTGCTGTTGGCCGCACATCTCGCACTAGCGTGGTGGCGCGGCGGCAGAGCATTGCGTCTGCTGGCGGCAGCATGTTGAAGCACACAGCGCCGCCAGCAGGACACGGCCGCGTTGGGCGGGCAAGCCGTAGGCCCTCCGCCCTCTTGCTGAGCGCGTTTCCGCCTGCTCCAGTTGCAGCGACGAGCCCAGCCGCTGAGGCCTACAATGCCAACCCGCTGTTGCTCGGCAACTCGGAAGAGGGGGCACACTCTGAGGTAGACGCACTGTCGCAGCCGGCCACATCGCCACGCTCGGCGAGCAGCGATGTGCGGCGCCTGCGACTGTCCGCTCGTCACCGCCCCAGCGGCACGTCCGGCTCCTCTGACGCGGCAGGGGAGGGGAAGGGCTCTTCTGATCGCCGCGCCATGCGTGGTTCCTTCGTGAAGCCAATTACTGGCACGGCCGGCGCCATTGCTGTGCGTTCCGCACGCCGCTGAGAGTAGGGCGGCGCACACGCTGCCAGCTGACCGCCGAAGCTGCCTCCTGTGCGGCCCGTGACATTCGAGAAACGGCACTCACGCTGCCGTCGCCTGCATTCACTACCTGCCCCATTTTCCGCTCACTTACATCAGGGCTTGTCGACGACCGTCTGGTGCGCGACACCTGCAACCTGCATTTCTGCGATCCATTCTCTACGGAGACTTGAAAGCCGCCCGGGTGTGGTTGCTGGGTTGTCGCCAGCGTAGCTTGGCTCCTGCCCGCGCTGACGACGGGTTGGCTTCAACGCCACTGATGCATGTGGATCGGCCGTCAAGGCCTGCCTGAGCAGCTGGATTGATTTTTGCCAGCACGGGTAGGTAGGTACCTTCCCGTGCTGCCGCTACATGCATGTTGACCGCCAGCATGTGGCCGTTGACCGCCCGTGTATGAGTGTGTGCCTGAATGCGAGAGCGATGCACTCGACCATGCATATGCATTTGGCCGGTTGCCTGACCAGGTTGTCGCCTTTGGGACAACCACGGTGGTGGAGGGTGTTTGAAAGGCAACGGGGGAGACGACTAATTCATGTTCTTGTGCTTGCAATCGCAATTGTTGATTCAGATTTAACGGTCGTGACCACAAGATACGCAACATGACGCCGAGTTTGTGGAGGAGGCACCCGCGCAGTCTGACCCGCGGGACACTGACCGGCTCGATGAGCAGCAACCCACCGCAGCCATATCGATGAGACATGAAATACACACACGGCACAAAGGCCTGGATCTCATGTAATGAACCTGCCAGAGATGCGGTGTTCGTATGGCATGCGTCGCGGCACATTTGCAGCATTGTTCAAACGGTTGGTAGGCTGTCATGCCGTTGTGCGCTGTGATGGCGCTGTGATGGGCCATCGTCGCGAGTTGCAGGTGCCTTTCGAGCGTTGCAAGATGGCGAGCAGCACTGCGAGTTGCGCGCTTTGCCCGAACCCGAGACCCCTGGGTCCGAGGGGAGCCGGACTATTGCAACCGGTCGTCTAATTGGCCGCCACTGCGCTGCCCCTTCGAAATGACGCCGGCACGGCGGAATGCCGCGAAGGTGTCGGCCCGTACGGCTTGCGCAGAGGTCTCGGCAGCCGTCGCTGGTGTGGCACCGCTGCGCGTGTTGCGTGTTGCGCCCCGAGGTGGCGTCGCGGGATTTCCTTCCCGCGCCGTGGTAAGCGGGGAGCGGGCAACGTCATCGTCCGACTCTTCGCTGCTGCTGTCGTGAGAGGGGCCAAGCCGGGCTCCCCCTCGCATACGCACTGGCAGCTGCCTTCGGGGTCCTGAGCTCGACCTCGCGGGCGTCGACGCGCTATTGGAGTGAGAATCTGGCGTCTGCGCGTCGGCTTCGCTGTCGGAATCGCTCGCGGAGGAGACAGCCTCGTCACTCCATGTCGTGGCGTCCCCGAGACGCCAGCTGTCCGTCCCGGAGCTCGCAGACCCATCGCTGGCGCTGCCATCGCTCGCGCTATCGTCGCGCGCGCTGTCGTCGCTCGCGCTGTCGTCGCTGCTGCCCAGCCCGCTCGCGTAGGCGTAGTGCTGCATCAGCGCAACGGGCGCGCGGACAACCAGCGGCGGCTCGATCCAGCCGCTGCGCGCGCGGTCCTGCGGCCGCGACGGCGTCACCTTGCTCCAAATGGCCTCCAGGCGCTCGTGCGTCTCTCGCTGCATCTCGCGCAGCACGCGCTGCGCAGCCGCACGGCGCGGCGATCCCGCAGCGGATGCGCCGGTGTCATCGCTGTCATAACCCGCGCTTGCACCCGCGACTCCGGGTGCAGCAGGAGCGCTTGCGCCAGGAGCAGCATTGGCAGACTTGCCATCGCCGTTGCTTGACAGCCGGCGCTCGGTGGCAGCTACAACATCTGACAGGCGGGGCACCCACAGTGGGTGCAAGGGCGAAGAGGCGCTGCCAGCGTCAGACGCTGCCTCAGCCGCGAATGCACCGTTGACACCCTCCTCAGCGAGCGCGGCGCGGCGTCGTGCAGTTGCGCCGTGCAGCAGCGATGGCGGCAGGTGTCGCGTGCTCAGATAGTCAGCCCATCGGTGCAGCCGAGCGTTGACGGGCAGGTGCGGGATGACGGAGACGCCGCGCCCCCGCACAGCATCTGGCGAGGCAGCCTCCAGCAGTGCCGCAAGGCCGACGCCTCGCTGGTCGTCCAGGAAGCGCTGCATCGCCTCGTACTCGGGGCGCGGCAGCACGCCCGTGCGACCCACCTCCGGGCGCGCCATGGCGGCCTCTGCCGCAGCCATTAGGCTCTCAGCCTGTGTGCGTGCTTCGGAGGGTATGGCACGAACCGTCGCGGCTGCCGATCGGCCAGACAGCGCTGCGTCGAGGAGGTCCCAGGGGTCGGCAGGGCGGTCCGCACGCCGTGGGCCAGCCGATCGGTTGGTGGGCTTTGCTGAGGCCACTTCGGATGGCCGACGTGCAGGGTGCGTCACCTCCTCCTCCTCCGCTGCCGCTACTGCAACCGGCGCGCTCACTGGAGAACCTCCACCGTCTGTTGCTGCTCCCACGTTTGCAACCGCTGACGCACTCGCAGCTTCTGCCGTCGAGGCTACAGTCTGAACCGTGGCAGCGCCTGACACACGCGGGGAGGTCTCAGGCGGACTCAACGTCGCTGGTGACATGATACCGGCCGGCGACGCGGCAGGCGGAGCAGTGACGCGTGCTTCGTCAGTGCTCGGCTGCGACAGGCAAGGGGCTGCAACAGTCCCACCTTCCGCTGCGGCCGTTCGTAGAACCGTTGGCGCAGCCGTCGTTGAGGCAGCAACCCCAACAGATGCCGTCGGCGCGATGGCGGGGGCGTCCCCAACAAGACGGGTTGCTGGAGAAACAGCGTCTGCAGCCGCGGATTCTGGTTCCAGAGACACAACCTTGGCTGCAGCAGAGTTGTGGGGGCCAGCCGAGTCCGCCTGGGCAGTCGCAACACGAGGGGCCACGGCCGCTGCATGCGTGCCGGCTCCAACCGTCTGCTGTCGACGCTCCTGCGGGACGGAGCAGCCAAGACGATCGAGCGATGTCTGAATGAAGCTTGCGCTGCCGCCCCATTCACCGGGCGGGATGGCCGCCAGCAGCCGCGGAAGCTGGGACAGCAGCCTGGAGCGTAAGCCGGCGGCCCGCTCTCGCAGCATGGAAAGCACGCGAAGCAGCGCCCGCTCTCGCGCCACGATGGCAGCTGAGGTGGCGTCACCTGCAAGACGTGGGGTTGAAGCGACCGAAGTGCCTGCGTCTGAATGAGGTGCGGCAGCCAAAACGTCGGGAGCGCGGGTGAGGCCCTCCGCCAGCCGAAAGACGGCTGACGCAGCGTCGAGTAGGGTCGCAAAGTGATGGACCGCCGCAGCCTGCGCCGACACAGCGGTATGCTCAGCATCGGCCTTCGCGGCCGTGGAGGCAGGTGCAATAGCCAGATGCGCGGGCTGCAGCTGGCTGACCAGCTTTGCAGCAGACACAACGGCCAGGGAGCTGGCGCTGGCCACCGTCTCGAGCTGGGACAGCAACACCTCCTGCGGCCCCCGCTGCCCAGATCCGCCATTGCTTGCGGCGGGAGCCGGTGCGGAGCGCGATGCTTGCTGCAGCAGACTGAACGCCCGCACCAGAGCTGACGCATGCGAGCTGGCAACAGCTGCATCGGCAAGGCTACCCAGCGGCTGAAGCCGGCGGTCCGCTGTCGTCCGCGGCGCAAAGTTGAAGCCGAGCGCGTCATTCACGCGGCACCAGGTCTCCGCAGCCTCAACAGCCAGGAGATTAAGCCTTGTGGGCGCCGGCGACGCGACGGTGGAAACGCCCTCAGCGCGGCACGAGTCTGCAGCAGCCTGGGCGGACTGCAGACAGAGCGCAGCGGATGATCTCCGCAGGTCATGCAGGGCCAGGGCGTCCGCAGGGGCTGCGCTCACGTCTTCCCCGTCGATCAGCCCATGCCTGGCGTGCGCTCGCAGCCACGTCCGCACCTGTGAGCTGTGCACGAGAAGCAGACGCTGCCACTCGCGCTGCAGCGCTGCCAGCTCGGCCTCAGCCCCCAACGCAATGGAAGGCACGGAGGCCAAGCGACTTGCAGGGACCGCCGGCGTGTCAGGCGCTGCGAGCGTGCCTGGTCGAGTCGCTGGAACCACTGCAGGTTGAGCCCAGTTCCCCAGGAGAACATGCGACGGCGGCGATCGATGGCCCAAGGCCAATGCCGCCGGCGCGACAGCAGACGGCTCAAGACTTGACCGATGGGTGATGGGGGGCAGCGAGCCGCGGGACAGCAGTGCATCGAGATGAGCGGCATCGGCGGCCGCGACAGCAACCCACAGCTGCGTGCGCGGGGTGGGAGCCGTCGCACTCAGCGGGCGAGCCGTCGGCGCTGCCGCATCCGCACGGACGACGGACAGACGGCTCAGCAGCCCAATCGCAGCGCAGTGCACTCTCAGGAGCTCCCTGCGCCCTGCGACCGGCGCATCCGACGCAGGCGTGGCATCCAGCAGACGGATGTCAAGCGTCAGCGTCACCAGCTCTGCCGGGAGATGCACGCCGGCTGCGGCAAGGGCGGACAGGCTCCCGACAATAGCGGCCGCGGACGCCGTGCTGTCTTCCGTCAGCATGCGTGCGTATCGACGCTCGGACAGCTCCATGGCCTGGATGAACGCGCCGCGGTAGCGCGCAGCCAGGTGCGCCAGCGCCCCGGCGGCAGCAAGCTGGGCATCGGGTGTCGTGCGTCCAGACTCTTTGGCGGTCGAACAGTCACCCAGTGGTGCTGCTGCCAAGCGCTGCAGCTCTGCGGCCACCTCGTGGGATGCAGCGCGCCACACATCAGCCGGTACAGGATGCGGGGTAGCCAAAACAGGCCGAGGAGTTACTGTCGGCGCATGGCGGGCCTTGTCAGGCACCGCGACGGGGTGGGGAGGGGCAGCGACAAGTGGAGCGGCGTGAGCTTTGATCCTTTGGGGCGCTGCTGTCGCTGCTGCGGCGGGCCGCTGAGTGGCAGTAGCCGCGCGAGGTGTCGGGGCCAACGATGTCACGGCAGTTGAAGTCTCGGCAGTTGGGAGCGTCGTCTGCAGAGGAGGCGCTGGCAGCGGCGCGAAATCTATCCCCAGCCGCCCGCTATGAGCAGCCGCCTTGTGCGAAGGTGCCGCCACACCAGCGCTAGCTTCCGATGCGTGCGCGGCAGCAGCCTCGACAGCGGCCAGCGGCGCTGGAGAGACTTTTGCAGCGTTCGACGAGGTGCCAGGCGGTGTCTCTGTGCTTGAACGCGAGGTGACGGTCGTCTGCAACAGGTCGGCAGCCACCCCCGTCACTGGTGCGGCACCCGCTGGCGGTACAGCGGGCCTCGCTGCAGAGTCAACGGCTCCACTTCCCACGATCACGAGCGGTGGCGGCCGTCCCCGTTCCGCCGAGAACGCAACTCCCTCAATCACGTGGCGGCCACCCGCGAGCGCCCGCTCACGCGCCTGCACGTCAGCAAAGTGCACAAACCCCAGCAGCTTACGCCCACCGCCACCGCCGCCGCTGCCGTCCCATCGCTTGAACTTGACCACCTCGCCGAAGTGACCGAAGTACTGGCGCATCGATGCGTTGGACGGCAGCGCGTCCGTCCCATAGAGTACGAGGGAGGGCAGCTGCAGCTTAGACGGCAGCGCGCCGGGCACACGCTCGAGGCGATCAGATTCCATGGAAGTGGGGGTCCCCCCCGCTTGCGACACCCCTGCAGCGGTGCGCGTGACAGGAGGCTCGACAGGTTGCACTGGCTCGAGCGGCTGCTCCCGCGCGCTGGTTTCCTTTGCTACCGCTGCCGCTGCCGCCTTTGCCGCTGAGCGCTCCTCGCGCACGCGCTGGTGCTGAGCGGGCGACAGGGCCAGCTGCATGGACACAGGGTAGCCCCGGAGCACGACCTGCCGGCCCAGCGCGCCCAGCGCCGAGGTGTCCAGTGACGTGAAGGAGACCAGCCCGTCGTGCTCGCTGCTCGTACCGATGGCGGATGACACCTTTACGCGGCCGATTGCGCCATAAGCGCCGAAGCGCGACTTGACGTCTGCGGCGGTCAGGCTCGGCGGCAGGCCGCGCAGGCGCAGGAAGAACCGCTCCTCTGCTTCTGGTGCGCTGGGCGATGAAGCAGGTGCTTCTGCAATCGAGCTCGCCGCCGCCCCGCTTGGCGCCAGAACCGGGCCGGCCTCGTGTGCGGCTGCGGCACTTGACGCTGCTCCCTCTGCAGGCGCGGTGGTTGCGGCAGCAGCACCGGCGCCCCGCATCGGCGCAGGGGGCACCCCGCCGCCGCCATCAGCAGCTGCGCTCGAATCGGTCGCTGCGTCAGATTGCGCCCCCGCTTCCGGCGCGGCACGCTCGGTGCGCCCCGTGAACGCGGTCGCGGCGACCGATCGCCCTTTGATGGTGTGCGGGCTGTGCGCCAGCGACTGCGCCACGCCGTCCAGCTCGGTGAAGTGCACCGCTGCCGTCATGGACGAGGCAGACCCCGGCCCGAGCGTCAGGGAGACGCTCGCGCGCACGACGTCCCCAAACTGCGAGAAGTGCATGAACAGGTCCCGCGCCACGAGGTCAGGCTCCAGCCCGGTCAGGCGGATGCCAAGACGCTCCTTCGCTGCGAGCGGCGGCCGCTTGGCGCGTGTCGTTGTGGGTGCGTGAGGCAGGTCCGCGAGCGAGGCTTCAGGCGCGCTTCCAACTCGTGGGGCAGCATCAGTACCGCCACCCCTCAGGGCAGAGGAAGGCGCCGCCGACGCTGCAGGGCCCTGTGCCTCCGTGGCGGGGGCCCTCAGCAGCTCCGCAACAACGCGCACCATCTCGCGGGCCGCACGGGAGGCCGAGTGATAGGGCATGCCCTCCATGGCCGCCGCCGCAGCTCGAGGGTCTAGCACAGCCGCGCAGCTGAACTGCAGCAGGCGGGCTGCGGGCTCCACAGCAGCGGCAGGGCCATGCTCGTAAGTCCCGCCGAAAGGGCTCAGCACGCGGTCGGGAAACGCTTCCGCCAGCGCGTACTGCAGGTCGCGGGCCGTGGAGAGCAGAGACGCAGAGACGGTGCTCGAGGTGCCGCCGTACAGGTGCCAGGACACGACAGACTGCGACCGGTGAGCGCTGATGCGAGCCAGATTGACGAGAGCGAGGCGGCAAGCAGCCTCCAGTGAAGTGGAGGCGGTGGAGGCCCCTGGCGCGCTTGAGCTAAGGGGCAACGCGCGGAAGCCAGTCTCCTCCGGGGCTTCGACAGCAACAGCGGCAGGCTTCTGCATCCAGCTCAAGCTGTGCGGCGCAGAGGCTTCCGCGAGCGGACGCGTCACCGGCAGCGCGCTTTCCTCGCCAAGGGGTTCCGGCGAAGCGAGCACGCCAGAATGGGTGGCAACAGGGGGTGGAAAAGAAGGCGCAGACACGCTACGAAGAGTCGACAACGCCATGCCAGACGCTCGAAAGGCCTCGGCACAGGCGGCGTCAGGCGCCGAACCAACAGAAGCACCCCATGATGCTTGCTCTGCTCCCTCGATCGGCTTCAGAGCAGCCAGGCACTCCATTAGCACCTGGAGCAGTGGCCGGTGGACGGTGTTCCCTCCTGCGCTGATCTGAGAGAGAGCGGCCGCAGCCGTCACCAGTGCCGTCTCCAAATCAGCTGCCGCACTCCCAACACCCAGCAGCCCGCCGGTAAGTAGTTCAGCTGCTGCCTGGCGGCAGCACTGTGCCAGCGTCGCTTGGACGTCGGCGCCAAGCTTGTGAAGAAACCGTGCAGCAGGCTCAAGTTTGGGTTTCTTTTGCCCCTGCGACGTGACCATTGACCGCGACACCTGAGCCACAGCGTGCAAGCAGTGCAGGAGATTTGTGGACAGCAGTTCTCGGTGGCTCGCCACGGCTAAGCGGAGCGCTAACGGGTCGTCGAGTGCTGACCAGTCGGGGGGCGCGGGTGAGGCTGACGACGGCTGCACCGCCGGGACAGTTGTTGGTCGACGCATGCTCGATCGGACGATACGCAAGAGTGCGTGAACTGTCTCAGTGGTGGCCCTATGGTCCGTCAAGTGCCTTCCGGACCCCGCGTCAGGGTGTCGCGTCGCGCGCGGCACAAAGCCATCGTCCGTGACGGCTTCTGAGGACGCTGCCCGTCTCACGAGGCTCGGTGGCGCAGCGGCCACAGTCACTGGTGCACACCGCTCGGCGGCGAGCCGGGTGCGAACCGAGCAAGCTGCGCGGCTTCGCATTGTGGCCGGAGCACTGACGTCTGGCTGATGGTTGGACCGTATGGGCAACCAATGGCGAAGAGACGCAGCACCTTAGCAGCGCTTATCAACCAGGCGCGAGGCCCAATGAAATTTTGGCCCGACTACTGGAAGTGATCAACAATTCTGTGTGCGAATGCGCGAGTTTGGCGGGCGTGTGTATCGGAGCGTCCGCTGTCTGGTCGAAAGGTCATCGACACGCTTTGCATCTTCACCGCAGAATCAGCAAACAAGAGAACCCCGTCAATGCAACGGTGTGGCTAGTGATACTCGGAGTACGTGTGGGCTCGGCGAGCCTTGACCATCTGTATTCGACGCTGGGAATAGATCATCGATCTCAGCCGCCTCGCTGTCACGACAGCGAACCCCGCCATGGAGCTCGGCTTCGGGGCCGCGGAGTCTGCAGTGAGCTGTATCAAGGGCGAGATCCATCGTGTGCTGGAAGCGCTGCGCTCTAACAGAAGATGGGCGTCCGAGGTGCGCTTTCGAAGGGAGGTGCCGCTGGCGCTGGAATCGCCCCTCATTCGGTCCTTGAAGACGCTGTACAATCGTCTGCGCTCGCACGATTCCCTCGAAGACCTTGACCCCGTTGCCTACACTGCGCCGTTCCTGGAGGTCATCACGGCGACCGACACCAGCGGGCTCATCACGAGCGTCGCGCTGGCGAGCGTGAACAAGTTTTTGCTGTACGGCTTCATCCGCCCGACCATCGCGCGCAGCTCGGAGGCAGTCAACCGTATTGCACGCTCCGCCACACACTGCCGCTTTGAGCCCATCAGCCGAGCGGACGACGAGGCGACGCTCATGCGGCTGCTGGAGCTGTGCAGCAACGTGGTGCGCTGCTCCGCCGGCCGCTTCCTCACCGACTCCGCCATCTGGGACGTCACGCAGTGCTGCTTCATCATCAGCCGCATCCCGCACGCGTCCACGCTGCTGCAGCGCACCGCGGAGTCTACAGTCTCCAACATCATCCTGCACGTCTTTTCGCAGGCCGCCGCGATAGTCGCCCGCGACGGGGCAGGCTGGCCTGACGCTGTCCACGGGGGCGGCGCCGATGACGGTGGCGCGGCGTCGGGCGTGCTGACGGCTGCCCACGGGTACACGGGCCACCACCACGCGCACCGCCCGCACGGCGCCGCCATCCTCACGCAGCTCATGTTCTGGCTGAGCGGCCTGATCGGGGGCGTCAACTACGCCGCGCCGCCCGCAGCCGCTGCGGCGGCGAGCGGGGGCGGCGGCGCACCCGGCGGAGGCGCCGCTGCCCCGGGCGGCGGGGTGTCCAAGCTGATGGGTTTATTTGGGGGCGGCGGCAGCGCAGCGGCCGGCGCGTCCGGACGGGGCGTCGGTGAGTTCTTCTGGGTGCCTGCCCTGGACCTCCCGGGGGCGGGCAGCGGCAGCCTGCGGCCCCGACCAGCTGGCGGCTTCGCAGGCGGCTCTGCAGGCGCCCCCGGAGGAGGCGGCGGCGGGCCCGGCGGCAAGAAGAAGGCGCCTGCGCCGCCGCTGTCACCGGAGGAGGAGGCAGCGCAGCAGCGGGCGCGCGTGTTGGCTCTCGAACTTGTCAACATCGTGCTGGAGGCGGGCGGCGAGGCGCTCGCGCGCGTGCCCGGCCTCGTCATGGTGTGCCAGTCGGAGCTGTGCAAGCAGCTGATCCCCGTCTGCCGCTCCACAGACACGGCGGTGCTGGGGCGCGCGCTGCGTGTTGTGTTCAACCTCTTCGCCTCCGCCATGATCCCGCACCTGAAGGTGCAGCTGGAGGTGTTCCTCACGTCCGTGCATCTGTACCTGGCGGAGGGCAGCCGCTCCGCGACCCCGGAGCAGATCGAGCTGGCGCTGGAGAGCCTCGTCGAGTTCTGCCGCGAGCCGCTGCTGATGGCCGACTTGTTCGTGAACTACGACTGCGACGTGGCGTGCAGCAACCTGTTCGAGACGGTCGTGCGCTGCCTGTGCCGCAACTCCGTCCCGCAGGGGCACGCAGGCGCTGGCTCCGCCGCTGGCGCCGGGGGCAGTGCAGCGGTGCCCTCGCCTGCACAGGCGGTGGGGCTCCGTGGCGATGGCGGCGCGGGCGTGCCCTCCGCAGCCGAGCGCGGGCGGCGGCTCGCCGGTCCAGGGGGTGACGGGGAGGCTGCGGCGCCCGCACGCTCGCGCAGCCTGGGGGAGGCACTTCTCCGGCAGCACACGGCGGCTGTGGAGGCTGCGCTCCCGCCCCATCCGCTGGCTCGCGTGATGCCACGGGCCAGGTCAGCCAGCGTAGAGGGCCGGCCTGCACCGGGCGGGCCCTCCCGCGGTGTTAGTGGCGGCAGCGCGCCGGCTGGAGCAGGGGCTGCAGCTGGAGCTGCTGGCGCGCCCGCGGCATCTGCTGCCACCCCCGCCCCCCTCACCTCCCTGCATGTGGTGGCGCTGGAGGGCGTTCTGGCCATCCTCAGCCACATGGCGGGGCGCGTGCGGCGCCACCGCAGCCACGTCGCAGCTGCGCGGCGGCGGCGGCAGCGCAGGAGCGAGCTCGACGACGCCGCTGGCCACCCCTCCGTGGACGCCCCCTCTGCCTCGGCCCTGCTGCGCCGCCGCACCACTGCAGGCAGGGCCGTGGGCGCGGGGAAGCGCAGCCCTGGCGCGCCGTACTCTGTCTCTCTGTACAGCGAGGCTGACGACGACGCTGCGGCAGCGGAGGCGGCGGGGCGTGCCGCGGCCGCGGAGATGCTGCGCCAGCGCCGCCTGTGGAAGCGGAAGCTGCACATG
>Ga0208629_100298_pt1 | contig 24326 bp, 7 predicted proteins | sample LakWasMet19_HOW5_2_FD_183865 | JGI IMG/M metagenome (GOLD analysis project Ga0208629, IMG submission 183865) | Freshwater sediment methanotrophic microbial communities from Lake Washington under simulated oxygen tension - Sediment Metagenome... | ecosystem: Environmental > Aquatic > Freshwater >... | reverse complement strand
CCCTGCGCCGCGCACCCGGCGCTGCTGCAGCAGTGCGGCCCTAACGTCGCTGTCACTGTCACTATCGCCGCCGGCTGCGCCGCCTGTGCCACTGCCTCCGTCCTCCGCTGCCGCTTCCGCCGCCTCGGCACTCAGCGTCCCGACGTACCCGAGCGTCCCCGCCTGCACGCTGGCGCCGCTGCCCGTGCCGCTGGCGATGCTCAGCATGAGCTGACCGCTCGCCTCGTCCAGGTACACGGTCGCGACAGTCGACCCGGAGGGGTCGGCGAGCTGGCTGAAGTTGCCGGCGACCGCCGCGGCGACATCGGGCGGCCCCGTCGCGCGCGGCGGCTGCAGCGGCGAGATCGCGGCCTGCACGGCGGGGATGAGCGCCTGCGCGACGGCGCGCAGCAGGTCGTCGCCCGTGTACCAGTCCGCGAAGTTGCCGTTGTAGCAGAAGGCGAAGGACAGACGCAGCTCGGGCAGCAGCGCGCTCTTGGTCGCGTACCCGTCCAGCGTGCCCGATTTGGAGCGCACCAGGTACCCGCCGCCGGCGGCGCTGCTCTGGTTGGTCGGCGGGATGACCACCTGCTCCCATGGGCTGCCCACCAGCAGGCTGCCGTCGGGCAGGTAGGAGACCGGCTGCAGGAACTCGCGCGCGAGGGCGGGCGAGATGCCCAGCGCGTTCTGCGCGTCGCCCGCCGCCGCGCCCGCAAGCGTCTGATGCAGCAGGTTCAGGTCGTGCACGGTGGAGTACATGACGCCGCAGGGCGCCGCCCAGCCCAGGCTGTGCACGCCCACCACGCTGCCGTCGGGGTAGTAGCCAGGGGTCAGGCGCTGCAGCACGGAGGGCGTGTAGTCGTACCCCGTGCTCTGCAGGCCCAGCGGCCCCACGATGTACGTGTCGATCAGGGCGCCCACGTCGCCCTGCTCGGCGGGCGGCGCCACGTACTCGGAGAGCAGGTGGCCGAGCAGCGCGATGCCGAGGTTGGAGTACCCCGGAAAGCCGTACATGGGCTGCTGCAGCGGCGTGCCGGCGATGCTCGCGAACGCCGTCGCCGTCGTGATGTTGCTCCAGTCGATCAGCCCGGGCAGGCTGTCGGGCAGCCCGCTCGTGTGCGAGGCGAGCATGCGGAAGGTGACGTTGCTCAGCGTGTCCGCGCCAAAGACCGCGCTCTCAAAGGGCAGCGTGCGGAACTCGGGCGCGTACCACACCACCGGGTCGTCCAGGCTGCGCAGCATGCCGCGGGCGTGGAAGACGTACGTGAGCAGGCTCATGAAAATCTTCGTGTTGCTCGCGATGCGGAAGAGCGACGAGGACGGCGACGGCGGCCCGCCGGCGGGTGCGGAGATGTTGGCGAGGCCGCCACCGAACGCCGCGAGCTTCTCGCCCGCGTAGTACGCCGTGAACGCAAACCCGGGAAGCGCGAGTGGGTCGAGCACGGATGACAGCGTTGCATTCACTTGGTTGATCGCCTCGACGACGTTGGCCGGCAGCGGGTTCGGCAGCGGCACGGGGGTCAAGAATGGGTACGCCGGGCACGTTGCTGCACCGGGCTGCGCGAGCAGCGCAGACGCTGCCGCGGCGACAATCGTGGTCGCGGCGCGCATGTTGGCGGCAGTGGCTGCCGGGCAGGGAGCGCTGCTCAAGCGGTTGGGATCTTGTTCGGCGATGTCGCCAACCCGTTGTCGCAATTGTCCAAGCAACGCCGCGGATTCGCTGCAATGGCCACCGCACGACGCGACAAACACACGACACGCCTCTAAAAGCCGAATGCTGCTGTGTGTTCTTCTGCGCGGCGAGATTTGTCTCAATCGCCGCTGAGGCCCTGGGATGATCACTGCGTGGCACTTGCCAAACTCCGAGCAGACGCAGCGGGCTGGCATCACTGATAGCATGGTCAGCACCACTGCGATGCGCCGCGCGTGCCCCGGGCCGGCTGACGGCGTGCCGCCGCGGCCGGGCCTGGATCCGCAGCGCGGCCCCGGGCCGTCACGGTCTCAGCCTGGGACTCTCCGAGACTCTGAGAGTCTGTGACTGAGTCACTGACTGACAGCCTCAGGCGGCCCGACCGACTCAGAGTCAGGCCGCCTGACTCAGACTCTCCAAGTCAGGCTGAGGGCGTAAGGCCCGCAGGCGGCCGGGAGGCACTCGGCCCGCCGGGCAGCCTGCGGCAGGGCCTCAGGCTCCAGCGGTTGCGCGTGCCGGTGCCGGCATTCAAGTTGGCAGGGGCTCAGGCTTCCAGATGTCAGGCTGGCTGCGGCAGGCTGCCTGTCATCCCGTCACACTGTACCGCCACGGTGCGGCGCCATGTGGCACTCAGCACGAGGCTAGTGCCAGCGTGAGTGTTCGCGCTCCAGCAGTGCTGCAGACGGTGTTCGGCTGAAACAGCCAGAATGCTACAGTGGCTGTAAGTGACTGCGTGGCCGAGTGTAGGAGCCAGTGGCACCCGGCATTCCCAGGGCGGCGCGGGCTGTCCTGAACAGCTGAGGCGTGGATCCAGCACTCAAAGTCCGGGCTCGCAGCCGCTCCCGGGCGAGACTCAGGACTGCAGCTGGGTCACGAGTGTACATAAAAGCCCAGCGCCTCGGCATGTTGCTGCGCAGCACGCAACCCCACTCGCTTCAGCACTGGCAGCGCTCAAAGGAGCACCGGAGCGTGCGCGCGGTCGCTAGTGAAGGTCTGCAGCCGGCAATGGCCCTCACATGCATTTTCACTGAGCGGCTAGCGCTGCTTGGTCTCGACAGGCTTGCACACCCAAGCAAGCCGATGATTCGAACAGCGATGCCCGTTATTGGACGATCCACGTTGCCATCTCATATCCCGGCTGCGCCGCAACGTAGGCGCCACTCTTTCGTTACGCGATTTCATTTGAAATGTCTCCAGCGCCAGGTCCGCAGCAGTGTTTCGTGAACCAGAATGGCATTGCGGGCTTGCACACACGGACTCGGAGGGCATGCGCGCCCACCCGTGCAGGCATGTATGTGGAGGGCAGCCTGAGCAGCGGCTACCGCGTCTGGAAGCGGACGCTGCTACTCGACAGCCCGGCACCCGCAGCGCTGCCGCCGCCTCCACCGCGCAGTGTGCGGGCAGCGCTGCCCGCGCCGACTGCGCCGGCGCCAGGCGCTGGCGTGAAGCGCTGCGCCTGGCCCATGTTGGAGGCGCCGCTGCCCACGCTGGATATGGAGCCGCGTCGCACACGGGAGGCGCCTCCGCCGCCACCGATCGAGCCACTGGACGCCACGGAGGCGCCGTCGCCCGCGGGCGCCCCTCCGCGCGAGGCGGAGGCAGCACGGGGTCTCACCGTTCCGCGGCCAGGCGAAAACGCAGCCTGCGCTGACCCCGCCCCTGCGCCGCCGCCGCCACTGCTCCCGGCCTGCGCCCCCGGCACGATCACTGGCGCTGCGGAGAGCGTGCCGGGGTAGATCACGTTGCGACCCGTGGCCCCCAGCGCCGTCGCCCGGCACCGCGCCGCAAAGTTGAGCGTGTGCACCGTCTCGCCCACGTCGGCCATGTCGGGACTGACAGCCGCAAGGAGCAGCACCTTCGCGGCGCCGCACAGGGCGTCTTTGAGCACAAACGTCAGCTTGCTGTCGCGGAAGGGGACGTGCACGCTGCCCTGCGCGCCGCCGGCAGCCACGTGGGACGCCCTGCGCAGCCCCGCCACGACGCTGCCCAGCGTGCTGAGGGACCCGTTGATGGCGGTTGCTTCCTTCAGGCGCTCCCCCTGCGCCCCCGTGCGCAGTACACGCTCGCTGCCCGCCAGGTCGACAAAGTTGAGGCAGGAGGCCACGCGGCGCGGCGTGGTGTAGGCGTGCGGGGCTGCTGACGCCAGGCCGAAGCCGCCGCCTGCGCCCGCGTCATCGGTGCCGGCGGCGTCTGCGCCAGCGGGAAAGGCGTGCGGCGCTGGGCCCTCGATCCACAGCCGCACGATCATGTGGCTGCGGGAGGAGGTCGCATTCAGGGCGTGCGCGCCCACGGCGCGGTTGATGGCGCCCAGGCGGATGGCCTCGAGCGCCTCCTGCGGGCTGCGCACCGCAACACGCGTCAAGCCCACCACTTCAACCCCTGCAGCCGTCTCGCGGCACTGCAGATCCGCCGCATCGACTGCCGCGGGGCTGCCGCTGCCGCCGGTGCTGGAGCCGCCGCCAGACACCCAGCGCGCCGTGCTGACGGTGCTGCCGCCCCGCAGGGTGCCAGCAATGCCAGAGCCAGCGCCGCGGCCCCCTGCGCGGCCGCCAGATGGGGCAGTGGTGCTTGACCCCACAGCGCCATGCGGCAGGCCGAGTGCTGCAAGCACGTCATCCCGCGTGACGCCTGCCAGCAGGTCGCGTACGCGCTCCTGGTATATCTCCACCATGCTGAGAGAGAGGGTGTACGCGCCCGTGCCGCTGCCTGCACGAGAAGCTGACGCAAATCCACTCGCTGGCAGAGTGCGTGCCGCAAAGCCCTCGCCCGCGTCTGAGCGGTCGTCGTCAGCCGTGCCGCCGCTGCCGCCGTTGCCAGCGCCACCGCCAGCGAGCAGTGCCGAGCGCGCTGCAGCGGCTGCGAAGAGGTAGCGAACAGCGCGCACGGTGACGCCGGGGTCGTTCACTGTCCCCTCCATCGTGTGCGTCTTGCCGCCGCCCGTCTGCAGAGGGCACATGGGAGAGGGAGGAAGGCAGCGGAGGAGGGGAGTCTCTTGAAAGCAGGGGTTCAGAGGATCAGGGGAGGGTCTGCGCTTCATTCGACAGCAGGCTCCACGAGATCTCTGAAGCGACCTCCATACAAGACGCCAGGCACCAGGAAAGTGACAAAACAGGCAGCACACACACCGTCGCTCAGCACGACGCAGGAGCCGCAGCACCACGGCTATACACATCCTGTAGCCGACATCGCCTGCCCGCCTGCCTCCGCCTGCCTCTGCCTGCACATGAATAACCACTGCCGTACCCACGCCGCCCCGCTCTCAGCGGCCCACCCACCTGTCCGTAAGCCAGCACGGCGCCGTTGTACCCGCGCAGCGCAGCGTCCACCATGGGACGCACATGCTCCCACACGTCCCGCTGCCGCGCGTCCGGGCCGTGCACGTGGTCAAACTCGGACTCAAACAGCGTGCGCCGATGGTTGCCAAAGCCGCCAGAGCCCGACGCCGCCAGGCTGCCGCCCGCTGCGCGTGCGGTGGCGGAGCGGTGCGGCCCCGAGGAGGGCGAGGGCCCTGCGCTGCTAGCGAAGGAGGAGGAGGGCGGCAGCAAGGCCTGCGAGGCGCCGCTGCCGAGGCCCGTGGCGGTGTACACCAGCAGCTGTCCGTCCCCGAGGGCCTCAACCGCCGCAGGGCCGCTACCGCTGCCGCCACCGCTAGTTGCATCATACATCGCACCCGCACTGCCCCGGCGCGCACCCGCTGCGGCACCCGAGGCGCGGCCGCCGCTCGCACGCGCCAGCAGGCCGCCAGCGGCAGCCCCCGTCAGCGGCGTGCCGAGCGCAGACGCGCCGCCTCCGGCATACGACCCAAGAGCAGCGGGCAGCAGCGGCGGCCGGGTGTCTAGCGGGGAGGCGAGGCCGTCTTCACTGATCGGCTGCGGCCGCCTGCTGCCGGCGTCGGCATCGTCGCCGAACCCGCTGACGACGCCACCGCCCTCCGCATGCGCATAATCGCCATCGATGCCGTCCTCCTCCCCCTGCAGCCCCACCGCTGCACCCGCGGCGAAGGCGCCGGACGCCTCGTCGTCGCCCTCTGCGAAGCCTTGGTCTTCGTATCGCGCCTCCCCGCCGTCGCCGTCTGCATCGCCCGCATCTTCCGCAGACCCCCAGCCGGGGGCACCTGCAGCACCCCGCTGTCGACGCCCAGCGCCGCCAGCAGCAGCCGCAGCCGCCTGCGCTGCCAGCGCCTCACGCGGCGGCCGCACGCGCACGTGCACGCGGATGTTGCCCTGCAGGTCCAGCAGCTTGGCATGCAACGTGCGGCGCAGCACGCGCTCAGAGCGCGCGACGTCGCGGCACGCCGCCACCCGATCCCGCAGCTGCGCGGCCTGCGCCTCGTACCCGTCCGCCTGCGCCGCAAGGCGCGCCGCCGCCTCAGCGCGCTCCTCGCACTGCGTGGCGTCAATCGCCGCGGCGACGGCCTCCGCTCGCGCGGCGGCAGCGACTTCTGCCGCCGCAGCGAGGCGCCGGCGGGTGTCGCTCTCCCACGCCGCCTGCGCGGTCGCGCGCTCCGCCGCCGCCTCGCGGGCCAGCCGCTCCGCCAGCGCCGCTTCCCGCCGCGCGCCCGCGGCCGCCTCCGCAGCCGTCGCGCGCTGCTCCGCGTCTGCGACCGCCTGGCGCGTAATCGCTGCGTGCTCGGCGTCTGCAGCGGCGCGCGCGCGCTGGGTCGCTCGCGCCTCCGCAGCGTCAACGGCCTCGCGCAGCGCGGCGTGGTGGTGCGCCTCTGCCCTCTGTGCGTCCGCTGCGGCCTCCTCCAGCGCCGTCTGGATGTCCGACGCCTGCCCGCGCAGCCGCTCAAGCTCCGCCCGCAGCGCTGCCGCGTCGCCCGCCGCCGCCTGCTGCGCCTGGCTCGCTGCGAGCGCCGCGGACGCAAGCTGCCCGCGCAGCGCAGCCACGTCCCCAGAGCTGTTGGCGCTGGTGGCCCGCGCGCCCGCCAGCGCGTCCTGTGCCGCCCGCAGCGACGCCTGCAGTCCCTCCGCCTCCGCCCGCCGCGCGGCTGCGTCCCGGTCATACTTTTCCGCCGTCCCCGCCCACGCCGCCTGCAGCTTCTTGAGCTCCCCGCGCAGCCGGACGTTCTCGCGATCCGTCGCGGCCGCCGTCGCTGCGAGCGCCGCGGCGCGCGCTGCGGCTGCCGCGGCGTCCACGCTGGCGCCACCGGCTGCACCCGCTGTGGCGGCTGCGGCTGCCATCTCTCGAATCACTGCGTCCCGCTCCTCTGCGCGCGCTCTCGCCACCGCGGCCGCGACGGCGGCAGGCGATGCGAGGCCGCCGGCACCACTGCTGCTGCTGCCAGCCGTGAGCTCGGGCGAGGCGTGCGCGTGCTTCGGGGCAGCAGCGCGGCGCACCAGCCCCGCAGCGCCCAGCGCTTCATCAGACACGCCCTGCAGTGCCTGCAGTACCAGTTCCCGGGTGATGGGCGGGCGACCGCCACCGCTGCCGCCACTGCCACCACTGCCGACAGCACCAGCAGTGCCGACACCACTGTCAGCGTGAAACCCTGCCGCACGAGAGGGGGAGACCGCCTGCGCCATGCGTCGGAGCGAGGCCACCTCTGCCTCAGCGGAGGTGAGCAGCCGCGCCTGGCGGCCCAGGCGCGCCGCAGACAGGTGGATCAGCTGCTGCACCGCCTCCTGCAGGCGTGCGTGCAGCGGCAGGGCCGCATCCCCGCCCTCCCCGTCGCCTGCGGCAGCAGCGTCTGCTTCGCCGCCGCCGTGGCTCGTCTGCAGCTGGCCGGTGCTGGCAGCATGTGTTGCACCGCCGCCCGCCAGTGTCCCGAAGCCGGCGCCGCCGCCAGCAGCCGCCGCAGCCCCACTGCGGGGCGACAGCGCGTCCAGGTAGGATGAGAGGTTGCGGGCAGGGGAGGGGGAGGCGGCAGACCGACGGATCGTCGCCCCCGCGTGCGGCGAGCCTGCTGCCCGTAACCCGTCGCTCCCCTCACCCGCCGCCGCGGCACCGCCACTACCACTGGCATCCTTGGCCGTGCTGCCTCCAGGCAACTCCCTCAGGGCGACGCTCAGCGCCTGCAGGCTCTGTCGCAGCCCGGCCTTCGTGCGCTGCAGGTCTGCCTGCAGATCCCCCGCCAGCGCCTGCGCGGCGACGGCGTCGGCACGCCAGCGCTCCGCTGTCGACCCCTCCCGGAGCGCCGCGTCCGCCCCTGCAGCCGCCTGCGCGTGCGCGACGGCGAGGGCCGCACGCAGGCGGGCCGCCTCCGCCTCCGCGTCGCCTGCCCGGTCAGCCGCCAGGGCGAGCTGGTCCTGCATGGCGCCCCCTGCCTGGCGATGCAGCGGGTCCGACGCCTCGCTGCCACTGCGGCCGCGGCCAGCGCTGGGGCGCCCACCAGCACCGCCTTGACTGGCTTCACGAATGCCCGTGGCCGCATCGCCGCCGCCGCTGCCGCCGGTGTCGGGCGCCTCCAGCTCCACCGGCGGCGGCGCCAGCGGCAGCTGCAGCGGCTCTGCGAGCGGGAGGCCTGCCTTGCCCAGCGCCGCCTCCGCACGCATGCAGCGCTGGCGCAGCGCGCCCGTCAGGGCCTCCCACTGCCCCTCGCGCTGCCGCCACCGCGCGTGCGCCGCCGCCGCGGCGTCGGCCTGCGCGCCAGCGACTGCAGCCTGCAGCTGTGCAATGGCCTGCGTGCCTGCGCCGCGCTCCGCTGCGTGCTGGTCTGCCAGGGCCTGCACGCCAGAGGCGAGGCCAGCCAGGCGCGGCAGCACCGTTGTAGCAAGCTTCAGCGACGCGGCGTCGAGGGCTGCAGCGCTGCTCTCGAAACTCGCGTCTGAGCTGCCCCCTGCAGTGGCTGCAGCATCGCTGCCGAACGCCCCTCCAACGGCGCCTGTGTCATATGGTTGTGGCAGCCCCGCCACCGCCACGGCTTGCGAGAAGCGACCGCTGGCCGGAGACACACTCCGCTGCTGATACTGCAGCTGCTGCTGGTGCGGTGGGTGGCCTGGCCCCTTGCCGTGGGCCTGCGGCTGGTGTAGGTGCCGCAGCCGCTGGCGCGCCTGCCCCGCCGCTGCGGCCGCCACCACCGTCGTCACCTCTGCAACGGCCTCACGGGCCGCCGCTACGTCTTGCAGCACTCGAGCGAGCACGACTGCGGACAGCCGGTCTGCTCCACCTCTGCCGCTGGCGCTGGTTGCACCACCACTAGGCGCTGTCGCAGACAGCAGGGAGCCTCCAGGGCTCAGCAGCGCGCCCGGCGCAGCAGAAGAGGTTGTTCTGTGGTCACCCACTGGACCTGCTGATGCGCCGGCCGCTGGCGGAGCGGCTGTGGGGGGAGAGGCGGCGGGGAAGCGAAAGTGAGGGGCAACGGGCGCCGCGCCGGCTCCACTGAGCAGTGGAGAGGGCTGCGGCGACTCTGGAGCCCTCTGCGCGCCAGAGCCTGCAGGCGGCGCGTCAAATCCGCCGACGCTGCTCACACTCGCGCCCGGCCTGTGGGAGCGCTGCGGCACCATGGGGGAGACCGCTCGCACAGCCCCGCCGCCAGGCAGCTGCCCCGAACCCCCGAGAGACCGGTACGCCTGCTGCTGCTGCTGCAAATGCCCGCTGTCTGCAGTGTCGCTGCGTGCGTGCAGCTCCTGCTGTTGCGGGGCCTGCGAGTGCCCTCGGCCTTGCGCCTGCTCTCGATCCTGCCTTCGATCCTGCCCCTCACTCTGCCCCTGCGGTAGCGACGAAGAAAACGTCGCGGCCCGGTGCGCGCGGCCCGCCTCAGCCATCTGGGCCGCCAGGTCGCTGATGGCAGCCGCCGTCGCATCCACGCTGGCGCTGTCGCCGCCGCTGATGAAGCTCGTGTCATGCAGCCGCTCGCCGCCGCCGCGGCCCGCCGGATACAGACCGCCGTCTATCGAGCCATCGCGGCTGTTGCGGCGGCCGCGTCGGGCGTCCACCAGCCGCAGGCTGCTGCCGGTCTCAATCGCGGCCTCGGGCGCCTCTGGTGCCCCGCGTGCGCGGCCGCGGTGTAGACCGGTGGCGCTGTGGCCGTCATACTGCCCCTCGCTGCGGGCGGAGTCTCCACTCGCAAGAGCGTGCAAGTGGTCCATGCCCGCCGCGCCGTGGGGACCGAAGCCCGCAGCGCCGCCATGGTGGCTCGGGCCGCCATTGGCTGCAGTGCCGCCATAGGCCGTGGGGCCGCCACTTGCGTAGCTGCTCGCCGCATCGCCCGCTGCCGCTCCGCTGCGCCCGATCGCGTGCATGTGGCCCTCCACCTGCTCCAGCAGGCCCACGATGGCGCGGGAGGCGGAGCGAATGCGGGCGGGAGCCTTGCCAGCGCTGCCTGGGGCGTCAGCACCGCCAACAACGCTGCCGGTGCCGACACTACCGCCCGCTCTATAGCCTCCGCCGCCCGCCGCCCCGCCAGCACCAGTCGTGCTGTAGCCGCCGTACGTGCTGCCGGCGTCGTGGCCCGGCGGTCCGCTAGGATAACCCCGCAAATGTGCCTGCGTCACCGCCGCAGCAACCGAGGCAGCCCCCACTGAGCCCGGCAGGCTGTCAACCGAGGCCCTGCGCCCGCGAGCCGCCCCCGTGGGGCCAAGGCCGGGCGAGCGCGCGCCGAACGCGGTCGCGGCGACGGCAGCCGTGGGCGCAGCGCGGAGGAACTCTGACGCGGTCATGTCCGCTTGAGGCTGCGAGGGCCGCCGCTCCCGCCGCGGATTCACGGGACTGCCAAAAGCCGGCGAAGAGCTGCTCGGAGCTGGCTGCGAGGTAGAGGGCAGCTGCGCTCCGCTATAGCTGCCGGTGGTAGGCACAGCCCGCGGCGCGTACGCGGGACTATGCAGACGCTGGTGCACAAGCAGCGGTCCTGCAGCAGGACCGCGAGAAATGTGGCGGCCGAATGCATCCGCGTCAAGAGCGGCTGGCTCAGCAGTATAGCTCTGATGTCCTCCACGCTGTGGCTGCAGCCCAGGGACGTACGACTCGGCTGGCGGACCTGGCCGCCGCCCACTTCCGAGTTCGGGGTTTTCAGGCGAGGATGCTACACGCCAGTCGATTCCAGACAGGCCTGGGGACATTGCATCCAGTGCTGCGGCAAAGCGCTGATATATGGAAGCTGCCTGCGGCGACTGGAACGGACCACCGTAAGCCGCCATGGCGAAACGCGTGCTGCGTTACCAGCACAGAAGACTGGCTTTGAATGGGCGCAGCAGCGCACCTTCAGGCCGGCGCGGCCGTCTTCCCATGCAAGGCGCAGTTGGTAAATTATTCACGCCCCGAGCGCCGATCCGCTCGCGTGCTGTACTTCACATTCAGGACTCGAAAGCACCCATCGTTGGCGTCCAGGCCTCCGACTCTTCCGCGCAGTTTGTCATTGAATCTAGGACGCGTGGGCAAAATTTGTGAATCTAAAGAGAAGAAACCTGCGGTAGCGGCGTTGAGGCTGCTGGAGGTCAGGCAATCCAACGTTGCTTGTCAGCCTTTGTGGTATTGCAAGATGGCGTCAGTCGACCTGAGCTCGTGGGCTCTGTTAGCGAGGATCGGCGCGCTTGCCCCCCATTTGACCCTCTCGGACGACCCAGTCCATGGCAGAAAGCTGGTTGCGAACCGGGATCTCCCTTCGGGTCAGGCGATCATGACTGAGGGAGCCCTCGTGTTCACTCACGGCGCGTCGGCTCCTGCGAGCGGCAAACTATCGGCAGAGCAGATTCCCTTGCTGCTTCAAAGATTACGTATGGGCAAGCAATTTCCGGGAACCGTCGTCCAGGCGCTGCGGACACTTTGCCAGCTGTATCCTGTGAGCGCGCCAGGGCCAATGTCAGAAGAACCACATCGTTTGCCCTCCGATGCGCTCCAACTCCCGTGCTCGACTGAAGAGCTCTTTGACATATTTCGATGCAACGCCGTAGCATCGAGCATGGCTGGCGCTGAGCCCATGGTGGCTGTGCTGCTCGCGGCGTCCCTGCTCAACCACAGCTGCAGCCCCAACGCGTTCTGGAGCTGCAGCTGGAGCGACGAGTACGAGTGTCCGCAATATACCGTGTATGCGCAGCGCGCCATCGCGGCAGGCGAGGAGCTGACGATTAACTACCTCGGGCAGGCGGGGTGGGGCCTGTTGAAAGAGGCTCGGGCGCTAAAACTAGCGCCGTACCGCTTCGCGTGCACGTGTGAGCGCTGCTCCCAGCGGTGCGACGACACCGTCGCGCTCTGCTGCGGCGCGCCAGGCTGCGGCGGCAAGGTTTACAGCGGAGCGCTGCGCTGCGACGCGTGCGGCAGCTCTCTGGCGGAAGAAAGCGTTCTGGCTCGGATGGTAGAGCGAGGGGTCCTGCTTGCCGCTGAGCCGAGCGTCAGTGCAATGGCGGCGTTGCATGCCGTGTTGCACCCCGCAGACACCGCATATTGCGACTGGTTGCGGCGCGCAAGTCGGTGTTGTGCTGTAACGCAGCCTGTGCTTGCAAGGCGGGCTGCCCTGGCCGTGGTGCGTGGCCACCAGGCCATGCCGTGGATTCACCCCCGAGGCCGTGTGGAGGCGCTGTTGGAAGCGGCAGACCTGTGTGCTGCCGCCGGCCTTGGTGAAGATGCCGAAAAGTGCTACAGCCGCGCGAAGGAGGTTGTAGCAAGGCACGCGGTCTTCGCTGACAGCTGGCTGCCTCACATTCAGCGGTGTATCGACGGCTGTGTTCGCGTGGAGGCTGCGTCTACTGGCGTCGAGCCCGCGACTGCGGCAGCTCTGCAGGCTGAACGGCAAGCATTGCGTGACACTGAAGCAGCGGGCATTCGGGGAGGCTTCGATGCAGCGAAGCATCTGCCTGCTGTGCTGGCGGCTGGCAGTTGAACTTTGCGATCATGTGGCACCGATACCTGACGTGCGCGAATGCGACCGTGGGAGTTCCTCGGATTGCATCATCGACCACGGCGCGCTACCGTTCGAATACTCTGAGTCGAGTTTTGTTGTGTCACTGACGAAGGATGGCTATCATCGGCTGTCGTTGTACCGACTGATTTAGCGCCCCTACGAGTTTTTGCAACAGCTTGAATTTGGCGCGCTCTGATTGAAGCAGCGAAGAATAGGACGACCGATGGTTCAATCCACTCACATGACTCGGGTGGGTTAAACCATTGGTGTACAGCGACGTGGGCGTCCAACGCGAGTAGAGTGGTGCACTGCCCGTCGACCGATCGCTCGCCAGATACCGCAATGTCGACCAAGATAATTGACAAGCCCTCTCACAGTTGCACGCGTTCACGAGTGTCCGCAGTCAGCAGCGCACGCAGCAGACACACAAGGAGACGCCGCAGTCAGATGGGGGTAGCACCAACCCTCCGTTGTTCTGGGCGTGTGTGTGCGCCGTGAGGTGCAACGGTAGCTGTGATGCTGTTTGGCGCAACAGCACCGCATGTTGCCAGTACTGGGCTCCCTGCACTGCGGCATGAGCTGCAGCACGGGCGGGCACGGGCGAGCACAAAGGGAGCCCAACTCGGCCGGAGCTGCACGCCGTGGCGAAACCAAAGAGGCGTAAGCGATGCGTTCCGTTGGCATTCTGTCACTCCACACGAGCATTGCGTGGCACCTCGTTGCTCCGTTGTCAGCGTCGTTGGCCGGCATGCTGCCATCGCTGGTTAGCCCAAGACAAAGCAGCAACAAAGGCAGGACGCCAGCATTACCGCAGCCGGGGACTTGGCATCGAGGGCTTGCTAACGCGCAGTGGCGGCATCGAGTTCGCCAGGTCTTACTCTCCGAGCTCACGCAGAGCTTTGCTGGTGCAAGCGTGCGGAAGCGTAACTGCCGCAGAGCAAGGCGTGCAACTCTCAGTATCCCATGTTGCCGCAGCGGTGCCGACATCAAGACTCGCTTGTCCAACAGCAGCAGCTGGATGCGGTGGACCAGCGCCGGGCACCTGCGAGCCAACCGACTGCATGATGGCAGCGAGCCAAGCCTTCGCCCGTTGCACCCAGGATTGGCGCCATCACTGCCATGGTAATTCCGTGGCAATGGACCGAGGCAAAGCCAAGCCACAAAAGCGGCGCCCAGCTCCAAAGGCGAACGTCCTTGCCTCATAGGTCTTTCAGTGTGCCACCGTCGCGCCATCGTGAGCCCTCGTGCTCTGGGCTCCAAAGCCGCGCAAAGGGCCTGGCGGCGCAGACGTATCAAAAACACCAGGGCCTCAAGCCAGAACCCCGTCAATGCAGCTACGGAGCCGTGGGCGGTACACGAATACGCGGACCTGCGGGCTGTCGATCAGGCGCGACGGCGCGCAACGAACCACCAGGTGCGAACGGGTGGTCGCACATCGGCAGCCCCGCAACCAATCCGTCGCGAGCCCAGACGAGAGTGGCGGGATGGAGCTGCAAAGCATCCGTCCAGCAGCGGCAGAGCCGAGTGATGATGCACTCGAACCGATAGCTCACGCGACGATCGCACAGCGTCATCGTCGGCTGGCAGCTCGGTGGCAGCAGTTGCATACACGCCGCCCATCGCACCTAAGCACGACGGCAGAAGCGCGACGATAACAGGACGAAGCCGATCACGGCTTGCCGCCGCCACCGCCGCCCGCCCCTCCAGCAGCGTATTCCTCCATCCGCCTGATCAGCGGCACGCCCGAGGCAGACTCGCCCTCCCAGCTCGCAGCCGACAGCTCCACACGCTCTCCCATCTTTCGGAGGGTCTCTGCAATTCCAGAGCGGCAAGGTGACGCATGCGGGCGTGATTGCAGCAAGCAGCAGCTGACGACCAGAGAGCGGAACATTGGTGCAGCGGTTCGGCATCTCGTGCATGCGCAGAGCTCAACCGACCACCGACCCGCAAGCATGGCTCGGCCGACCCGCAGTCGCCCTCCGACCCGCATTCTGCTGCTGCTGCGCCCACAGCACGCATGCTGCCCGAACACGCATGCTACCCGAACACGCATGCTGCCGCGACCCGCACACCCGCATGCCGCTCCTGCTGCGCCCACAGCACAGCACGCACCGGCCAGCATGTCGCCGAATTCAGCCGCCATGTCCGCCATCTTGGCCTTCATGCGCTCGATCTCCTCCTCGCGCCGCAGGATCAGACCGTCCTTCTCGCGCGCCGTCTCCACGAGCTGAGCCTTGGCCGTCACTGCACCGCAGCGGCGTCGGGGAGTGCAACGGATGACTGACGCTGACGGCGACCCCAGCTGATATCACGGCAACGGCATCTTTCAACACTTTGCATTGGCGAAATCGGGCCGACAATACTGCCGCAGGTTGTATCGCCGCTCACCGAGGTCGTCGCGAAGACGGTGGATGTCGCTTTCCAGCGACGTTATCTTCGCCATCAGGTTCTCCTGCATCGCTTTGTACTGCCGCGTCATCTCCGCGGTGATGTCAAGCGTGCTCTTCTCGTTGCTAACCATGTCCGCTTCCATCTGCCTCATGCGGGCGCGTAACTCGTTTGACACTCGTTCCGCTGCCAGAGCCCTTTCCGTGCGCTCCGCTGCACAGCCGTACCGAGAAGAATGGCAGCGTGAGATTCAGAGCTCGCATGTGCTCGCGCAGCTATCAAAGCTTCGATTCGAAGCAACGCGGGCAACTGCGAGATGGGTTGTCTCGTGATGCTGTGGTTCGGATTGGTGCTCACCGAGCTGCCGTTGAAGAGCCTCATTTTGGAGTTCAAAGGCCTTGGCGATCGTGGCAAGCTCGGCCTCGCCGGAGTCGGCGGCTGCAACAGCGTGAATCGACAGCAAGGATGTGAACGGGATGGGGTTGGCACTGGATTGGTCCGTGTTTTGTGGGGCAAGGTCGAGGCCCGCGGGAGAGTCGCACCTTTTTCCTTCTTCTTGTCGCCCTTCGGCGGCATTTTTGAAGGCACGAAGCACAAACAAGTAGTTCGAGCCTTGAAGTGTCTTTCACAATTAGAAAGCAGCGCAAAGTCGATGCGGGTGTTGAGGGCGAGTCGTCGAAAAACCGCCAAAAGATCAATTCGCCATCAAGTTGGCCATTGCCCGCTGATGAGCGGCGCTGATCTGGCGGCCAGATGGTCATGCATGTATGTGGCACACGAGTTCTATCTGGATTGCCACTGACCGCCAGTCTGGGCCAGACTCTCTGGCACTGCCAGTGACTGCAGCGGCCAGTCTGGCAGCCGGACTCAGAGGCTCCGAGTCGGCCGGGCCTGAGGCCAAATGAAATACCACTAAGCTAGTGCGCACTAGCTTAGTGGTATTTCATTTGGCCTCAGGCGCACTAGCTTAGTGGTATTTCATTTGGCCTCAGGCCCGGGAGTGCAGGCTGCAGCCCGGCCTGCCTGCGGCAGCCTGAGACTCTGGCAGGCGGCCTGCTGAGCACGACCTCAGGCTCAGGCTGCCACCGGTGACCGTGGCGCTCAGGCTGCCACAATTCTGCGCCGGCGGCAGTGACTGCCAGTGACAATCACTGGCAAGCTGGCACTGCCAGCAAGTGTTGCAGCCAGCAGTGCGTAGTACTATCTCACTGTAACTGAGTATTGGACCGGGCCTGTGCCGCAGTGCCACAGCAGTGCGTTACGAAGACTCCTGCCGTACGCCAAAACAACCAGACGGCAGGCGGTCGCCCATCGCGAGGTCATGTCAAGTATTCAAGTGTGGGTGCCCCCTAATGAAACAGCAGTCAAAAGCACAGGCAGCATCGAGACATCCAACTCGACACAGGCTCCTGCCGCGGGCCGATACAACCACTGTCAGACGACAGCCAATCGCCCATCGCAAGATCATGTCCGAGTCGGTGACAGCTATATCCGAGGTACTGGGGGGACTGTTTTGTTATCCCCACTGCTGGCGTCACACCCAGCTTCACCGGGAAAAAAAACCAAAACCATGTCACCGACACCCATATCCGAACGACTGGGGGGACTGTTTGTCATCGCACCCCTGGCGTCAGGTCAACCCACTGGGTTGTGCCGGTGCCCGAATATGAGGGCGACTGCTCCACCAGACATCGTGCGACCACACGCGGTTCTGTAGCTTTTTGTGAGACAGCCGATTCAGTCGCAGCCGCCCTGCTGAAACCACCGTAACGCCAAAATACCAGGATCGCAGTTGCTTCCAACGCAACTCGCAGAGATCGCGTGGAAGAGCGGTAGGTCATCCTCGCTGACGCCGATGTATCGCCTGCTGTCCCCGCGGATCACACTCCTGAGCGCCTCCGCCTCACGCGACAGCAGGTGTCTGCGGCGACGTCAGGAGACCGAAACCTGCCGGCCACGAAATCCACTTGATCGTTCACGATGATGCCTTCTCCCTCACCGCGAAAGTAGCCAGCGTGTCGCGCGCCTCGTGAAATTCGGAGACCACACGGCGAAGCTGCGTCCGAGCTTGCTCATTGTCCGATACCACCCGCCAGCGGAGGCGACCCTCGAAGCGCATCTCTTCCACCGAAGGAAGGTCGGCGTCGTATCGATCTGTCGCTTTCCAGTCCATCACGCGCACCACTGCATCCGGCGCAAACACCACGATCCACTCGGTTGTCACCTCGTCCGAGTCTACGTCCGAAGGTTCGCCGAACAGCCGCTGAAGAATCTGAAAGAGTTCTCATAGCAGGCAACTGTTTTCGGGACGAGGAGTGGGCCGTTCGTTGCCGGCCAGCTCAGAGACCTTGTCAGCGAGGTCATTGTGCGTTTTGTACCCGAACGCTTGAGCAGGGCTGTCGAAGATGCACAGGGCGCGCTCAACGTCATTCTCCCATCATCGTCTGAGTCCGATGGGGCTGTCGCGGCGGCCATTGTGACGCCGTACAGCACCTGAGTCACGAGCTGAGGCTCTCAGCTGCTGAGCGCGACACCCGCGATTAGGCGGAAAGGAAGAGCTTCCGGGAGCTCCCCGGAAGCTTATCGACAATGAAATCAGCTCCACTACTTGAGACACCGATGCAGGGTTCGGGAGGAACGCGTTTTACAGATCACAGATCAGACGGACACCCTCCCAAAAATCTGATCTTGCACTCCGGCGAACATGTCATGACGCATCAAGAACGTGCCCTCTTCCGCGTCGAGCTATACACGCACTTTTGGTCGCTGGCTTCTGGTCTGCTTCAGTGGAATTTCCAATCACAAGCCGAATCGGGATTGCGAAGCCTGGGCATGATGAACGCAATCCCTTGGTGAACCCTCCCCGCACACGAACTTTCTGCGCAAGTCGGCCTGTGGCCGTGTGCCGTGGTGACGTGCTGCCATGGACGACCTGGATCTCGAGGCCATCTTGGCCGAGGGTGGCGATGACTATGACATTCCGGGTCTCGACGACGATGCGGGCGGGGTTGACGTGGAAGATATCCTGCGCGGGACGCAGGAAGTCGACTCCCGAGCCTCAGGTGGCGGTGGGGTTTCTAGACGGAAGGAGGCCGAGCAGCTGATCGCCGAGGCAACAGCTGCAGCCACGATTCACGCCGCGCCGACTCAGCGCGCTGTTCCCCGAGAGCCTCCGTCCTCCGCCTCTACTTATGCGGCTCAGCCGCCGCCACCACCTCCGACCCGGTCAACAGGACAGCCGGATTCCAGAAGGCACGAGCCCGCCGCCGGTGTGCCTGCTCCTGCGCGAGGCGTCGGCGCTGCCGCTGCGTCTGCCGCCGGAGTTCCTGCGGCATCCGCGGCGCCGCCGCCGCCGCGCGGGCCGCCGCTCGTGCACGCGGACTCGATCAACCGCGACTACGACGCGCTGCAGGCGGAGATGGAGGCGCTGGTGCGCGGCGGGTTCACATCGCCCGTGGCGGACCCGCGGGCGCTGGGGCTGTCGGGCGGCGTCGGCGCAGTCGGGCCTGCCCCTGGCGGCGTCGGAGGCGCCGGCGGCCTGGGCCCTGGCAGTTCTATGGATGCCGCCTCTGCCGGGCGCGGGTATGACGCGCGGCAGCCTGTCCAGAGCCAAGGGCACGGTCAGGGGCAGGGGCAGCAGCCGCCGGCAGGCGCCGCGGCGGACCCGGACGCAGCCTTCCGTCGCCTGGAGGAGGTGATGCGGGTGCACGCGGCGGAGGCGGCGCTGGACCCGCTGCTGCACGGCGCCGCAGCTGCTGGTGGCACGGGGGCTGGAGCGTATGGCGGTCTTGAGGCCGCACCGCGTGACGCCGGCGCCGCAGGGTCGGCGGCACAGCCTGCGGCGTCGCAGAGGGCTGGTGCTGCCGGCGGCCCAATATCGACGGACGCGCGGCTCCTCGCGCCCATCCTCGGCGACGCTACTGCTCGTGCGGTCGCCAGCCGCGGCCTGGAGGGGACGTTTGCTGCTGCTGGCGGCGCTGAGAGGGGTGCCGCTGCAGCGGCGCGCGCTGGCGTGGTCCCCGCAGCCTTGGATGCGCTGCTGCCTGCGCAGCCACAGCCGTACCAGCCCCAGCACCAGCAACAACGGGCCGGCGGTGGCGGCGGTACCAACCGCAGCGGCAGGCCTGCTGCTGTTCGTGCTGCTGCTGGGGCTGGCGGCGCCACGCCGTCTGCCGCAGACCTCGACCTCGAGGCGATCCTCTCGGCGTACGGGGAGGAGGGCGACGCGCACGCCGCCGACGCTGCGCTGCTCTCCACGCTCCCGCCGCCCACTGCAGCGCGCAGGTCGCCGCTGCCGGGGAGCGTGCAGGCGGACGCGGCCCTGGCGCGGGCGGGTGCGGCTGGCGGCGGCGCTGCGTCCGACAGAGCCGCAGCGGGCGTCCCGTTTGAAAGGCAGCAGCAGCAGCAGCAGCCAGCGGGCTTCGGGCGCAGCTCCGGCGATCAGCCCCAGCCTCAGCGGCAGCGGCAGCAGTACCAGCCGCAGTACGCCAGCCGCGGCGGCCGCACTCCCACAACGAGCTCCCATCACCCTGCGAAGCCGCTGCCGCCGCGCCAGCGCCTGCTGCCGCACGGCGGCCTGCTCGTGCCGGGCGAGCTGCTACCGCTGCTGCTGCCGCTGCAGCAGGGGCTACAACAGCAGCAGCAGCAGCAGGCGGCCGCCCCTCTGCCCTCCTGGTTCGCGAGTCAGCTCGCAGCGGCGCAGGGCTCCGCTGATGCGATGCGCAGCCTCGCGGCGCCGCTGCTGGCGCTGCGCTATGCGGCGTCGCGGGAGCGCGCGCTGCTGCACGCCGGCAGCTCCGTCATCGTGTCGCCCCTGTCCCTGCGCCGACGCTACGCGCGCGGCCAGGCAGCGTCGCTGCAGCAGCGGTGGGTCGCCGCGGCGCTGGCGGGGTGGCTGAGCCCGGGCGCCGCGGGTGCGCGAGGCAGCGCCCTCACTACAGGCGGCGGAGCCAGTGGCGGACTGACAGCGCGCGGGCAGCACCAGCAGCAGCGCCCGGCTCGCCTGCGCGGCGGCGGACGCACGGCGGCGTCCGGCAGCGTGCGCAGCGGGTTCTCCAACAGCGTGGCGGATGACGAGGAGGGCGAGGAGGGCGGGGAGGGGACAGGAAACGAGGACGGTGAGAGTGGCTCTGTCCGTACGCGGTCGACGGCGGGGCGGCGGCAGCAAGCGGCAGCGCAGCGCGCGGCCGTGCAGGCGATCCTGGGGCCTGGCGCGTACTCGGGGGACCCAGCTGCGCTGCAGCTGGCGCGGGCGCTGGGCGGTGCGGGCGGCGGCCTGGGCGTGCGCACGGGCCGCCACTACAGCCGGGGCGACGAGGAGAGTGACGGACAGCCGAGCGGCAGCCAGCCGGACGGGGACGGGGCGTCCGTGGGGACTGGGTCGTACCGCACCGGGACGGGTAGCCGCCGGACGGCGAGCGGCGCGAGCGGCGCCGCCGCGCAGATGCCCGGGGCCGGCCTGTACGCATCCACGCTGGGGCTGACGCCGCTCGCGGCTGCAGGAGGCGGGAGCGGAGGGGCAGGCGCCGCTGGGGCGGGCGGCGCAGCTGGCCGCAGTGTTGCAGGGATCGGGCAAGGCACGGCGCCCGCCAGCGCCCTCTGGGGCTCTGGCGCCGCCATGGGCGTCGGCAGTGGCATCGCGGCCGTCGTGGCTGCCGCGGAGGGGCAGGCCGCCGCCCCCTTCTTCCTGCGCAACGGACGCACGCTCGCCCCGCTGGACGCCCCTCCGCACGCCGCTGCGCTGGGTGCGCTGGTGCCCGGCCTGCGCGTCTCCGGCCTGCTGCAGGCCGCCGCGTCGCAGTACGCGCTCGCCCCAGCGACTGCCGCACCAACTGGTGCCGCTGCAGCAGCGGGAGCTGCAGCAGCGGGTGCCGCACCCAGCGCCATCGCGGTCGCCGCCGGCTCGCATGGCCTGCGCGTGCCCTTCGGCCGCAGCGTCGTCGGCTCCGTGCAGCTGGACGCAATGCGCGGCCTCGGCGAGCACCTGCGGCGTGCCCTCGCTACAGGCGCGCCGCCGGGGTCCAGCGGCGCAGGCTCAGGCGCGCCTGGCAGCGGCGGCGCGCTCGGCGGGCTGGCGCCAGGGGCGAGCCTCTCGCAGTACAGCCAGGCGCAGCTGGCGGTGCTCGGGTACGGGATCCCAACCGCCATCGCCGTGCACTCCAAGTACATGGCGGTTGGCACCTCGCGCTCCCTCGTGCTCCTCTTCGACCACTTCCAGGAGCTGAAGGCCGTCGCCTCGCGCGTGGGCGCCACGGGCGTACCGCCGCCGGGCCAGCCCGGCTCCGACGGCGCCGTGACGTCTCTGGACGTCTGCCCGGGCTCCGACTTCCTGGTCGCGGGCTACTACTCCGGCCGCGTGGCGCTGTGGGAGGTGTCCGCCCTCGGCAAGCCGGCCCTGCTCAAGACCGCGGAGGCGCACCGCGCGCCCATCACGGCGCTCAAGTTCCTGTCGCCCTCCGCTCCGTCCGTTCTCTCAATCGACGTGTCGGGCGTCGCGAACTGGCTGTCCTTCTCAAAGTTCCTGCGCTGGGGCGTGGACAGCCGGTGCATCCTGGACGGCACGCGCGTGGGCCAGGTCGTCTCCGTGGCCGTGCTCCACCCGCCCACGGAGGGGCCGGGCGCGGCGGTGCCGGGTGCCGCCGCGCCTGCCGGCGGCGCGGCAGCGGGTGGCACCGCAGCCGGTGCTGCCGGCGGCGCGGCGGCGGGTGGTGGCGCTGCCGCCTCTGCAACGTCGGGCGCCATGTCGCTCCTCGCCTCCGCGTTTGGCTCCGGCGCGAGCGGCGGCGCCGCCGTCGCCCCGGCAGGGCCGACTGCTGCGAGCGCCGCCGGCGGCAGCGCTGCGGGCGGCCCCGGCGGCGGCCTCAACGCCGCGTCTGTCGCCGCGGCGCACGACCCGCGCGCGATGGGCAACGCGCAGCCGTACGGGGCTCTCGTGGCCCTGTGCACGCGCGATGCAACGTACGTCATGGTGACGGCTCCCGATCTGGCGATCGTGCACCGCTGGCCGCGCCCGTCTGACGTCCCGTCGCACGTGCTGCCCTCCCTGTCCTGGGGCCGCGCCAAGGTCGCGGGCACGGCCGTGCTGGAGGCGTGGCAGGAGCGGCGCGTCGCAGCCGCGATTCAGCAGCAACTGCAGCAGGCGGCTGCGGCGCTGGCTGTCGGACTGGGCACGGGCAGCTCTGTGCCCCGCAGCCTCAGCTCCAGCACGCCCGACGACAGAGCGGGCGGCGGCGGCGGCAGCGTCGCTGGCCCCGCGCCGCGCAAGCGCAGCATCGTGGGCTCCCTCGTGGACCGCGCCCTCGGCCACCGCGGCACGCAGCCCTCGGCCGCCTCGCAGCAGCCCGACACGGACGGCGCCAGCAGCACGAACGTAGACGATATCCTGGAGGGGCTGGACGCTGAGAGCGCGTACAGCGGCGGGGGCGGGGGCGGCGGCGGCGATGACGGGGCGACGGGGGTCGGCCACGCCCGCTCCGTGAGCGGCTTCCGCAGCGGCGGCCTGAGCGGGGCTCTGCACGGCGGCGTGCCCTCCTCCGCCTCGTTCGCGCAGCCTGGCGGCGGTCAGGGCCGTGCCCCCGTCGGCGGCAGCGTCGCTGGCCCGCAGCGGGGCGGTCCCTCCGCCGGCCAGCCGCCGGCCACGGCTGCAGCGCCAGGCTTCCCGGCGGGCTTCGCGGCCGCATCCACGCTGAAAGCGACCGGCGCAGTGACGTCATTCGCCATGCCCACGCTGCTGCGCGCGTGGGGGAACCACCTGCAGCTGCTGCAGGTGCAGCCGGGCGGCGGCTTCGGCGTCGAGATGACGAACCTGGGCCCCTTCCTCACCGCTGCGGCGGCCGCAGACCGACAGGCCGCGGCAGCGCAGGAGCGCGCCGCAGCCGCTGACCGCCGCCGCCAGCGCCGCTACCAGCAGCAGCAGCAGCAGCAGCAGCAGCTGCAGCGGAGGCAGCAGAGGCAGCAGCAGGGGTATGCGGACTATGACGGCGAGGGAACCCCTTACCCGCAGCCGGGGTATGGCGGCGGTGAGGAGGAGCAGAACACAGACGCATACGGCGCCGATGTGACAGCGTCCGGAGCGCCGCAAACGGGCCGCAGCGCTCTGGGGACGCCCCTGCCCGGCCCTGCGGGCACGCCCGCCCTGCCGCACGCCGCCTCGCTGTCCGCTGCGTCCCTCGCCGCTTTGTTTGGCTCGCCCTCCGCCGCCTCCTCTGCGCCCTCAGGGCCGACCTCCTCCGCCAGCGGCCCCGGCGCCGGCACTGCCGCGCCCGGCGGCGCCTCCGCTGGTCTTGGGTCTGGCGCGAGCAGCAGCAGCAGCGGCGGCAGCAGCAGCGGAGGCCCCATCGATTTCATTCTCTCCGACGACCTGGACTCTCAGGACCCGATCGTTGCGGCCGCGTGGACGGGCGAGAGTTCCCTCGCGTACGTGACGGCAGACGACGCGCTGGTGCTGCTGGACACGTGCAGCCTGGAGGAGGCGGACGCGCTGCCGCTGACGGGGCTGCGCCTCGTGCTTGCAGGCATCCCACCGCCTCCGCCTTCGACCAAGGACGCTGCAGCTGCTGCCGCGCCTGCGCCGCCTGTCCCCGGCGGCGGCGGCGGCCGCGGCGGTGCACCGACCGGAGGCCTGCCCCCGTCGTCTGCCGCGTCCGCTGCAGGCTCCGCCGCGGCCGCTGCAGCTGCAGCAGCCGGTGGCGCGGGGCAGGGCCTGCCCGGCTTCACGGGCGCTACGGCCTCACTGGAGGACTACCGCCCCCGCGTGTCCGCCTCCTTCGCAAACAGCGTCACCGCCTGCGACGGGCAGCTGTACCTGCTCGCCAGCGACGGCGCGTACACGGTGCGACCTCGCACGTGGAGCGAGCGCGTCGATGCCCTCGCGCGCGCAGGGGAGTGGGTGCCTGCCCTCGCGCTGGCGCTTGACACCTTTGACGCAGCGAATGACGCGCACGCGGCGGGCATCGCAGCGGCAGAGAGCCGCGCGCGCTGGGCTGCGACGCGCGCCGCGAACGTCGCAAACAACGCCGCGGCGTCGGGCGCGAACGTGGCGGGCGCCTTCGGCCTCGGAGGCGTCAGCGGAAGCAGCAGCGGCGGTGGCGCTGGGGGTGGTGGCGGGGGCGCGGGCGCGAACGCTGCCGCTGTCCGTGGCTTTAGCATGCGAGATCCAGCGGGCAGCCCGGGCGCCGCAGCTCGAAGCGGCCCGACTGGCGGCAGCGACGGTGGCGCTGCCGGCGTCGTCCCCTCGCAGCCGCAGGGCGCGCTGCTGCCGGGCTTGAACGTTCCCGCGTCGAGCCCCGGCGCGGCGATCGCAGCGGCGATTTACGACCCCTCGCGCTTTGCGCGCATGCGGGCAAACCCCGGCCCCATGGCGCGCGGCAGCGGCGGCGGCGGCACGCTGGAGCGCCTGCTGCGGGACTACGTGCACATCATGACGACGCGAGGGCCGAAACCGCCGGCTCCGGCGGAGCCCGCCGCCACCGTGTCATCAATCATGACGCCGAC
>Ga0208629_100297_pt1 | contig 24391 bp, 18 predicted proteins | sample LakWasMet19_HOW5_2_FD_183865 | JGI IMG/M metagenome (GOLD analysis project Ga0208629, IMG submission 183865) | Freshwater sediment methanotrophic microbial communities from Lake Washington under simulated oxygen tension - Sediment Metagenome... | ecosystem: Environmental > Aquatic > Freshwater >... | reverse complement strand
GCTTGGGGCGCGTTGCCGCCGGCTTGCCCTGTGCTGGCGGGCTGCTGCCTACTCGCCTCCCGAACCGCTGGGCCTCTGTGCCACAGCGCTGCCCGCCTCCCGCCGTCATGCTGCGGCCCGATTGGCTTGGCAGCAGAACCCCTGCCTCGTGCTGCGCGAAAGACCATTGCGCTTGTGATCAGCCTGGCCCTCCCCGGCCCATCTGTTGTTAGACCCGGTACCTCTGCTCGTGTCGCAGCCGCCCACCTACTGCCTTGCCGAGGGAGCGAAACGACACACATCAAGCGCGAGTGCGAGAGAGAGGAGAGCGAGAGAGAGCCGTCACGGTGTCCGCACGGCATCCGCGCGCTGCCACACTATTTTTGATCGTGCTACCTGGTGCCTGTGGTGCATCATGGGCCACCGGCACCTCGGGCTCGGTGGTTTGAGATCGGCACCCGGACCCCGCTGCATCGCATACCGGTTCGTCAGGTGTCGAATCCGAATCCCGTTTCATTGCGCTCGAAGTTGAGCAGGCGATTGCAGACAATCGACGAATGAGTCGACGTCTCGATATCGATCGATACCGCCGGCTGATCGATGCCTCGACGGGCATGCGCAGCGCTGCTAGCAATTCCGCGCGAATTCGAATGTTTCGAGGGATTCAAGCTCACGAGCGGAATCGCGCATCGTCCAAGCTTGCACGGGTGAACACACGGCGAGTCATTTGTGGATGCCGCGAATTACGAAATATTCCGATGAATACTCGTCGCGTGCACGACGTGGAGTAAGCGCGTGGGCGCTGGGCAGGCAATCTACGACAAGCTAAACTGAAGCGGAGCGCTGCAGCATGCCGGGAGACAAGACACGCAACGCGCAGGGCGAAGTAGCCAGCGGCAGCAGGTGCAGTTGCGCTGCTGCTGGCATGGGCTGAGTCTGGGGTTATACCACGAGGTAGCAGCAGGAATGCAGCAGGCCAGGCAAGGGTGTGAGACAAATCGTGCACCTTGCCCCACCTACCCCGAGAGTCGACCTCAGCGCTAGCCTGACCAGGCTGGACCTCAGCAGACGAAGAGAAATCTCTGCGCTCGCGAACCTATGCCTTGCCCGATCCGCCCAGGGCCATGCCTTCCATGGCGCCGGAAAGGGCAGCGCCCGCACCCGTGCTGGCACCCGGGGCGCCCCCTTCAGCGTCGCCGACGCCTGGCAGAGACAGCTTGCCATCTGGCGCCCGCTTGTACGTGTAGCCGACGAAGCGGCGCTGGAACTTGCGCGCGCCGCCGCCACCAGACCCGCCTGCGCCGCCTGCCGCAACGCCGTGCCCGCCGCCAGGGAAAGCGTGGCGAGGGTCGTCGGCGGGCAGGTTTGAGAAGTCATCGAAGCAAGCCGTGAGGCGCTTGAGCGACGCCGCGAAGTCCGGGCTGTCCTTGGGCGACGTCGAGAGCTTGCCGAGGAGGCTGTCGACCTCCTTACCATTGGACGGCTGGTAGGGGGCGGGGGAGCGGCGCAGGTTGGCCCAGTCGATTCCGCGGAACCAAGGGTGGGCCTTGATCTCCTCCACGCCGCCTCGGGCACCGAGCCGAGTCTCTGCGTCGCTGATGAGTCGGCGCAGGAAGTCGATGCACTCTGGGCTGAGGTGGCGGATGCGGTCCTCCGGAAACTTCAGGCTCTCCTTGTACCGCAGGATCTTGCGGCACGTGGCCACGGGGTCTGCAGGTGGGGACGATGCGGAATGTTGCGGGGAAAAGAAAGATGCATGCCAGCCGGGAGTTGCATGACGCCTGTGGGTGGGGGGTCCGACGAAACACTGCACTCACCGCTGCCCCAAAAGGGCGGGAAGCCGAGCAGGCACTCAAAGAGCACGGTGCCGAGGGACCAGTAGTCCACCTCCTTGCCGTACCCCTTCTTCAGCAGCACCTCGTACGCGATGTAATCGGGGGCTGCAGAGGGCAACAGCAAGAGTGCCAGGCAAGTTGCAGTGTATGTTTGGACCGAGCCGGTCAATCCGCAGCGCCCGCACACCAGCCGGGACACCAGCCGCGTGGAGTGCACCACCAGACTCACTGCCGACGGTGGAGTATGCCAGCTTGCGGTCTCGCACGTAAGCGGCGGGGGGTCGCTCGTGATGACTGTCTGTGGGGGGAGACAGGCCACCCTCGGGCGCGGCGCCTTCCTTCAGGGCGTGCGCCGTCACCTCACTGATCTCGTCCTCCTCCACCGCCTTGCACAGGCCCAGGTCCGTCAGGTACAGGTGCCCACGGTGGTCGAAGAGAAAGTTGTCTGCAGAGGCGGACACAGCAGTCAGGCGCAACAACAACGCAAGCGGTGGTGTCACGGCGCGGAAGTCAACGGATTCGCAGTGCGCCATCAGTAGCGAGCCACGAATCAACCGCGCGTCCATGTGCAGTTCATACGCAAGCCGTCGTGTCTGCCGCACCGGCGCTGATCAGCGGGGAAGCATTCATAACACGCACCCGGCTTGATGTCACGGTGGATGAAGCCCGCGGCGTGCACGCTGCCAATGGCCATCACTGCCTCAGCGGCGTAGAATTTCACCCAGTCCTGCAGCGGAGGGGAGCAAGCGTGCAACGTATGCGCAGCGATGAAGCCAGGGGCGGCTGCCGAGCTCGATGTGACGACCCCAGTCCATCGCCGACCCCGGCGAGCTGGAGAGCAGCCGCTGCCCCGCCGCTCCTCACCTCCGGCAGCACATCCTTCTTGATCAGCAAGCCCATGAGGTCGCCGCCAATGCACATGTCCATCACCAGGTAGAGGTAATCCTCGTCCTGCGAAGGGAGCCGGAGGCGAGTGCGAGCGAGGTGAGTTGGAGACACGGATGGAATAACAGGGCGTCGAACCGCCGGCGCTGGAACAGATCGCCGATACCCGCTCTGGTAAACGCCGAGTAGAGCGGCCCTGCGTACCTGGAAGCTGAAATGCAGGCGCACCACCCAGTCCCCGATCTCGGACACTTCAGACAGCGCGGTGCGCTCAGCCATGACGTGGCCAGTCTGATTCTTCAGAATCATCGCATCCTTGAGCATTTTTTTCATCGCGTAAATGTGGCCGTCGTCGCGACTTCGAACCACCATTACCTCGCCGAAGGCACCCCTGCCAATCACCGCCAGCGTCTCGAAGTCGCTGGGCGAGATGCGCCGCCGGGCCTCGCGCAGCAGCTCGCGCTCCTTCGTGTCGAACTCGGCACGCATTCGCTCCTTCGTGGCAGCGTCAAGAGCTGGGTTTGCCAGGACCTTGTTGAATTGCATGCGGCGCTCCCGGCGGTCCTGCGCCTCTTTGCGCCGGTCTGCGAGCTGGCGCTCGAGGACGTCCTTCGTGCGCTCAACGCGCTCGGCGTGAGCTTTGGCATCTGCGTCAGACATCCCGGCACTGTCGCTGCGGTGGACAGGCGACGGCAAGCCTTTTCCCACAGGAAGCTCCTCCTCTTGGGCGCGGACAACAGCGGGCAAAGGACGTGATGAAAGACCGGCCGAGAGAAGAGGTTGCGTCACTGCAGTCGTGGTCGGTTTCTCGCAGCAAGAGAGCATCTTGGGCTCAGCCGTCTGCACAGTCAGCGCATCCTGGGAGGCGATTGGCAGCCAAAAACGTGCGGAGAACATGCGCACCTGATGTTCTGACCAAAAACGGATGGACAGATTCCCGAGTGAAAGGTCGCCGACTGTTTGAGAGCAGAATTACGCGGAGTTGGGGCTGCTGCTCAACCCTCGCAGCAGTATTTGTCAGCTACCACCGTGTATTCTCTCACCATGGCCCTGTTCACGCTGTACATCGTAAACAAAGCCGGCGGCCTCGTCTTCAACCGGGTGCGTACTCCGCAGGCTGCGAACCCCTCCTCCGTCCCTCGTCGCAGCTCCCCTCAACCGAAGTCAGTTGCCAAACATGGATGCAGGACCTGTCGCCCGTGGCGAAGCTCACCTCCAACGAGTATATGACGAACGCGTCGACGTTCCATTCGCTGCACGCCATCTCGAAACAGGTGCGAGATCGGCCATTCATCCGATTCCATGGCAGTATTCACCCCGAGGCCGCATTCTTTGAGCGGTACTTCTGCCAACTAAGTCCCTTGTGCGCGCGCCTGTGCGACAATTCCATGCAGGTCGCACCCGTTGCCTCGGGCGGCATCATGTCGATCGATGCCTCCACATTCTCCCTCTACGCCCTGGAGGCACCAACCGGTGTGAAATTTTTTCTCACCGGTAGACCAAAGATGGATGCCACTGCGAACGCGTTCCTTGCGCGAGTGTACGAGGCCTACGCTGACTACGTGTTGAAGGTTAGTGGCGATGCGCTGGTCGGCTGCAAAGCCGTTCGTCGAATGCCGCTGCTTCATTGTTCCACCTCGATCACACCCGCCCGCGTGTCCCCGCAGAACCCATTTTACGAGGCTGACCAGCCAATCCGCATCAAGTTTTTCGACGCGGCGCTCGAAAGGGGGCTGCGAGATCTCGGTTTGGCAGCCGGATGACACGCCTTTGCCTATCACAAGTCTGACTTGAGCAACCCGCAGATGGAGGAGTCCGGAGGCCAAGAGGAACTCGGGATTATGGTTTGCAACGCACCCCAAAACGTGGTGTTGTATGTTAAACAGGCGGGTGACGCCAGGCGTCGAGGAACAGCTGGAGAAGATACAGATACAGACTATCGTGCACCGCAGCGACCAAGAAGAGCAGCCGGCGAACGTGAAAATAACAATTGCGGCCGCAAGCGCACATCTGGACGGTGACCGCAGCCGCACATCTGGACGATGACAGCAGCACGCCCGGACGCAGCCATGAAAGCGTGCAGTCGCGTCGCGCTAGCTGCAGCAGCGCGACCAGGCGCTCAGAACGGGTTCACGCGGCGCGCGAGGAAAGCGCACTGAGTACGAATTACTGTGTGCAACTTCTGGACGGCTGCTGACGCAGACGTAGCCGGGTGCAGCACGGCGGTCATCACCCCAGCAGTCAAGCAGGCGAACCGGGCTGCCACAGGCCGCGGCGACGCTGCTGCCACTGCCCCCTGTGATGCTGTGGACGGCCAGAAGGGCACAACCCTGATCTCTGGCTCGAGCTCTGAATGCACATTGCGCCTGGTGACAGTGCAGCTGAGCCGGGGCCCCGTCACCTGCATGATTGGTGGCAGCGGCATTGCGCCAGCTCCGCCCACAGGGGCGGCTTCGAGCTCATCAGAAGCCGCCGCTGCGCCGTCCACCTCTGCATCTCGCCACGGCCGCCTGCTGTCTATAAGCGTGGCAACCGCGTGCGGGCAGCTGCTCGCTGCGCCAGCTCGACGAGTCTCCACAGCGCCGCTGGTCGTTGCCATGGATGCTTGCGATGGCATGCCGTGCACGCTATCAGCGCCGTCGCCGCCCGTCTCGCACGTTTCTAGACTACGCGTCGCGCTGCTTGCGCGCAGCCGCCTGCGGAGCTCATCGAAGAGGGTCCCGTTGCCCGCGGCTGGACCCTCCAGCACGGGGTCCGTGTGGCTGCAGCCCGTGTAGAGCGTGGTGGCCAGGCGCAGCGGGCGCCCCGCGGGGCACAACGGCCCCAGGAACCGGAGTAATGCGGCCCGCAGCCGCAACGTTTCTTCGTGCGGCGCCGTCGTGTCGTCGGTCCCGTGTACGAGTGAGATGGCTGGGAAGTGGAGCTCAGCATCGAGGGACGCACCATGCCCATCCGTGCTTGCAACGCCTGTGCACCGCGCCCGTGGCGGGCCACTGCTAGCAGCTCGGAGGTGCTGCGGGAGCACGAGCGATTGATGCAATTCAACGCAGTCGTCACCACCGGCAATCAGTGTGCTGCTCGCGTGGCGGGGGTGGGGCGAGGTTGCGAATGCGGCACGCCACGAGCTGGTTGCCTGTGCGAATCGCCGCCGGAGGCTGCTGCCACCTGGTCTGTTGGCTGCATTTGCCGCAGCTGATCGCTGCCCGCGGCCGCACCAATCGCAGCCGTCAGTCTCCGTCGGGAGCCCAGCGTGGTGCGTCAGCGACTCCGGGGCTGGCGGTATTCCCTGCAGCGCGCCAATGGCCTCCAGAAGGTGCTGCGGCGAGAACTCACGCGGGCGGTGGTCGAAGATGCAGTGTGCCCTCCGTGCACTGATGCCAGCCTTCTGCTGGAAGGGCGCGATGGAGGCTGGGCCGCAGACGTCATACAAACCCGAGATGGCCACCAGGCGCCGGATGGGACTGCGCGGGGCAGTAAACAGCCACTGTGGCGAAGGCGGCGGATGTTCTCCCTGCGGCACCGATGGTGCGCTACCAGTCACACGGGATCGGAGGCGACGCTGCACCTCGAGCAGCGCGGCTGTGACGATCAGGTGTGCCCCCGCAGACTGGCCTGCAAGCACGACCTCCAGCTGCTCCAGGCTGCAACCCACGGCGCACGCAATGTGCCCCAGTGCCGAAGAAAGCCCGCCGTTGACATCGTGCACCATGTCGGGGACGCTAGCGAACGGCCACGCCCTGTAGTCCAGCAAGACGACATGAGCGTCGTCGCTGAGCGCAGCTGCGATGCAGAGACCCCAGAGGCTGTACGACACCATCCAGCCGCCGCCACTGACCATTACGAGCACTTTCCGTGTCTCCGCATGGTGTCGCGCGCGGTAGATGGACACCGACTGACGCCGATCGACGCCCCAGAATACAGTCGTGGGCCGAGCCGCGAAGTGAAACTTAAAGCAGTCAATCCAGAACGGCAGCAGAGTCACACCGAACAGGAGTGTCCGATTGAAGAAAAGCAAACTGCGTCGCGAAATGCCGAGAAATCTGGCTAATGTGACCAAGAAGTGTACAGCCCAACACAGCGTCGCGAAGAGTCTCCTGAGGGCCAGCATCGTGTGCAACAGTGGGTGAAACTTCGTTCCTTGCAGGTTTGAGTCTGCCCCACACCTGTCACAGCATGGCCAAAAGCAGGTGCGCATTGACTATTCAACATGGGCGTGCCGGGTGCGCCGCAAATTGCCCGCTCGCGTATTTCTGTCCCTCTCGACTCTAATACTGCGTGACGAATGCCACCTGGAAGGAGAGGAGAGTGCAGGTTCGCAACGTGCCATGCAGTCCGTAACGCAGCGGCGATAATTATTTGTTCTGTTTTTCGTCCAACCATCACCATTCCTGCGGGCATAAACAGCAGAACACCCTTGCTCGCCACAAATGGGGCAGGCTGCGTCTAACCCGAGTGCGGGCGCTGGGGGGAGCTCGGAGGGCTCGGCGAGCAGCTTTGGAGATGGGAAGCGGTCCCGTGTGCCAGGTCTGCCAAAGACGGGCCGCTACGTCGCTGTACCGCTGGAGGGCGGCGGCACGGTGCACGTCCTCGGCATCGTGCCCGCCTCGCCGCTTTCGGCAGAAGAGGCGTTTGACCTTGTGACTGCGACAGCCCCGAAGTTTTTGTATGTGGATGAACACCCTGAGATTGTGTCCGCTCTGGAAGAAGAAGTCGCGGCCGGGCGCTGCGGGCATGGCTTCCAGCCTACGGAGACCCCTGTCCCTTTCAAGTGGCGTTCTGGCGCGGGCCTATTCGGCAGCATCATGGTCCGACAGAAGCTCGTTGACAATGAGATGTTTGCGCTCCTAGGCGGAGAGCTTTATGCGCCACACAAGGCTGCAATGTTGGCCGCTACCCACCCACCGCCCCCTGTCGCGGGAACCCCAGCGGCGACCCCTGCGGAGATCATATCATACCCCTTCCCCTTCAGCTACAACAACTACAACCTCGCTGAGCGCGCCGCGCACTACGTCGGGCGCGTGTTTGGGGATGCGGCTACCACCTCCACCGCGGTGACTGCGGTGATCCACAACCCGTGGCTCGAGCAGTTGCAGCTGCCGCCACTGGTGCAGCTGGAGGCCTCCACCCCGGCCTCGCGGCCGTACTTCACGCGGCGCGACGTGAACGAGCTGCAAGGCCGCAACCGCCAGCGCCTGGTGGAGGCCACGGTGCGCAGCACGGCTGAGAGCGCCGACGTGGAGCAGCGCATGCAGGAGCACGAGGGGCGGTACAGCCAGGACCCAGAGTCACAGAACGCGCTGGTGGCCGCCGGGGTCTCCTCGCAGTCACAGTCGCAGGCTGTGGCGTTTGTGCTGCGCGAGGCGGGTTCGCGGCTGGGGCCGGGGGAGTCTGGCGTGGCGCTGGTTAACGTCGGCGGCCTCGCATCGCTGCAGCGCAACTGGGCTGAGGCCCGGCCGCCGCAGGAGGCGTTCCCACCGATGAGCCCGGTGGCCGTCGCTGCCGGCTACGCAGTCCCCTCCACTCTGGGCGCGGGAGCTCTGTACGGCTGGTATCGCCTCGGCCGTCGCATGCCCAAGACTATTGCGGGCATCACAGTGGTCCTCGGGGGCGTCGGCGCGCTGATGGCGAATGGGCTTGTGCACAGCGAAAACATGCTGTATGGGCCCTTCATCCGCAGTGCGCTGGCACGCCCACGTGTCACGTCGCCCACCGGCGGTGTGCGCTCGTAAGGAGCTCGGCATCGCGGCAGCGGCGGTTTGCTTGGACAACAGCGTTGCCGGCGCCACGGCATCGTCGAGACACTGAGCCGCGGTGCGAACGACTGATGATTGGTCGTCCATTCTCTTGAAGCTTACTGCTTCGTTATCGATGGGCTTATTTTTCGCATCACGAATGGCATCAACTCGCCACACACACACGTATTCCGGTGTTAGTCGATGAGATGCGCTTGCAGGCGTCCAGTCGGCCTGATATCAATCAACGAGTGGCACAGCTGCCGGGCGTGCCGTCCGCGACGCCTAGCAATGACCCCACTTGCGCGCGACACCTTTGATCGATGACTCGGCCGCGGGCGATTGCAACTGCGGCGAATAATTGGCTTGCAAGTAATGACTGCGCGCACATCGGACTCGGGGCTTGTATTTGAAGTCCCGCGCCTCATCTCAACTCCCGGCTACCACTTGTCCGTGCGGCCGCCTCCCGCACTCGCCCGATCACGGCGTGGTTGAACAGCCCAGGCTGGTCCAGATACAGGTGGTGCGAGCTGTCAGGCAGCAGGATGGTGCGGGCATCGCGCCCGTCGCGCTGCAGCCGCTCACAAACCTCCACGCCCGCGGATGCGGGCATCCAGTCGTGTGGGTGGCCATACAAGAAGGTGACGGGCAGGGGGAGCGCTGCGGCCGTGAGCCGCGGTCCCATGGCCTCACGAGCGTGGGCCCCGAAGGACAGAAGCACAGACAGTGCAAACTCTCCGCTGCCTGCAGCAGTGGTAATGTTCCAAAGGTACGCCAGCAGCTCCTCCTGCCCGAGCGGAGCACCACTGTTGAATACGTGGGCGAAGCGGCGACCGAGTACGTTGCTAGCCCAATTGCGGCCCCGTGAGCCGAGCGCTCGCACGATGCCTTGAGGCGTCACATTCGCCTGCCACGCCCACTCTAGCAAGGGCACCGCCCAATGCCGTCGCTCCCGGCGCACCACGTCCACGGCGTCGGGAGCTGTAGGAATAGCCGCGGGCGAGACCAGCACCAGGTGGCTCACATGCTGGGGGTAGGCGAGGGCGTAGGCTGCGGACAAGTAGCCACCGAGGCTATGGCCCACGAAAGTCACGCGGTCAAGCCCCTTCTCACGGCGCCAAGCTTCGAATGACTCCACAAAAAAATCCTCGCCTTCCCGCACCGTCTTGGCAGTGAACTCTGGACGGTTACTCGCCCCCGTGCCCAGCCAGTCGAAAGCAATCACGCGGTCGGTGTCCGGTTGCGCGGCAAATTCCTGCAAGTTCAGCGCCCACAAACCCAGACCGGAGCCATAGCCGGCGCCAAAAACATAGGCGTGTTTTGTCGCGGGCGTCGGTGCATTCGGAGGCTCTCGTGACGTCCCTGCGCCTCGCAGCTCCACACTGAAGATGCCTTGCGTCACGTCAGAGGTGTAAGGCACGGAGAGTGCCGTGTCCAGCAGCGCTTTGCATGACTGAATGCAATCGGCCTGCGATGTGAGGCCGCACGAAGTCAACGGCAACCGACTTCTCAGAGTTGGGCGAGCTGGGAGGGCCGCAAGCTGTTGAGTGACGAATGCGTTCGTTAGCTGTTTTAACTTCGCCGACAGCGCCGAAGACCTGCAGTACCAAGGAATGAACAGGGCAGCATCAACGCGCCGCATTTCGACGCGCGACGAGCAGCGTGGCCCTCCAACCACATCCCACTCAAGTCTCCCACTGACGAGCCGACGTGTTCTGGAACTTCTGGACTCACATTTTGATGTGGGTGTCTCGGATAAACTAGGCCACAGCCATGCCAAAAGCTCATAAAGTAGGTGTGGTGGATGGAGTGCAGACATGAAGGCACACCCGTCGAGGCTCGAATCATTTTCCGCGTTGTTTTGCAGGCTGCCTGGCGAATGAACTCGGTGTCGGCTATTGAGCAACCCTCGAGAACAGGAACCTTCTCCCGAGTGAGGCATGCATGGTGACGTGACACAGGGAGACACGATCTGCAGAAGAGAGTTAAGTGATCCCATCATCTATTATTCCGATCGCCCGAGCTCTCAACAACGCCGAGTGTTAAGGCTTGTGCTGTGTGTGCCGCTGCGATGATGAGGCGGGCGGTTGTTGTTTGAGCATCATCTTACAATCTGGTCAGTTTTGAGAGTCCGCTCACCCGCGTAACAACCCCAGCTGCGCCGAGATGAACATGAGCCTACTCGCGCTTGCGGACTTCGAACTGCCGTCGATGGCGGGGCTCCCGGGAATCGCAGATGCGAGCAGGTCAACACGCCGGGCCGCGTGCGAATCGGAAGCGGCTCCAGCTGAGTGCCGCTGTGAGCGTGCGTTGCAGTTGCAAGCCTCCCTCAAAACGGTGCTGCGCCACACGCACACGATATCCCAGAAGTTGCGCAGCTTGCAGGCTGCCAGCCCAGAGACCGACGTAGCGACTACGCAAGGCGCCGCTCTCGACCTACCGAATGCAGTGACTGCTCGCATATCCAGCACGGAGACGGTGGCGCTGCAGCAGCAGGTGCGGGACTTGACTGCCGAGCTCCTGGTCGAGCGGTTGCACTCGAAGCGGGCAAACTCGCTTAACCAGCACCTGCATGAGCTGTGGTGGACGCAATGCAGTGCGCCAGGGCGACTTGGCTCTGCGGTGGAGCCTCCAGCAGCACTCTTTGACGAGCTCGGCAGAGACGCGGAGTTCTATCGGGATGCAGCGTTGCAAGCTGTTTCAGAGCAGGCAGCGGCTGAATCTCGAAGCCGCCACCTTTGTGCTCTCATTCAGGCCCTCTCCGATGAGTTGGCTCGTACCGCTGCGGGTTCAGCCGCGGCAGACGCGCTTGAACTTTCGGCGCGCACCAGCCGGTCGGTTGCGATGGAGAGGACGCAGTCGCCTCGGGAAATCTTCTCTCGAGCCAGAGTTGGCCGGGCTGCCGCAGGTTTGCGCAGTGATGGTGTCCCAACCATTACGCTCTCCTCCGCAAGCTCTGGTGATTTTCTCGCGCCAGTCTCTCCGCGGCGTACTCCCCTCGAGTCGCCGGCGCACCCTCGGGCCAAGCAGCTTCCCCCGCGCGACGGCCGATCGACCGAAAAAGTCCGCAACCCAGCGGCCCCCTTTGGTCCCGCAGCCGAGCTCAGCAGTGCCTTGTGCATCAGAGGCTCTGTCGCTGCCGCCTCTTCACCTTCACTGGAGGTACCTCGCTTGCGGGCTGAGCTGCTCATGCTGAGTGCAGAGCTGGCCACGGCACAGGCGCGCTGCGGCGAGCTGGCGCAGCAGCTCGAGTCTGCATCCCACGTGGTGCAGCTGCTCGCACCTCGCCTGTTCTACTACGTCGGCGATGCCGCCGTGGATATCAACAAGCCCGCTTCGCAGGCCGCGGGTCCAGGCGCTGCTTTCGCGATCGACCCCCGGGTAGGGGAGGATGCGACCGCGCGCGGGCTGCGGGTTCCGCTGGACGGCGGGGGGGATGGCTTGAAGCGATCAGGGGCGAAGGACTTGCTGGGCGGCGGCAGGGCGGCGGGCGCTGGCCTCGCGCCTGTGGATGCCTTGCACCACATCGTGAGGGACAACAGGATGCAGATCGCGGCCCAGGCGGTGCAGTTGCAGGCAACAAACGTCACTCTGCAGCGCGCGCGGGCCGTGGTGTTGCGGAAGTTGTTGCGGCGTATATTCTTCCGCAGTGCTGACTGCTCACGCCCAGCTGTTATTGCCGCAGAGGTTGATGGGGCCTCCGACACTGCGTCCCTGTCCCCCGCAGCACTGGGGGCGATGGGTAGCCCGTGCGTAGACCCATCGACGCAGGGAGCCCTCCGCCAAGCTCTGGAGCGGTGGCGCGCTGCGGCGTTCTCCCGGGCTGTGGAGGCGCGCACCGCCCGTGCGGCGTCGGCAAAAACGGCTGCGGAGCGGCAGTTGCTGCTGCAGCGCTCCCTGCTGCGCTGGGTGTACGCTGCGCGGCGTCGGCAGCAAGCCGTTCGGCTGCTGGGCAGGAGACTCCACAGCCGGCGTCTGGCGCTCGCCTGGCAGGTGTGGAAGGGTCGCACTGATGATGCGGCGGAGAGGGCGACCGAGCTTGACAATGGGGAGTGTGTCACCCCATTGACTGCCACTCGGGGAGACGGCTACCCCGCACTCTCCGCGGCCCCTGGCGATCTGCCGTCCGAGCCTTGCTGGACGCGTGGTGATCAGGTTTCGGAGCCTGTAGCTGGCTCGCCGAGAGTGCATCCGTCGCGTCCGCTGAGCATCGGGGAACGCAAGCCCCACCTGTCTGTCGTCCCATCGCGGGCTCGCTTGCAGCTTGCGCTTCACGCGTCCTTGCAGGCACAGGCCGGGCTGCGCCTGCAGGTGGAGGCGGCGACCGCTGAGACCAGCCGCATCGCCGCCGCGCTGCAGGCGACAGATGCAGCTGTGCAGGGCAGCGCGGCGGCGCTGGCGCTGTTGCAGGCAGAGGTCGGCACCCTGCAGGCGCAGCTGCGTGACAGCAAGCGCCAGACTCGCATGGCTCGGCGGCGGGCCCGCGATATGCGGCGTGCAGTCTCTGCGGCGTCTGCCGCCTACCGTCGTGGGGTCGTGCAGCTGCTGAGCTCTGACCTGAGGGAGGAGGGGGCGGACGGCGAGGGCGCCGACATCGGCGCGGCTGTGCGCAACTCCCTGGCGACCCCCCTCGCTGAGATTCCCGAGGACAGCGCCGGGGAGGAGAGCTGCGTGGACGAGGCAGAGTCGGAGGCGGAGCGGCTTCACGCCGCGCCGGCTGCAGCCGCTCCACCAGCTGCACAAACCCTACTCTCTCAGTGGACGGGAGTCAGGGACGGTGGCAGAGCCGAGACTGCGACGCACGCGATGCAGGCAGCCGACGGGGCGCTGGATCAGGCGCAAGCGCTGCCTGGGCACCTGGATCTGCTCTCGGCGGCAGCGGCGCACTTCTCCTCCCTCGCCACGAGGGCTGACCTTGAGCGAGCTGCAGCGCAGGCGGAGGCGGCGGCGCTGGCGGCAGAGCTGGAGGGGCTGCGAGAGGAGATGCGCATCCGCAGCGCCGTGGCAGGGGAGGCGGAGGCCAGCGGAGACTCCGCGGAGCGGCGGCGCCTGGCGGTAGAGCAGCGACTTGCCGCGAGCCAGGCTGCGCGGGCCGAGCTGGCGCAGGAGCTGCGGCGCAGCGAGGCGGGCGCAGCCGCGTTGCAGCTGCGGTGTGACCAGCTATCGGAAGAGGTGGAGCAGGGCAAGCGGGCTGTGCTGAAGCTGGGCTTGCAGCTCGAGCGAGCGCTGTGGGCCCTCGCCGCGACAGAGCAGGCGAAGAAGCACGCACAGCTTGCGACGCAGCTCGGCGGGAAGGACGCATCTCGCGTTGCCGGCCGTGGAATCGAGGTACCTCAGGGCAGCTCGAGGTTGGACGACGCGCCGCTGGGCCCTTCAGGCACTGCGGGCGGGTTGAGGAGGGATGAAGCTGCCACCACTGGCCGCAGCGGCGCCACCCGGGAGATGGACGCGTCGTCCGCTCTCATCCTGCCTGCGCTTCCCGCAGTCGTGCCCCTTGATGCAGATGCCCTTGGTGCGCGTGCGATTGGGCTCGCCGCCCTCAGCGATTCGGAGTCGGAGGGTGGTAGAGACGCTGGCACCGCTCCAGAGGCAGTTGTTGGTACGGCACCTGCTACCGCAGCACGTGCCCGTGGCAAGCATGAGCGGAGCGAACGAGACGACCCCTTAGAAGCTGGGCCCTTGCACTTGCAGCCCACCGCGGCAGCGGACACCGCGACTTCTAATGCGACTGCGTTGGACCGCTTTGAAGCCCCAGCCGGGCCTCAGGCGACGCTGAATGCGCCCGGCGCTGAGGGTGGCCTGCACGGCAATCCGCAGACCGATCCTGCATCCACGGTAGCCGAGTTTGCCCTCACCCGTGGTGTGGCGAGTGGGGACCCGCCTGGCTCGGCGACAGCAGCAGAACATGCGGCGATCGCGATGGCCGCCCCCTCAGCGGGCATCAACCCCAGCGAGAGCCAGAGCGTATTGGCGCAGTGGCGCAGCCGGGCTATCGTAGGGCAGTGGCGGCTGGCAGAGACGCAGAGCAGGTTGCAGGAGGCTCAACGCGAGAAATCTCGGGCCGCGCACGCGCTGGTGGAGCTGCGCCGTCAACTCAACGAGGCGCGCGCTGCACTGACTGCTGCGGGGCGGCAGCAGCAGCCGCCAACACCAGTTAACTCCCTGGTCCGCGGCCCTCCTGATGCTGTGACCGCTGGAAATGCGGCGGTGGATTCGGTGTCGTCTCTCAGCGTTGCAATGGCTCCGCTGCCGCCGGATGCGGTACGCTCTCCGTCTGCCCTCCTGTCTCTGGCTGGGCAGCAGTCGGCAGGCCCGGTTATTCGAAGCGCCGGCAGCCGCGATGCCACGCAACGCGGCTACGGCTTGGCTGTTGCATCGCCATGCACGTGGGGTGGGGATGCTGCGGATGACGACAGCGGCTTGCAGCTCGGTATGCTCCTCACACCAGCAATCTTGCTGCGCGCGACCTTGGCGGAGAGCCCTGACGCCGCTCTGACGCTTTCAGCCGGCACAGCAGGGCCCGCAATGGCAGAAGCAGCTCGCCCACCCATCCCATCCGTGCGCGCTCACAACACTCGCCTCTCCCTCGTGTAGATCGGTCAGCGTGCTCGGCACTCCAACCATCGAGAAAATCACATTCTCTCTCGCTCCCTTCGGGAAGACCCCTCTCCCGCTGCCGGGCGCGCTGACCTCCACGATAATGTGATGCCAGGTGTCGAGCGAGGGGCGGTATCCTCGCTGCTTTCGTTCGCAGAGCAAACTATGGTCGCCCTCCGTCTTGCGGCGGGCCGCGGCTTCTGCCGTGTTTGTCGCCGTGGGGCGGGCGCAACAGGGCCGAGTCGTCGCTCGGGAGCTTGCGAGCGTTCCCCTCTTACGTCCCTTTGAGCAAGTACCAGACGAGGGGATGCGGAGGGCGTGCTCCGGGCCCTGGGGTGTACGTGTGTGCCGGCCGTGGACTGCAGCCTCCCACGCCATGGCCAGCAGCTCCGTATCCTCGAGGTCGAGCCCAGTGGCACCTGCCACCGGGTGGCCCGAGTCGATCCGTAGGCTAAACGCGGAGACCATTTTAAACTGCCGCGAATTGCTGGCGGGCATCGCCAATGCTTGCTCTGATGATGAGCCACGCCACCCGAGTCGGTAGCCCTGTCAGGTGCGCGATGCGCCAGCGAACACGCTTTTTTCGTCGCGACGGAACCAGACGAATCCATTGGTAACCTCACGGGCACATATCGTGCTTCAACGTGTTGACCTACAGGTTCAACAAGTTATTGATCCGATCGTTATCAGTCGCGGTGACTCGAGGCACGGGTTGTGACAGCCTGCAGAGTGAGTCGGAGGGCCTGCCATGGCCGGCGCCACAGGCACCACACTAGTCCTGGCAGTGGCACCAGCCTTGCACTCACTGACAGTCTGCATTGCGCGCCACCGTGCTAGAGGGTCAGCAAAACCTCCATAAGTTTCAGTGTGAGTGTTGCGCCGAGTGGCGCTAGTGGTGCTGCCAGTGTGGCCCGGGGCCACACTGGCAGCCTGTGGCGACTCGACACACTCAGGCTAGCAGTGAGTAGCGAGCGTCCGAGTCGGCCCGATTCGCCGCCCGAAGCTCCGAGTCGCGAGTGACAGTCGGAGTGACGCCGGCGCCGGCCCGGCGGCCGTCACGGTGCTAGACGGCCGCCGCCGACGAGTCGGCGACGACTCGGACCCCCGGCGGTCCCAGCGTACACTATTGGCAACAGCCGAGCAGGGGTTGTGTCAGCAGTAGCCCAGCTTAGCCAGCGTGAGCCCCTGCAGTCGTCTGCCGCCCTGGAGGAGCTCAGCCTGAGGCTGCCAGTGGCCGCCCTCTGACGCGCCCTCTGGCCGAAGGCTTTTTCAGGGACTCCGACGGTTTCGCGAAACACGATTTGTGCGAAATGAGGGCGCGATCGATTTCGCTCAAGCAAGAACGTTCTACTTTCGGAGTCCGCGCTGATTATGCAATAGCCCGAAAAGCTACCAAACAGATCCGAGTTCAGACGCGTGCTGTGTCCGAGACGGGCGTCGCCCAGCTTCAGCGAGTCGAAGAACACACGAGCCGCAGCACCAATCAGTCCGAGGCTGGTTGAGGACCCTAACTTGCGGGTATCTTCTGGAGGTGTTCCTCGCCGCGAATGAGCGTGCGAACGTTTAGGGAGCTCCTCCCGAGTTACTCGCGCATCATCGGCTTGTGTGGATCCATTGCATCAGGCAAGTCCCACGCGCGTGAACACCTGGCTACACTCGGCGCAGTGACTATCGACGCCGACAAATTGGGGCATCGGGCGTACGAGAAGGGGTCTGCTTGCTTCGGTCAACTGGTCACAGCGTTCTCCAGCGACATTTTGAGCCCTGACGGTGAGTTCGTAAGCTGTCGCTCGATCTGTAGACTTCCTGTACGTTGGAGGCGTATCGCTCTCCTAGTCAGCATCGACGGCTCCGTGCAGGGGAGATTGATCGTCGAGCGCTTGGCGCGAAGGTGTTTGGGGTGCCAGCAAACCTCGTTCGCCTCAACGGCATCGTGTGGCCCGCGGTGGAGGCGCTTGTCATCGAAGAACTCAGGCGCGCTGCTGAGGACTCCGCTTCTTCAAGAGCATCTGCTACGCGTCCGCTCGTCGGCGTCGTGGAAGCAGCACTCTTGATAGAGGTAAGAGCACCGAACAACTATGCATTGGAATCTGGGCAGAGCAGCCTGCCGCGCTACCCTTCTCATGTCTGAGTCGCAATTGCAGGCGAAATGGGATACCAGGTTTGACGAGACGTGGGTGACGCTGGTGCCGTTTGAAGTTGCACTTGAGCGGCTGAAGGAGCGCAACGGGCTTACGGGTGCGTCTCATTCGCGTGCCTCCGGCAGCTTATGAAGCTTGGGTTTACAGCGCAGTTCTCTGGATTAAACATCGTGCGCTGTAAGCTGTGAGGCCTTCAGTATTGTTGGATGGAATGCGTCGCTCATGATCTCGCAAACCCCTGCAGATGAGGAGGCAAGGCGAAGGCTCGCCAGTCAAATGCCTATCGAAGAGCGAGTGCGGCACGCTACGGTGGTCATCGACACATCCGGTGCAAAAGAAGCCACCAAATTAGCTCTGACTGAGGAGTGGGCTCAGCTGTTGGCTCGCATCGAAGCGAAGCCGTAGCGTTGACATGTGTCAACAGCAGCCCTCCCCGGGCCACACGACCGGAACGTGCAACACCTCTTCGAGCGGCCTGCTACTGGATTCGAGCCAGCACGCGGCGGATGGTGTGCTTAAACTGCAGCACTGATATGTGTGATACTGCGCAACTGTCGACCAGTCAATCTGGGGTGAACGCAAGCACGTGCACTGTCAATCGAGCCTCAGGATGCTCACAACGACGATGGTCACGTCAAGTCGAGACTTGCGCATGCGCACAGCGACCAGTAGTCGAGAGTGACTGCTCAGAGCGCACCCCAACGAACGCAGTGAGGAGGGATCTGCCTTCGAAGTAGTCACTCTCTGCTACTGCGACCGTCCGCTGGGACAAGTCTACTTAACAAGGGGTTGGTTGGAGCCCTCATTGCTCGACACTGCTCCGAGTAGTATCTATTGACCGGTCAAACTAGCGCATCCACTGGTAATTGCAACCCCACGTGTCGGACGCCAGTGCGGAAATATTTGATGAACCCTTGAAACCGTGTCGCTCCCCGACTTCAAGAGCCAAGAGAGTTCATTGATAATGCGACATCGGAGCTGCCAGTACACGTTCCAGTCTGAAAGAAAGCGCACGGATGCCTGTGGATTGGAGGCCTCATGCGTCTGTGGGTCAAGCGGCGCGCCGGCGACAGCTACTACCGTTCGCTGGTTTCAGGTAAATAGCAGGGGCATACCCGCGATGTTGCGAGGCAGGCGATCAACCCTTGTTGCACTCCGGTACGGGGACGAGAACGCCCCCCGAACATCACTGCTTCGACACCATGGACTGCCTTCCATGCTGCCAGTGCCAGCACTCTCATGAAGATTAACCCAACACGTTCACGATGTAACCCACGAGGCTCGCTCATCATGTTGACACTCACAAGGTGAAACGCCGTGCGGCAGAGCGATCGCTTCACGGTGCGATAACACGCTTGCCGTCAAAACGCCTCGCGCTGATACCAGAGCTCCTTTGCACAGGCAACCTTCAAGAAGGATTCGGGCAGCTAATGGGCGCAACCGTTGCAACCGCCGCAGCGAATGTAGCCGCCACCGAACAGCCTCATGCCGCGGTGCTGTTGGCCAGCCACGACTGCGCTTCTTGGTAGCTTGTTGTGAAGTTGGGGATCTCTGCCAATCCCTCGTCCACGCGGGCGTGCACACACTCCCGAGCTTGGTGTAGGAATTCCGAGCAGTACTGGATATTGCGGGAGCCGGCGCACCCGGCGCCCTTCGAACCTAAGCAATCAACAAAAGCGCTCGGTCCAGGCCCGTTCAAGAAAGCCTCGCACCATGCTGAGCCTAACTGAAACGGCCGAACTCGGTCCTCTTTTTGAGGGCCAAACTTGTCCACCGCCTTGCGTAGTACACCGCCAATTGTGCCGCACTTGCTGGCTTGCACGGTCTCGGCATAAACACTCGATAAGGCGGCGGCAACTTCAGCATTTGACGCGGGTGGCGGCAGCTGCAGCGGAACAAAGTACGAGCCCATCATAAAGACGATGAGGCTGACCACACCCAATGCTTTACAAATGTCCACCCGTCTCCAGTAGGCTTCGGGACTTCCTGAAGTTCCTGATCCGGTAAGGACGAGCCCGCTCATGATGCTCTCCGTGCTTCCGAGGGGTGGGAAGCCGCAAGTGCGGGTGGCACTGCACTGATGCTATTTTACGGCCCTCAATAAATCTTCAGCACGGGTGCTGCTCCGAACTGGCTGGACAGCTCGCAGCTCGCAGTGCTCACACGTGAGTCAGCGAGACGACAGAACCCAATCGAGTGCAGGACGAAGCACGCAAGGTCTGTGCAATTTGTAATAATGGCTCGAGCTGATGCTCGCCTCTCGTGTCTTCCGTTTGCCGCGAGGATTTGGAGAAAGCGATCATGATTCATTCGCCGGCGAATCGGCAGGTTGGTGCCTCACATTTCTGAGACTCGTCCCTCGCTGCTGTGTCGCTGCAGATTCGCTTGCTCATCGTTTGCGCAAAGGCGCTCATGTAAAGCTGTCAGCTTGCGACGCCACGGGGATCCATCGCTTGCGCTCCGGCGACCAAGTGCCTTTCGTCCAACACGAAGCTAGGACGGCAGCACGGAGGACGGCAGAAGTCACGCCCCTGTGCATTTTGGGCTCATTATGGCTGACCTGGAAGACTTCTTCAAGGAAATTGCCGCAGCGGAGCAGGCGGCGCAATCCGAGGCCGGTGGCGACAGCGAAGCTGCTCACGTAGTCGAGAGCTCAGGTGTGTCTGAGGAGGTTGTGAATCGCAAGAACAAGCCAGCTTCACCGATTCTGGTCGCTCCTCCAGAAGCAGCGGCGGTGAAACCGGACGCTGAGCCCAGCGAAGCGTACGATGATGTTGACATCACCAAATTACTGCCGTTTGGGGCCACAGCAAAGCTGACGCCCGCATTTCAGCCCATGCGGCTCATGCACAACAAAACTGCGTTTGCTGCCCCTCGTTCGGTCGTATCAAAGCCCAGTGCGCCGGCGAGCGCTGGCGCGGGCACTCTCTCGCGTGGGAGTGCCGCGGTCATTGCGCGCGCTCCCGTTCCCGCCGGCACAGCGAGCATCTCACGGGCGCCACAGGCGTCCGCAGCAACCGGTAGCAGCAGCATTATTGGGCATGGCAGCGCCCCCGGGCTGTCCGGGGGCATGGTAGGCTCGCACCCAGCGTTGACACGGCCGCCGCTGGCTGCCGACGGGACTAGCAGCGGCGCAGGCGGATCGGTGTCCGCAGTCTCGCAGCCGAGCGCGACTGGGGCAGATGCTCCGGAGGATGCAGACGCGAGCGTTGGAGAAAAGCGGAAGCGGCCTAAACACTTTGTGCGCACCTGCGCTGGTGAGGTGTGGGAGGACGCCACACTTGCGGATTGGCCCGAAGGGGATTTCAGACTGTTCTGCGGAGATCTTGGCAATGAGGTCACCGATGACATCCTGGCTTCCACGTTCAGACACTTCCCTTCGTTTGCGCGTGCTAAGGTTGTGCGTGACCGCAAGAGCCACAAGAGCAAGGGCTTTGGCTTCGTGTCCTTCCTAGACCCGAAGGACGCGCTGACAGCCCTCAAGGAGCTGCACGGCGCTTACATCGGCAACCGGCCCGTGCGGCTCAAGCGCAGTACGTGGAACGAGAAGGACATCGCAGAGGTGAAGCGCAAGGACGCAGAGAGAGACCGCGGCAAGAAGAGGTGACACAGCATCCCGTCTCAACCCGGCTGCCGGTCACTGGCGGCTGCCGGTCACTGGCGGAGTTCGCCCCGCTGGCAATCATGCGCTCACTACCAGCTACTCTTGCCATGCTCGAAGCGCGGGGCACGCTGACTGGTCCACTCTCTGTGTGCGGCGTGTGCCCCATCATTGTTCTTCGTTCAGGCTCGACTGGTAACGGGAGAATGGCTCCAGCTCGTGCTATCCGGTGCGCTCGAAGTCTTGGACGACGGAGGAACACGGCGCTGCCTAGCTCAGAATATATGGAACGTTTCAGCTCGCAGCCGCCGAGGAATGTTGAGCACATTTGTAACCGCTCACGTAGGCCCACTGGCAGCTGGCCGTGACTGTCCCAAAATCACAATTCCCGTCGCAGTGTGGAATTCGGAGGATTGGTCGATTTGTAACGCTCGGAGCGTTGCCAGGATGAATGTCGCAGCAGGGATTTGATGTGACTCGGAGCTCGAATACGCGAGGCGTGATTGATCATCGTAACTGTGGCGGCAAGGAAGACTGTCACAAGGTATGCATTTCAAATCGCGCAAATTGCGCGTGCAGCAGCGCTAGGCCACTGCCGATATCAACGCAAATCCAAAGCCGGGCATGGGAAAATACGGCAGGAGGCAGGAGTGCCACTCTGTCCATGCGCTATCAGTGCCAGGGCATCGCCGAGTGGGTACACGGTGCTGCGACGAGAGAAAAGCTGAGCGCTTGTCGGCGGGTCGGAGAGATGCACGGCCGGTGGCAGAGCGGAGATGGTGGCGGGTGGGGGATGGCGAGTGCAAAGCTGCGTCGATCTCACTTCTCGGTGAGTACGCGGTACCCCTTCCAGTCCGGCGGTGCCGCCTTGAGGGTCCCCTGTCCCACCCCAAGCTCGTCAATGACTCGCAGTAGAGTGCAGGTAGGGCCATCGGAGGGCCGCACCCGCTGCGCCTCCAATAGCATGGCGCGCGCGAGAGGCCAGTCGCCAGACAGGTAAGCGTTCACGGCGACGCCAAAGGCATCGAAGAAGCGCTTGACGAGGGCGTCCCCCATCTCACGATCAGCCGCCACCTGCAGGGCGCGAACGGCACGCCGGTCTACTGCGCTGCTGCGCCGGGACCGAACTTGGCCTGGCGCACCAGCAGAGATACCGCGGTCTGCGTCTGCAGCAATTGCGGCGTCGCCTGTTGCGCCTGCAGCCGAGGCAGCAACGCCAGGGGAGACTGCCTCCAGGCGCAAGGGCGGAGTTGGCGAGTGCGGTGACATGCAAGGCACGACGCCAGTGGACACGGCGCTCGCCCTCCTGCTAGCTTTACCGGGCCCGCTGAGAGCCACTACACTTGGGTGCCCTTCTGCAGGAGGCGAAAGCGCAGCCGACGCCGCTTCCACTTGCCCCGCCGGATCTGGGGATTGGGAGCGTGCGGGATTGGCAAGAGCAGGAAGACCAAATCGGGCGCGATACCAGGCCACCGTCTCCGTTTCGGAAGGGAAATCAAAGCCCGCTGCCTTGTCCCGCGAGATTGACTGCATTTCCCGCAGGTACGGGTCGCTGGCGAAGTCGATGCGGATGCGGAAGTCGGGCACGGCCTGCTGGGCGAGCAGGCGCGACACGGAGGGATCAGCGGGTACGGCAAGAGGCGTCTCGCCTGCAGTGAGCACCCCGCTGAGGGATGGCGCGTGCGCGGCAGGGGACCGCAGCGCAGAGTGGCTGAGGCGGGGGACATGCGTCGGGGCGGAGCCCACTGGGGTGCCGGGCAGGGCCACAGCAGGATGCTGCAGGTGCGCCGCCTGCGCCACCTGCTCCGCAGTTGCATGCGCCGGCCATTCCGTATGGTCGTTGGCAGCCACCGAGCCGACCCGTGCGCCGGCAGGAATTGGCGTGGCAGGTGCGCCCACCACCCAGCCATCTGCAAGCCCCACAGACGACGCCGAGGCGCCGCTTTCGCGCCGCACGAGCGGCACGCCGGGCAACGGCCCCAAATCCCACGGCAGCTGCCGACCGCTGTCGCGCGCGCCCAGAGGGGAGAGCAGCGCGACCTGAGACTGGGCTGACGGGCCAGAGGGTAGAACTGCTCGCGGTCCGAGTCGGGTCAGCAGGACGTTTCGCGCCACCGCCGCCAGATACTGCTGCGGCAAGGGTTCAAAGCCGTCAGCGGCGCGATCCCAGTGCAACACTACGTCCTCGCCAAAGTCCCGCGGGTACGAAAAGAGGTCGAAGGTGTAGATGCGCATGGGCTCCAGGCTGCCCTTCACCGCCACGCAGTCAAGCAGGCGAAGCATGCCTTGCGCTGGCTCGGACAGTTGCAGCGCAAAGTCGTGTGAGATGAGCAGCGGCACCCCGTATTGCTTGGTGGCTGCCTCTAAGCGAGCGCTCAGATTCACTGCGGGCGACAGGTAGCTGGCATCAATCTTCCACTTGCTGCCGATGGCGCCCTCGATGGCTGTGCCCATGTGCAGCCCGCAGCCAAGTTGGACCTTGAAGAGTTCGCCGCGCGCCTCCCAACGCGCAGCGATCCCGCGGTGTCGGCTGTAGACAGCGAGGTCGGTCGCCTCGCTGCGGGGTGCGGTGTTGGCCACCTCCAGATCCACCAAGATCTTGAGGAAGCCCACCAGGGCGTCCTCGGCCTTGCGAGTCACGTCCTCCTTGCGCCTGCCGTATACCATTCCATCAGCCCCCGCGGCTGCGGCAGTGCCCTCGCCGCCACTGCCCCTGCGCTGCCCAAGCGGCGACAACAGCCCTGCAACGCCAGGGCCAGCGGCCGGAGCAGCACCGGCAGCCGCGACGCGGGCAGCGCCATCCGCCTCGAAGCCAGCGAGAGAGGGGGCACGACCGCCCATTGCAGGAGCGTGGCCCCAGGCGCCCGATGGCCCGCCAGCGCCGTAGTGCGGCATGCTCACGGAGCGCCGGTGATCAGCTGGATGCAGGGCAGACGAGGGGGACGGGGCACGTGCACGGCCGGCCGGGTGAGCGAATCCATCCGCAACAGAAGGCCCACTCGCTCCCATAGGTGACAACGCGCTGAGCAACGGGTGAGCAGCGCCTGCGGCGCCTACAGTAGGCGGAGGACACGCAAGCGCCGCTGGAACAGCAGTGGAGGGGGCGGTGCTGTCGGCGCTTGAGGCTACTTTGAGTCGGGGAAGCTTCACCGCTGCCAGTTGATACTTGCGGGCGGTGGTGGGCGCATCGGGACCAGGGAGGCGAACGGAACTCAAACCTCTGGAGGTCCCGCCCTCGCAGCTGCCGGCAGACACTAGCGAGGCGTCCGGCGGTTCGCTTTCACTGCGAGTGGAGCTGGCGCTGCTGTTTCCGCGAGCGAGCCCAACCGCAGCCTCCAGCACGGCTGGCAGTGGAGGAAGCATTGGCACAGATGCATGGCCCTCCGGTGCAGAGGTCAGCAAAGCGGGTAAGCGAGCCGTGGTATTCTCGCCTGCCGTCCAACCTGTCATACTGGCGGTAGGTGAGGCCACGCGTTGCCAATCCGCAGCGTCCCCGCCGCTTCTCTCAGAGTTAGCTGCACCAGGCGCCGCTTGCCTCTCAGTCGCGGCATGTGCATCACTGCCGCGGCCGCTCCCTGGATCCGCAACCCGAGCCAAAGCCGCAGGTGGCACGGCCCCGTG
>Ga0208629_100293_pt1 | contig 24518 bp, 11 predicted proteins | sample LakWasMet19_HOW5_2_FD_183865 | JGI IMG/M metagenome (GOLD analysis project Ga0208629, IMG submission 183865) | Freshwater sediment methanotrophic microbial communities from Lake Washington under simulated oxygen tension - Sediment Metagenome... | ecosystem: Environmental > Aquatic > Freshwater >... | reverse complement strand
CACGGGCGGCTTCCCCTCCGTGGCGGCGGGCGCCCCGCTCGCCGCCTCCTCCGCCGTCTTCTGCACCGCCTTCATGAACATGGGTCTGTGGCGCCGCACCATCGACCGCCTGGCACCCCCCAACCCCTCCTTCACTACGCACGTGTGCGTGCACGGGGACGGCGGCATCCGCATGCGGTACGGGGCGGTGCTGAACGTACCGGCCCCCGACCCCAACAGCTGGACCTCCGCCACCACCATCGCGGGCTGGGGCGGGCCGCCGAACGCGACTGACTGGCTCGCGGGCGTGCGCGGCCTCAGCGCTGGCGATGGCATCAGCAGCACGGCCGCCGCGGTGGCAGCGTTCGGGGACTTGGACGCCTTTGGCACGGCTGACGTGCCTGTGACCACGCCTTCCAACGTCCTACTGTCCCGTGGGGGCGTGCGGCAGGGGGCCACGGCCGCCCTGTGCTCCCTCACCCCCGTGGCCTGCGCCAACACCACCTGCGGCGCCGCGGGCACCACTCTGTTGCTCCAGTGGAGCCTGCCGGGCTGCGGGGCCGGCTTCGACCCGCTGCTGTTTGCGGCTCGGACTGTGACCGCCACCAGCGTGCCGCGCGTGGACTGCGTCTTCGGCGGGGTTGCCGCGCCGGCGCAGCCGTCGCTGAACCCGCCCGGCAGCGCGCAGCAGTACCGCGTAACGTGCCAGGCGCCGCCCCTGGGCGCCTTTGGCGCGGACGCCGCCAGCCTCGTCGCTGGCGGCGGCAACATGACCGTGCCCGTGACGCTGCAGCTCGTGCTGCCCGCCGCGCCCACGGGCTACGCTGCGAACGGCGACCCAAGCCTGGTGGTGGCGAACCGGGCGGTGTCCCCCGCAGGCGCCTTCGCGCAGCTGGGCACGGGGCCGGCGGCCACGGCCTGGGATGCGGGCGCGGGCACCGTCACCGTGCCGCTGCCCGTCTATGCGGTGGAGACGGCCTTCCGCGCCGTGCCGCCCGCCAACTCGAGTGCTGGCGGCGCCTCCACGGTGCAGCAGGAGACGCTCGTCCCGCGGCAGCTCACCTTCACGTACCGCGCCGACGCCTCCGCCTGCGGCTGCCGAAGCACGGCGGCCGCCGGGTCGTCGGCAGGCGTCTGCGACAGCTGCGGCGTGTGCGGCGGGGACGGGCGCACGCTGGACTGCGCCGGGGTGTGCTTTGGGACGGCGTCCGTCGACGGCTGCGGCGTGTGCAGCGGCGGCAGCACGCAGAAGGCCCCCAACGCGAACAAGGACTGCAACGGCGTGTGCTTCGGCCCGGGGGACAACTGCCCGTACAGCCCCGACAACCCCGGCATTGCCGAGGCGGCCGCAGCCCTCACCATCATCGTCATCGTGGCGCTCGTCTCCTGCAGCGCCGCCCTCTTCAGCATGCTCGCCTACTGCGCCTGGATCGCCCTCGTGCAGCGGCGCCGGTACGTGGACGCGTTCTTCTGGGAGGCGGAGGAGGCGGCGCTGGCGCCCGCGCCTGGTCTGTCGCAGGACACGCTTGGGGCCATGCAAGTGCTCGTCTTCGGGGAGCCCGCGCCGCCGGGTGCCCCCGCTAGTGGCGGAGCAGCTGACGGTGGCGACGCGGGCACGGCGAAGCCCGGTGTTGACTTGCCTGTGCCAGGCGCCGGGGGTGCCGCTCCCGCCGCGGGGTCGCCCCCTGCGGTGGCCAATCCCATGGTCTCTGCTCGATCGCCCGGCCCGAGTGGCAACGGGGCCTCTGCAGCGGCCGCTAACGGCGACTCGACAGGGCCAGCAGCGCCGCCAACAGCAGGGACCGGGGCCCGAGATGGCGATGACACGTGCGCCGTGTGCCTTGAGACCTACGCTGCGGGCGACCGCCTCCGCGTGATGCCGCCGTGCCGGCACCGCTTCCACGTGGCGTGCGCTGACGAGTGGCTGGCGCTGTCCACGGCCTGCCCGGTGTGCCGTGCCGACCTCCGCGGGCCCACCGAGCTGGCTGAGCACGCCGCGTACGAGAGGCAGATAGCGGAGCAAAGGGCGGCGCGGGCGGCGGGGCGGCCGCTGCCGACGGCGCAAACAACAGCCGTCGCCGGGACAAACGGCGCCCCCGGCCCAGGCGGCGGCGGTGATTCCGGCGCAAGCGGCCACGACGGCGCGGGGGCCGCTACTGATGACGACGACGAGGAGGAGGCGCGGGGACGGGAGGGTGGTGGCGGACCCCCTGTCGATGGCGCGCGCCTCAGCGCTCGCGGCGCGGCCGCTCCTGCTGTGGCAGCCGCTGCGACCGGCCGTGTCTCCGCGCGAGGTGCAGACGCACAGCGAGTGCGAGTCCCCTCCACGTCTTCCACCTCCCCGCTGGCCAGCAGCCTCTCCACCGCCTGGCAGGTGGATGACAGGGGGCTGTCGCCGCAGCAGCAGGCACAGCGCGGGCAGGCCCAGGCAGCCGGCTCGAGCGGCGCAGCCGCCCCCATGCGGGCTGGCAGGCAAGGCAGCTCTGGGTCGTCCAACGCAGCTGCTGCAGGCGGCGCGGGGCGGCGAGCACAACTCCCGCCCCTGGCAGCGGTGGCAGGGCAGCCCCCCGCTCGCCGTGAAGCTGTGGGGACCGGCGCCAACGTCGCGGTCAGCAACGCGTTCCGGCGCCTGTTCGGCGGCCCGGCAGCAGTCCCGCTCTCCTCTCCTGCGGCGCAGGCGCCGGGGCGGACGGGCGTAACCGATGCGGCCGGCCTGCCGCGGCGAGCATCGATTAACGTGGCCCGCTCCGGCGTGCAGGTGGTGGTGGCGAGCCGTGCTCACGCCACGACGCCCACACGGGCTGCGGCCGCTAGTGCCGGCGGCGTGGCGACGTCTCGTTCGCTAGAGAGCGGCCGCGACACCCTCGAGAGCTTCCCTGAGGGCCGCAGCACAGCCAGCCGTGCCTCCACGCGCGGCTCCCTCGCAGGGCTCGTAGGGCCCAGCGCCGTCAGCGTGCTGTCCGCGGACGGCCCGCCGGGGGCAATTCCGAGCTCCGAGGTGGAAATGCCTGTCTGGGCGCCGGTAAGTGGAGCTTTCGGCCACCCTGGCTCCGCATCGTCCCCAGTACAGCCTCCGGGCCGCAGCAGCGCGCACCCTCGTGGCAGCCGCTTATAGCCATCCCACCATGAGTTCGTGCTTCTCCATTGCTCTGAGAGGCACTCGTTACCGTGTTGTGCGGTCTTGCGGCATTGCGTGTCCCGAGACTCTTTCAAATGCCTGCGAGTAGTACTACCCAGACCTCAACATGAATATCAACATGATCTCAGGTTGGCACGGGCAGGGGACTCCGGAAGAATCGGGCACTGCAGGTTGACCGTCGTAACTACAGCAGTGCCAACTTGTTGCCAGTGCCACTGGTAGCCTGACTGGTAACGCGAATGGCATCAGTAGCCTCAGGCGGTCGGTGAGCCTCTGCGTGCTGCACCCTACTATTAGTACCAGTAGTAGGTAAGTCAGCGGGGCCTGGGTCTGCAGAGAATTCACTGGCAGTTCAAAGTTTGGACCAATGACACTTATCGACGAATGACTGCAGCAAGGATATGGGTTGCAAAAATGCACCATCAACATTGAAAGGCACTCCTGGGTTCAGAGGCGACTCACCGAGTGCAACCAAAGGCACAAATATCCGAGCACATATTCCAACGACAGACGTTCGGACTCCACGTGCACGAGTGGAAATGAGACGCTCCGGAGAAAATCACTTCATTTCGATGCAATTGATTTGTGCAATTTTTACGGTGCTCCTGGACTCGCCCTATAATACGAACTTTGATCACCGTTTCGTACATTCATCCCACGGACGTTGCCTGGGCGCCGCACGTCTTCGGGATGGCGCACATGAGTGTCACGGCGCGCGCGCTGAACGAATGGACCTGTCAACAATGCACGCGGGATACCACTCTGTCAACCCCGACAGTATGTGTCAAGGAAAGCATCTCAGCTGCAGAAGAAACGGGTGCGGGGGATGGTCTCGTTGCAACGAGAAGTGCCAGCAGTTTGTACACGGTCAACGAGTATCGAGTACTTAGGCTGCTTGGGCGAGGGACTTTTGCGAAAGTATTTGAGTGCCTCAATACCCTCACCGGGCAGCATCTCGCGATGAAAACCTACGACAAGACAGCGCTGCGTCGGAAGCGGTCGCCGTGGGCGGGCGATTCGATGGAGAGTGTCACGCGGGAGGTGGCTGTTTGGTCACGCCTGCAGCACCCGAACGTGTGCACGCTCCTGGAGGTCATCCGCGACCCTGGCAGCGCCTACGTGCGGTGTGTTATGCAGCTGGCTGCGGGTGGGTCGGTCGCCGAGGCAGGCAAGCCCACGTGTGTCCCGCAGCCGGTTCACCGCGTGAGGCTGTTGGCAGCGCAGTTGCTGGACGCGGTTGCGCACTGCCACGCCCGCGGTGTATGCCACCGAGACATCAAGCCCGAGAACCTGCTGCTGGCGTGCGCGCACGCTGGTGGCTGTGCGGGGCAGTGCCCGTGCCCGCACCTGCTGCTGGCTGACTTCGGGGAGGCTCTGGACGCGTGCGCGGGACCGAGCGGTGACGTTTCGCGAGCTACCGTGGGCACGCCCGCCTTCTCCGCGCCGGAAATGCTGACGGGTGCGCCGTTCTCCGCACGGGGGCAAGACGTATGGTGAGTGCTGTATCACTGCAATTGCCATCTGTCGTCGAGGGGCGGTTGCGTGGCCGGACTCCGTCTCCTGCTCTCCTCCCCTTGCCGCTCCCACCGAGTGCGAGCGTCCTCCTCCTTCCCTTGCTGTCGCTGCAGGGCGGTGGGCATGACCCTCTACATGCTGCTGCACGGGCGGCCAGCCTTCTTGGCGGACAGCCTCGGCGCGCTCCACGAGGCCATTAGATTGGAGGAGGTGGCCTGGGGCCCGGGGATGCTGCCCCCCGCACACGGTGGCGCGTCGACAGGGAGCGCCGGCAGCGATGATGTGTCGGAATGCGGGCTCGCCCTTGACGCTGCCCGCACCAATTCGGCGTCGGATGCAGGCCCTGGCGACCTGGCCGCTGATGGACCGCTTGCAGCCGCATGTACTGGACGGGCTGGACCATCATGCAGCGCATGCTCTTGTGGCGCGAGCCGCGCGTATGCTTCTTTCATTGAGGCTGCGGCTGCCTCCACGCCGGAGGATGCGGAGCTGCAGCTTGCGCAGGCGAAGGATCTGGTCTCGCAGCTGCTTCACAAAGACGTGGCCAGTCGGCCGACCGCGGCACAGGCGCGCTCGCACCTGTGGCTGCGGGATGTTCCGTCTTTGGGCTGCCCTTGCTTGTTGCAGGGGGACTGGGATGTCAAAGCTGTCGCGACTGGATGCACGCCGAGCCCCGATTTGGAGAGCGTGTCTGCCACTGAGTGCGCTGGAGGCGGAATCGTTGCTGCTGGGGTAGATTCGCTTATTGCTGCAGCAGACGACGCCCTTTTAGGCGACCTTCCGATCGCCTTGCCGCCCCTGCCCTGTGGATCTCCATCGCTTCAGTGGAAGCCAAGATGACGAGCTCTGCTGATGTTCGGTGCGACACTTGCTGTACGCAAGCATTCCAGCGTTGTATGTCTTAGATCCATGATCATGTGTACGCCGTATTTGCTTCTTAGTCAGCGAGATAGTCACGGGCCTGCACTTGCGCTACGGTAGTGTATGCGAATGTTGCATATGCCCAGCTCCGTGATCGCAGATGCAGGTCAACGTCCACCGAATCGAATCGATTATCGCTCAGGCTTCCCTATTGCTTTGTGTATTATATTCCTGACGAACAGTAACCCCTCTGTTACCCGCGGAGGCAACGCACAGTTCAACTCCTGAGCGAAACAACAACAAACTTGGCCGGGAACGCTCGCGAAAAAGCTCTGCAGTTCTCATGCAAAGTCCGCAGCCCACGGCAACACGCCTGACTACGGTCCTACCTCCCCCGCCACAACAGGAGTGCTACCTCCCGCGTGACAGAAGGGTGCTTGCCACCTGCACAGACCCGGAGCCGTGGCGGTGCGCCGACGGCCCCCAGCCAGCGGACCCGCCGCCCCGTTTTTGGCTGTGGCTCGTCGGTGGCCCTTGCTGCGGCGACGGCGAGCGGGAGGGCCGCCTGCTGCCCCTGCCTTCCCCATACTCTGACGCAGGCGAGTGCGCGGCCGAGGCGACTGCGCGGGCACGCGAGGGCAGCAGCTGCCCCGTCACCGCATCCAGGTCGCCGCTGCCCTCCCCGCCGTCCTCCTCGTCGCCCGCCACGCTGCCGTCAAGCACCAGCATGTCGTCGTCATCGTCGCGGCCGCGCCGCCGCGCACCCCGCGGCTGCAGCAGCAGGGAGGGCTCGCCCTCCTCAAAGTGGGCCACCTGCCCGAAGGGCGGCGGGGGGCTGTGCAGGTGGGGCGTCACGGCGGCAGCCTTCACCGCGCGATCGCGCGGCCGCTTGGCCACCGCGGAGCCCATGGTCGCCTCGGTGAACTCGCGGTCGAGGTTCGGAGCCGTGCGCGGCGGGTGCGGGCTGGGGGAGCGCCCGTCCCGCGCCTCCGCCTCGCCGCCACCGCCGTGCTCGCCGAGGCCGAGCAGGTGCTGCGGCGCAGGGATGTCGCTGCCTGTGAGGCCCACCGGCCCGGGCCGCGACGCCGCCTCGCGGCTGCGGGCCGCATCCGCCCGGCGGGCAGCAGCTCGCGCAGCGAAGTCTACGCCGCTGCCCGGCAGCACCGACCCCACCGCGCCCACGGCAATGAACGACTCGCCGGTCGCGGCAGCGCGCTGCAGGCGGTCGCCAGGCACCCCGATCCCTGGCGGCGCCCCAGCGCCGGCTTTGCCCGTCCCCGCTGCAGGCGCGTGGGGGCCTGCGGAGGCGCCGCCGACAGCAGCTAGCGCCGCCGCACCGGAGGCTGCGCTCGCCCGCGGCTTCACGGGCGAGGCCGGCAGCACCACGCCCACCGGCAGGACGGACAGCGAGCCCGCGGAGCGCAGCGTGCCCGAGGCGGGCCGGGCCAGGTCTGGAATGGCGTCGAGCAGGCCCTGCGAGTGCAGCGTGACGCCGCCGCCAGCGCCGCGGCCCGCCAGGCTCGTCGCCCCCGCCTGGAAGCCGCGCACCGGCATGTGCAGCGCTCCCGCCAGAGTGTCGCCGGCCCCGGCCTCGGCAGCGTCGAGGTGCCGCCTGCCCGCGTGCTGCTGCCTGCCCTGGGCAGCTGCAGGGCCGCTCATGCCCGGGCGAAGGCCAAACCCGTCGCCGCCCGCGTGGTCACCGCCAGCTGCATACTCAGGGGACGGAGACCGCGAGCCAAGCTGCGCTGAAGCCGGGTGCTGCCGGCGACGCTGCCGCTGCGCAGCGGCGGCTGCCTCCGCAGCCTCCGCTCGGCGCTGGGCAAGACCAGGGGACCCCGTCGAAGCGCCAGCGTGGACAGCACCACCAGCGCGCGCAGGGCTGCCGCTCTCTGGCCGGTGCGGTCTGGTGGTGGCGACTGCGCGCTCGAACTCATGCCGGGTGAGGCCTGCCGCCGGCCCGCCTGCGCCTGCGGGCGAAGTGGCAGCAGCGGCGCCGCCAGCCGTGTCTGTGGCCCCGGGGGAGCGCAAGGCGGGCCTGCCGCCAGCGACGCGCCGCCCGTGCGTCACGGTCACCCCCGCGGAGAGCAGGCCGCTCGCCTCCAGCGTGTCTGTGAGGGGCGGCTGCCCGCCGGGCTGCGGCTGAAAGAATTTCTCGGCCTCCCGCCGCGGCACCACGTAATGCGGCTTGTGCGGGCTGCCCGCGCCGCCGCCCGCAGCCGATGCCCCGCCCACAGAGGAGCCGGACAGAAGGGCGTCCCCCGCCCGGCTGCTGCTGCTGCTGCCACCGTGCTCCCTGCCGCTGCCGGAGCGGGCGCGGACCGCTCCGCCAGCCCGAGGGGCGCGGTCCGCGCCCGCTCCGCCAGCCCGAGGGGCGCGGCCATCGCCAGCGTGCCCGCCTGCGCTGCCGTCTGCGGTCTTGAACGTAACGCCGAGCGGTGCGCCAGAGTCGGAGCCAGCGCCGCCGCCTCCCCGGTGCCCGGCGAAGGACGCTGCGGCTGCGGAGGCGGGCTTCTTCGCCCCGCCGGGCCCGCCTGCGGGCTCAATGCGGACCCCGACAGGGAGAGCCTCTGGCGGCAGCGCGTGCGCCTGCGGCTGGCTGACCACCACGGGGTTGCCCCTGTCGTCGTACGTGAGCGGCTTGCCCTTGAGCGCCTTCACCACCAGGGCAGCCTTCTTGGCGTCGTCCATGGGCTGCGCGCGGGAGGCGCTGGCCGCAGCTGCACTGCCCGCCGCAGAGGCGGGACCGGTGGGACCCGGGAGGCCTCCGCGTGTTGACTGGGCGTCGAAAGCGCTTGGCCGCCCCGGTCGGCTGGCAGCGCTGCCGCTCGGGAGTGACGAGCGGGCAGACATGACCGAGGCCGCGCCGCGCTGTGTGCCCTGCGCTTTCTTCGGTCCTCCATCCGTTGACGCTTCTTTTTTCGGAGAAACCGGGTGGCTCTTTACGCTGTGCGCGACCGCTGCAGCTGCTCGTTTGGAGGTACCCTCGCCTTCTCTCGGCGGCAAGCGCGGTCTGGTGCGCACGGGAACAGCCGTCGCCGCCCAGCTGTCAATCGGTGCGGACTGAGGCTCGTCGTCAACATGCCAAATCCCCTGCTGCTCGAGTAAGGCCAACTCGTCGTGCCGTCTGTGCTGGAAACGAAACTCTGCGGGGCGGTGCTGCTCAAGGAGGATGTCCAGAACAGGCATCTGCGCGTTGGCAGCGAGTGTGGCTTCCTCGATGCAGCGCTCGATCGCGTACTGGACCTCCCGCTCCGCCAGCTCCCGGTCATACACTTCAGCAACTGCATCGTCAATGATCTCGTCCACTAGATTGGCGCATACGATGGAGGCCCAGATCGACTCCGGCACCATCGGCGTCGCCATGGCGATCAACGAGCAAACGAAGAAAGGACTGTCAAGCCGCCATGTGCTTGTGGGCGTGTGTGATGCGATTGGGGCACGGGTCTTCATCGGATGTGCGCGAACGTTACGTCGTGGCGGCGAGACGCCAAGACTTGCGTTCGCTGTCTGAAAGTTCTCGAGCTGTTGCGTTCATTTGAATGCTCTTGAGTGGGTGTTAGGGGCTGCTGCGAGAGAAGCATAAGACGCCCTGCATTGACCTCGTCGAGTGGGCCTGATGCGAGTGTTGTCATCGCTGTGCCGAAGCTGAAAACATCGTATCATCATATCAGTGGGAGGACCGCGAGTGATGCTTGCTTCATTTCAATCAACCGGTTGCTCGGTGTCACACCCCAACTCGCCGACATGAACCGCAACCCAGGCACCGGCCGTCGCGTGCGGCTCGGAAGACACATCCGGCCCGATGATCCGGGAGCTTCAAGTTGAATACGCCCACTGCCCGATGGAGGAATGCCCTTGTTAATATTGTTGGCCACCGACGCTGCTGTCGCGCCAAACAGCCAAGCAAGTGCACGTGTTATACGTGGGCCAGTCGTCCCGCGTCAGATGCCGAGGCAGCCAGGAGGGCGCAGTTCGGCAGGGCCTGCCGCAGAGCACAGCCGACCCCGCAGCTCTCTCGACGGCCGGTGCACCTGGATGAGCGCATGCGTGCTCGCAGCGCAACGTGCCGCAACGGCCACCGCTTAGCTGTTCTTGGCGGCCGCCGGGATGCGAATGATTACGGATTTCACCTCCGTGTACTGCGCCAGGCCGTAGGAGCCCAGCTCCCGGCCCACGCCGCTCTGCTTGTAGCCTCCGAAGGGCGTCTGCAAGCGGCCACGAACAGGCAAAAGCACGTGTGAATCTCGGGGACCAATTCCAGCGAAAATCGCACAACAAAGCACAGCGCGGCGCGCGTTCTCACCTGGCACTCCAAAATATTGTAGCACCCGACCCAGCACACGCCAGCGCGCAAGGCATTGCTGATGGTAATGCCAAGGTCCAGGTTTTTCGTCAACACGGCCGCGGCGAGGCCGTAGATGGTGTCGTTGGCGCGCGCGATCACGTCCTCCACGTCGCTCCACTTGAGCACGGACAGCACGGGGCCGAAGATCTCCTCGCGCGCGATCTTCATGGAGTCCGTCACGTCCGCGAACACGGTGGGCTTGACGAAGTAGCCCTTGTCGCCGTGCGGCGCGCCGCCGCACATGAGCTTGGCGCCCTCCGCCTTGCCCGCCTCGATGTACCCCATCACGATCTTGAACTGCGCCTCGTCCACCTGCGGGCCCTGCTCCGCGCCGGAGAAGCAGTCGCCCAGCGTGCGCGCGGTGGCGCGCGCGACGGACTTGGCGACAAACTCGTCGTAGATGGACTCGTGCACGTACACGCGGGAGGAGGCGCAGCACACCTGGCTGCAGCGTGGGGAGGGCAACGAGTGGGGAGTAGAGTGGAGGCGGTGCAAAGATGGACGCAGGTGGTGGCAGGGTGAGAACATGAGTCTGGCAGGCGCTGCCTGCCCCTGGCCCTGCCTCAAGTCAACCACGCACCCGGAGTTGAAGAAGAGGCCGTTGTAGGCGGTGTCGACCGCCTCGTCCACGTTGGCGTCGGCGCACACGATGAGCGGGCTCTTGCCACCGAGCTCCAGCGTTACGTTCTTGATCAGGCCCGCGGCCTCGCGCTGGATGATGCGGCCCACCTCGGTGGAGCCGGTGAAGGCGATCTTGGACACGAGCGGGTGCGCCACGAGGGGCGCGCCGGCGGTGGGGCCGAAGCCGGTGACGACGTTGACGACGCCGGCGGGGAAGCCCGCCTCGCGGAAGAGGGAGGCGAGGTAGAGCGCGGAGAGCGGCGTCTGCTCCGCGGGCTTGAGCACGACCACGTTGCCCATGGCGAGGGCGGGCGCGAGCTTCCAGGTGGCCATCAGCAGGGGGAAGTTCCAGGGCACGATCTGGCCGACCACGCCGAGCGCCTCGTGGCGCGTGTAGCTGAGGAAGGGCCCGTCCAGCGGGATGGTCTGGCCGTACACCTTGTCCGCGAAGCCCGCGTAGTAGCGGAAGCACTTGATGGCGAGGTGCGTGTCCACGCCCAGTGCGATGTGCTTGGGCTTGCCGTTGTCCACGCTGTCGAGCGTCGCCAGGGTCTCAGCGTCGCGCTCCATCAGGTCCGCCAGCTTGTACAGCAGGCGGCCGCGCTCGGAGGCGTCCATGGTGCGCCACTTGCTGCCGCGCGCGAAGGCGGCGTGGGCGGCCTTCACGGCGGCGTCCACATCGTCCGCAAAGCCCTCCGCCACGCGGCAGATCTCCTCGCCGGTGGCGGGGTTGATGGTTGCGAACGTCTTGCCGGAGGTGGAGTCAACGAACTCGTCTGCAGGGGGGGAAGGGAGTGAATTGGAAGGCGAGGGACGGGGAGGTCAGCAAACGCTGTTTTAAGGGGCGACACGAACGCACCCCCACATCCCCCTTTCACTGGCAAACCATGCTGTGAAGGCAGGCTGCGAAGTCGGAAACATGACCCGCTTCAGTTGAGAGTGGCTGCCGAGAACGAGGATCGGAATAGATATCGTCCGGCGGCGGCCAGTGACGTGTGTGGCCGGGCGCCGCTCGACACGCCCCGTCCCAAAGAGTGCTCGCGACTCACTGTTGATGAACAACTGGCGATACTTGATCTCGACTGCGGGAGCGGCGGCCATCTTGGTGGGTTGTGAACTGGCGCAAAAAGGTGCCTTCGGAATACACGCGATGTCAAGGCAGCGGTGGAGTGCGCTGGCGGAGCGGTTCGAATCGTCAAGCACAGTGTGGCTGTACGGCACGCCTGGGGGCCTCTGCACCTCCCACAGGCCTGCGGGAGACACACAGGCTCGTTCGAGCTTTCATTCGACATTCACTGTCCTTCCATCCGAGCGATTTCACTGTCCTTCAAATGTAGCATTGTTTCAGCGAAATCGTCAGCATCAAACCGCGAATCTTGTGTTATTTTGGTAGCGCAGTGCGGTTTTGGCGCTGCAGCTCTCTCTTTTCAGTGCGCCTTCCCCCTCCACCAACGCGCCACATCCAGAATGGCGCAATGTTACACCTGCAACACCCCGCTCGACAGCGAAGAGGTTTTGAAAGACCACTACAAGTCGCAGCTGCATCAGATCAATCTTAAACGGCGTGTGGTGGACATGCCGCCTGTGTCAGCGGAGTCTCTTGAAAGACATCTCACCGCCGAGGCAGAGCGGAAAGCGAAAGAGGAGAAGGAGAGCGCGGCGTGCGTGTACATCTGCGATGCGTGCCACAAGACCTTCGGCAGCGAGGGCATGTTTGAGACTCACATTCGGACAAAGAAGCACGTTGCTCGAGTAAAAGAGCTGCTGGCGGCTCGCAAAGCTGGAGCTGTGGACGCTGCAGCTGGAGCAGGCAGTGGATCGGTCGAGAAGCCAGCAGAGGTCACAGGCAGCGATGGAACGGTGCCAACAATAGGCGGCGGGGCGTCTGAATCAAAGGGCGCCGAGCCGGGTGACGGCCACGAGGAGGCCGCGGACGGGGAGAAAGTGATGACGGTGTCGGCTCTCCATTGTGCGTATCGAAGCTGCCTTTTGTACGGTTGGGGACGACGAGCTCCTGACTTGTTCGTTGTCGGGTGGGCGGCACTGTATGTGAGCGACAGGGGGGCGGATCGCCGAGTTACTCCCAGCAACGTTTCCTGCCGCACGCCGAGTTTGCAGGTCTGTTTTGCTTCCAAGTCAGCGAAGACGTGGCGAGGTGAGCACAACCCGAGAGATCGCTGGCTACTTGTGTGAGCGTCTGCCCCGGCAGTATGTTGGTGTCGCGCCTGCCTTTACCACGGTCTGTCTGGCACTCGCACCTCCTGCCCCACCTGCCTGCAGCAACCTCGCGCACATGCGGGCTGAGCACAGCTTCTTTGTGCCCGACGTTCGCTGCCTGACGGACCCCGAGGGCCTGGTGGAGCACCTCATGTCCAAGGTGGTGGAGGGCCGGTGTCTGTTTTGCAAGGGCCACAGCGCCTTCGTGTCGCCGCAGGCAGCCCAGCAGCACATGGTGGCCAAGGCGCACTGCAAGTTCGCGTACGAGACGGAGGAGCAGTTCGAGGAGTACAGCGAGTTCTACGACTACGCGGAGGACAGCGACGAGGAGGAGGACGCGGAGGAGGAGGACGCGGAGGCAGCGGCCGCAGCGAAGGGGCACGTCGTCGTCTCTGGCGCCTGCAACGACGTCACGCTCACCGCCACGGGCGACCTGGTCCTGCCCGACGGGCGCATCGCGCACCCCCGCCAGCTGATGCGCTACTACAAGCAGCGCTTTACGGGCGAGAACCCCGTGCTGGCGGCGCAGCTGCAGCGGCTGGCTCTGGACTACGCAGCCTCCGGCGTGACGAGCGCGGGCACCTCGCTCACGCAGCTGCGCGCGATGGCGGCGCTGCGCACTGGCACGCGCGGCAACCTCACGGACAAGATCGATCAGCGGCACGAGGCCGCGTACCTGCGGCGCATGGAGCTGCACACGGGCATGCAGATGAACCAGATCCGACGCAAGTACTTCCGCGTGCAGCTCCTGCAATGAGCAGGCGGGGGGCAACCTTGGCCTGCACTGCCAGCGGCAAGTGGTGTGGTGTGGTCGGTGGTGCAGTGTGTACGATACTGCTACGGCTCGTACCTCCCGCGCTCTCCTTCTGCTTGTGGGCTGGCCTCCCGAGGCGAGCACCATGTTAGCCCTGGCGCCGTCTCTGCGTGTCTGTTATTCCCGGATCAGAGGCACTTGAAAAATCATGAAGGCATGCAACTCTCGTCAGGGGATGCTGAGATCAGAGACGCGATTTCCTAATTCGGTGTGCTCGTTACCACAGGAGAGGCGCTTCGATCGTCGCGGATACGATCCACGTAATCGTCGTGGCATAACCATGCGGCTCAAGTGTGATTGCGATCTGCACAATCACAACCGGTATTGTAAGTCGGACACCCTGAATTAGCATTCCGAATTCTACCTCGTCCGCGCAGTGGTGGCCGCATCCATGCACGTGCTCCAGCCGAAGCGTCCTGTGCAGCGCTATCTGTCACCAGATCGCGCGAGCTCACGGATGCTTGACTCGAACAATGGCAGGAGATCGAAATCGTGCAGATACGGTGGTGGGTGCCAACTTGAACGTGTACTTGAGCAAGCAACTTGAAGGCATATGCTTGTTGACACGAACGCAACGGATGCGAACACAGCACTTTCGGCACCCTTGCGGATCGAGCCGGCTCCAGGACGCGCGTCGGAGACCAGCAGAGTTGCAGACACACGGGTTGCAAGCTACGTCCCTGTGCAAGCACATGCTCGCGGGAGTCTGTGCGGCGGGCGTATGCACTGCAGTGAAAGGTCAGCATGCATTGGCAGCGGACTCTCCGCAGCTCCAGCTCGTCACGCTTCCTGCCAGAAAAGCCAAGGGAGAGGCCCACGCCCCCACCGACCCTCGGTTGCTCAAGAAAGCCGGTACGAGCACGAACAGGACAGCAAGGCCCAGGGTGAAAAACATAGTGTGCGCGCAGTTGTGCACGCTGCCTAGTGAGCCAGAGTCATGGGTGGGTGCGGATGAAAGACGTGGACGGTGGATACGGTGTTGAAATGTTCCTCAACCTTGCAGCATGCGCCCCCACTCGCGGCAGTTGCAAGGTAGACAGGCCAGCAGGCGAGAAAAGGTGCCGAGAACATGGGTAAGCTGGGATTGCTGCGGTTCATGCGTTCTGGGGTTGCAGCAGCTGTTGTTGCTGCCGCTGCGCCATGATGTGCAGCAAAGGAGACGTAGTCATGTGATGCGATGAGCGGCGCTCCGATTGCCCTCGCGCGTCGACGGTAATGCGCCCGGTGCCTGTAGGCTTGGCGCCTGCCATGGCAGGCCCACCGACGTCCGGTTCTGCGGAAAACATAAACAGTCGCTGCAGTGGGTTCCTGAACCCGCTCCCCGCGCTGGTAGCTCTGTGAGCCCGTAACGAGCTCCCCGCAGGGCCTACCGACTCGGGGACGGGCTGCACCCTGCGGCGGCTGCCCTCACCAGCTTGGCCGGGGAGACGGAGAGATGGGGGCCTAGACGGAAAAACTGAGCTTCGAGCTTCAGCAGGCAGCGCCTTTTGCGAGAGGTAATGGAGCAGCGGGGAAACTTGCGCCGCCACGAACGGCTCGCCTAGCTTGGCACCGCGGGGCACCATGGTGCGGCGTGCGCTGCCGCCGTCCTTGCCGTCCACGCCGAGGCTGCGAGGGCTGCCGCCCTTGCCCTTGCCGCTGTGCTGCCGGCCCGCCAGCGCAGCCAGCTTCAGCGGGTTGGCCATAATCACCTCGCCCTCCGCCGAGGCGGCGCTCCTGCCGCTGCGGCCGCGCCGCGAGTCAGCCGCCCCTCCCGGCATGCGCCCGCAGCACAGGAACCGAAGCACGGTGCGCGCCGCGTCGGTCAGCGCGTGCTCCCTCCCGCGCACCTCCAGGTCAGCCGTCACGGCCTGGAAGGCCGCCAGCTGCTGCGCGAGGAGGCTGTCGATGCCCGCGAGGCTGTCGGGCAGCGCGGCGGCCAGCGCTTGCGCACGAGCGCCGCGGGAGCCGGGGCGGTTCACCGGCCGGTCCGCCCTGCGCCTGCGGCGGCGCTGCTTGGCTTGCTTCTCCGCAGACGCTGCCGCAGGCCCGCGGTCGGCAAGGGCGGGGTTAGCAGACACGAACCGCCGACCGCTGCCGTGGGCCGCCGCGGAAGCAGGCGCAGAGCGCGGGGAGGAGTTAAATGCTGCGTGCAGCGGGTTGCCCGTCAGCCCCACCAGCTCGTCGTCCCCCTCGCCCCAGCTCTCGCTGCTCGCGGCAGCAGACCGTGCACCCTTGCGCGGAGAGGGGGTCGGAGCAGGGACGACGCTGCCACTCGCGGGGGCTTTCACGGGCGCACTCGTGCCGCGGGCCCCCGCCCGCTTGCTGCGCACGGTTTGCGGGCCCTGCATCACGCGCCTGCTGCCGCGCTGCCCGGGGGCGTTGGAGGCGTCGTCGCGGTCCTGCAGCTGCCGCCTCGCCACCGTGGAGGTCGCGATGTCCTCGGCCGCAGCAGCGGTGGGCGAGGCCCCCGAGGCAGCAGCGGCGGCTGCGTCCAGCACCAGAGCGCAGGCGGGCAGCGGCACGAGCTCGAGCCCCGATCCCGCGGCTGGGGCGGGGCTGCGCTCCCGGTCGCTGCTGCCGCCCTCTCCGCCGTCGCTGGAGGCGGTGTAGGACTCCCAGGAGGAGCCGCCGTCGTCCACGTCAGCGGCCAGCGCCGACGCTGCCACGGCTGCAGCGGCGTCGCCGGGCACGGTTGAGGCGTCGGCGCCCCCCGACGGTGGCTGTGCAGCGGCGCCGCTGAGAGGCAGCTCCGCTGCGGCGCCGCCAGTGGCAGCGATCGTGACTGCGGAGCGGATGGACAGAGCGGGGGAGCCCGCACCGGCACCCGCCTCGGCGGCTCGAGCGCCCGTGCGCTGCGCCGCCTCCAGCCTCTCCGCCACGGCCGCGTCCTCCGGGGTCAGCCTGTCGAAGAGCATCGCGCTCGCCTTGCGCGCGCCCAGGTCCAGCGAGAGCACCACCAGCGCCTCCAGCGTGCGCCGCGTCTGCCGCAGCTCGTGCGCGCTGCTGGCGCGCTCCAGCGCGGGCTGCAAGGGGCGCGGCCCTCCGGCGGCGCTCTTGTCAGCGTGCCGGCGGTGCTCCGAGGTGGCGAAAGTGACCCGCTGGACGGTGCCGCCGGCGCCGGGGCCCGCGCCGTGAGCAGCAAGCGGGAAGCGAGGGGCGGAGCGACGGGCCCCCAGCGAGGCGGTGCCCTCATCTCCCGCCTCCTCCCCGTCCAGAGCCCAGTCGATGGGCAGGCACTCGCTGGGAGGGCGCACGCTCGCCGGGCGGCTGCGCTCCGCTCCCTCGTCTGCGGCCACCTGCGTCGGCTCAAGCGTCTGGGGCAGGGGCGGGCGCCGCGGGGGCGTGCGGGGGGCTGCAGCGACGCGCTGCGCAGCGGCCACCCGGTCTTGCAGCCGGGCAACGGCAAGCGCCTTCACCGCCTCTGTCCACCCACGCTTGGCGCCCTCCGCCGCACCGGGCTGCGCGCCCACGCCCTCGGCGGCCGCCGTGGTGGTGGCTGCGAGCGGCACGGCGTGCTGCGCCGGCACCTTTAGCTCCCCCTCCGCCGCCTGCCGGTAGTAGGAGCGCAGGAAGGCGGTGGAGGCGGGCCCCAGCGCGGCGAGGGAGCGCCGCACCTCGGGGTGCAGACGGACGAGCGAGGCATCCGTGCCCTCCCCGCCCTCGGGCCCGGGCCCCTCGTCCGCGCCGCCCGCAGGGGGCGGGAGCACCGGGGGCGCCCGCGGCCCCTGCGGCCCGCCCATCTCGTCGTGGATGCAGTGCAGCACCGCCGTCACGGCAGCGTCCACCAGCACGCGGTGCACGCGCGAGGCGGGTCGGCAGGCGGCCTCCTCATCGTCCAGCGACGCCTCGCGGGCGGTGCTGTAGCTGGTGCGGCTGGTGCGGGTGCCCGAGGCGGCGGGGCTCGCCGCCCCAGAGCGCGCCGCCGCGGGCTCCTCCCCCGACGCCTGCACCGCAGCCAGAAGGCGCGGCAGGTCGCCCAGGGCGTGCGTGGCGGCCCGCATCCCCGCAAGCGCGGACGCCTGCAGCGCGGCGGGCGGGAAGGCGGCGACGATGCCCTTCGCCACGTCGCGGCGGGCCACGTCCAGCAGGGAGCCCTGCCGGGAGATGGGCGCGGAGCGGGGCGCCGGGGAGGCCGCGCCGCGCGAGACGGGGGAGGCAGGCGCCCCGCTGCCCGCTCCTCCGCCGGCGGCATCCAGGGCGCTGGCCGTCTCAAAGTCGGCGGCGCCGCCCTCGGTTGCCAGCGCCTGTAGCTCTGAGCAGATGGACAGCGCGACGGCAGCGCGCACGCGATCGCGCTGCTGCTGCTGCTCGGGCGCAGCCGCACCGCTCAGGCGCGAGCCGCCTGCGGCCCCCGCGCCGACGAGGGAGCTGCGTGCGGACAAGACGGGGGAGAAGGAGGAGGACTTGCGCTTGGGCCGCAGCCGCGCGCCTGCATCGCCACCGCCATCCCCAGCAGCAGCCCCGCCTCCCGGCCCGGCAGGCCCGCCCAGCAGGTCAGCTGCGCCGTCGCCCGCCAGCAGCGACAGCGCGTCGATCACCGCGGATGAGCTCGCTGCAGCGCCCGCCGCCTCCGCTGCCATGATGCGCTGCGCGGCAGCCACGCGCTTCAGGCTGCGCGTGTGCGCCTGATGCCGCCGGCGGGCGCTGCGCCCGTAGAAATACCCCCAGAGGCCCCCCAGCGACAGCAGGAGCAGGACCACAGCTACCACGCCCCCAATCAGCCCGCCATTAACAGGCCCCGGCCCGCCAGCGCTGCCGCTATCACCGGCGCTGGCGTTCCCAGGCGCCGCAGAGGGACTGACTTGGCCCCAGCTGGGAGCGGGCGGGCCCTGGCTCCCTCCGGCGATTCCGCCGCCACCAGAGGCGGGGTTCGTGGCACTCGCAGTCGCATTGGCGGTAGCGCTTGCTGTGGCGGACGGCGGCAGCGGCGACGCGCTCAGGGTCGGCGACGCGCTGACACTGGGCGTCGCAGACGTGGAGGGGACGGCAGAGGGGGTGGCCGTGACCGGGGTCGCGGAGGCGGTGAGGGTGCCGGAGGGCGTGACGGTCGGAGACGGCCACAGCGCATAAATACCGGTGAACGACACGTTGTGCGAGAAGGAGTCGGGGCAGGTCACGCTGAGGTAAGGGTCCCTGGTGAAGGTGGGGTACGTCACCACCAGGCTGGCCCCCACGCGCGCCACCGTCATGCACGCGACCGTGAAGGTGGACGGGAAGGACGTGCCGCCAGCGATCGTGTACGCGGAGACGCCGTCAACAGTTACGGGAGTGACGGAATAGGGGCAGAGCTTCACGCCCATGTAGGGGCTCAACGCGACGAAGATGCTGCCGGACAAGACCTCCGCGCCGCCGCCGTCTGGGATGTCGGTGATCTCTCCCGGGCCAAACCTCGTGTAGGGAATCCACAAGTCGCTAGGGATGGCAGCCGAGCCCGTGCAGTCGGTGCGGGGAGTGGTGGAATTGAAGTTTTTGGCGCCTCGAGCTGCGGCGGATATGGCGCTGGCGCAGATGCCCGGCCCTGAGGCTTCAGGGTCGCTCACATTGTAGTGCAGCATGTGGGCGGCGGTGTCCACCCATGCGCGGGAGCATGAAAATCCTCGCGGCGCCGTTGTCGCATCACCGAAGCTGAGAACGTATTCGGCGTGTGACGTGATGGTCATGTCTTGGACCACCTGCTTCAAGCACCGCACGACCACCACAGCATTGAGGACAAACGTCATCCAGCCGTCATATGTCAAAGATTCGACGTACTGGTTCTGAACCAAGGACCCGGCGTATGGGTCACCTGCGCCGGTGATAGGCATGGCGGCGGAACTTGATGGGCATGAGAAATGGCTTGGCTGTGGGGTGCCTTGCAGCCTTCGATCGTGGCGAGAGAAGGGGTTGACGGTAGCCACCGTACTAAGCTTGGGCTCGTGCGATCGAGGCGGAGGCGGCCCCCACGACGATAGCTGTGCCGTGCTTTGCTGCACGCGCGCGTCTGTTACCGTGGAAAGCCATGCGCAAAGTAGTGCAACTCGAAGCAGCGCAGGAGCGCTTCTGCGAAGCACCATCGGTTTTGTTTGACATGACCCGGCCCGAGTTTCGCACCGAAGGCGACACCGTTTCATCGCGTCAAAGCGTGCGGGGCTGACGGTGCGAGGGCTGCAACCGCGCGGGCAAGAGACATGCAGCCATTCTGCACAAGGCTTCAGAGGGAATGTTCCGCGCGGGCAAGAGCCTAAACATGCTGCTGCTGCCTGATACTGGGCTTCTACAGTGCTCGACGAACCGCAACAATCCCTGGATGCTGAGTCCGAATTGACGACGAACTGTCACTTCTGTATCTCTGCCGATGCTCGACTCAACCCGCTGCATTTGGCACGGAACGGAGGGTGACAACGGGGGCTTTCGGGAAGACTTGGGGTGTGCTGAAATTAGGAATAAGCCTACTGCGAGGGAGGACGCTGGTGAGTATACCTGCGAGTCGCTTTGGAGCTGTGAATCTTTTGCGACAGTGCGCCTTGTAAGACCACCCTGCGGAAAAATACCGGAGATCCTGCCGCCCGCGCTTGGAGGCCATGGGCGTACACTATGCTAGCTTTTAACGTAGCAAGCTTGCGATCCAGCATCAGGTCGCGTTTCATTCAGTTGTGCTGTGTATCGATGTGAGGCAGGTGACCTCGCATCAGTCGCCGACCAAAGTGTTTTCCCGCGCGAGGAATGGGGCTATTGATGGCGGGCGGGCTCATGAGCCTGGTTGCTTTGCTGATTCATTTGCAGAGAGGCCGATTCATCGACAACAAGTCGAGGGGCCGCTGCGGAGCGCCATCAACCTCTGAGGCTGACGCTGGAATTGGAGGCTCCCACGTTTGCAATGAATCGCTGCCAGGAACTGGACGGGTGTTACCAAGCTTTTTGTACGACATTTCACATCGGCCGTAGCTCGAAGCACGCACTTCTGTCTGCTGCGGCGAAGTTCCTTCGGCTGTTTCTCGGCCAAGTGCATCACCAGTGTTTGGAAGCTGCGACAACCCCTGCCTGCACGGCGGGTTGGGTTGCATATGCGGGCCCTGTGCACGAAGGTTTGCGCTTCCTAATTCAGTCCTTCGATGCGCCAGCTGCTGGCTGCAGCAGCTTGCGCTTGCTCGGGTGCTTGCTGCGAGCTGGCCGCGCAACAACCTGTGCCGCGGGCGTTGCGGCCCTGCCGCAGGCCCTCGAGGACCCCTGGCTGCTGGCAGCCGCGCCTCCAACAGCTGCGCATGGGACACTCCCACGCCTTGGGGAGGGCGAGGCCTCCGAGCCGAAGGGGCCCAGCCCCTCCCGTCCCCAGCCCGCAGCGGACCCCACCTGCCTCACGGCGGCGGAGCAGGCGGCCGCAGTCGCCGAGCTGGTGCGGTGGATGCGGACCTGCATGGCGACGGAGGGGCGCCGGCGCCGCACCACCCTCGGGGAGCACATCGCCGCGGCGAGGCGGGGCGACTGCAGCAGCGGCGGCGCGGCGGCGGGCGCAGCGATCGCGTGGCTGACGACGCCTGCGGGCAGGCGGGCGGGGCTGCGCGGCCTGCTGCGGCAGCGCGACCGCGGCGGCCTGGTGGCCACGTACCTCGCTGTTGTGTCGCACTGCGTCACACGCGCGGTGGTGGACGGCCTGCGGGAGCTGGCCCCCGGGGGCTCCTGGGCGGCCGAGGGGGCGGGCGGGACGGGGGCGGGGGAGGGGGAGGAGGAGGCATGCGCTGCCGCGCTGACTGCCGTCGGCCCTGCGTGGACCCCCTCCGAGACGGCTGCGGCGCCCAGTCGGCTCCTCCGCCAGGCGCTGCAGCTGGCGCGCTGCGCAGGGGCTGGGGCAGAGGCACAGGCAGCGCGTGCGCTGCCCCTCCCGCCGGCGGCGGCGGCGGGCCCGTCGCACGCCGCGCCGAGCCCCCTCGCGGGCGCCAGCAGTGCCGCTGCGGTGGTTGCAAGCGAGGAGTCGGCAGGCAGCGCACTGGCGGCGAGGCGGGAGGCAGCAGCACTGCTCCCCGTTGCCCCGGCAGGTGCCGCCGCTGACGCGGGTGCTTGCGTTGGCAGCAAGCGCAAGCTAAAGCCCGGGCACACGCAGCAAGGAGGCGCAGCGTGGGTTGCGCTGGGGGAAGACGGCGCGCCAAGGTCTCGCGCTTCGGGCGCGGCTGGCAGCAGCGGGCCGGTGGCCGGCGCTGCAACGGGGCCTGAGGCGCCGGCTGCGCCATCCGCTTCACCCGGCAGCGTCCCCGCTGCTGATGCGCCCAGCCTCCCGCCCCCTCCGAAGCGCAGCCGGCGAGAGGACATAGAGGCAACTCACGGTGCGACGGGCCTGCCGCGAGCCATGGGCTTGGAGCCGCATGCGGTGACCGGCACCGCTGCCGCGCCCTCAGGCGTCCCCACATCCGCTGCCTGGCGTGCGCTCGACGCCTACTGTGCCCACCTAAAATCATCCGCGGCGCCGCTGCTGCCGCTGCGTGTCTTTCTATCCCGCCACGCTGCGACTCTTGCTGCACTCTGCACCGGTGCGGACCCCGACAGCTCTCCCGACGCCGCAGCGGCAAGGGACCTGTGTGGCGCCAGCGTCTACGACGGCACCCGCCGCTGGCTGCTGCATGCCCTGCAACGAGGGAGCGACCGGGCGCAGGTGCTGCAGGCGTGGCTGGCAGCCCCGGTTGCCTCTGCATGCCCGCCCGGGCTGAAGTCGCGCCTGCCGGAGCTCGCAGCGGAGGCCGGGGCGCCGTTCACTGCGCAGGAGAGTCTCGCTGCGGCATCGCGCGGCGACCTGGCGCTGCTGCAGGCGCTGCACCGCGCCGGAGAGCCGCTGCCGGCCGCGCTGATCGCCTTCACGCAGAGCGGCGCCGCCCCCGGGGAGGTGCATGCGTGGGTGCTGCGCAGGCAGCACCCTGACGGCAAGCAGCGCACTTCGACGCTGCTGGCTGGGGACTCCGTGCTGTCGCCCCTGCGAGGGGTCGGGCATGGCCCGAGCGCTGCCGCAGCTGGTGGAGCAGCGGCTGTGGCGCCGACGGGCTCAGCGCTGCAGGCAACGGTAGCCTCGTCGCCACCTCTCGCTCGCCGAACGTCGCTGCCGCTCTGTGGTCAACCGGCATCACTGCGGCACAGCATCGCGAGCACGGACGGGGATAAAGCGAGTGTCGAGCGCGCTCCAGCGGCCGCAACATGGGGGACGATGCAACCCCAGGTTTATGGCGCTGCCGTGCCGGACTCGCAGCGGATGCACGACAGCTGGCCTCACAGCGCTGCAAGCTTGGCTCGCATGGCGTCCGACTCCCTCAGCCAGCTGCTGCAGGCAGACACGGCGGCCCCGCTGCGCTCTCCGGTGCCCTGCCGGCAAGGGCAAGTCAATGGCCGCGGTGCCGTAGCCGGTGCTGCAGCCGTGCGCTTGCTGCCGAGCAGCATGGACGCGGGTGCTCAGCTGCCGACAACGTCTTGCTCCTCCGCCGGCGGCACCTCTCGCCTAGTTGAGGTTCCTCACCTGTCTTCTCATGCCTCGCAGCCTCTGAGCCTCAAAATCAACATCCCGAGGGCAGCAGTGAGCGCCGCTAGCCCACCCTTGGCACCTATCCGCTGTTTGCCGCCCTTCCGTGAGAGTTCGGCTCCGGGCGGTGTCTCAGCTTCTGCGAGCCGCAAGCCACACCAGCGCGTACGCTTCTCTGAAAGCGTTCAAGTGTTGGGGGAAGTGGCGCCCGTGCCGCCACCGCTCCCGCTGTCGGCCGCGGTGACGGCTGACTACTCGGCGGCCGTACTGGCGGACGATGCTCTGGCTGCGACAGCTGCTGCGGTAGGCGAGCTCGCGTCCGGCAGCTTGCATGCTAGGTGCCACCCTCCCTGACCTAACACCGCTCGACCACCCTTCTCAAAACGCCATCGGTGGCAGTGGGGCGGACATGCAGGCTGACACCAAAATCAACCCCGCTGCCGATTGGACTTCTGCCCAATCACGACCTAGCCCCGCCAGCTGAGAGGATGTGGACTGTCTCGCCAGCTGAGCGGCTGCGCGTCTCACACATCGCCGCACAGATTTCAGTCTGGACACTCCTCCTCGGCTTAGACCCTTTTGCCCATTTGTTGCCGCTTCAACGGTAGCATGCGCCGGCCACGGTCCACCCTTCAATCGGTGTGGAGAGCGCCGCCGGCGGACTGTACATGTGCGTCAGCCCTCGCTCAGCTCCTGCCATCGACGTGCAGCCTGGGAGCCTTTCATTCAGAAGCAGCCATGCGTGTGGGATGCGCAACTCCGCGCACAGCGCTTGGGCAACCTACATTGTTCTAGCCACACGGACATGACCCCTCAACGCGTACGGGTCAGCGCTCGTACGCGTCGCTGCCTATGTATCGGTTGCCGCATTAGATACCTCGCGTGCGTGCACGTGGGTACCGATACCGATTGTCGCCATGCCCAGCTTGCACGATTGTCTGAATCCATAAAATTGAAGCCTGCGCAGCTTTGCCGCACACGCATTATCCAGCACGACGTACTACAGTTGCAGTTTCGAAAGTCGACGTCAACCGGACGTGCACATGTGTGCGCAAAACTACTGGAGCTCGAGTTTGCCAGTTGATACGTCTACGAGGCCTCCAGAGCCGATAGCGCTGTCGAATCATTCGAACATCTGGGGTTATCCGATACATTCCCAGCTACCACTGGCGCGGGCAGCGGCGACGAGGACAACAGACTAGAATCGGCTGCTAGCAGCAGCCAGCCCCCATCCAGCGGGGCCTCACGCCCATGCGGCCTTGGAGGGCAGCTTCGCGGCATCGATCGCCTTCAGCGACACACCCGGCAGAGAGGCACTCGGCGCGCCACCCTCGGCGAGTACGAGGCCGCCGCGCAGCGAGGCGGTGGAGAAGTCCTTCTTGGCGTCCTGCGCGAGCACGGAGGCCATCTCGGAGACCTGCTCGGGCGTGGCCACCAGGTGCGTGGCGCGCTGAGACGTGATGGCCTTGAGCGCAGCGGCCGCGTCGAACTGGCGGGACGGAATGACTGCAGCAGGGGTGGGAAGGGGAGGGGAGGGGAGGGGTGCGACGTTGCAGTGGGGGAGTGCGAT
>Ga0208629_100291_pt1 | contig 24554 bp, 9 predicted proteins | sample LakWasMet19_HOW5_2_FD_183865 | JGI IMG/M metagenome (GOLD analysis project Ga0208629, IMG submission 183865) | Freshwater sediment methanotrophic microbial communities from Lake Washington under simulated oxygen tension - Sediment Metagenome... | ecosystem: Environmental > Aquatic > Freshwater >... | reverse complement strand
GCTGGGCCCGGGGGCGGTCACGGACGAGGGGGCGGACCCCCGCCTCGTCCTGCGCGCGCTGGCCGTGGACCTGCTCGCCCTCTTCGACCTGCCGGAGTGGCCCGCAGCCGAGCTGCTGCTCTTCGCCCTCACGTCCACCCTCGCGCGGCTCATCCCCGGCGCACGCGGCGGCGGCGGCGGGCCGGGCGGCGGCGCACCCAGCGCTCTGGACGCCGCCACAGCGGGCAGGGTGGCCCCCGTGCTGCTGTCCGTGCTCGGCACGGTGCTGGCGCGCCTCTCCCTTAGCCGCAGCTTCATCGCGGAGCACGCGCTGCGCGTGCCCCCCGCCGCCCTGGCCGCAGCGGCCCCTGCACCGGCCGCGGCCGCCTCGGTGACCGGCACAGGCCCCACAGCAGGCAGGATGCCTAGCCGACCAGGGGACGGCCCCAGCGCCGCGGATCGCCAGCGGTCTTCGGGCGCTGGCGCTGGGGCGCGGGCTGGCTGCGGCGCTGACGACGGCGGCGCCGCAGTGTTCACGGGCGAGAGCGTGGCGATGGCGCAGCCCTGCCTGTGCGGGCGCCGCAGCCTGCCCGGCGTCACCCTCGTGGGATGCGACGAGTGCCCGCGCTGGTACCACGGCGCGTGCGTGGGCATCGACGCCGACGCGGACCCCAGCGCCCTGAGCGGCACGCACTGGGCGTGCGACGACTGCAGGATGCGCCACCTCGTGCTCGCGCAGCAGGTGGGTTACAATGCTGGGGGGAGCACAGTGTTGCCCCGGCGGTCTCATCTGCACGACCAGCGGGCATATGCTTCCAGGCGCATGGTAGACACAGAGAGTGTGTGTGCTGCGGGAGTGTGTGTGTGGCGACGGCTGCCCTCCGTGGTCCGCTGTTGCAGTGCTACGTAGCAGTACGCCCTGCTCACAACACCCAAAACCCCGCTACTGCTGGCCTCGCTTATCTACACGCCCTTCACTCTCGTTTCGTCCACTCTTGACTCCACGCGCAGCGGCGACTGGATACGCTGGCGACACGGCGCAACGCTGGCGCAGTGCCCGCTGTTTCAGCGAGCGGCAGGGGCCAGAGCAGCGCGCCGCCCGACGCTGCAGCGCTCCTGCAGAAGGCTGTCGCGTTGGAGGCATCCAAGCTTGAACGCACCGAGAGCAGGGGTGCGTTGACGGCAGGCGTGCGAGGGCGCGTCACACACGTGTGTTGCTGGATCGTGGTCACGCCTGCGGCCTCGTCCACTGAAGCGCTCGCTGCATCACGTCCCCTCTTCTTGCAGTTCTCCGACAACTGATGCTCAATCAGTTAAGCGTGGCCGCGTTCGACGACGTCAATGCACGCCTGAGCAGGCGTTTCCTGTTGTGCCGGTGGGCGTGCGAGCGCCAAGTGCACGGCGATGACGTCGGAAGGTGCGTGTGCACTGCCGGCCGAGGGTTCCACGAGCATTTTCATTTTCACCCATGTGCACCCGCCGCTGCCAACAGCCTCCTGCCTGCATTTTGTTCCTCCACCTGCAGGGAGTTTTACGCGTCACAGTGGCAGCTCCCGGATCAAGCGCTGGTGCGCCGCGACGAAGTGCTGGCGCCCTACAACTCGGCTCGGCTGTGTCTGCAGGTGAGCGTGCTGTCGGTTGTTGCGTGATTTTGGGAGTTTTGTGTTGCGATTGCGTGACGCAGTCTTGACCTGGGTCAAGACCTGGGCGTGCCCGAAAACGTTTCTGCGATGTCTAGCTTCAATAGCTCAGTAGTAGAGCGTCTGTCTTGTATTGTGGCAGGCTTCTGGCTAACAGAAGGTCCCCAGTGCGATCCTGGGTTGGAGCACTTTTTGCACAACGTTTTTTCACCAACATTGTTCGTTTTTGCACTCGGTTTTGTGGCGCAGCTCCTCTCGACCGAGCCGCTGATGCGCTCCTTTGACGCGCTGCTGAGCGCGGTGCTCTCCACTTCCCGCGCCGACGAGGCCAAAACGAGAACTGCGCTGCTCAAATCAGTCGCGGACATCATCGCGGCGCATCCGCCGCTCATCGTCAACCCGGTACGTTGCACCGTGCACCCGAGAGGGGCTGGGTGCTGCGCCCTGCCGCCTTGTCCGCCGCAGCCCAGTTCACCGCTCGCCTTTGCCACCGGCATCGCCCGAGCGTTGCGCCGGTTCAAATTATTGTTTCTGCGTTGTTTCTCTCCCTCCCCGCCGTGCGTGTGCAGCAAGTCGCGGCGGTGGTGTCCGCGTGCCTGCGAGACGGGCGGCGCAGCGTGCGGGCGGAGGCGTTGGAGGTGGTGGGCCGCCACGTGGGGGCGTCGCCGCGCCTGGCCGCGCAGTACGCGGAGCAGCTGCTGCCGGCGCTGGCGGACGAGGGCGTCTCCGTGCGCAAGCGCGCCGTGGCCATCCTGCGGGAGCTGCTGCTGAGCCAGGCGCTGCCCGCGGCGCGCCCGCCCAGCCACTGGTTGCACGTGCACGGCAGCAGCGGCGGGGAGGGGGACGCAGAGCAGGGGGAGGGGGGCGGTGGCCTGCCGGCAGACGACCTCTCCGAGCCGGTGCTGCTGCCGCAGCGCAGCTCCCTGCGCGCGCGCGTGCTGCGGGCGCTGCTGCAGCAGGCGGGGGACCCTCGCGAGGAGGAGGGGGTGCGGGAGGCCATCGCCGACACCTTCCACGCCCTCTGGCTCTCGCCGCTGGCGCAGGCGACTGGCGCAGGGGTCGGGGCGGCCCCCGGGCCCACCCCTCGCCGCAGGGCTGCTGCGGGGGGCGATGCGGGCTCTGGCCCCGGTGTCGCCTCCCCCGCGGCCGCGCCCCCCTCCGCTGCGCAGCGCCTGGAGCTGGAGGGGCGCGCCTGCGACCTGCTGGCCTGCGTGCAGGAGAGCCTGGGCGACACCTCCTGGCTCTCGGACATGCTCGGGCGCATCGCGGGGGGCAGCGGCGCAGGCAGCGGCGCGGGCCGCGGCGGCAGCGCGCAGGGCGTGGCCTGCGCCCTGGTGCGCACCTGCATGGCCGCGCTGCTGCGCCTGGCGGAGCGCAAGGGCAGCCTGCTGGCGCTGCAGCTGGCGGCGCAGGGGGAGGGCGGCGCTGACGACGCCGCGTCCGCCTTCGGCGGCAGCAGCGGCGAGGCGGCGCAGGAGCGAGGAGTCGCCCTGCGGGTGCCGCCCTCCCCCTGCGCGCCGCCCCTGGCCAGCGCCACCGCCTCCACCGCCCGCCCGGGCTTCTCAGTGGCCGCGTCCCCTGGAGCAGCGAGGGGTGCGGCAGCAACCGGGGCCGGCGCGGACGCCGCCTCGTCCGTCTCCCTCCTGCCCCTCGTGAACCCGCACGTGGCGCTGGCCGTACACGAGCAGGAGACCACGGTGCTGCTGGCGGCGCTGCGGGCCTTCGCGGGGGCGCTGCCCGCCTCCGTGGCGCCGCACCTGCCCGCCCTCGCCCCGCACCTGAAGGGGGACGCCCTGCTGCTCGCGCCCGCGGCGGCAGCGCTGCAGCTGCAGCACGTGGCGGCCATCTTCGCGGCGGCGCTGCCCCGGGCGGTGGGCCCGCACGCCCTGCCCGCCCCCGTCGCGGCCGAGGTGCTGGCCGACGTGGCGGCGGTGCTGCGCCAGAGCCCGCGCGCCTCACCGGAGGCAGAGCGAGCGCTCGCGCAGCTGCACCGGCAGCAGCAGCAGCAGGCGGCGGCTCGTGGCGCGCCCTCCCCCGCCGCCTCGCCCGCGGCAGCGGCGCTCGCCCTGCCACCCCTGGCTGTGCCCGGCACGCCAGCAGCAGCAGCAGCAGTGCCGGGTGCGGGCGCCGCCCCCGTGGACCCCTCCACCATGCTGCTCGCAGCGCACGCCCTGCGCGCCCTCTGCGCCTGCGTGCTGCGGGACGGCGCGCCCGTGGCGGCCCTCGCCTTCATGGAGGCGCTGGCCTGGGCGCGGGACAGGCAGACGCAGCAGCAGCAGGCCGCTGCGGCTGCGGCTGCACCTGCACCTGCTGCGGGGCCTGCTCCTGCGGCTGCACGTGCTGCCGCTGCTGCTGCTGCTACTGCTGCTGCGCCAGCCCCCGGCGACAGCGGGGACTGGGTGCAGGCGCTGACGCTGCTGCCGCCGGCTGCAGCGACGCCTGCCGCCGCAGCTGCTGCGCGGCGGCAGGCCCAGCAGCGGCACCGCGCCGCGCTGGTTGCGCTGCACGGGCTGGGGCTGCTCTTCGCGCACTGCGACGCTGCAGCGTGCCTGGAGGAGCACAGCAGGCGGGCGGCGGCAGGGGGCGCCGGGGCCGACAGCGGCGCAGCAGCGGCGGGCAGCAAGGCGGCACCGCGGGCTGGCACACCATCCGCGGCTCGGGACAGCGGCGCTAGCGGGCAGGCAGCGGCCGTGGGGCAGAAGCGGGCCCGCGGGGCCTCCGCTGCGGTGCCTGCCAGCCACGCAGCCAAAGCCGCTGCCTCTACCCCAGGCAAGGCCAGCAAGGCCGGGCTCCCCGCCCGCACCCCCGCTGGCGCAGCGGCCAAAGCAGCAGCGGGCAGGGGCGCCGCAGGGGCGGCAGCGCTGCTGCCTGTCGTGGGTGCCGACGGTTTCATAGACCCGCGGGCACAGCTGGCGGGGCGGCCGGGGGCCAGCAGCGGCAGCAGCAGCCGCAGGGCGGGGGCGCCGCCCGCAGCCAAGCGGCCGCGGCGCGTCAGTTCTTTGGGGGGTGAGGGGGATGAGGGAGGCGAGGCTGAGTGGCGCTCCTCAGACGAGGAGGAGGAGAAGGAGGGTGAGGGTGAGGGGGCCCTCGGGGATGAAGTCATTGAGGTGGCGGGCAGCAGCGCCGAGGAGGAGCAGCAGCAGGAGGAGCAGGAGGCAGCCGTGAACGGGGGAGGGAAGGCGGCAGCGGCAGTGGAGCTGCCCCCTGCAGCGCTGCCTGGCGTCGTGGGGGCGCGGGAGTGGGAGGAGCGGGCGTATCAGCTGCTGGCCGCGGCAGCGCAGGGGGCGCTGCGCAAGGCTGCCACCGCGCACTCCGCTGCCGCCAAGAAGGCGCTGGCCGTGGCCGCAGAGCTGCGGGCAGCGGGGGCGGGGGGCGGGGGCGGCCTGCCGTCATCCGCCTCCTCCGCGTGCAGCGGCGGGCCCCCCTCCGTAGCCTCCGCCTCCTCCGCAGCTGGCCACGGCTACGCCGGCAGCGTGTCGGGTGGGTTCGGGGTCGGCGGGGTGGGCGAGGGGGCCATCGCCTCCCGCGCCCCCTCCTTCGCCCCCTTCATGGACCTGCTGCGCTCGCTGGAGCGGCTAGCGCTGCAGGCCCTGCGGGGGACCGCCCTCCTCTTCACCGCGGCGCCGCGCCTGCTGGCGGAGGAGCAGCACGCTGCAGCCGCAGCCGCCGCAGGCGGTGGGGGGCCGGGGGCGCACCCCTCCTCCGCCGCCCGCCCGCAGGCTGCCCGGCCCTCTCTGTTCCGCGAGGCCCTCCGCCACCCCCTGCCCTCGCTGCGGGAGGCTGCGCTGCGGGGCCTGCTGGAGCTGCTGCTGGCGCAGGAGGACCGGGCGGAGGCAGCGGCAGCGGCGCCGCAGCCCGCCCGCGAGGGGGAGGGGGCCGAGGAGGGCGGTGAGGAGGGCGAGGGGGAGGGCGAGGGGGAGGGGCACCCTGCCACCGCAGCTGCAGGCGCCGCCCCCGCCCCTGCCTCCTCCTCCTCCCTCGCCGCCCTGGGGCGCGGCTCCGCCGCCGGCAGGTCCTCCAGCGGGTCCGGCGCCTCCGCCTCCTCCCTGCTCACGGGCACGGTGCAGCAGCTGTGGCCCCTCGTGGCGGCGGAGCGGCTGGCCGACGCCGCGCCCGACGACGAGGGCGACCTGGGCCTGGACCCGCGCAGCGTGGCGGGGCGCCTGCTGGCCGCAGCCACGCGCCGCCTGCCCGTGCCGCCCGAGGCCTGGCTGCGCGCAGACGCGGCGGCGCTGCGGGCGGCGGGCGCCCTCGGCGGGTGGGCGGAGTCTGCGTGCGGAGGCGCCGCGGGCACGGGCGGCGGCGGCCTGCGCGTGCGCCTCGCCGCCCTGCACCTGCTGGCGGCCATCGTGCGGCAGGGCGCGGTGCCGCCCACGCAGTGCATCGCGCCCCTCATCGCGGCCGCCACGGACGAGTGCCCGGAGCTGTCGGGGGCCGCCACCGCCTCGCTGCTGCACCTGGCGGGGCGGCACCGCGAGCTGGTGGAGCTGCACGCGCCTGCGGGGGTGCTGGAGAGCTACCGCTACCAGGTGGCCGTGTACGGGGAGGCGAGCGCGCGCAGCAGCGGCAGCGGGGAGGGGGAGGGGGGCCAGCCTCTCGGCAGCGCCGCCTCCGCCCACGGCAGCAGCAGGCTGCGGCACGCGGGCGGTGGCAGCGCCGTCAGCGTGGCCAGCGCTGAGAGCGCCTTCGGGGTGCGCAGCGAGCAGGGGGCGGGCGGCCCCGCCTCCGCAGCCCCCGCAGCGCCCACCGCTCTGCTGGGCCGCGTGTACCGTGACGTGCTGGCGGCGGGGTCGGCAAAGGGCCGCAGCGCCTTCCTGCGAAGCCTCATCGCGCGCGCCCTGCCCGACACGGCCTTCGCCTCGGGGCTCCTGCGCGCACCCAGCGCGGCAGGCGCGGGCGCGGGCGGCGCCGCTGCGGCTGCCGCTCGCGGCGCGCCCCCTCCCGCAGCGCCTCCCGCCCCCCTCGACGCCCACCTGAGCCGCTACCTGTGCGAGACGGCCATGCTGCTGCCTTACACCGCCGAGGAGGAGGCCCTGACGCTGGTGGCGTACGTGAACAGGGCTGTGGGGGTGCACGCGGACGAGGTGGCGGCTGCGCTGGAGGAGGGGGCGGCCGCAGCCCCGCCCGCCCCGCAGGCCGCCACGCCGCAGGCAGGCGCAGCGGGCTGGCAGGTGAGCGTCTCCCTGCAGGGCGCCTTCGCGCTGCAGGAGGGAGGCGGCGGCGGCGGCGCGGCAGGAGCGCTCCCTGCCGCCGCATCCGTCTCGCCCTCTGCGGGCGTGCTCGCTCCCCCGCAGCTCATGCACGCTGCCGCCTGCGCCTGGGCCCTGGTCTACCTGCTGACGGCCAAGCGCTACCTGAAGCGCGCCTACGAGCTGAGGGACGCACGCATTCGGGGCTTCGTGCCGCAGGGGTCGGGGGTGGGCATGGGGCGGGGGCGCGGGGGCGCTGCGGCGGCTGCTGCTGCTGCTGCCCTGCCTGTCGCAGCGGAGGCTGCAGCGGACGCTGCAGCGGACGCGGACACCGCTGCGGGCGCAGCGGAGGGTAGCAGCACGGCTGCCAAGGGTGCCAAGGGGCCCGGCAAGGGCAAGGGCAAGGGCGGGGATCGCTCCGCCGCCTGCGCTTCCTCTGCCGCCTCGAAGGCCGTCTCCCTCTCCCTCTCGGACGACCTCTTCGCCTCGGGGGAGGGCGCCGAGCTGGCGCGGCTGCCCCCGCTGCCGCCCTCCATCGCCGCAGCCCTGCGCCACTACGCGGAGGCGCCCGCCCGCCCCTCCGCTGCAGCCGCTGCCGCAGCCGCGGGGGCGGGCGCTCCCCGCATCCGCGAGGCGCCGGTCGTCCTGCGGGCGGAGCTGGCCGCCACGGGCGATGCGATGATGTCCCTGCTTGCCGACCCCTCCCTGCGCGACGACATGCCGACAGACGCGCTGCCCGCCCTCTCCGCCGCAGCCAGCAAGGCGTACAGCCGCGCCGCTGCCGCCGCGAGCAAGCGCGGCCGCAAGGCTGCTGCCGACGCTGACGCCTCCGCGGCCGCTGCGGGCGCGGATGCGCCGGGAGCTGCTGCTGCTGGAGCGAAGCGCCGCGGACGGCCCAGCTCTCGCGGGGCAGCTGCTGGAGGCCGCGGGGCTAGGGGCGGCCGCGGGGCTGGCAAGGCGGCAAAGCGTGCTCGCAAGGGCAAGGCCGAGAGGGATGGCAGCGACTCCGAGGAGGGCGGCTGGGGCGAGGGGGAGGAGAGCGACAGCGATGACGACGGCGGTGCGGCCCGCGGGGCTGCCGCGACGACGCGGCACCAGCCGCGTCGCTCAGTGGCCGCTGCCGCCGCCTCCCGCAGCTACGCAGACATGGACAGCCAAGGCCAGGAGCCTGAGGCCGCTGCTGGCGAGTCAGACGCCGAGTGAGGGGGGAGGGGAGGGGGCTGGGCGGAGGCGCCGAGGCTGTGCGTGACTGCCAGCCACTTCAACCCGTCGTGAATGTACCCCGATCGTGCCGTTATGCCTGCGTGACGTGTCCGCTCAGACACTGCCACTGGTCACGGTCGGCGTGAGCCTGCGTAGCCTGTTTGTGAAGGGAGCGTCTGGCCTTGCGCGTCCCAGCCTTGCGAGAGCTTCGCAATGCCTGCCGTGCGCTGCGTCTGCGTACAGTTTCAAGTGCGGACGTCCACTGCCCTGACACCTCAACCCTTACCTGAAGACTCGCCTCGGCACTTGTAGATCTAGCATCAGCCGTCCGTGTGAACCAAGCGTGGCGCGTCAGCTTTGGCGCCGAATTCAATCACTGGGTCAGTGGCACGTCGACCTCCCAGCTGCAGACTCCAGATGCGCGCGTATCCGCACGATACGTCTACCGGCGCGTGTGCATCCCTTGCAGGCTGAATACGCGTACGCACTCGGTCAAACGTGAAGCTCTTGATCAATATTGACGTGTGTACGCGACATGTACGTACGTACATGTACGCAATACTAGTCGACTCAGGCCGAGCTCGAGGTGCAGCAAGCCACGAATTCACATCTTCACAGCGCTGCTAGCCACGAATTCACGTAGGCTTAGGGCGTACGCGTCCGCTCCTCACCGCAGTTGCAACATCATGATTATTCTGCACAACTCATCTCGATTGGTGCTACTTCCGATGGACTGCGGGCGAACAGTTTGCACGACATGCACCGGTATCAGCGATGCCCGACGGAGACTACTCGTGCCTGCTGGCTAAACAAAGCGTAGCATACCTGTGGACAGCCCGCGAGCATGGATGACTTTACTGTGGGTGAGGACGAAGCAGGTGTGAACCGGAGCACTCATCCTCGCTCATTGCCGCACCCGCCCGCGGTGCTGCGACCAGCGGAACTGCAGTGTCACCTACTCGCCGCGAGCGGGATTGGGCCCCGTGCCGAAGGCCCCCATAAACGCCACCACCCCGTCTCCGGTAGGGGTCGCGGCTGGCACGCCCGCTGCAGCAGCAACGCGATGCGCGGTGGCGTCCTCGCTGCCAGCTGGCATGCCCGCCCCCGCCACAGGCGGCGGGGAGGTGACCCACGGCGCCGCAGCGCGCGCTGGCTCGTCGATGGGGACGCTCTCTGCGCTGCTGAGCCGCTCTGCTGCCAGTGCCACCGCGGCGGCGGCGGGGTCTCGCGCGGTGGCGGCGAGGGCGTGCGCCATCGTCTCGCTGAGCACGGGCTCGCGCGACGGCGTCCACGTCGCAGGCAGCAGGCTGCCGAAGGGGAAGTGCTGCACCACCGGCAGCTTGCCCAGCACCTCAGCGCGGTACATCTTCAGCAGGCCGTCGTTCGCCTTGGCCCAGGAGGGCAGGCCGGAGATGTCGTTCAGGATCGGGGAGTGCTCGGCGAAGGGGGCGCCCTGCTTCACCTCGGTGACGAACTGCACGGAGGACAGATACGTGTAGTCCTTCGCGTACCCCTCCAGCACATCCGGGCTGTGCACGGAGCGTGGGCGGATGTGCGGGTGGCCTGCACAGGTGGGTGGGTGTGCGTGGAGCACGCCATGCAGGCGATCACACCGAGCTTGCCACCACACGCAGGGCCGGTCGAGCAACGCATGGGAGAACAGGCAGCGTAACACGCACCGGCGAGCTGAGAGGAGCCGAAGAGGAAGGCCAGGAACTGGTAGTCGTCCAGGGACCACACGCCGTGAGAGCCCGCCGGCTCTGCAGAAGGCAGACATACGGGGAGCAGAAAAGCAGGGGTGACGCGGTGCGGGCCAAAAGGCAAACGAGGCGCACCCAATCGTGGAGCCACGCCAGCAAGGAGGGAGCAGCCCCGCAGCGCTCACGCACCAAGGCCGTATTTGCGCTGCAGCTTGCGGGCGACGGTCAGGTAGCAGGGGAACACCTTGGTTCCAACCGCCACGAGATCAGACGGCGCCACGAGCCCCAACTTCGCAAGACAGTCTGCAAACAGAGAGCGCAGGCGCAGCGCCGCGTTGAGCGACGGTGGCGTTCGAGCAGCGTCCCCATCCTGCACGGCCACACGTGCGCGTGGAGCGGGACTCACACACGAGCATCATGAAGGTGGTCTCGTGGCCCGTGCCGTAGTCGATGCGTGTGGCGTTGCCGAAGGAGTCCAGCAGGTACGCCTCCAGCTCAATGTCGGCCCCCGCCTTCTCGTCTGGAAGCACACTGCGACAGAGCCGCAGGCCCTGCTGAACCAATCTCTCGTGCCACAGCCGAAATGCCTTGTTGCCATAACGCATGGGCTGTGCGATGGGCTGGATCTCGTCAACCCATGCCTCAAGCTCCTCGAGCACAGTTATGAGGCGTGTGAGCGTCTGCGTAGTATGAAGCAGTGACGTGGGTGGAGGGCCTGAAAGCTCACAACTCGCGTTTCTGGTGCAATGGGTACGATCGGGGGCTTTTCCCGACTCACCTCATTGACCGTGCAGGTACATGAGTTTGGTTTGTCTCGAACAGCGGCATTTACCGCTCCAATGAACTTGACGAAGTCTTCGCAGGTCTGCACAAGCATGGCGATCAGCCGAATATACCGAACACTTCAGAACAACACACGGTTGCGCACTTTACGCGCCTCGTCTCGAGCAGCAGCCGAATCAGCCCAAGGTTCTATCGGCTCACATCAGAAGCCTGCCACCTCTCGGCATCCACGGCGTTGAAAATGTGCCGCAAGGGCACGGTGTACGGCGAGGTCATTGGTAGAACGGGGCTGTTTTCGTGCAGACCTTGCCATTACCGCAGCAGCTATCGCGTCAGCATACAATACAAGCCATCAGACCTTGATTGACGCTTCGGTTGCTGACGCCGCGAAGGGGGTTGGCCACATATCGCAGGTGCACTCGAATTCATGCCCCGTTGAATCGTCGCAGCCGACGTGCCCATTCGTGGACTTGCAGTGGGCCAGCGAGCCTTAGCGCCATCCACAACCACTATTTCGATTCAAACAACTGGCTTTGCTCCCGGACCATCTGCTTGCGCTTACGCCGAGAGAGTCGACGCCATGTCGTCTCGCACGTGGGACACGCTGTTCGGCATTTTGCCGACAGAACTCCCGTTTGAGGTCCGAGCATTCGTTGTCCTCATGATTGCAGCCCACTTGATTGCGATCGTGGTGTGGATTGCCTTCTTTGGACGAGAGATTGGCGGCGGGAAGCGGAAGTACAAGCCCGCAATCCACGGGGACTGATCGGCACATTCCTGACTCAGAGCTTCAACGTAGACCACGCACTCGCATCGCAATCATCGCAACCCAGCTCCTATTTTGTACCGTGGGAGTGCCGATGTGGCTTTGTTGACGCGTCCCTCAGCTCCACGCGGAAGGGTCAGCGAGCGCAGACAGCACAGCACTTCGCTCGTGCGGCGCGAGCAGCTGCAGCACGGCGAAGGCTGCCCGCAACGCTGGCGAGCCACTCGTGCAATCGCGATGCTGCAGCTCGGTTTCACGGCGCCGTTCGCCGACGCTGTCCCCACCGCCAGCAGACCCCGCCGCGAGCTGGCAGTCAGTGGACTCGAACCGTCGGTGAACTGCGAGCCGCGACATTAGACCTCGCAGGCTCGCATCCGTTTTTGCGGCTGCCCGCGCGACCTGAAGCGCCTCATCTGTCACGTCCTCTGAGTCCAGCTTGCTCAGGTGCGGGCACGTAAGCAAAACGAGGGCGTGGTAGTGCGGATGGGCCGCCGCTGGGTTCCCGGCCAGCCACAGCACAGACAGCTCTGGTAACGCTCGCAGCCACTCTGCTTGAAGGATCCCCAACGCGTTGTGGCGCAGATACAGCTCTTGGAGTCTTGTCAGGTGCACCAAAGGTGCCAGGTCTTGCACGCGGTTGTGGCTGAGGCTGAGGATGCGCAGCTGGGGCAATGCAGCCAGGGCGCTGACGTCAACAAGGCCGAGGCCGAATAGATCTAACTTGGAGATGGAACCCAGTGGCGCGCCTCGCACAGCGGCGCTGATCATGGCGGTGGTCAGGCGGGATTCCGCCAGTGACGTCGGCGACGATCCAGCCTCTGGGACCGCCTCTCCGACCTCGATGACCCGATCGGGAAGTTCGCCGCCACGGCTCATGTCAGCGCTTTTTGCGATTCACGCCCGGCCTGCTGGATCGACAACTGAGAGCTGGTTGCCGCTTGCGGTGCCTCGTTCTCAACCCAACAGCCGAAACGTTTCCTGCAACTTGGATGGGCTTCAACAGACGGGGCATGAACACTGGTCTTTCGTTGGTGTCTTCGAGCTGAACAGACGGAGCGCAAGTTGCACGATGCGTTGGAGGCGGTGACGACGCCCCAATCGCCCCAAATCACGCGCCAGTTGACTCACCAGACCGTGACTCCAACAAAAGAGCGTGATTCGACGCCGCCTTTTCGGACTAACACGTGGACTACCGATGAAGAATTAGATTTATTTTCTGCTTGGGCAGCCGTATAAGGCAGGGGTGGCACGCGTGCTCCCAAAAATCGAACCGAGAATGACTTCTCAATGGCGAATGGGTGCTTTGACGAGTTGCCTCAGTGCAGATCTTCAGAAGGCCGTCGATGCCGAGCTTCCGCGCGCCGCAGCTGACGGAATGCGCAAGCTGTGCCTACTGACGCTTCAGTGTCGACGATTTGCCGGTTGTAACCTGACAACGCTTTTAAAACGGCCAGCCTTCCAGCCTTGCAACGGCATCGTTGGAATGCTGCATCGAGCCGCACCGTTCCCTGTATCAACAGGACTGTCGTTCCGCGATCTGCCCGCAAGCACGCTCAAAGAAGTCATCAAGTGCTGCCAGCACTACGAGGAGAAAGCAACAAAGTATGGTAATCACCTGCCCAAAAGGTGAGTGCCAACATGAACGCGTTCAACCCAACTGCACGCGCGATGCTCTGGAGCCCGCATTCTTCCAAACTGCTTCTTTCTCTGTATTCTTTTGTGTAGTTTGCTGTTTGACTTTTCTCGGGATGTGCAAGACCTCCTCCGGTTTCTCCACACTCGGGAGGAAGCAATGTCGGCACGAATCCGGCATCTCGAGGTCATTGCTTCGGAGTGGGAGCGCGTCTTCAGCAACCCCAGTCCAGACATGTTGCGAGCGGGGATAAGTAAGAGCGGACCGAGAAGCACCCCGGCATTCGTGGCACAGCGCCTGGTGGAGCTTGCCAGCAGCACAGCAGCGGGCGACTCCCCCGACGCTGCGCTCATCGCCACTCTCCAAGCGGAGTTGCACAACTCGCACCTGGCGCTCAGAGATTCCTCTCGTATCGCACGGGAGCAGGCTGCACAGGATATCCTTCGAACGCGCAAGGAAGCGGATGCAGCTGTGGCAGCGGAGCGGCAGGCACGCATGGCTGCGGAAGCTGGTTTTGCTGGTGAGCAGGAGAGATCGGCAACCGTGCTGGCCAGGCAGCTCCACGAAGCTCGCACTGAAGCGAGCCACCATCTAGAGCGAGAGGTGCGCGTGGCAGCGGACCGCCATGCGGAGGAAGCACGCGCCTGGGAGGCCGAGCGCGAAGCGCTGCGGGCTGACCTGGCGGCGGCGCAGCAGGATGCGTCCCGGCTTTCGAGCGAGCTAGCAGCGCTGAGCAGCGAGCACGCTGCTGAGTCGTCTCGCCTGTCTCGAGACTGCGAGTGCACGCTGCGCGACCTCGAGAGCACGCGGCGGGAGGCTGCCGCACAGCTCGAGGCAGCGCACGCCGACTGGGCCGCACGCTTGCATGATGCGGAGGACCGATTTCTACGGTGCACCGCAACGCAGCGCGTGCGTGGAATGGAGGGCGAGCTGGAGTTTCTGCGCCGCAGGCAGGCAGAGCTGGAGGATGTGGTGGTCGCCCTGCAGAGCGCACTGCGAGCACGGGAGGTCGCCCCTGCAGCCTCGCGGCCGATGCGGGAATTCTCCAGCAATTTACACCAACCGACGGCGTCATCGTCCGCCGCAGCGCCTCACGAAAGGACAGTTCACGTGTTCCACGCTGGTGCTGCAAAAGCAGCCGCTGCAGCTCTCAAACATGGGATCTCGCTTTCTACCTGCGGGCGCCCCGGCGAGAATCGCGGCCCCCTCCCAGGCGTCAGACCAGCCGCCTTTTTGCCAAGCAGCCGACACACGCGACCCGCTGTTGAACCTCTCTCACCCCGCGTATCGGTGCAGCGGCACCTGCCTGGGGTTGGTACGGCATACGTAATATCCTAGTGCTCTGGCGGGGTGCCGCTGGTATTCGTGCGTGCATGGGCCGTTGTGAGACCAATCTGGTGAGCATCTCACTTCCGCGGATCCCGCGGCGGCCTCCTTTCCTTCTCCGGGGGCTCACGCTAGTCTTCCGGTTGCAGTGTCCTGGACGTTGCAAAGGCAGAAGCTTGACGACGACTACTGTTGTGGTGTTGACGGCGGTTGGCGAATCCTTTTGTAAATGAAAACCTGAGGGGCTGTATGCGGCCTACCGGTTCCGTTCACACGTGTCGAGTGTTCGAGTGTGGGCTCGATGTCACAGGTCTGCAACTCAATCACTTCGAAAGATTGGCGAAAAACGCAGAGGGAACATTCCGCTCCATCTCGAAAATACTCCAAGGTCAGTGCGGAGGGTCGGGCGGGCTCACTGGTGCACAGCTGACAATCCTGCCCGGGCCCGAGCCACACATTTCACCACTACCACGCTTCCGAGCAGCAGAAGGCGTGCACCGGTTGATGCCAGCTAGAACAGCTTGATGCGGTTTGTGACCTCTGCTCGGCAAACCGGGCAGCGGGTGAGGCGAGGCGAGCAGATGGCGCAGACCTGGTGCCCGCACTGGAAGACCTCGTTCTTGGGCCGCTCCAGGCACACGGGACAGGTTCGCTCCTCACGCATGCTCTCAAGCTCCCGCTGCAGTCGTGCCGACTCGTTGGCCGCGTCCGTCACAGCGGAGGCGGCTGCCGCAGAGGGCGGTGTCGGATCATCGGCTGCAGCGGCAGGCGGTGGGGGCCGCCGCGCACTGACTGTCGTCGATGCGCTTGCCGCCGGGCCAGCCGAAACTCCGCCCCTGAGACCCGCAGCAGCCGTGCCAGCGGCAACAGCAGAAGATAACTTCGGCGCTGCGTCAGCGGCGTACGAAAATGGCAGCCCTGCACCGGAGTCGCGGTGGGCAGGCAGCGGCACAGCTCCCACGTAGGGGGGCGGCGCACCGTATGCAGGTGCCACAGGCGCTGAGGCGCGAGCGTCCGCGAATCCGCCATGGAAGCGCGCTGATTGACTCCCTAGCGCCGAAAGCCCAAAGTCTCCGGTGTGGCTGGCCGCAGGTGCACCGTACGCGGGCACAGGCCTTGCTTGCAAATATGGGTCGCCGTAGCCTCCGGCGAACTGAGGGCCAGCAGCCAGAGCCGGCCCAGGAGCGGGAAAGTCAGCAGCGGGTGATCTCGGCGCTGGCGGCAGGACCGGCGGATCAAGTGTCGTGACTGGGTGCGCTGTGCAGCGAGCCGCCGCTGCGGGGCCGAGCAGCCCGAGGCTGGAGATGGCCTTGAACTGGTCAGGGACCTCCATCAGCGCTGCGCAGGCAAAAGTGGCCTCCATTGTTGCCTTGAGCGCATGCGGTGGTACGTGCGGGCCCGCCAGCTGTTGTGCCTTCGCCAGCGTCTCGTTGAGCGCCACGAACTGCAGGTTGTCGAAGGCGCGCCGCGGCACCCTGTCGTCCAGCTCCTTCATGTACCGCCAGCCGTCCTCGCCGTCACCCACGCCGATGACAACAATAGACAGTGGCAGGCGCGACGCCTCCACGAGTGCGTCAATGGTGTCCCGCTCCTGGGGGCTCAGCTCATGGGCGGAGAGATCGGAGCTGCGTGTCACCTGCCCGTCGCAGATGATGATCGCAATGTGGAAGGCACCGCCAGAGCTTTTGACAATGTGCATAGCCTTGCGGATCACGGGGCCGAAGCTGGTGGGCCCAGCTAACTTCACCGCCGGCATAACCTCTCTGTATGCTGAGAGCACCTCTTCAAAGCCGTGGCAGGGTCTATCCCCCGGTCGGAAGGAGAACACAGAGGCATCATGCGTCCGCGCATCCCCAAAGCCGTAAGCCGGAATCAGCGAGTCCTCGTCGTAGACGCTCAGCGTCGCCCCGCATATCATGATGGCGGACTCGTACGGATTGAGCTCCTGGTGACGAGGGTCTATCGTGTGCAGTGGCCGGCTGCCGAAGCTGTGACGGCCTGTCCACTCGTTGCTTTTCGTGCAATCAATAAAGTAAATGAGGTTTGAGGACTCGAGTCCCGCTCGCGTCAGATCGCGTTGCAGATCGCTGATGGAATCATACCGGTCCGCGAACGTGACCCCGCGGAAGGACGGCGCCGCGTGCAGCCGACCAGCCGCGGGGCCGGCTGCTGAAGTTGTGTCGTGCCCCACATCTCGGGAATCTGAGTTGCCCATGGCCCAGAGTCGCGCGGTGTGGTGCCCCGCGAAGACTCGAGCTACCTCTAGTATTCAGCACGCGGCGCCGCACGAGAAACTGCCAGAGCTGAAGGCACAACGCGGCTGCTGTATGAGCAGAACCGAAGAAAATTGGAAGGGAGGCGATGAGAGAAAGTGCTGGCACGACATCGCAAGACGGTGTACCCGTTCTTTGTCGTGATATGCTGCGGCAAATGTGGGCGAAGTCTGGAGTCTGCCCAGAACCTCAAAGATTGCTTCGAGTTAGCGCAAGGAACGACGCAATGCTGGCATCCGTTTCATGATTAGACGCACCGCTCGTCTTTTGAAATCGTGTGAATTGTGCTACCGATGTGCTGAGATCACACCCCACGAGAATTTGACAAGCCCAAGTTGGCTGCCCAACCGCTCGTGGATTTGTCGCGCTGCTCGGCGCAATGGAGCCCGCAATAGCACGCCTTCTCTTGCACTTGGAGGCAACATGCCTAGGGTGTTGCGGTGGCTGTCAAGACGACGTCCTTGGCCCTTTGACATCCATTGCAAAAGCCCTTGTGGCAGCCAGAGAGCGACGACCAAGCCACGAGGAAACAACCACGCTGGCAACGGGCCTGCTGGTAATCGCAACACTGTCTTCTACGAAGTGTGCGGCCACTCAACAACGTTCTTGGAGGCCAATGGTGGGTGTCGTCAATCAATGTTGGCCAATCAGATGTGCGAAAGCCTTGTGGGGCGCTTGGTGTACACTGTGTAGTTCGGGCTTTGTTCATGTGTGCAGACCCGTCACCTCCTGCTATCATCTTTCACGCTGTATCTGGAGGGGTGCTTCACAGATGCTGACGCTGGACAGGAGGAAGTTGACGCCCTCCACCAGCAGGTGCTGCGCCGCGCGCTCTGCCTTCTCATTGCTGCGCTGTCAGACGAAGACCCGCGAGGCGCCACTGCGACTTTCGTGGCGTCCGCGCTCCGAGACGCCGCTGTTGATATTCGTAGCTTGCGCTGCGCCGCGGAGCTCGGGACGGTGAGGATCTGACGCCCGTCCAGATGCCGCGCTGCTGGTGCTGCGTTGATTATGTGCGCCTCACGCCCACATCGGCTTGTGCCTCCTGTTCTCCTGCAGGTGGAGCTCACCCGCGATGCTGCTGCTGCGATCGACTTGGGAGAGACTAGCGAGGGGACGCGTCTCGCCTGCACCGTCGCGCTGCCGTCCCTGAGCCGTGTTCGCATGGCGGAGACGTGCCTGCTCCGCCTGATCGGCAGCCTGGGCGGCCAGGGGGCGCTGAATGCGGCAGTGCCCTCGCGGCCTCCGTTGGCGAGAGGACTCACAGCTCGCAGCATCGGCTTGGGCGGTGCCTCTGGAGCGGACGACCGGCTGCGGGCCCTCGCCCGGCTCTGCGCCCCCGTCCTGCTTCGAGCAGCAGCAGTCACCGGCCACCCGCTGGAGACACTCAGTGATGCCGCCGCTGCAGCGCAGGAACCAAGTGCTGACCTCATGGCCACAGCCGTTGTAGAGCTGCGCTGCCTGGTCGCCACAGGCGCGGGTGCTGGTGTCGGCGAGCCGGCGGCGCCACCGCTGCCGGCGTCCCGCGTTCTGCAGGCTGCTGCCTGGCTGGACTGTGTGTCGACGCTCCTGCACGACGCGGAGGACGTCCGCCGTGTGTGTCCTCCTGCTGCGCTGAGCGCGCTTGATGCCGCAGCCGCAGCTGCTTGGACCTGGTGGGTGGCGCGGCGCACCGCACAGCGCAGCGATGCCTCGCTGCTGCTACTGCCTCATGAGCACCTGGAGCAGGATCCACACCACGCGCTGGGTCGGGCGTTGTTCGGGTACTTTGGCTGCCGCGCGGGAGGCGACACTGCTGCGGGCAGCCAGTCCCAGGCCGATGCGCGCTGGCAGCCATGCCCGGCCTGTGAGGCGGAGGCGTGCCCTTACGAGCAACATCAGCAGTGCATCCGGACGCTCTTGCCACCCAGCTGCATGTCGGCGGCAGCACACCTCGCGCTTTTTGCAGCCCCCGCAGCTGCGTCTACAAGCGCGCACCGCGATGCCAGCGCATCGGGTGCCCGTGTCGAACCTGCGCGTAGCTCGCCGCGAAGGGCGCCAGCTGCTGACAGCGCAGGCTTGGACATGGACGTAACCGCTGCCTTGCTGCGATCCGCGGCCGCCTCGGTAACGGCTCGCGCTGATGCGTCAGATTCTGCCGAGCTTGCAGGCAAGAGCGAGGAGTGCTGGGCTCCTGCGCTGGCACTTGCGGGGCTGCTAGGTGCCAGCGGGGTATGCCGGCCACCGAGTTTAGCGCTCCTGGCGGCCGTCAGCGGGACACATAGCTTTGCTTGCGCTCTTGCAGCTGCCACGCTGGCGGCCGCTCCGTCGCCCACCCTCCTTTCAGCGTACGGAAGCGCTGTGTCTGGCCTCCTGGACGGGGCGGCTGCCCGTGCGTCCCACGAGCTGCATGCGAGCAGCGCAGACGGCTCGCGAGGCATGCAGGGGCACTATCGGGACGCCGACGAGCGCTCTTGTCCGCGCTGCACCTTCGCAAACGCTGCGGATGCTGCGCGCTGCGAGATGTGCGGCAGCTCCCTCCGCGTTGGTGCCGTGGCTAGCTCGCGGGCTGCACAGGCTGCGCCGGGGGTAACGGGGTCGACAACGGCTGGCCTCGGAGCTGGGAATGGCGATGCGCCAGGGGCAGTCTGCGAGGGGAGTGCTATTTCGGCCGCCCCTGCACACCAGTTGCTGCCTTCGCGGGCAGGAAGAGGGGGCGAGGCCCAGCCCTCCGCACTGCCCAGAGTCGCTGTCCTCCGGCTGACGGGTGGCGACGCGCAAGCCTTCGCTGCTGTCCGGGCCTTGCTGCTGCACGGCTCCAACACGCAGGCGGGCGAGCGGGACGCAGCTGCGGGGGCCATGGCAGACGCTGCGGGCAACTACCCGTCAGGGCCTGGCTCCGGGCCTGCAGAGCTGACGGCGCTGGAGCAGCTTCTTGCTGCCGCTGCCCCTGCCTGTTACGTGCTGCGCCCGGGGACGCGTAGCCGCCTCGGCGGCAAGGCGGCCAAGGTTGCTGATGTTACGCTGGTGCAGGTGGAGCCGCCCCCAGAGTGGGCAGCCGCGCTGCGGACGCTTGCTGTGGGTGTGGAAGAGGAGGCGAGGCGAAAGCGTTCCCAGCTTGCCGCCGAGAGTCCCTGTCCCCCCGAGCAGACTTCAGAGGCTTTTGAGGAGGGGCTGGGCAGGCAGGCTGCTGCTGTTTCCACCGCTGTTGCTCTGCTTCTTCCTCTTGGCGGTGATCGCTGTTCTGAAGTCGCATCTTATCTCGGCGGTCAGGGTGCGATGCCACTGCTGCCCGCCCGCGCCGCCGAAATCACCTCTCGCGGCGTGCTGGCGGCGCGCCGACAGCTGGTTTTGCGCTGCAGCGCCTTGCTCGAGGACTGCAGCGTGGCTGCGGGGATGCTGCCGCAGCCTATTGCCGCAGCACGCGGCACGCCTGCGGACGCAGCAGCCCGTGACGCCACGGAGGCAGACGCGGCCGCTGACGTCGACACGCAGCTGCAGCGCGCGGCGCTGGCAAGAGCCTCCTCGTGGCTGCTGCATTCGGCGGTGGAGCTCTGCGCTGCTTCGGATGCGGCCTCTGCGGCGGCGCTGTTGCAGCCGATCAACGGCGTGCTACGTGTGCTGAGCCAGCGCGCGATCGGCGTGCCCCACGCGCTGGGTGGGTTGTGCAACGCTCTTATGTGCCGGTCGCTCTTGCGTGCCTTGCCCTCACAGCTTCTGGCGCTAGCTCACGAGTCATCTACCCCTGACGAGCGCATACCTCCGGCGGCAGGGGCACGTGACGACAATGCAGCCGTGCTGGTCTCCAGGTACCCCGCTGCCTTTGTGGCGGCGGTGGCGTCTGTCTCCTGCCCTGCAGGCGAGCCCGCAGCGGCCAATGACGGCGGCAGCGCTAGCGGCAGCAGCATGGGTGTTTCACTGTCGCGCTCGCTGTGGTCGCAGGCGGCATTGCCGGGGGCCGCAAGCCCGTCCCGGGAGGGATTCTTCTCCGCCTCGCTCGAGCCGACGCAAGTGGTGGCCGGCATGCTGGTGCACGCTGTGGGGCCGTTCCTCGCAGTGCTGCGCGCGGTGCAAAGGGCTTCCGCCGAGCTGGAGGCTGGAGAGGAGGTTCGTGCGAGCGGCGAGGACGGCCCAGACTCCAGCAGTCTGGTCTGTCTGGCTGGAGCCCTTGCTCGTTGCCTCGGCCCTTTGTTGCCTGCTGGCTGCGCAACAGGAATTTCACGGACTGGGAGTGCAGAGCCTGAGGTAGCGAGCGAATGCACTGGTGCCGCTAACCTGCTCGCTGGCCGCACCTCGGTGTGGGCACCGGACAGCGGAAGCTGTCGCATCGCTGCCGCTCGCGCGGCACTCGCCCGCCTTCCGATGCTCTTCACAGCGCTGTTGGAAGCCCTCGGGGAGTCGCTGATGCACGGCGGCGCTGCAGCGGGCGACTGGCTGCTGCGTGAAGTGGAGGAAGTGGCGGCAGCTGCGACCGAGACTGCTCCTCGTGGCGGCTCGCATCAGGCAGGGAAGCCGCTACCTACTGCTGCCGGCAAGAAAAACCATGCCGGCGCGGCGGCGATTAAACCTGGGCCGCAAGTCGCGCTGCCGCGACTGCCTTCACTCGGCGAGGAAGGCGTCATCACTGTTACCTCCTCCTTGGTGAAGGCCGCGCAGTACCGGTACAGCGCGCTGAGCGGGCTGCTCACACACGTGCTGCGGAACGCTGCGCAATTATCGTGCAGCTGCTCGCAGTGCTGCGCCGCGCGTCCCGAACACCAATCTTCTGGACTATCGAGTTGCGTGGAGCAGGCCCGGCGTGCGTGCATGGCCTGTCTATGCACGCACTCGGAACTGCTGGGCGCTGGCCTCGCGCTCTTTGCGCTCTTCGACCGCCATACCCTCACTCCCCGGGTGGTGGAGGCGGCTGTGCTGACCCCATCGCGCCTTGCTCAGGTGTCTGCGCTCGCGTCGGCTCTGGGCACGGCGACGGCAGCTGCGCTGTCGCAGCTGGGGGCGGCGTTATTGGGACCGCATTGTGACACAGCGCTCCCAGCGTCGGGCATGGTGGGAGCGTCGGCTCTCGCGGGCAGCGACATTCGGTGTCTGCTCTCGCAAGGAACCGGAGCCATTGGCAGTGCTTGCAACAGCGAGCCCTTGCTTCGTGCGCCGCTCATTCGCCTCCCCGCTCTACAGACACTGCTGATGACGTCTGTTGCAGCAACCGCCCGTGCGGCCCCACTCAGCGTCATGGCTCTGGCGAGTGATGAGCCAGGTAGCGCTGCGGCCAGTGTGGCCTCGAACGCAGGCCCGCGACGCCTGCCGCTGCCCGACCTCCTCGATCAGCTGCGCGAGCTGCTCGCGCAAGGGCTCGGGCTTGTCCAGGACGAAGGGTCACACTCTGGCGGGACCCTTCAGCGCTTGCTACAGGTGCTGCCCTTAGTGGCGGCCCCTGCCGACGTTTCGCCCCACTCGTCAGGGCGGGCTCAGCTCTCCTCGCGCTTGCTAGCCTCCTTTGCTGTGGCGGCCGACGCGAGGCCTTGGCTAACACAGTGCGAGATTGGCAGCTGCGGGGCGAAGGAAGTTGGCCAGCCTGCCGTTGTTGATGGCGGCGTTGCGATTGCTGGCGGTTTATCGATACTCAGCACCAGCTGCTCCTCGGAGGAGGCATGGCTCGCTGCAATGGATCCCAGTGCCCTGCGTCACCATGCGCCTGCCGCCGGAGCGAGCAAACCTGGTGCCGGTCAGTCCGCCACGTTACCGCTGCCTTCGTTACCGCTTCCCGCCTCGACGTCCAGCCCCCTCGATGCCATGGCGGCGCATACCGCCGATATCCGGCCGCCCTGCTGGTGGCAGCACGGCATGTTGCCCATCGCCCCGCTGCTCGCGGCCCCGCTGCACTCTGACGCGCTCGCCACGCTGGCGGCGGGTGGATTGTCTGGCCGGGAGGGCGGTGCAGCAGCTCACCTCGCAGCAGGCGTCGGGCCCACTTTTCCGTTCTCGGCGCGGCCGCGGCAAGCGCCAGCTGTCGGCCGCGACTCGAGCGACCTCAGTTTGCGCGCGTCGGGGCCCGCTCCGCCACCAGCCTGCGGCTCTGCGGACCGTCTTCGTACCGCCGCGGCCCTGCTGTCCTCCTTCGCGGCCGCTCGCTCACGCATGCCGCAGCTGCCGCCGGCTGCCAGCGACGCGGCGCCTCGCACAGGCCTCGAGCAGGCGTGCATGCGCCTCGTCCTCCGGGGCGTGGTCGACCCACACAGCAGCGTGCGGGCCATCGCTCGCAGGGAAGGGCTGCGCGCTCTGATGCTGTATGCTGCGTCGGCCAGCGGCATCGCCACCCGGGGACCGCCGCCCCAGCCCACCGGCGGCGCCGCTTCACATGCAGGTACCAGCTCTGCGGCCGCATCGTCGTCAGCGGGCGCAAGCGAGCACGCGCGCCATTTCTTGAGCGACCTGGAGGCCACCCTGCATAGCACACTCGCTGAGGTCCAGGGAGAGCTCGCGGCCCGAGAAGGCGCCGTAACCGACACGCAGCTTGCGACAACTACCGCCCTGGCGCTGCTGGTGCCTGCGGACACGAGTGCAGACACCTGGACGTCGTCGCCTCTTGCCGTCAACGCCGCGCTCGCGCTGTCTGGCGCGCCCCTGCTCCCGCAAGCACTGCTCGGCCATGTCGATACCAGCGTCGCAGTTGTGTCTGAGCGCTGGGTTGCAGGGCTTGCGCCCTGGGAGGAGGAGTCTCCGCTGCATTACCGCACCCTGCCTGCCCCTCCCCTGATCTACGCAGATGAAGCATGCCGCATGGTGCAATCGTGCGTGAGCCAGCTGGCAGCGTGCGCAGCGGAGCTCGGCGACGGAGGGCACTCGCCGTCGAGGTCGGGCGAGTCTTCGGGGGCTGCGCCTGCCGCCGCTGCCGGGGGCCCAGAAGTGCGATCGGCGAGGCGTGATGCCGCAGGTGTAGCTCCTCTGTCCTCGCCGACGGGCACGCAGCAGCAGACACAGGGCAGACGGCAGCAGCTCGAAAGCCGCTACGACGCGCCAGCGCTCGCGGCAGCTTGCATTGCGCCTGCTGATTTCGTGTATCGTGCCGAGGAGCTGTTAGACGCGCTCCTTTGCGCTGGCGAGGCCGCGGGGACGGCGATGCGACAGACTGAGATTGGCACGCCCAACGCTGTCTCTGGTCGCTTGCGCCTGCCGCGCCCCCTCCACCACGCTGTGGATGCCGTAGAGGACGCCAGCGCCCGGGACGCCGCCGTGTCCCTGCTCTTCCCGGGGCCCCCGCCTGCGCTGCGTGCCGAGCGGGCGGGGCCGGGAGCGCGTGGGCCGGGCACCGGGCATGGCTTGCGAGGCAAGCAAGGGCTGTCGGCCTGCGGCCTGCACGCCGTGCCGGTGCTCGCCTGCTCCTACCTCGTCGCAGAGTCCCTGCGGTTCAGCCGCCACCAGGCCCTCGCCCGCACGTCGCTCCAGCTTGTGCGTGTGTGGGCCAGGGCGGTCCTTGCCCGGCGGGTGCTCGCCGCAGAGGAAGGCCTGGGCGTCGCCGATAGGCGCCTGCGGGGGGAGCAGCTCGCAGCTGCGGCCTCGCTGGGGTCGCTCGCTGCTGGGGTCGCCGCGAGCGTGGGGGGTGGCGGCGGGGACCTCAGCGCGCGCCCTCGTGCCGCCGCCTTCGCCGCGTTCCTGTGGGCGCTGCGGTCTGAGCTGGTGCCCCGGCTGCTGCCGCTGCTGCTGCACCCGGCCCCCGTCTCCCTGTTTCGGCAGGTGACACACCTCGTGTCCGCATCTGTCGGTCGCGCGGCAGCCGGTGCCTCGTCCGGGCCGAGGGCTGCCCCCGGGCCAGCCGTCGCAGCCGCTGCGCCCGGGGATGCCGCGGAGGGCCCCCTGCTCTTCGACCTCGCTGCTGACGTCATGGGGGACGCCAGCCCCGCTGTCCTCCGCGCGCTGCTGCTGCCCCTCGCCCACGTGGCCGTGCCGTCCCTCCTCGCGTACGCAGGCGGCTGCGTGCAGCAGCTGCAGGTGCTGGCGTGGCTGCTGTCGCCCGAGTGCCGCCTCTTCTCCTCCCCGCTGCCCCGCCTGGGCCCTGCGGCCGAGGCTTCTATGCTCTGGTCGGGCG
>Ga0208629_100289_pt1 | contig 24652 bp, 16 predicted proteins | sample LakWasMet19_HOW5_2_FD_183865 | JGI IMG/M metagenome (GOLD analysis project Ga0208629, IMG submission 183865) | Freshwater sediment methanotrophic microbial communities from Lake Washington under simulated oxygen tension - Sediment Metagenome... | ecosystem: Environmental > Aquatic > Freshwater >... | reverse complement strand
GGTGCCGCCGCGGCCCCGCTGCGTCGCGTACACGAGGGCAGCGACGAGGGCGCCGACGCCCAGCAGGACGCCGGCCAGGCGCAGTGCCGGCAGCGCGCTGGCGAGCGAGGCGCTCGGAGGGGGCGCAGGGCACACCGCGCACTGCCCGGGGGCACGCATGTAGAAGCCAGGGCTGCAGCCGCGGCACGTGTACGCCGCTGCGCTCGAAGCATCGGCGGCGGACGCGTTCGAGGCAGCGGCGGCGAGCTGGACGGTGGCATTTCCCGCGGCTGCCGCTGCCATCGACGCCGCCAGCATGTCGCACGTGCGCAGCTCGGGCGGCAGCACCGGAGCAGCGGGCGCAGCGTCGGCCGCCAGCGCTGTGAGGCCCGCTGCAGCGGGCAGCACGGCACGTGCCGGCGTCGTCGCAGCGGCGCCAGATGCCGTCGCGGTCGCAGACGCAGCTGCAGACGAGGGAGGCGAGTTGGTCGCGCTGGCGCTGGGTGCGCCCGACACGCTGGAGCTGCCGCTGGCACTCGTCGACGCAGCGATCGAACCCGGTGCGGAAGGCGGGACGGACGCCGTCGCCGCCATGCTGCTGCTGGCGCTGGGTGCGCCCGACACGCTGGAGCTGCCGCTGGCACTCGTCGACGCAGCGATCGAACCCGGTGCGGAAGGCGGGACGGACGCCGTCGCCGCCATGCTGCTGCTGGCGCTGGCGCTGGCGCCGCCCGAAGGCGAGCATGTGCCGGACTGCGACGCCGTGGCCTCCAGGCTCGGGGATACCGATGAGCTGTTGCTGACCGATGTCGTGGCGGACGGGACGGGGGAGAGGGAGAGCGTGGCGGTTCGGCTGCTGCTCGGGGTGGGCACGCTCGCCGTCTGTGATGCGGTGGCAATGGAGCTCTGCGTGCTGGAGAGGGAAGAGGTGCCGCTGACGGACCCTGCAGCATCACAGGAGAGGACAGGAGGAAAAGAATGCATGAGGCGGCAGGGATGTCGAGCAGCCGGAAAAAACCGCGAGTAGAAAACAGGCCGGCAATGCCTCTCCTGCTCAACCAAGCCACGAATCGTCACACACACCCAGGCCGGCTGTCGCGCTCCCGTGGCTAGGCGCGGCCGCCAGCCGCCCTCAAACGGCAGCATTGCTACGTGGACTCACCCGACTGCGACCCGGTAATGGAGGAAGAAGCCGTGAGCGAGCTGGACGCTGTGACAGAGCCACTTGCCGTAACTGACGGTGACGGCGTCCCCGTGCCGGTCCCAGTAAGCGAGGCGGACGAGGAGCCGGAGACGCTCGGAGTGCTGGAGCGGGTGGGCGGCGCCTGCGTCGCGTAAGCGCCGCACCCGAACTGCAGATTCGCCGCTGCGGCGGACGTCAGGGGCACGACCGTCACCGAGCCGGGCTGGCCGGACAACCAGACCCCGGACCCAGCTGTGCCTGGCACGTAGTAAGCGCTGCGGTCAAATGGCAGTCCGTTGATGCCGTCAGCGCCCCACGCGCACGTGAGCGGCCCGACCTGCGACGACCCGCCACCGTTCGGCTGGTAGGGCCCCGCGCTTACAAGACCGCCGCAGAAGCCGCCGCCGCCCGCGCCGAGGCACCACAGCGAGGTGTTGAATATGTCCTGACCGCGGAAGGGCTCGCCCACGAGGCACTGCGGCGTGGCGCCGGGGTCGTACAGGAGGTCGGGGTTAGACTGCCCGCCCCGGCCACTCGAGAGCGCAGCGAGGCCAGCCGACCCCGGCCCTGCGATGGTATTGCAGGGCGCGCCGCCGCCGCCTCCCGCCGACACTACGTCAACCCACGACACGCCGTCCGGCGCCAGCTGCTGGATGGCAGATCTGCCGCCGCCAGCCGTGGTGAAGCCCGATGTCGCGGCGATGCGGCCGCCGCCCCCGCCCGTGGCTTCAGACGGAGTATCGACGGCTGCGCCCACGATCACGCGCAGCAGCGGCCCCGACACCCGACTCAGCGGAAGGAGGCCCGTAAGGTAGGCGCCCGCGCCACCGGGCCCGTAGGACCCGCCGCCAGCCGCGCCCCACAGGTGCACCTCGAGGAAGGTCGCGCCAGCGAGCGCGGGGGCGGTCAGGTTGACGTATTGAAAGCTGCCGGTGTAGCGGAAGGTGGTGTTGCCGCATGTGGTGCAGGCTGCGAGGCGCAGGGCCGAGGGAGAGAAGCTGACAGACGGAGACGCGCTCTGCGTGGCAGAGGGCGTTCCGCTGCAGCTACTCGTGGCTGCGGCGGTAACGCTGGGGGTGGCGGCAGTCGTGGAAGTAGGCGCCGGGCTGCTGGTCAAAGAAAAGCTCACCGCGTCGATTTGCGGGCCCCAAATCGTGCAACCAACGCCCGCCAGCGTCAGCTGGATTGTACCTGTTGCAGTTGCGAAGTACGGAACGGAGTAAGCTGTCCAGCTCGTTTGCGTCGCATCGACCGTGATCGTTCGACTGGACGCGCCCAGCGTGAGTGACAGCGTCCGGCTCCACCCGGAAAGAGCCACGTCAGTGAAGTCGCCCCACAATGAAAAGGTCAACACATACGCCTGCCCGCTTGACACGGACAGCTGCTGCGAAATGGCACCCGGCTGACTGCCGCACAAGTCCACGTACTGGACGCCCTCGGGCGCCAAAATCCCAGCCTGGAATCCGTTAGATTTAACAGTCACGTCGCCAGACGTGATCGTCCACCCAGTCAGCCCAGCGTCGCCCACAGGAAGCGTGTTTTGCATGATACCGAGCAAGATTGGTGTCTCGAAGCCGCCATTCACGACCAGCTCTGCGCTTGTCAGGCCCACCACCGCCGCCGTCACTGCACACACGAGCACGCTTCTAGCTTCGTTGCCCATGGTGTCGCCGGGTGCGCAGCAGAGCCTGAATTCGTCAAGCACCCTGGCTCCTGAGGCGCCCGGCCCTCGAGACATTCAGCGCCATAGCGCTGGCGCGAGCACAGCTGCGACCAACCAGGCAGTTGTGTTGCGTCGGCACGGCGCACCGAGCGGAAGCCGAAGGAGTTGTAAAGCAACGAGACGAAAAGCCTTCACCGAGCGAGCTGCAGACAGACTCGATAATTGTGGGGGCACTCTTGTACGACTCACAGTGCTTCTCGCCGCTCCGCGAACGTCGGGTAGATCTTTTTCCGTTGCTTAGTATTGCATCATGGCGCGACATCGTTAGTTGATAGCGGGGCTTGGACTTGACCCGCGAAATCGACGTTCGCGACATCGAACCCCGCCTTTCAACAACGCGGTCACTCCCGGACTCCGTCACGTGTGCAGACCCAGACTTGATTATGTGTCGGAAGCAGCCCGGGATATGTGAGTGTGAACGGCAGCTGGTTCCCGTGCATCGCTGTGCATTTCCGCAACTCCACAGCGCCAACTGTTGACATTTGCCGTGTGTGCGCGGCATTGCAGCGATCGGCAAGCTTTGCGAAAAGTGCGATGGCAAGTGCGTGATCTGTGACAGCTACGTTCGGCCAACAACGATTGTTCATGTCTGCGACGAGTGCAACTACGGCTCGTACCAGGGACGCTGCGTCATTTGCGGCGCACCTGGCGCGTCAGACGCGTTCTACTGCAAAGAGTGCACACAACAAGAAAAGGATGTGAGCTGGACCGATCCGCTTCCCAGGTTTGGTGAACGAGCGAGCGGTATCCTTCTCACACCTGAATCATTTGTTTCATCCGTCCATGCCGTGGCCATACATGCAGCGAGACGGATGTCCGAAGATCATCAACCTGGGGTCCGCAAAAACCGACATGTTTTACGAACGAAAACGGTGAGTATTGCCACAGCCGCTCCCGACGACAAGCTTTTGGGGCGTTGCTGTGGGTCAGCAATGCCAGCATGCATCCTTCGCTCTGCCCTCGTGCAGGTATGGCTTCGTCAAAAAGTTCTGAGGCGCATGCGATAGGCTGGCAAGCAGGCCCCGGTGTCTGGTGTTTTGAGGCTGCTTCTGTGTTTGTGCTGCACGTGCTGTTCAAGCTTGCGTCGTTCACTGCGAGGGTGTGCTGGAAGTTCGCCTCGCCGGATGTCGATTGTGAACGGCTGCCGGGTCGGGGTATCCAGCTGAGTCATTAGACTGTCGTATGTTTTAAACGCTGCTCCTCTGCCATCAGAGCCATGGACCACCTGCGAAAGCTGGGAGGTCACCGGGGTGCCGACTCCCACTGGCATGCATCACGATCGGATATGTTCGGGCTGCCCAGCAGGCGCTTGCACTCTCGCCTTCGTGGACGGCAGCTGGCGAGTCGGTGCTAGAAACGCTTCATTGACACGCTTGGTCCTCGAATTTGGTCCCGCTGCGGGTCGTCGACTGCCAGTGTCACACGACCCTGGCAGCCTCAGGCTGTCACTGGCACCCCGCGAGAAGCCGAATCGGCGAGTCATGCTCAGAATTGAATTAGATTCAATGATTTTCGACCTGTTCTCTGTGCCGCAACACTATCAAGCTTGCGCGTTGAACGTGCGCTGTTTTTTTATGCAGTTGTCCCGAGCGTAGGGGTGCTTCGAAGGTTTTTGGACACTTTGTGTCTGGCATCCGGAACTCGCGAGTCCGTGGCAGATTTGAGTTTGTCGACGCATTTGGCGGCCGAGAGAGAGTTGCAACGGGCTTGGGGTCTTCGCAGGCAACCCCGTGGTGTCGTACTTTGTGGAGCGAACGGGCTGGCTTGTGCATACGCGGTTCTTCAGCTCGTTGACTTGTTGACTTCCTCACCGCGCTGACGGGCGAGCGACCAAATGTGTCTCCTGGGCGAGTTCTGGAAGTTGGGAAAGAAGATTGCAGGATGCATCTGCTGCCTTATGTGTGCTGGCCCAGTTTTGATCATCATCGGCATCGTCTTCCTCGCCTCGGCGGTGAGTGCGCAGAAGTGCTGCGTCTATGAGCAGCTGGGCTGATTTGCCCATGCGGTAGTGCTGGTGCCGGCCGTGTTGGTGCTTGGGCGGTCATTCCGGCGTAAACCTGCGAACTCCGGTGACGACTTGATGTACATCTCCGCTTGCAAAACCCGGTGGCTGCAGAGTCAGCGCACACGTGAGGATGCGATTGCCAGCTACAACAACGCCGTGTCAGCGTGGACATCCACTGGGTACTCTCGGTGGTCCAACTACAACGGGAGCGGTTTCTCATTCAATGCGCCCTCCGGTTTGGGCTTCGTGGGACAGAGCGTGAGTGGATATACACGGCGGCGAACACCTCACGTGCGTGCGATCGAACCCCGATGGGTCGTCACCGCTCACTCGCTGCCACGCCCCTTTTCTCGCTGCCCATGGTTGTTTGGATGCAGAACGGCAACTCGCCGGCGGTGGAGTCCGCCGCAGGCATCAGCACGTACTCCTCGCTGTGGACCTTCGACGCCACGAGCAGCGCGGTGTTGGCGGGCACGACCACGTGGCCCGTCACGTACAGCACCAGCTCGCAGTCCGTCAGCCTCTACGCGGGTCTGTCGCAGCTCATGTCCAAGAGCGTGCAACCGTGGACGAGCAAGGTGACGACCGGCTACTGCTCCAGCAGCTCGAGTTCCAGCAGCGGCAGCAGCAGCAGCTGCGCCACCCGCTGCAGCAACAGCGGCGGGGCCTACAGCTCCAGCTCCAACACGTGCACGCAGTACTACAAGCTGCAGAGCATTTGCGTGGTGGTGAACCCGGCTACGGGGCTCCTGGACACGAGCTGGAACAACAACGCGGGCTGCGCTGCGGTGGGTGCCATCAGCAACATGGACAGCTCGCTGTGGAGCTCCATCTCCGCCACGGCGGGCGTGGGCCCGTTCGGCTACTCCGCCGCCGCCAGCTCTCCGCAGTCCGGCGGCCCCTGGGGCAGCCTCACCGTCACGGTGCGCTCCTCCGCCGATCCCTACGTCACAGCCCTCCGCACCACGGGCGGCGACCCCAGCAGCTTCGGCCTGAGCGTGGGCCAGAAGGTCGGCATGGGCATCGGCCTCATCGCGGCCGGCGGCGCCCTCATGGGCATCATCGTCCTCGTCGCCTACTGCATCATTCGCATCGTCCGCGGGCGCAAGGCGAGCGGCGGCGGCGGCGGCACCGTCACCACCCAGGCGTACGTGACGAGCGGCGCAGTGCCCGTCACGTCGCCCATGCCGCCCCACTACGGCGGCGCTGCGTCGCCTTCGTACCCGTACCAGCAGCAGGCCGTGCCGCAGCAGCCCCCGCAGGCGTACTACCCTGCGCCCGCTGCGGGAGGCTACCCTGCGCCTCAAGGTCCCTACCCGCCTCAGGCGTCGCCCTACCCGCCTCAGGCTGCGTACGCGCCTCAAGCTGCGCCCTACCCGCCGCAGCCGTACGCGTACCCGCAGCCGCAGGCTCCTGGCTACGGCGCCTACCCTCAGCCGCAGGCACCGGCCTACGGCTACCCGAAGCAGGTGTGAGCGTTCGTTCCCGAGTCGCAGTGTCGTCTCGCGGGCTCTGCGGACGGCGAATGACTTGTATGCCTCCTGTGCAACTCGGCCTGCGGGACGCTGCGGCGCAGCGGTGGAGGATTTTCCGAGTGTTTGAGCCTCCTGCTGCCAAGATGGCCTCGGTCCCGGATTCGCTTGCGCCGGCTCGCCTGCAGTTGCGTTGTCGTGGCGACTTGTCGGCTCGGCTGCAGCTGTTCTCGCCTAGGCCTATGCTTGTGCACGTGCGGTGTGGCTGCGACGGTACCGGTGAAGCTCTAACCTGTGCGGGTGTGGGGTCAGCTGTGCTTAAGAAGCTTCGGCGTCGACGCATGTTGCGGTGAAAATTTTCGCCTCATGATCATGATCAGGCTCGACGTCAACCCCGGGCCCTGGCCATGCATATGGGCCCAGCCGCACTGCAGCTGCCGGACTGCACAGTTCGGAATTGATTGCAAGTCAGATTCATGACTGGCACTGCGCAAACGTGGTCGATGCGCGCCAAGTAGAAATCACAGCCTCTTGATCATGATCATGAGTTCAATCAATTGCACATGCATGTGCGTGGCGGACTGCCTAGGCCTGCAGCACCGAGAACGCACGTTTCCCAGCAAAAATACCACGAGCACGGACCGGCTAGCGCTGCAGCCCATGAGCATGTGCATATGCATTTTGGCCCGTGGCAAGGTCACAGGCCTTCGCAGCGAGACCCCCAAGGGCCCAGATCGGTGTGTGCTGCTCTCGGGCGGTAGCGTCCAACATATTACTTCCGGCACTCGCGCTCAACCTCTCACACAAGCAAGCACTCATCATGGAAGCGCAAGGTGCGGCGGGGGCGCGCCCGCGCACAGCGACTCAGCACCCGTGCCACAGCCCAACAGCGCTGGAGACCCGCTGGCAGACGAGCCGTTGCCCCCAGCGCCTCCGCTCGGAGCGGACACGCTTCTGATGGAGAGGACTGGGCTTCCACCCGGCTGCCCCCACTGACACACCACCTCGGCAAAGCTGCCGGTTCGGCTGCGGCGCTGCCCGTGGCCCTGCTGGCTTCCCGCCGAGCCCGGATTGCCGCTGCCGGTGGCACCCGCCCTTTGCCCGGGGGCTGCTTGCGCGCCTGCCACCACACAGCTGCTGCAGGTGTCAGACGTGGTCCCCGACGCGGTGAGGGAGGGGGAGGCCCGCTGCACGTGCGCGCGGGGCGACGACCTCGGAGCTGGCGGCAGGCCGGCGAGCGCCGCCAGGCACGGGCTGGACCTCGCGTTGGCGGAGGGGTCGGGCCCGGGCGTCCCCAGCAAGGAGGACAGCAGCGGGGCGCCGACGGCGCGCGGGCCGGCGCGTGAGTGCAGCTGCGGCGAGGCGTGACTCCCGCCCGCGCCGCCGCTGCCGGCGGGCGGAGGCAGCGGCGGCTTCGGGGAGCTTTCCGACCGCCCCTCGCCTATGGCACAAGAGCGCGCAGCTGCCGCAGCAGCGTGGGCAGGCGGCGCGAGCGGAGAGAGCAGCGGGGAGCGGCCGGACCCGCCGGCAGAGCCGCCGCCATCGCCAACGCCGGAACCGCCTCTTCCGGTGCTGCGGCGCTTGGCCGCGACTGCGACGCCCACGTCATCCGCCGCAGCGGCGGCTGCTGACGTGGCGAGCGCGCCGGCTGCCCCCGCTGCGGCACGCGACGGCGGCGGGGAGCCGGGCGACCCTCCGTGAGCTAGCTCTGGCAGGCGAGGGGAGGTGCCCGAGGCGCCCATCAGCAGGGGGCTGATGTCGGCATCGGGGGTGGCGGCTGCAACAACCACCGGAGAGGCGTCGACTGCAGGCACTGCGGCCCAGCCGCCCCTGCCGCCTGCGGCGGAGCCTGCCGGGAGGAAGGCGCGCGCCCCGGCCTGCAGCTCTGGGGTGGAGGCGGCAGAGCCCCTGCGGTCGCGGCCCCCGCCCTCCCACAGCAGCGACACGGCCATGCGCTCTGCGGCGCCGCCCAGCTGCGGCCCGCGCCCATGCAGGCCAGCCTGCGCGAAGGAGGAGGCAGCCAGACCCAGGTCGAACGACCCGCCGCCCAGAGCTCCCCTGCCGGCTGCGCGGCGGCCGACGGAGCCGGACCTCCCCGGCAGCGCCCCCAGAGGCGGCGTGGCGTGCGCGCTGACGAGGGTGTAGGACGACGCGGTGGAGGCGAGGGACTGCGGGCTGCCTGGGGCGCCGGAGGGCGCGCGCTCCGCCCCGCTGCCCGTGCCCTCGGAGGAGCCGAGGGAGGCGCGCCCGCCGCTGGCGCCCGGCAGCGGCGGCAGCTCCGGGGTGCCGCCTGAGGCGCCCGGACTCGCCGTGCTGGTGAGGGGCGACCCAGGCACGGCGGGGATGGACGCCACAGCGACCGCGGGGGCCTGTCTCCCGGTGGCGAGGACCTGTCCCCCGGTGGCAAGGGCATGTCCCCCGGTGGCGAGGGCCGTGGCGGCCGCCAGGCTCATCGCCTGGCTCGTGAGGCTGCCGCGGCTGCTGAAGCCGACCACAACCACGCTGCCGCGCCCGGGGACGGGGGGCACAACCGCAATGGCACTCGGCGGCTCCGCAGCGGCAGGCTCGGTCCCCGCAACCTCGCCACTCGGGGACACACCCACAGCAGCGGCGTCAGCGATGACGCCCGTAGCTGCCGCAACCACACTAGCATCGGGCTTGGCAGCATCCACAGCAGCCTGCGCCGCAGCCTGGCTGTCTCGCGGGGGCGCCGGAGGAACGGACCGACGGGGTGCAGCGGGCGGCAGAGCTGCTGCGGAGTGCGAACTGACGGCGGCAGCGTCCGCCGCAGCAGGTGCCGGCTCTCCAGCGTCCCCTGTCGCTTGCGCGACCTCCACAGAGCCAACGCCCCCTGCCGAGGAGGCCAGAGGAGCCTCAGACGCCAAGGGAGCACCTCCAGCAGCAGTGGCAGCTGCTGCCTTGGAGGCACGGGCCTTGTGGTGCTTGCGCTTGCGCCTGCCACGCTTGCCAGCGCTGCCGCCAGCCGCAGCAGCGGCGGCCTCCCCAACGCCGCGACCCGGGCCCGGCCCGCCGGCCTGAGCGGCTGCCCCGCCCGTGGGCGAGGACGAGAAGATGCCCGCGAGGAAGGAGCCGATGGAGAGGGAGTCGAGGAGGGAGCTCAGGTACCCGCCGCCCCCGGGAGAGGGCCCCGCACCCTGACGCCCGCTGGCGCTGCCGGCGCCTGCGGCACTGGCAGGGCGCGCGCTCGCCACACCTGAGCGGCGGCTGTGCCGATGGCCGCGGGCGCCCGCCGCAGCAGACGCAGGCCGACCCTCCGCGCCGCCGCCATCGCTGACGGCTCGCTTGGCGGCGGCACTGGCCTCGCCTTCCTCGCCGCAGCGCAGCCCAGCCCCGGCAGAGGAGGCGCCAGACCCCTTGCGCCTGGGCAGGTCGCCATCGCTGCAGGAGGTGTGCACGCGGGCCCCCGCTGAGCTGGCGGCGCTGAACCCGCTCACCGACGCGTCAGCCTCCGACGGCAGCAGCAGCAGCTGGGCGTTTCGGTCGCAGCGCTTCCCTGCGCCGCCGCGAGCTGAGCGGGCGCCCTCTGCCTCGCTGTCCCCAGACTGCGACGCCCCGCTGCCGTCGGCACTACTGCCCTCCTCCTCCTCCTCCTCCTCGTCGCTCTCGTCGGAGCCCCCTTCCTCGCCGTCGTGCTCCGACTCGTCGTCGCTGGAGGAGGGCACGGACTGCAGCTCCAGCTCACCGTCCCCGTCCCCGCCCCCGTGCACCTCGGACCGCGCCTCCACCACCTGGAACAGCGAGCGCCCGAGGCGCGGCAGCGGCAGCGGCGCAGGCCCGCTCGACCCCGCGGCGCCCCCAGCAGAGCCATGGCATGAGGCGCCAGTGGCTGTGGCACAGCTCCCTGCGGCTCCGGCACCGCCCCCTCCCCCGTCGCCGTGCTGCGGCGCAGCAGCAGCAGCGGGGGAGGAGCCCAGGTGCGCCACCTGGGCGCAGAAGGCGTCGAAGGCAGCCTGCGAGGGGAAGAGGTAGCCGAGGGAGATGGTGGGGTCGATGGAAGCAGGCCGCAGGCACGAGGGCGCGGCTGCAGGGGGCCGCGTGCTCGCCACGAAGCTGTCGGGCACGCTGGCCACCGCCCACTCGGGCGGGAACAGACGCACGGAGGCGACCGTGCTGCCGCCCACAGGCTGGGCGCCTTCGAACGCGACGGGGGCTGCCGGTGGCGCCCACACGGCGTGCGCGGAGCCCTCCGTGCTCGTGATGCCGCTGTCGCCAGAGTCGCTGCTGCCGTCGTGGGGCTCGCGTGGGCCCGCGCTCGGTGTCAGCCCCTCGCACGCTGCAGCGCTGCGGCCCGCCGCGGAGCGCGGGCTGCAGGAGCGAGAGATGCTGCCCGAACACTGCAGCGCCGCGGAGGCCGGCGGCGGCGGGCAGTCCTGCGTCGTGTGCGGGTCCAGGTACAGGAACTCGCCGCCCCGCTCCCCCACAAAGTACACGCTGTGGCGGGGCCAGCCCCCCACCGCCCCGGCAAAGGCAGGCAGGCGCATGAGCGCCCTCAGCAGCGGCAGGTACGCCGCGTTCACCTCCGTCAGGCCCAGGCGCAGCGGGATGAGGGCAAGGGTGGGCTGCCACGGGCCCAGCGGAGGGACGTGCCCCGCCGCCCCCGCAGCCTCGTTCAGGCAGCGAGCCGTCGCGGCGGCGCGCAACTCAGCCTTACACACAATGGCGTCGTTGCAAGTTATGATGCGCATGTGAGCCTGCCCCGACAACGGCGAACTCGACTCTGGCGGGGAGCCCTCGGGGAGCATGCTCGCGGCCCCTGCAACACCGACAGACGCCGCCCCGCTCGGCTTTATCATCAGGCTGGCGGCCTCATGGGGACCAAACCATTTTCCCGGCGCTGCTTTCGACGTCTCCATGAGGCGATTGATGGAAAACACTGCAAAGGGAACAGCCCAGTCAATAACTAGAGACACGGCTGCCCTCCTCGCCGCTACATCGTCCGCCGGAACAGCAGGTATCGCGTCAGCGCCCAAGGACCCATCGCGCGCTCGCACGTATGCGTTAGCAAAAAGCATTTGCATACTGCGCACTGTGCAACCCCACCCCTTATCGGAGTCCAGGCCAGCGATGTGGCGTCGATACGTCAGCCACAACAACCGACGGCATCTCTCTTTCAAATCACGTTCGGACGCCACGGCGTCGCCGAGGAGTGTTGCATGTGTCGCCATTCGTCACGTGGATCGAGCGGCTGTTCGGCAAGTTCAGCCGAAACGCTGTTACGGCCAGAGTTCCCCGTCAGCTGAAGTGAGAGAGGGCATCTCGAGCCGTATAGTCACAAAATGCAACGACCACCACTCAGAACGTCACAGCCGAGACCCAATGCGCCACTGACTCCTTTGAATGCGTTGTTGCTTTCGAAGGGAGTGGCGGAAGCACTTGAATCATCGACGTTCTGCGGCGAGTTGGCAGAGTCACGGACTTGGTTTTGGGCACATCTTTCGTTCCAGAGGCAACGACCCAACTCTCGAGCTCTGCAATCATACATCATTGTGCCAATGGTTGCTCTGACTTTGCGAATCCGCCGTAACGCGGGTGTTTTCTTGGATTCATTGCCCTGAGGCGTTCGGCTTTCGCCGAGTAACACTGCGACAGTTGTGACCCCGGTATGATACAGAGGCCGGGGTGATTTGTACAACTATCGAGGGCCCACAGCGTGCATTTTCGAGGCATGCGCAAGTCGATGAGTCGACTGGGCAGCGGGGCCACAGTGCAGCCTGCCCACAGACGGTGGCCGTCTGAGTCTGAGCCTAACTAGTAGGCTGCCGGTGAGGTTGTACAAGCCGGCGTGAAGGACTTAATCAACCCTGCCTGACGGCGGCAGATCTCGGGTGTTAGCCAGCGCGCTCACGCAGACTGACGCTGCTGCGCGCCGTGCACGCGGCGATGTGGATGGACGCGTGGGGCAAGCGGCTCGCTGCAGCTCATATAGCGTGTCACGGAGACCCGCTGCAAGCTACGCACTGACTCTTTCTCTGTCACGGCTTTCAACGTTCGCAAGCCCACAAACACGCGTCTACACTAATACGGTGGTCGGGTCCCAGCATGTGCGGACACTGCCCTCCGCCTCCTCCAGAGCATCCAGGGCTGTGACATCGTCGGTCGTCAGCGCGAGGGTTGCGGCTGCCAGGTTGGACGCAATGCGCTCCTCGTGGGTGCTCTTCGGTAGAATTACGAAACCCTTGGCCAGCGCCCACGCAAGCGCGACCTGGGCGGGCGAGACCTTGTGAGCCTCTGCAATCCGCAGCACAACCGGCGACTCCAGCAAGCGGGGGCTGCCGCGAGCCAGGCTGCTGTAGGCCTCCACCACAATTCCGTGCCTCGCGCAAGCGTCCACAGCCTCCTGCTGCTTCAAAAGCGGATGCAGCTCGAACTGGTTGACCATGGGCTTCACCTCGCACCAAGGCGCAGCACACAACTCATCCAGGTGCAGCGGCATGTAATTGGATACCCCGATGGCCCTGCACTTTCCCTCCTTGTACAGGCGCTGCAATGCCAGCCAGCTTTGTTTCCGGATGTCCTTGATCTCGGGGTCGTCCAGCTTCTTGCCTGTCACCCCCGGCCAATGAATGAGATACAAGTCCAAGTAGTCCGTGCCCAAATTGCGCAATGACTGCAAGCACGCTTCGTACGCTCCCTCGCCCTGGTCGTGCGGCCTCAGCTTGCTGGTGATAAAAATGTCCGCCCTCGGCACCCCACTGAGCCGAATGCCTTCCGCCACATCAGCTTCGTTTCGGTAGACGGCAGCAGTGTCTACGTGCCGATAACCCTGCCGAAGCGCCTCCGTCACTGCAGTGACACACGGTTCCCCTTTCATCTCGAACGTGCCGAGTGCAATCTGAGGCATGGACCGCCCATTCGGTAACGAAATTGCTTTCACCGCACCCGCAATTTTGGCGGAAGCTGCCATTGTCTCCAGGGAGGAATGTCGTGAGGGCTCGCCAATCCAGCCCAGCCGAAGCGCCAGCACACGCGTTGAGCCGCACGAGTTGTGGACCACAACTTGTGGCTGATCATTCGGGTGTCGAATCAGCTGCGCAGGGGCGGAATAACGAGGAGCGACGTCGATCGAACTCCGCTTCAAACGCCATCCTGAAAGCTGTCGGGGCAACACTTGTCCGCTCATGGGACGAGCGCCGCCCACCCCAACTCCCCCTTTTGAAGTTCGCTCCGTCGAAAGGCTGCGCAGATTACGCCGCTGCTTACCCCAGCGAAAGCTCCCGCCATGGCCGCCGTTGTCGCGAATACGCCGCTGGCGGACATCCCTCATGTAGTGGCCGACGCTCGCCGCGCCTTTGAAACCGGCCGTACGAAGGATGTAGCCTGGCGCATTCAGCAACTCAAGGCGATCAAGCAGCTCTGCGAGGAGGTGCGCGGCGCCCGAGTCGCGTTCTCGGAGGGATGCGACATCGAGCTTTCGTTCAGGAAATCCCGATTTTGGAGCTGTACAACGCATCCTGCAGAACAAAGAAGCCATCACGGCTGCGCTGCAGATGGATCTTCGCCGCCCAAAGCTGGAATGCGTCCTCGCGGAGGCGTTCACTGTCATCGCTGAGGCGGACGAGGCCGTGAAGAATCTTCACGCTTGGATGAAGCCCGAGAGCGTGAGTCGCGAGCTCTCCCACGGCGACCTGTTCGTCGTGGGCCTTGCTGGCGCCACGGTACCACGAGGACACTGGAGGTTGACCCCTTTCTATCCAATCCACACCTGTTGCAGGCGGTGACACCCGCGGTGCTGGTGCCCGGCACCAGCTACATCCAGCGCGAGCCGCTGGGCGTCGTGCTCATCATTGGCGCGTGGAACTTCCCCATCCAGCTGCTGCTGAACCCGCTTGTGTCGGCTATTGCGGCGGGCAATGCAGCGGTGCTCAAGCCGTCCGAGGTGTCTCCCGCCAGCGCCGCGCTCATCCAGGCGCTGCTGCCCCGCTACGTGGATGCGGATGCCGTGCGCATCGTCCAGGGCGCCGTCCCCGAGACCACGGAGCTGCTGAAGCAACGCTTCGACCACATCTGCTACACGGGTGGGTGCTGTCAGCAGCCGCGCCCGCGGGACATGGCATGCGAGGTGGCCCGCTCGGCTGTGGATGAACGCTTGACTTGCACCGCCGTTTCCACTGATCCGCCCCCGTGCCCACCTTCGATGCCCCGCCCACCCCTCTCGCAGGCAACGGCGAGGTGGCGAAGCACATCATGGCCGCGGCCGCCAAGCACCTGACCCCCGTGACCCTGGAGCTGGGCGGCAAGTCCCCCGTCATCGTGGACCGCGATGCCAACCTGGACGTGGCCGCCTCCCGCATCCTGGTGGTGCGTGCGGGCTGCCGGGCCGCGCTGCACCCTACCCGCTCTGCAGTTGACGGGCCGACCATGCTGGCGCCCTCGCGCGACCCTTCCTCCGTGTGCGTGTATCCCGTCTCCGCCCCGCTGCCTGCAGAACAAGTGCCTGAACGCGGGCCAGGTGTGCCTCGCTCCCGACTACGTGCTGGCGCACCGGGACGTGGTGGAGTCGCTGACTGAGAAGCTGAAGGCGACGGCCACCAAGTTCTACGGCGCGGACATGCGCGCCTCCCCCGACTTCGGCCGCATCGTGAACGACAGGCACTTCCGGCGCGTGAAGGCGATGCTGGACTCCGCGGGGGGCCGCGTGGTGCACGGCGGCGACACGGACGCGTCGAGCAACTACGTGGGCCTGACCCTCATCCGTGAGCCGGAGCTGGACGCCCCCGTCATGCGCGACGAGATCTTCGGGCCGCTGCTGCCCATCCTCTCCGTGCGGGACATGGAGGAGGCGGTGCGCTTCGTGAACGCACGCGACAAGCCCCTCGCGCTCTACGTCTTCACGGGCAGCAGCCGCACCGCGCGCCGCGTGCTCGCGAGCACGAGCTCCGGCGGCGCGGTCGTGAACGACGCCATTATGCACAACGCCGTGTCCGACATCCCCTTCGGGGGCGTGGGGCCCTCCGGCATGGGCGCCTACCACGGGCGCTGGGGCTTCGACAACTTCTCGCACCGCAAGGCCGTGTTCGAGCAGCCCACCTGGGTGGACATGCACGCCCTCATGTACCCGCCGTACACGGACCGCCAGCTGGGTTTCCTGCAGTTCCTCTTCGCCCGCATGCCCGCGCCCCCACACGTGGGGCTCAAGGACCTCGCCCTCCTCGGCCTGCTCACCGCCACGGCCGTCCTCAGCTGGAAGCTGTACGCCACCACGCCCTAGGGGCGCGGGGGCCACGGGCGAGGATGAAGAAATGGGGGCCGGGGGCGCCCGGCCCGGTGCGGATGCAGCGAGTGTCGAGCGAGGCAGTTTACCTGCCGGAACCGTGCCGTAAAGATCTTGGCGCACCCTGCGCTGCCGGCTGCTGGCAGGCGCAGGTTGTGGCAGCGGGGGCCCCGGAGCGTGTGCATCTGTGGGTGGACTGCAATACTGTGTAATTTCGTGTCAATCCATCAAGCATATGCGAGTGCGATGTCGACGCCGACTCGTCGGACGCAGAGCTGAGCTTAAGGCTGACTCAGTCATTGGATCATGATCATCGATAGCGCGCATTTTGCTATCTGCGTCCGGCACGAGCTCCAGCTCGAACTGCCGAAATATGGACGACAGTTGGGCGTCTACTTTCGTGTCTCAATCATCGCTGTTGCATGCTTGAAGTTATGCGGACGAGCGCTGCGGCCGCCAGTGCTGGCCATGGCATCGCCCGCCAAACATAAATGGCCCCGGGCCTGGCCATGGGCGCGTAGCTATAGCCAGCACCCGCCATCGTCATCATCCCTCGCTCGCCGGGCTACAGCAGGATGCGGTACACGCTGTTGGAGGTGGCCTCCGCAAAGTAGAGGTAGCGCGCATCGAGGCTGAGGGCGAGGGAGGTGATCTCAGGGCCCGGCACCTCGAGCTCCCGCAGCAGCGCCCCCTCCGCGGACAGCACCGCGATCACGCCCTTCTCGGCGAACTCGGGCAGCTCGGGCCGGGCCACGTACAGCAGCCCGGCCCGCGTGTGGTCGCACACGATGCTGGAGGGACCCAGGCGGCCCGCGAACTGGTGGAACACCGTCCCGTGGTGCACGCCCTGCGGCCGCTGCGTGAAGCGCAGGACGCGGTTGGCGGACTGCTCGCACACGTAGATGGCTGACTCGCCAGGGTGCAGCGCCACGCCGCCGGGCGCTGCCAGACACGACGGAGCGACGGCGATGGGGTGCGGGTGCGAGACCTCAGGGGAGGGGCCCGCCGCAGCCATCGGGGCGAAGTACACGCTGCCCTTCGGCGAACACAGGCTGGTCTCACCGGCGGGGCCCGGATCCGAGAACACGAGATTGCCGTCCGCAGTGAACACGCATGACTGCGGACCTCGCAGGGGGAGGTCGTTCACGCTGTCTATCAACGGCGCATGCGATCCATCGGCGTGGGCGACCATCACCGCGCGGTGCCCGGCATCGCAGATGTGCATTGTTCCGGCGTGATCAAAGGCCAAACCCGAAGGGGCGCCTCCTGTGTTGAGATGTTCCACAAGCGCTGTCGACCCTTCGCCTGCGACGTATATTCTGCCATCTGCAGCAGCGGCGCACGTGAAGGGGCGTCAAGATAGCGGGGCACAAGGCGAAGCTTTCAGAGCGTGAATGGATTTCAGTCGGCACTCGCTGCCGGTTCCACGTTCTGGGTCACCCACTTGGCGTCGCTGGCATTCCCGCGCTCCGTCGCAGCTAGCCTGCAACTCCCCCTCCAAACGCACCGTCTCTGCCGCAAGCAAACAGTTTTCCACCGCCATCAAAGCAAAGTCCTGTCAGCCAACGACCGCCTGTGGCGACCAGCTCAACGGCCATTTGGTTCCGTCCGTTTAAATGTCACAGCGCGGACTCTGTGCAACGACTGCGGCTGTCAATCACCGTATTGATGGTATCGATCTGATGCAAAGCCCGCTTGCTTGCACGCTGCTGGGAACGAGAGCCGCAGTCGCGAGGAGTTTCGCCGAATGAGTGCCCGCCGCCGTACTTTGTTTGTGTGCAAAACATAGACGCTCAATACGCCATTTACGTTCTGCAGGACTTTGCGCCGAAATCTTTTCGACCGGTGAACGTCGACAGCAAATTGACAACGATCGCAATTTACTACATGATTCACTACGTTGTCGCAGCGACATCACCAGTCCCTCCTCCGCAACCTTCGCGATTCTGGACGGCGCAAAAGTTTGCGGGAAAAACGATATGACCGCAGTGAAGCGCCGTTTCGCGGTCCTGCATCTCGAGGATAGTGTGAAATGGGCAGAAGGGGCCCGTATTTGGGCGGATGCTCTCCGAGCCGATGGGGACGAATGGGTGATGTTTGAGGTCGCGCGCGATGGCACGGTTCCCGCGGATGTGTTTTCGTTCGACGGAATCGTGCTCACAGGCTCGAAATACAATCTCTCTGACCCTCTGACTCGCGAAAAGCCGTGGATCCGGGCAATGGCTGCGCTCTTGCAAAGCATCGCCGCCAACGCCGCCGAAGGGAAGCGCGCCCCCCGAGTGGTAGGAGGGTGCTTCGGCTGCCAACTCATCGGCTACGCTCTCGGCGGCGATGTGAGTCGCAACCCGGAGCGACGCTTCTATCTGCGCGCGGAGGAGTTGGTGCCCCATGCAGAGTTTGCTGCTTTGCCACACGCAACCGGAATCATTCTCGGGCCTCGTTGTGTGGTCGACGTGCCCGATGCTACCGCCGGCCCACCTCGTGTGACGCAAATCAAGGGCGCCGGGAGCGCCTGCTGCTGCGTGGGAGGCGCGTGCTCCTGCTCCACCACGTGCCCTGCTCTGCGCGTGCTGAAGTCGCACGGCGATTGCGTCTCGAGGCTGCCGCCAGGTGCCACGCTGCTCGCGTCGTCCTCCACCTGCACCAACGAGATCTTTGCCGTGGGCGAGCAGTTTCTGGCTCTGCAGTCCCATCCGGAATTCGACCTCGAAGACAGCATTATGAGCAAGATTTGGCCCGCCGTTGTGGCTCGCGGAAGCTTGTCGGACGAGGAGCAGGCAGCCAGTCTCGCCACCTTCCAGCTGCCGCGGCATGCAGGGCTGCTGCTCTGCATCATCCGACGCTTTCTTGACGGCGAGACCGTTGTTGATGCCTGCAAGGATGCAGCCGCAGACATGACGACGTCGCTGGCCGTGACAACAGCCGCAGTCGATGGTGCTGTCTAATCAGTTTTGTCGCCAGCAGCAACGAGTGCGAGCTGCAGCTGTGTTATCCCCTAGTGCTAAACAGCAGTATGCCGTCTCGCGCTTGCTTGCCCACAGCTGCGGGTTGCGCAGCAGCATTTCCGCGCGGTACACCGCACGCGGTATCTGCCGCGGCATATGCCTGGGACGCACCACACACGGGTCCCGGAGCGTGCAGCTCCAACCCGCAACCCACCCACATTGTAGGCTTTCTGAAGGGAGCCGCACAAGTTTTAAGGAAGCTTCGCAGAATCCCCTCTAGTGCTCGCGTTGGTATTCGTAAATCATCGTGATTACGGCCTTCCGGACGTGCAGGCTCTGCGCGGAGCTCCACCCACAGATGGTGCACAAACCTCAAGCTAAATGTTTATTAATAGTGCTCGCCGCCAGTGAACGGCGCTGACGTCGTCAACTAAACATCGATGATCCGGAGGTGCTCGATACGAACTCTCAACGCCGTGCATCCACGCCGAGCCAACGATCTGAATGAACCTCGCTGGCGTTGACATCGAGCAGTCGGTCACCAAAGGTGGTGTGATTCGATGACTTTGTCGACAGCCAGCGCGAGGACAGGTAAGCTGTAGCTCGATGTGCGAGCCTGTGGACCCGTAGCAATCACACGTTTGATCAGTTGCGCAGTAAATCAAATGCCGAACATGGCAGGCGAGCGCTCGCAGCGCGCACTGCTGGCGTGGGAGTCGGAGATTAGACTGCGGAACGCACAGTCGCGAGTCGGGACGGCACGTGTGCAGGGATCGATCGTCCAAGTGTCGTTGAAACTCCGGTGGATGCGCTGAGACTCGATCCGAGAGGCGAGAAGCGACCACGGCAAGCGGCAGCGCAGCTCGAAGGCGCGGCCTCGTCGCGACGCATCGCGCGCCTATGAGCTGTCGAAGCCCCAGGCGCACGCAACCCCGTAAATGCAGCCCAGCGCGATCGAGGAAGCTCGCATTATCCACGAGAACCAAGACACAAGCAACCAGCAGCACGCTGCCACATCCATAAGCCGCGCCAGAGCGGGCGAATGTCGGTTTTCCGGCAGTAATTCAGCTTGCCAGCCCCACCGCACCCAAAGCCAGCCCCGTGAGACACGACATCAGGCCGTCGAGGGCACTGAGCGGCGTCAACCGGAACAGGCCCGTGCTCCGTTCTGCCGGTCACCGATAAACTTTCGATGGGTTTCTAACGTCTCTCCCTCTTAAGTCGCCATTACAGAGCCCCCCGGAGCAGCAGCACCGCTTCCTGCTCCGCCTTCCACCGCCTTCTTCAATTCCGCCCGCAGTTGCTTGTCAAAATCGGTTTCCTGTGCGTCGTCGTCCCAGTCATCAGCCCAATCCTCGAGCTCGTCCTTGCCGGTCTTTGATTCCCCCCAGGCTGCAAATAGCGAATGTGTGCAGTGGTGTGGCAGGGATGCAGCAGTCGTGAGGTGGACGTGGAGTAGTCGTGCACCGTGATGTTCGCTAGAACAGGCGGGCATCTGCGAGAGACAACACAATGTTCGCTTGGTCGGACGTCCGCCGATTGCAAATCCATCACTCACTCTCTTCCTTGAACTCTTCAAACTCATCGTCTTCATCCACGGGCTCCGGGACGGGCAACACAGGCGGCTCTGGCTTCGCCTCGGCTCCAGCGCCCGCAGAGGGCGTCGCGGACGAGGCAGCAACAGATGACATTGTGACAGCTCTCGTTCAATTTTGAGGATAGCAATCACCTGCCAGGCGCTCTTCTTGAAGCGGGGTACAGCGGCTGACCGACTTCTGCGCGACATCCGAGATGGGCCGATTCATCAGCCATTCTTGAAAAGTTTTGCTCGGCCCCAACCGCTCATCAACATAGACTCGGCAGACGGCAAGTATGCGGCCGACCGGAGTACTACGTTGCCAACACCTATCCCTCCAATTTGGTTGATGCAAGACTCTACCGAACTCTGTTGCCGGAGCCTAGTCTACCGGCCTCAGGCTCGCCTGGCTGACTCGCCGAGGAGACTACGGTACCACTGGCAGCACTTGACTCCGCTCACAATTGCAACTGATTGCATCGCTGAAGCTTTTCGCGACGCGGGGTGGTGCACCATCAACAGCTGTTCTTACCGCTGTGCTCGGCAACTTGCTTGAAGTCGTTGAATTCGAACCTCCGCGGAGATTGCCGTCGAGCCCAACCGATCCGGAACGCCAACGGCCCGGGTCAGGCCATTGGCCCGGGGACTCCGAATCGGAGCCATGACCCTGAGGACCTAGCGCTCACAATCTGGCACGCTAACGGAGGCGGTGCGCTGGGTGTCTTGTACATGATGCTGTTGCGCCCCTGCGGTTCCTGCATGATCGAACATGCGCATGCATGGCATGCGCGACGTCGATGCATACTAATTCGAAAGGTGGTGACTGAGCGTGTCTGTGCGAACCTGCAGTTCGGGAACTCCATGGTGGCCGTGTGCACGTGCAGCTGCTATATATACCGCTGCGGCGCCGGCACGTGCACACGCGCAGGACTGCCCTCCGCACGCGCGCTGAATTCGAACGCGGTGGACGGGGCAACGTTGTTTGCCTAGTGATCACGTTGCACTCAAACTGGCCATCACAAAAATCAACTCGGCCACCGGGGTGCTCAATTGACGCACGGACGCCAGAGCTCTAGCCCAGTATTCGAAGGGCCGGCGGCCGGATGCCACACTGTCGATATCGATCAGACCTCGGGGCGTACGGTTGCGGCATCATTTCAAAGAAGCCTACATGCTCAGACATGAACTTAGGTGGCTAGAGATCAGGCCCGAGTGTACTACCCTCACACATGCACATGCTGCAATGGTGCCGTCGGCGGTGTTGCGGTCGACGGTTGTCAGTGGCCGTGAGTTGAGAAACGGCACATTGCCGTGCTGCAGCCGCAGCCCTTGCCAGCGGAACCGAGCTCACTTGCCGCCTCCTGGCAGCTTCACTCCCACAACGCGCGCGGCGCTGGCGAAAAGGGACAGAGGGTTGAGGACAGACAGCACCTTCCCAGCTTCCTCCGCTGCAGCCCGCGCTGGGTTGCTTGCAGCCTTCGCCGCAGCTGCAGGCGCGAGGGGTTCGCCCGGGGCGGCTGCGGTCTGGGCAGCCAGCGTCATGCTGCCTGCCGCAGCGAAGGCGTGCTCGCGGAACATGGGCAGAGCGCCAGGCGCCACGCCGACAGATGCGTGTGTAGCTGCTCCGGGCTTGCGAGGGGCCGTGGCAGCTTGCGCGACGGCAGCAGCAGGCGCGGAGGACGGCCACTGGAACGGCGCCGCGGCAGGCACGAGCGGGGCCACGATGGCATGGCACAGCCCCCGGCCGAGCAGACGGACGGCCTTGACGGTGTTGGCAGATGCATCTGCCCCGCCAGGCAGCAAAGCACGCACAAGGGCGGTGCGAGTCTCCACCCACTGCAGGTACCACCGATCGCTGCTGCGCAGTGCAGCGATTTTGCGGTCTGCCTTCGAGAGCGGTGCCGCCACCGGTTCAGCGCCCGCAGGCAGCAGCGCAGCCGAGGGCACCTCCGTGACGCGGGCAGCCTCCTCGAGCATGCGGCGCAGGGCCCCCGCGCCTTGCACCACCTCGCCCGCGCTGCTGGCCAGGAGCACGGCGCCTGGCGTCGTCACAGCGTCGACATCCAGCGCGGCGCAGGCCTGCAGCTCGTACTCCCAGGCGGAGGCGGACGCGCCAGCCACCGAGCCCGGCGGGAAGAGGTATGCGAGCAGCCAGCACAGCTCCAGCGTGCCGGCGAGGCGCTCGTAGGCAGCGAAGAAGGCGAGGAAGCGGGGCCAGGACACGCGGTCCAGGCTGGCCAGCTGCTGCTCGGAGGTCGGGGCAGGAGCGGCGCTGGCTCCCGTCGCCGGCTTGGCTGCACCGCCCGCCGACGCGATGTGGCCCCTCTGCTGCCACTCCTCGAGCAGGCCCAGCAGCGGCTCGTACGCGGCCACCGCCTTGAAGCTCGCCGGCGCGTGGTTGGAGGCGTGCACGCAGTCGAGCAGGATGCAAGTGTCGCCCTCCGCAGGCGGCAGGCTGTCCGCCAGCGCGTGCGTGTGCGCGCAGAGGAACTCGAACACGGCCAGCAGCGCGGCCCGCAGCGCCGTGGGCGAGCTGTACCGCAGCAGCAGGGCGAAGGCGCGCTGCACCTCGCCGCTGCTGCGCGTCGCCGCGCGGTGCTCCGCAGGCCGCGCCGCCAGCTCGGCGAGGGGCAGCCGGGCAAAGTGCCTGTCCGCCGCTGCGATCAGGCGCAGCTGCTTCTCAGCCGCTGGGGAGGCAGCGGGCGCAGGCGCAGGGGCGGCGAGTGCGCTGCGCACCCCGAAGGCCGCAGCGGGCGTGGACTGGGACATGTGCGCGTGGATGACGGACAGAGGCAGCGCGGTGGCGGGCGCAACGGTGGCGGTCGCGGGGGCTGCTGCTGCGGGCTGCGTGCCGGCACCTGCCGCTGCGGCCGCGGCCAGGGAGCACAGCGCCGGCCGCCGCACCCGCAGCAGCACGGGGGCGTGCTGCCAAGGCATGGCCGCATCGCCGGCAGCGCCGCTGCTCATGCCGGGCACCCTGCCGCGGCAGTAGAGGACCTGTGCGAGGAAGGCGGTGCGCACGGGCTCCACCTGCAGCCCGAAGGCAGAGACGATGACGTCGCCCGGCTGCACCACCGCCAGCGGGCCCTCCGCAGGCACGTGGGAGACGCGGTTGCCCATGGGGGTGCCGTCAGGCAGCAGGTGGCCGTGCTCGACCCCCAGGCCCGTGAGCTCCGCCCAGGGCAGCAGCACGTCCATGCATCCGAGGGGCAGGGAGCGCAGGTCGGAGGGGGGCAGCAGGGCCAGCGCCTCGGGGGCAGGGGCGCAGGCTGGCACGCTGCCGCGCCGAGTCGCTGCAGCCAGCTCCGCGGCAGCGTCGGTCGCCGCGGCGGGGGCGGCAGGAGCGGCGGGTGCCTCGGAGAGTGCGATGGCCACCGAGTCCAGGATGGCCTCGGGGACGGCGATGGACGCTGCGGCTGCGCAGCCCGCAACCTCAACTGGCAGGGCGGAGCGGATGCGGAGTGTCACGGGGCCCGCACCGGCGCGCAGCATGCGACGCAGGGCTGAGGCGGTGAGGCCCGCAGTGGAGCGCCCCTGCACCCCCACCACGGCGTCGCCGCGAGCCAGGCTGCCGCACGCGTGGGCGGGCGAGCCAGGCAGCACCTCAGCCACCCGCGGCCAGAGGGCTGAGGGGGGCGGCGCAGCAACGTCCTCGCAGCTGTCGCCCTCCGTGAACACGATGCCAAGCACCGCGCTGCTGTGCGGCTGGGTTGCCGCCTCTGAGGCGGTGAGGGCGGCCTGTGGGCGCGGCAGGGTCACTTCCCACTCCACGCAGCCCGGGGCGCCGCCGCACCCCGCTGCGGCGAGGCATGCAAGCGGAGGGATGCGGGGGGCGACCACCACAGGCGCGGGGGCGGCGGAGCGGCCGCGAGCTGTAGCAGACGGCAGCGCCAGCGCCAAGCTCGACGCTGCTTCAGCGATGGTCTCCGCGGGGCTGAGGGCGGCCGGCGCAGGGCTGTGGGCTGAGCGCTGAGAGCCTCCGGATGGCCCAGCGACGGCCGGCTCCACCACATCGGCGTCGAGGTCGCTGTCGGCCAAGCTGTCAGTTTCGGCAGCGCTGCTGCCTTCGTCGTTGGTGGGCAGCGACAGCCCCCGAGCAGGCGCCTCCGCTGGGGCGTCAAGGGTGTCCGCTGCGCCGGGGCTGGCCCCCCGCGAGGCGGCCTCGCAGCTGCCGTCGCTCACCTCAAAGTCCGCGCTGACTGTGTCAGTCTGCATGCGCTGGCCGACCACGCCCAGACGCACCGGCTCCGCGGCGGCTTTGAGCAGCTGCAGGCACTGCTTCCAGGGCAGGCCGACCAGGCTGCGCCCGTTGACGCTCTCGACCGTATCTCCGACCAGCAGCCCCGCCTCCTGCGCGGCGGCGGAGGGCACGGCCTTCACCAGGAGGCCTGCACCGTCCTCGCGGGCGGCGACGCCCACGTTGAGACTGCCGGAGACCGGGTCGCGGCGCAGGGGCAGCGTGAACTGCACCGTGTGCCACACGGGCACGGACAGCTGCACGGCGCAGCGCTTGCCACCCGCACCCGCGGCGCCGGCT
>Ga0208629_100286_pt1 | contig 24787 bp, 6 predicted proteins | sample LakWasMet19_HOW5_2_FD_183865 | JGI IMG/M metagenome (GOLD analysis project Ga0208629, IMG submission 183865) | Freshwater sediment methanotrophic microbial communities from Lake Washington under simulated oxygen tension - Sediment Metagenome... | ecosystem: Environmental > Aquatic > Freshwater >... | reverse complement strand
GACAAGACGCGTGCAGCGGATGTGGTCCGCAGGGCCGACGACGGCGGCGGCACGCTATCAAGGGCGGACAGACTGAGGGCAGGGTCCTGATGCTCGCGCAGAAAGCCCGGCGTGAATATTGGGTCGCCGTCCGCGCCCATCTCGGCAGCACTACCGGGCATGTGCGGCGGATCGACGCCGCGCAGCCGCACGGCAGAGTGTATGCGGCTTGCCGACGAGGCTGCAGGAGCAGAAGTGGGTTCATGGGTCAAGCCTGCGACGCCACCGGACCGGCTGGCTGCGGCGCCCACGCCGGTTGCGGTAGCGATTCCGGCAGTCTGTGCCGCCGTGCCGCCTGTGCCTGCCCCGGCACCGCCGCTTCCCCCTGCGGTCGCCAGCGTGAGGGCGCCTGCAGCCCGCATCCCAGCCCTGTGGGCCGCAGCCCTGAAGAAGTTGCCAGCGGCGCCCAGCAGCTTGGCCGGGTCTTCAAATACGTGCACGCGCGGCCGCAGCCACGCGGACAGGTGCCCGCAGTCGCGCTCGAAACGCTCGTCCAACAGCAGGATGGCGCCGTAGTCGTGTCGGTGGCGGATGACGCGCCCGATTGCCTGGTTCACGGCTCGATACGCCTTCTGGTGGTACCACTCGCCGCCCGTGATCCCCGTCTCCGACGCTGCAGCTGCCGCGCCGCCGCTGGCACCGGCGCCCGAGTTGTTTCCAGCCGTACCAGAGCCTGTGGCCTTGCCGCCCTTCGCAGCAGCCGCAGCAGCGGAGCGCGCCAGCGCTGCTGTGGAGCGGACGCTCTTGCCTGCAGCAATGCCCTGCGCGCGCGCCACGTCCAGATACTGCCGCTTCAGCGCCACCTTCGGATCCTGCTTCGGCGGGTAGGGCAGACCCGTCACGATGACAGCGCGTCCATTCGCGTCAGCAAAATCCACACCCTCGCTGACCTTGCCGCGGCACACCCCCAGCATCAGGGCGCCCTTTCCCGTCGCCACGGCGTCGTTGAATGCGCGGATCTGCTCGCCGAAGCCCGCTGAGCCGCGCGGCTCCACCACCACAGCAGCTTTGATGGTCGTGAGTCGGTTCCAGATGTCTCCGCCGCTGTCTGCCTTCCAGAAGGACACGCAGGTATCCAGCGCACTGTAGGAGGGAAAGAATACAAGCACGCCGTCGGGGACCAGGCGCGCAATGTTGGCGATGGTGCAGCCGATCTCCCGCTTGTACTCGGGCTTGTCCCGGTGCTCGTACGCGCTGTTAAGGGGCTTTCCCGTGACCCCCCGCTTGAGCACGGCCACGAGCACCTGGTCGGCCTCCACCACGTGGGGGTTCTCCAGGCGAACGGGGAAGGGCAGCTGCAGCTCCGCGGCGTAGCTGTTCATGGGGGAGAGGGTGCCAGACGCGAGCACGATGCTGCGGACGCCCAGACGGCTGAGTTCCCGCATCGCCACGCCGGGTGAGAAGCACCAGTAGCTGAGGGTGCGCCCCTTGCGCCCGCCGGCAGCGCCGCCGCCACCAAGCAGCGCGTCAGCTGCGCTGCGGGGGCGGCCGCCTGCGCCGCCGAAACCGCCGGTTGCGCCGGGAGTGTAGATCACGCAGCGGTAGTGCTGGGAGACAGACGCAGTGAACGCGGCGGCGCCCTCCCCGGCCAACGCACCCGCACCTGCGCCCCCGCCGCCAGCGGCAGCACCGCCGGCGCTGCCCGCGCCAGCGTCCTCGTCCTTGAAGAGGCGGTCCAGGATGGTGCGAATGCTCTCCAGTGCATAGCTCGCGCGCCCGCCAGCGCTTGCCCCGATCGTACCCGACGCCGCCCCCGCAATCGCGTCGCGCTGAGACAGGAACAGCACCACCGCATCGATCAGCTGGCAGATGGCGGGCTTGGTCACCCCGTTGATGTGGTGCTCCTCCAGCAGGCGGTACAAAAAGGTGCCGTCCTCCACGCGTGCATCGAGCTGGGAGAGCGGGTTGCCCGCAGCGCCCCCTGCTCCCGCACTACCACCGCCACCGCTACCAGACCATGAGGAGGCGCCGCTGCCCGCAGCCCCGGCAGCGCCCGACGGACGGTTGTACCAGGGGATTTGCCCGTCTGCGGTCAGGTAGGGCCCTGCCGCCCGCTCCGGGTGTAGTGCAATCTGGTCTATTACCGCCTCGAGACCAAGCAGCACACTGCGCAGCGCAGACGCGTCAGCGGGCCGGAACCCAAAGGTTTTGAACATGGACAGCTGGTACGCCGCCTCTGCCTCCGGGGTGGCGGGCACCGCATTGCCGGTCGAGGGGTCGACGAAAGCGCGGGTGTCGGGGTCGAAGAAGGGGAGGAGCGCCGTCTTCAGCTCCTCCACGCACCGCGCAATGTCGCCGGCGGTGAGGTCAAACGACGCGGCCTCGCTGCACACCTCCTCAATATTGTGTGCCTCGTCCACGATCACAACCGCGTCTTGCCACCGCACGCCCGCGAGCGTCTGTGCGCGCACCGCGGAGTCGACCAGGAAGTTATAGGGGATGATCAGGAGGTCAGCGCGCCGCAGTGTGAGCTCCGCGCGCGGGTAGAAGTAGCTGCAGATGGAGTGCTTCGCGCCCGCGGCGTGCAGCTCCTCAATGTCAAGCACGGGATCGGGCGGGCGCGAGCCGCCGGCGCCTGCACCTCTGAAGGAGGAGGCGGATGAAGCTGTGCTGGAGCTGCCTCCTCCTGCTGCTGCGAGGTCGCCATACCGCCCAGCGCCCGCGCCCGCGCCGCCCCGACCCTCCAGCAGGGAAGCCATGCTTGGGCCCTTGGTTGGGCCTCCGCCCCCGCCTGCAGGCGTCGCAATCGCGAGGCCACCACTCGCGCCGCCGCCACCTCCGCTGCTGTCGGCACTGGCCCCGTAGCCGCTGCCGAGCAGCGTGCCTAGACTGCCCTGCTTCTCAAGCAGCTCGTCCAGCTGCAGCTTGTAGTAGCACTTGCGGCCGCGGATGAGGCCGCGGCACGCGTAGTTCTGCACTGCAGGGCTCTGCTTACTGACCAGGGGGTGCACACAGAGCTGGTCGCGCGACCCCAGCACCGATATATTGACGGGCAGGCCGAGCGCTTTGAGCTCGCGCACCACCTGCGACAGCTGGCTGTGCGTGCGGGAGGCGTAAATGATGAGCGGCGCGCGCGCAGGGGAGACGCTGCCGCGGGCTGCCATCACGGCCGCGTCTCGACTGAGCGGAGCCGGCGCCCCAGCCGGAGCTGTCCCGTCCGCATAGAGAAACCGCTCGTTCTGGAACGCGTTCGCGGCGGCACCGGGCGTCACTGACGGCGGCGCGCCCGCGATCAGCAGCCCCGCCATGCCGCCCTGCGCCCCTGCGGACGCGTTTACGATGGCAGACGACGGCTGGTAGACCTTGCCTGCGGCAGCCAATACCCGCGCCTCGTCGACGCCGCCGAGGTCGCCACTTGGAATGCCGGTCGACTTTGACCACACAATTCGCAGCGCGTCGGCGTAGGAAGCCTGCCAGCAAATGGCAGCCGACAGCAGACAGAGCGTCTTTCCCGTGCCCGTTGGCGATTCGAGCAGCGCGTTCTGGCCAGTCTGCAGCGCCTCCATCATGCGCTCCATCATGAGCAGCTGGACGTCATACGGCTCATACGGGAACTTCACTGTTACGCCGCGCAGCAGGTGCTCTGAAATTTTTCGAGGGCGCGTCGCGGCTGGTCGACTTTGACCAACGGTCGAGCCGATGCGGCCGGCAACGGCAGGAGCCGGCACACTCGACCCCGCACCTCCGGAGCCAACAGCCGCGGCGAACGTCTTCGCAGTGCTGCCATAGTAGGCCTGCATGATTCGTTTGAGAATTCAAGCCTCGGTCCTGAGCTTGAAGCTGGTGTGGGGAGGTTGACAACCGTTTCCACGAGGGACGACATGCGTTGCGCAGCTCATTCAGAGTGTATTTGAAGCTCTGGAGCTCGCTTCCTTCCTGTTGACAAAGCAAACTAACTTCGTGCGTCTGCGGTAGCCGCCGGCAAACTTTCTACGCTCCATTCGCCAGATACTACCGCACATGACGACCGCTCAAATTCAACGGACTGCACACCAAATTCCGGCGTGGACAGTAAGGCTTGCCACGTTTCAGCGAGCGTTAGTGGTTTGGGCGTTCGTCTGGTGACAGGAGAGAGGTTCTCGCAGTGACGCGCAGCATTTCTGGTACGGTCTCCACATTGCTGCGATACTCCGACACTGCCCGCCCGGCACCACTGACCCAAGCTTAGCACACGCCTAGGCCGGAATTTTGTACCGCACATCGCACTCTCCGTCGGCGCTTGCCCCTGTGTGCACGATTGCACGCCACTTCCGGCGTGGACAAGGAGTGTTGCCACGTTTTATCCGGTGCTCCTTCCCAGGGGTGCTGTCTTTCTTTCCAAGGGGTTCTCGTAGTGACGCGGCGTTCGAGCTAGCCGCGCCAGCCGGGCCCAGCTGACCCCAGTATAGCCTCGGGTGCCGCCGGTCCACCATCCCCAACACCGCCAGACCCACCACCGCCGACCCGAGCGCTCCTCCGCCCGCGATGAGGGGTGCTCTCCGTAGCTTGGCCGATGGCGGGCTGACACTCCGTGCAGTAGTAGTCGGGTCTCTGTTTGGATGTCTTCTTTGTTTCTCAAACATGTGGTTCGGACTTCAGACGGGCTGGGTAACCATGGCGAGTGTCCAAGCGGCGCTGCTCGGATTCGGAAGCTGGAAAGTTCTGCATCGCATCTGGCCGTCCAGCGCCCCGCTCACAGTTGCAGAGAACGTGATGATGCAGGCTGTCGCGGTTGCAGCAGCCACGATGCCACTGGCGGCTGGATTTGTGGGCATCATTCCAGCTCTGCGCATTCTGCAAAGTAAAGGCGAGGGCGTGGCAGCCGGAGCCACGCTTCCGCTCCAGACTCCTGGCGCACAGATAATCTGGTGTCTGTCAGTTGCGTTCCTGGGCGTGTTCGTGGCTATCCCGCTGCGATTCTACGTCACCTCGTTGAAGTTTCCCTCGGGCACCGCGACTGCGGTGGCGATCCAGAGCCTGCACGAGAATGACCGCGGCACGGCAATGCATCGGAAGCTTGCGCAGCCGTCGGCGGCCGAGAGCGCGTCCGAGCTGTCTGGCGAGCAGCGCCGGCCAGGTGCGAGCGACACGGTGGCCCTGACTGCGAGCGGCGTCGCAGACTATGACAGCAATCCACTCGTGGACGTCGAGGGCGAAGCTCGAGCTGGTGGCAGCACTCTCGCCCCAGATTCGCCATCAGCGGGTACCTTTCACGATGCGCCAGCGATGGACAGCGGCGCTCTGGCACACGTTGACGCCACTCGCGGCACTCTGCCGGACAGCGAGCGGGAAACCGGTGCCGACGCAACAGCAGCGGCCGCTGCAGCGGATGCTGCGTCGTCAGCCTCGCTGTCTACCGCCTTCCGCGCTGCCGGCATTGCTTTTGGCGCCAGCGCCAGTCTGTCCCTTGCTTCTTTCTTCTTCCCGGTGCTCGGCGGCGTGCCTGTGTTTAGCTACGTCGGCCTCACGGGCGTGTCGGCGTGGGGGTGGACCGCGACTCTGTCCCTCTCCTACGCTGCGCAGGGGATGATTATGGGGATGCACACGTGCGTTTCGATGCTGGCCGGGGCGCTGCTTGGCTGGGGGCTGATTGGTCCGGTCATGCAGCACGTCGGTGTGGTGACGAAACCCCTCTCGTCCAGCCCGGGCGGCGGCCGCAGCTTCCTCATCTGGATTTCCCTGTCGATTATGCTGGCGGAGGCTGCGGCGAGCGCCGCCATCACCCTGTGGCACATGGGGCGAGGGTTCTCGTGGGCAAAGGTACGCGCTGCTCTGGGCAGGCGGACTGGTGGTGCCAGCGCGAATGCGCCCAGACGCGCGGTGTATCTGACAGATATGGGCTCTGACGCGACAGGGCGCAGTGGCCACCACGACACCGCATCCGCAGGCGCGAGCAGGCTACACGCCTCCTTGCCCAGCGGCAACACGAGCGCGGGTAGGATCAGTTTCACGGACAGTGGCATGAAGCAGGTGCATCTGCTGGGTGATGGGGCACCTTCGACTGCTGCGGCAGAGAACCCATTTGCAGCGGCAGGCTCTGAAGCAGCCCCAGCATGGTCTGGGAGCTCGCGGCTCCCTTCATCGCCGGTACCGCGACAACGGGGTGGCCTCAGTGGCGCCAATGAAACGGCGTCAGCTGCCGCCCGGAGCGGCCGCGCAGCGCCCACAGCTGCTTCTCAGGGAGCAGACGGAGTCGGCTCCCCGAGCAAGCCGCGGGGCCTGCACGGCGCCCCGGGCGGGCCGCAGCAGGTGCTGCCCACCTGGGCTTGGTCCAGCGGCCTGCTGGTGTGCGTGGTCGTGGCGGTCGTGGCCCTGGTGCCGCTCGCAAACGTCTCCCCGGGCGAGTCCCTCGCAGCCGTGCTCTTCTCAGTGCCAATCTCAGTCGTGGCCGTGCGGGCGCTCGGAGAGACGGATTTGAACCCCGTCAGCGGCCTCGGGAAGATCACTCAGGTGGCTTTTGGCGCAATGTTTCCGCATAACCTTGTGGGCAACGTCATCGCGGGCGCCGTCGCGGAGGCGGGCGCGCAGCAGGCGGGCGATCTTATGCAAGACCTGAAGACGGGGTACCTGCTGGGGGTTCCGCTCCCGGCGCAGTTCGTGGGCCAGCTGATTGGCTCGTTCATCAGCGTGTTCGCATCCACGCTGGCATTCGCTGTGTTTGACAAGGCGTATGGGGTGCCGTCGCCGAGCCTGCCTGCACCGACCGCCTCCATCTGGGTGAGCATGGCTGAGCTGATGGGAGGCGCGGGCTCGCTCCCGCATGCGGTGGTGCCGTTCGTAGTGGTCGCTGCGGTGTTGTCCTTCGCCCTGACCATTGCGCTGGTGGTGGCTGAGTCGTCGCAGAATGTTGAGCCGGAGGAGAGCGAAAGCGCCGGTACTGACGGTGGTGCGATTCGCGGCGGTGCGGTCACCGCAGTGGGCGCCACAGCGATTGTGGATGCAGAGTCCTCTGGTGATGCACTCGCTGACACTGCAGCCACTCGCCCCGCCACGGCGAGCTCGGCTGCGCCTGTGCCACGCTGGCTGAGCTGGCTGCAGCGCGCTGCGCCCTACGTGCCCTCGCCGACGGGCTTCGCCATTGGGATGTACATTAGCCCCAACTGGACGCTGCCTCGGTTCGCGGGCGCGGTGGTCGCGGCGCTGCTCGCGCGGCGCATGGGCAGCTCGCAGCAGCTGATCATCATGCTGGCGACCGGATTTGTCCTCGGAGAGGGCATTCTGTCGCTCGTGACCGCCACGCTTGCCGCCGCAGGGGCGCGCCCGATCTCGTGCGGCGGCTGCGACGCTGGCACGTGCGGCAACTTTTGCCCGTGAAGCTGCAGCTCGAGGCTGCCGTTGCAGAGCTGCGCGGCTTGTCACGTCGATCTCCCTTGTGAGGGCACGTCAACGGTGCTGACAGTGAGGCTGATATATGCTTGACTGCGTGGAAGCCCATCGCCGCCGGCCTATAGTGGTGGGCTAGGGCGGTCGCAGATGGCCGTGCGCACTCAGAGCCGAACCGAACCACTGTCCCAGCCTTCACTCCGACGACCATTCCGGGATACTTGACCCTCCTCTGTGTCCGTCCCCCTGCTGCCGAAGCCTGAACGAAGAATACTCTCTGATCGTTCGCTGCGCGTAGAGGCCCGACGCATGTGCATGCTGTTCTTGGGCCGTTGCATGCTTTCGTTTTGTTCCTGCCAGCAATTTCCGTGCCTAGCCAGTTACCTCTCAAGGTTGTCCAGGCCGGGGCCCAATGCCCCCAGACGCCTCCTGGCGGCGGCACCTTTGGTGTCACGTCAACGTTGCAGGCTGCTCAACTTGCCACAGCACTGCGTTCAGTGCACGTGCGCCACGAGTCAGACAATGGTCCTGATTCTATAGATCTAGATATCTTGCGGGGTGGAGCTTCAACTTCGCGATCGGCAAAGACGGCGTCGATCGCTGTCGCGATATCGGCGCGCGCTCATCAATTATGAACGGGACGCACTAGTCGAGTTCGAGTTTATGGGATATTCATGATCACTGCACTGACACGTGAAAGATCAATGTTGCGGGATCATGGCTACGGGTCCCCTGCACGTGCGAAAGCGTAAACAAACTTCAACTCCTGCAAGCCTCGGCGCGCCACGCAATTGCAAGGTCAATTCAGCGCTATTGCAGGCGCGCGCGCTTGGCCGCGTAGTCTGGCCCGCCGCCATCCGCAGCATACCCAAATCCGCCAGCTCCCCCGCCGAGCGCGGTCGGCACAGCGCCGTAGCCGCCGGGCACGCCAAACGCAGCGCCCCCAATCTTCCGCTTAAAAGGCAGCTGCTGCGTGCTGCCGCCCACGCCATAGCCCGCTGCTGAGCCGCCACCGCCAGCGCTCGTGCTACCTGGTCCCCCTCCGTAGCCCTCGGCAGCACCACCGCCGCTGGCACCTACGGGCCCGAGCCTTGCCTGCAAGGCACCGAGCTGCGAAATGTCTGGCACCGGCGACGCCCCGATTCGCTGCAGATACTGCTCGACGGCGCGGTCTGTCGGATTGACGCCCGCCGCACCCTGCATGCCGCCTAAAGAGATGGAGGAGCTTTGCAGCAGCGCCGCGGCACCCGCATCGTAGACCGGCAGTCGCTGCAGCAGGCCCAGCAACGAGGGCGCGGCGGCCCCCACAGCGCTCAGTGCAGGCGCGGCGGCGCTGCCGCCGCCTGTGACGCCGACGTCCCGCGACCGCTGCGAGCGCTGTGCAGCGCTGTCATCATCATAGCCGCCCTGTGCGCCGCCTGCCTGCTCTGTCTCAGCCTCTGCGACAGCGCGTCCAGCGAGCAGCGCGGCTGCGGGCGCGACGTGCGAGAGTGGACCTGAATACAGCGAGCGCACCTGCGGAAACAGGCCATCCCGTGTCGCACTGTGCGCCGCCTGCCTGCCGCCAGCCGAGCCTGCGTCGGCACCTGACGCGCCAGTATCGCCCAAGGCAGCAACCGGCAGCAACCCGTTGCTGACGGCTGCCGCGGCCAGCGCCTGCGACGATGAGTGCACCTGCGCCGCCACAGGCGGGTGTGTGGGGGGTGCAGGCGCACGCGCGCTCCCCGCGGCAAGCTGCTTGCCCCCTGCCCCTGGCGCCTCCGCCTTCGGTTGCGCTGCAGCCACGGTCGCGAACGGCCCCGCGGGCTGGCGCTGCAGCAAGTCCAAGTCGAGACGCGTCAGCGGCGGGCAGCCAAACTCCACGGCGCGGTGCAGCAGCTGCACGAGGGCAGGGAGGTCAGGCCCCGCCAGGTGCGGGTGCGCGGCGGCGCGCTTCGCCTCCAGGCTCAGCACCGCCGCGAGCGAGCCGCCGCCCGCCGCGTGCCGCAGCTCATACGCGATGTAGCGGTCGTACAGCGGCCGCGAGTCGACGGCCGGGAAGTCGCCAAGCGCCGCCTCGAAAGCCGCTCGCACATTCGTCTCCTCGTCCACGAGCGTCAGGAAATCGAGCGCAGACAGCGCAAAGGGGAGGTCACGCGGGAAGCGCTTGCGGCCCGCCTCGAGCACGTTTCGGGCGACGGGCAGGGACCGGTTGGCGTACAGCTCCCCCTGCGCCGCGGCGAGGTAGACGAGGGGCGACAGGTAGCGAGACTTGCGCGCAGCCGCAAACACCGCCCGAGACGCGTCGACGCCTGCCGTGCGTCGCGCGTAGCGCTGGCAGAGGATGAACGCGTGCGGCACGGCCAGCGCGGCCGCGGCCGCTTCTGCGCGCGAGGGGAAGGAGAGAGTCGTGACCACGGACATTGGGCTGGTCAGCGCGGGCTCGAAGCTGTCCAGCCGCATCCACGCCTCCTCCAGGGTGAATGCCTTCGGCGGCTCGGCTGGCGTCCAGTCGCCGTCCCCGCCGGCGCCTGCGCCGCCCGCAGCGCCGCCCTTCGCGCTCGCAGCGGCCTCGAGCGTCTTGGCGGCGGCGTGCATGTCAGCGAGGGCTGTAAGGCCTTGAATGAGGTTATCGAACAGCTGCCGCCCCGCGGGCGCCTGCTTCCGTGCCTCAAGCATGTCGGCAGCAGCCACAACGAGCAGCACGCACGTCGGCAGCAGCGTCGTCGCCTCGTGCAGGAGGCCCACCGCCGCGGCCTCCCCGGATACGCCGTCTGCGGCCGCCGGGGCGGCAGCACTCGCGGCTGCGGACGCTGCCGAAGCAGTGCCACCCGCACCAGAGCCGCTGCCGCCCGCGCCCGAGCCGGCGGAGCCGCCGGCCGGCTTCTTGCCGCTGCTCTCCTCCCACAGCGCAAACTCGAGCCACAGCTCAGGCACGTAGCGCAGCGCGCAGAGGCTCTGGCGGTACAGCAGCCGCAGCGCCCGCGCGTTGATGGCTGCATCCACCATGGCGGGGTTCGTGCGCTGGTACGCGCGCAGGCGCGCCCACCGCGTCATCTGTCCCTCCAGAGGGGACACGTGGTGGCTGGACAGCGCCTCCAGGGCCGCCTGCGCGGATGCAATGGCCGCATCGCCCTCCCCGCCCCCGCCGCCCCCGCTACTCCCGGCCCCCTCGATCCCGCCAGCGAACGCGCCGCACTCGGCTGCCGGGACGGCGCGCGCTACGGCGGCGCTGGAGGGCGGGCACGGCAGCGCGAAGCGGTCGATGCCGCGCCACAGCAGCGCGAGCTCGCCCGCCACGGCGATCGCAGTGGAGGCGCCGGTCTGGTGGTTGTTGATGAGGCCAGCGGCGAGCTGCGCGGGTGAATGCGCGCGCTCCCACGCCGTGTACTCGCGCCAATGCCTGTCGGTGTGGCTGTGCGGGATCACGATGCTGCGGTGGTACGCGCGCCGCAGCGCGTCGCGCCTCTGGCTCTGCTCGTACGAGGTCGCGTCGGGGGCAGATTTGTGGACGGACAGGAATGCTTCCCACAGCGGCCCCGAGTGGTACGCGTCGCCGACCGTGCGCACGGCGAGGTCGGTCGCCTCCGACACCATGTGGCGCGCCAGTAGCTCCGCCTGCTGCGCCTCTGCGAGCTGTCGCTCCGCGGCCGCCTTCTCCTCCACAGCCGCGGCTGCTCCGCCAGCGGTCGCAAGCACCGTCGCTGCGGAGTCGAGCCGTGTCCTAGAAGCCGCGCGCAGCTCCTCCGCAAGCTTCAGCTTTGTCTCGATCAGGTACTCGATGTAATACAGCCACAGTTCGGGCTCCACCGAGGTGGACAGGCAGCGGCTCAGTAGACCCTCCAGGGCGTCGGAGTTGCCCTGCTGGCGTTCCCAGCGCAAGTAGGCAAGCCACGGCTTGGCCGCGGAGGGAAATAGCTTTAGACAGCGCTCAAAGATCGTGCGGGCGAAGGCAGGCTCAGCGGAACTTGAGGCCAAGTCGATGAGCTTGGCCCATCCCGCAGGTTGCCACAACTTGTCAACGTCGTCTGCATCGGCTCCGATCAGCTCGTGAAATGCTTCCGGAAGCGTCAGCTGCCGTGGCGGCTCAACAACTGGCTCAGGGGTGGCCTCGGCAGGACGCGCGGCCTCAGCAACAGCCGCAGCAATCGGGACTGCCGGGCCCCCGAAGTCGAAGCCGTCATCATCGTCCATTCTAGAGCTGCCGCAGTGCTAGCAGTGCCGACAAGACAGGCGATGATTGTTAGATCTGCGGCGGCGTCAACGCAGCAGTGAGCCAGTTTGCGGCGAAGCCATCATGATCTCAGTCCGTCCACGGACCGCAAAACAGGTTCAAATGTTCGGCCTTGGCACCTTGACGTGCTCTGGGCCACAATGGCATGGGAGCAAACTTGTATTTCGCACACGAAGTGTGAGAGCATTGTCCGAGCTGAAGTTCGAGCGGGCGCTCGCCCCGTCTAAAGTTCCGCATCAACTTGCCCTCAACTGTTGAGGCTCAACAGCAGCGCGACCACCCACCGCTGGGGCAACCTCAACTTCGAAACCAGTCAAGAGCGTGACCTGTGCCTCGAAATGACCGGACTGGGCACTGAATCCGCTCTCGATCGTTGCTGCCCTGCGGAGCAATAGCATGCGCGGTGTGTTCAAGGCAAACTGAACGATGCTGCGGCTGAATGACGGCTTTGTGCGGTTCCAGCATTGTATGCCGCGGCCGTTCGTGACTGAATGTGGCAGCTGCTGAAGTGGGGCACATTAATGTCACGACTACGGTTGGGCCTGGTTGCTGCCGTGACAGGTTTTCTTCAGGAGCTGATTGCCTCACCAATAGCGCCTTCACTGACTGTCGTGTCATCTGCATAAGCCTGTCAGGGGACAACGGTTGAGCTCAAACCCGTGTTTCATCGAACGGTCACAGGCTGGTGGCCTGAGTACCTTCGTATGAGTGCGACTTCAAGCCTGGTGCATCCCGCGTCGTCTGGCCCAGCACTGGCAGTGTTCGAGGCGGACTTGCGCGAATGCGTGGAGCGATTACCGGCTGCAGTGCGCCGTGAAGCGGATCGGCGCTATTCGCTCGCCTATTGTCGAGCGGCTCGCCTTTACGGCTTCGCGCTGGTCCTGCGCATTTGTGTGCTTCTGGCAGTGCCCTCGAAAGCCATGCCTGCAAGCGAGCAACAATCGGTGGGCTGCACACGGTGGTAGGGTGCCCATTACAGCGTGGAACGGTTGCCGCGCACAGCGCGCTCGTATCTATCAGCCCATTACGCCGCCGCGATCCGAAAGACTACCCACCAGCGCTGCAGAGGTAGATGATGGTGTTGTTGTTTGCCCGCGTGTGATACGTGTGCGACCTAGGTCGAGGTGGTCTATGTTGTTGCGATGTTGGCCTCCTTTCCGCGTCGTTGCACGGGTTGTGCACTTGAACTTGAAAATGTACCTGGTAACGTTTGACCAGTTGGCGTCTTTCTAGGCGATATATAGCGGTGTCGGCGCTCGTGTACCCGTATCCTTACGCGGCGTTCACGTCCGGCCATAACGTCAATCAAATGCTTGTCACGATAGCAACGGTGGAACGTGAGCAGCGCCACGTGGTGCTCAGTTGCCCGGTATTGCAATTGAATTCATCGACATGATCGAGTTCTTGCGGGACCCCGTGGGGGTCGTGTTTGTAGGAAGACATCGGCTCGTCTCAACAACATCAAATCGAAGGCAGGCCACGCTCTGATGCGTCGGCTGGGTTCGTCGCACACGTTAGTTTGAAGCAGACGTTACAACACTGCACGACCTGTGGCACAGCACAACCCGGATATTGCTGCCCCAGCGAGGTGGCTCCGCTCAGCCGCCCCTGAACCAGACGCTTGCAACCACAGCAAATACCCTTTCATCACACTCCCGGTCAGTCGAAATCCTGCTTGTGCTTCGGGCTGTGATCACAGCCAGAAGCAGCCCAATCAGCCTGGCTATCAGGCCGGCACAGCGCTCGCGGACGCCGCGGTGCTTGGTGCTGGCGAGGCTGACTGCGGATTGCCGCTCACAACTCGTCCCTGCCCCTCGGCCAGCAGCTGTGCCACCAGGGACGCGATTTCGTTGCCCTGCCACTTGTTGAGGTAGTGGCCGCCGCTCTCGCAGAGCACCACGTGGCGCGACCCGAGCGCCTCGGCAAGCTCCTCAGGCACGGCGGGCTCAACCAGGTGGTCGTCGCGCGCGTACAGCACGCCAGACGGCACGCCCCGCGCCCGCACGAGCGCGACGTCCTCCGCGAGCTTCACAAAGTCGCGCGCCGCGACGCGGCGCTGGCCCCACTCCACTTCATCCACCGTCGTGCGCGGGGGGAAGCCGAAGACGCGGATCCAGAACTGGTACACCAGGCCCTTCATGAGGCCGCCGAAGGGCGCCGGCCAGTCCATCGCGCGGCCCAGGAAGCGTGACACCGCGAAGGGCCGCAGCGCCTTGTGGGGCCGCAGACCCACCGGGTTCACGAGCACGATGCCCGCAATTTGTGGCGCGTCGGCGGGGACACCGCGGTCAGACGCACGGATGCACTCCGCCGCCGCATGCAGCGCGAGCTCGCAGCCCAGGCTGTGGCCGATCAGCACAACGTCCCGGCGGGCACCAGGCGCTGCTGCTGCAGCAGTCGAACCGCTCTCAACAGTTCCGTGAGCATGCGTGGAAGAAGCCCCATGTGCGGCAGCACCCGTCGCACGTGCGCTGGCGCCGTGCCCGTCGGCAATCTGCACCATCTTCCACAGCGCGCGCGCCATGGTCCGCCCATCAGCACCGCGGCTCAGCTCTCGGCTGCTGTCCCCGTGCCCCGGCAGGTCGAGGCGCAGCAGTGGAATGCCAAGCTTTGTGAGAGCAGGACCGACGTAGCGCCAATCCCAGGTCGAGCCCGGCGCGCCGTGCACAGCAACGGCGAGGTGGTGTCCCGGGACTTTCGAGAGTGTGGAGGTTTCTGTCGAAGGATACTCCAGCGTGAAGACAGCTTTGTGCCCCCCATCAGACGTCCGCACCCTGCGTGGGGGGTCATGTGGTGGCGAGAAGTTCTCCTTCTGGGAAATGACGCGTTTCCCCGCCGGCACAGAGGCAGCACTGGCGCCAAACGCACGCTGTGGCGGCGGGCGACGGGCGGCGGAAAGAGTGGCCGACGGCGCGGCGGACGACCGCAGTCGTTGGGTGCATGCGAGCTTCAGCATCCGGAAAGTAGAGCACGCGCAGCAAATGAAGTTGGTTGACTAAACAAGGAGAGCGCACGTCCTGGCTTGAAGCGACGCGCGAGATTCGTCGCACGACAACTTGTCAGCTTTCTCGGGCGTTCAACCGCAAATCGCGACGCAACTAACCAAACCTCGCCCGCGCGTTGCAAGCTTGACTGTGAAGCTGGAGAGTCTTTCGCAGGAAAATCCTTCGCGCGAATCTCTGTGATGCATCTCTGGCGGGAACAGATCCGTGCAAAGGGTTGTCGAGTTAAAGAATTGTTTTCGGTACAAACAATGGATCCGCCAGACCCCTCGAAGTCCCCAAAAAAAACGTGGGTCGTCGTTTGCAGGCACGCCGTTGGCACCTGCGCGAGCCGCTCAGCCCATAGCGCGGAGGATACTGACTGCTCGGTCTTGTACCTCAGGCTGGATCTAATGCGCTGTATTTGATGCGATCGTGGGCACGCCAACAGCTATAGCAGTTGCCGCCCCGCTCGCGTCGTTTGCCGTGGCTCCGGAACGCCGCGCGACGCCGTGCGGAGGGCACCGTTGCCTACTGGGCTGCCATTCTTGGTGCTTGTTCGTTGAAAACGTCCGTGGGCTCGCTTCCGGGCACTTGTGCGACTCGGCGAATTTTGTCGAGCTCGTAGCTTTCCGGCGTCAGGCATGTCTCACTCCGGCGTGTCGGCAAGCGTGCACGCACAGGCAGTAATGGCGGGCATCGCGGCCATGCAGCAGGCTGCTGCTCTCATCCTGCCCGGTCCCTCTGCGACGAGGCCATTCAAAATGGAAGCGGTGGGTCTCTCGTCGTTGTTGGCCCGAACGCGAACGACGGCTCACGCCTCTGCCGGCGCGTGCACGGAAAGGGGTTGCTCCTTTTTTTGTGCGCGCCTCCACTGCGTTGTCCCGACAATCCCGGCGCTGACTCTTGCATTTAACACACCTGCCGCGGCCCGGCGGTTTGCCACTTCTTCTGCGTCAACGGAAATGCTCCCTGCGGCGCATCGGCCCGCCACTCACCGTGTACCTGCAGAAGGCGCCCAAGCCGAAGGGCATCATCAAAGGCCCGTGGACAGACGAGGAGGACCAGCGCGTGCGCGAGCTGGTGGCCGAGCTAGGCACCAAGAAGTGGAGTCAGATCGCCGTGCATCTGCCGGGACGACTTGGCAAGCAGTGCCGTGAGCGGTGCGTGCGGGACCCAGGCGGGCGCTGCGATGGCGGGCTGTGGACCGTGTCAGAGAAGGCCGAGCTGTGCCGAACGTACCGGTTGCAACCCGTGCAATGCCTGCCTAGGAGGAGTACGCGCCTGTGGCGGGCAGCCTGTGACAGCGGGCCAGACGGCGGAGGCTAGCAGACTGAACGGACTCTGGATGCCACTGCGCTGGGCGCTGGAAGTCGACCTTCGTCGATCTGGGATCACGCAGCTGGCGCCGGCTGTCTTGCGGCCTGCCCTGTGCAAGCCCCTCACGATCTCGCTCCATGCCCGCGTTGCCAGCCCAGCTCATACCTCTTGGTGGATGGGCGGCGTGGTCCACTCGTTGCCCGTGTCTTGCGTATCGTGCCTGCTGCCTGCTCCGCCCCCATGCAGGTGGTACAACCACCTTGACCCGCTCATCAAGCGCGGGCCGTGGACGGAGGATGAAGACCGCAAGATCATCACGCTGCAGCACCACCTGGGCAACAAGTGGGCGGACATCGCGCTGCAGATCGTGGGCCGGTGCGTCGCGCTGGCGCTGGGCGCTGCCGCCGGTGCCGGTACAGGAGTGGCAGCGCCGTGCACTGGGAGGCGGGCCGTGTCGGAGCACAGGGGCTCCGCAATGGGCGGCTGCATCAGAGCCCCTGCAGTGGGGGATGATAAGGCGGCGGCACCAGCTGTCGTTGCACGGCTCCGCTGCTGGCGACTGGCCGCGTTGCATCCTTTGCTTCACAGTGCTGGCGCTGCCTTCGCTGCTTGTGCCCTGTTCACCCCAACTCACCCGACTCCCTTCTCCCCGTCCCCCGCCCCGCCCCCGCAGCACGGACAACGCGATCAAGAACCGGTGGAACTCCACCCTCTTCCGCATCCTCAAGAAGGTGGCGGGCGAGTGCGAGAAGGACGGAATCGCGCCGCCCTCCACCGTCGAGGAGAAGATCGCCGTCATCCAGCAGCAGCTGGCGATTGAAAATTCAGAGTCGCGCGGGCGGCACATGGCCTACATCGCCTCCGACGCGCCGTACCCACAGCCGCCGCAGGGGCGCGGCGGCGTGCGCGCGGTCGCGGGGGGCTACCCCGGCGAGCACGACGATGATGACGCGAGCAGTGCGGGTGCGAGCGGGCGGCGCGCCGGCGGTGCAAGTGCCGGTGCCGGCAGTCGCGGCGGCGCCGGCGCGGCGCGGGCGGCGTCTGGGCGCAGTGCAGGCGGCGGCGCCGGCTCTGCGTCTGCTGCCGCGGCCTCTGGCGTCGGCGCCAAGCGGCAGCGCTCTGGGCAGGCGGGCGGTGGGCCCGGCAGCCGCGGGGGCGTCGGCGGCGGCGCAGCGGGCTGGGGCCGCGGCTCCGCGGCCTCCGGCTCAATCGTTGACGACGGGTCGGAGGCAGGCGGCGGCGGCGGCGGCTCTGAGGCCGGCAGCGCGTACGGGGGCCACGACAGAGACACCGACTATGCAGACGACGCGGGCGCCGGCGGTGGTAGCAGCGGCGCTGGCGCAGCGGGCGGTCGGGGCTCGGGCCGTGTGGGGAGCCGCGCGGCCTCTGCACGCAGCGCTGCAGGCGGCGCTGCGGCGGGCGCAGTCGGGCGCGGCGCGCGCAACGCGGGCCGCGGCGGCGACGCCGCAGGCTCCTCCGCTGCGGCTGGCGGCGCCGCTGCAGAGGCGGATGAATACGGCGCTCCCCTGCCCAAGCGGCGGCGGCGCGGCGACTCTGGCGACGACGGGTCCGCTGCTGCCGGCGGCACTGCTGGCGGCGCTGGCGGCCGTGGCGCTGCTGCACGGGGGCGCGGCGCCGCCGCCGCCGGCCGCGGGCGGGGCGGCGTCGCAGCAGGCAGCGCCGAGAACGAGGACGAGGAGGAGGTGGAGGAGGAGGAGGAGCGTGGGGCCTACGCGGGCGGCAGGGGCCGCGCGCCAGGCGGCTTCGAGGGCGGCCGCGGCGGCGGCGCCGGCGGGTATGCTGCAGGGAGCTCTGGGTATGCGGAGGAGGATGAAGACGGCACCTACTCACGCAGCGGGGCCGGGGGGCGTGCCCGAGGCCCCAGCGGCCGCGGCAGCAGCCGCGCTGGCGGCGCTGGTGGCGGGAGGGGCGGGGCGATGGACGAGGACGACGAGGGCGCCTACAACGAGGAGGAGGAGGACGAGGAGGAGGGGCGCGGCGGCAGCTACCGGGCCGCCAACGGCGGCTATCGCGAGGGTGGCAGCAGGCGGCACGGCGCCGATGACGGCTACGAAGACGATGCGTACGGCGGGCCAGGCGGCTATTACGACGAGGAGGAGGACGTCGACGGCTTCCGCGGTGCGGGCAGCCGGCGCGGTCGCGGCGGCGGTGGCGGCGGCGGCGGCGGGCGCGACAGGCACGGCCACGACGGCTATGACGAGGAGGAGGCCTACGGTGGCCCGGGCGGCGGCGGCAGGGGCGGCCGCCCCGCAGGCGCAGCTGTCCGGGCGTCTGCACGGCGCGACGATGCGCCGTCCCGCGGCCCCGTTGGGACGGACGGTCGCGACTCCACCGCTGCGGCGGTCAGTGTGCTGCTGGGCGGGCAGCTGGGCGACGAGGAGGAGGGCGAGGACAGCGGCGTCGGCGTCGCGCTGCTGCGCGGGGACCGCTCCGGCGGCTCCCTGCTCCTGCGAGACGCTACGCGCAGCACGCCGGGGGATGGGGACACGTCTGAGGGCACGCCCGCTGCGGGCGGCAAGGGCGCTTTCGCGCGTAGGGGCGGCGGCCGCGGCGCGCCCGGCACTGGCGGCAATGACGACAGCACTGGCAGCGGCGGCAGCGGCGGGCGCGGGCGCGACGCTGTGAACGCCACGGAGATATCCCGCGTGCTGACGGCAGGCCGCGGCGGCGCCGCGGGCGGCGCCAGCGCCTCTGTCCTGCGGACCGCAGCGTCGATGCTGCGCGGGGCCGCTGCTGCCGGCGACGGGGACGGGGACGATGTGGATGCGGATGCGCTGCTTGCCCTCGTGCGTGCGGGGCCCACAGGCAGCAGCAGCGGCAGCGGAGGTGGCGGCGGCAGCGCAGCGGGCGTCGCTGCGACCGCCAGCCGCCACCTCGGGCTCGCAGGCGCTGGCGGCGCGGGGCGCAGCGGGGCCGCTGGCGGCGCTCCGCTTTCCTCTGCAGACCGGGAGGGTGAGGCTGACGACGAGGGCGTGCGCCTCGCGCTGACGCTCGCTGCCGCCGCCGCTGCCCGCCCGTCGCCGGGCGCTGAGAGCGCTGACGCCAGCACCGTCGGCGGAGCGGCAGACACGCCCGCGCCGGGGGCCCACGCCGGCCGCCGCGGTGGCGCCGCTGGCGCTGCTGCTGGCGGCAGCCTCGCAAGCGCCGGGGGCGTCCTGCTGGGATCGGGGGGGTCGGGCGTGGGGTCGGGGGAGGACGGCCGGCAGGGCTCGGTCGGCTTCGGCACCGCCTCCCCCTCCAACACCTTCCTCGCGTTCTGCTCCGCCGCCGCCGCGCTCACAGACGGCGCAGAGCTTGCGTCGTCGCCTGCCGCGCCGGGTGCAGCGGGCGGGGCGACTGCGGCGACCGCTGCCCGGGCTGCTGCGGCGGGTGCGGGCGGTCGGCGGCTCTCTGACGCGCAGCCTGAGGCGGGTGGGGCCGGCAAGGGGACCTTGGCTGCGAGCCCGGCTGCGGGGGAGGGCGTCGGGTCTGCAGGCGCGATGGCTATCGAGCCCGCTGAGAGCCCGGGCGCCGCTGTGTCTGCGCTCATGACTGTGAGCCAGGCGCCCTCGGAGGGGTCGGGGGGCGATGAGGAGACGACCAAGCCCACCCTGGCCCCCAGCGGCGCTGTAGGTGACGAGGAGGCCTTTGCGGCCCCGATCCCTCGGCCTGCGCTGGGTGGCGTTGGCGGTGGCGGCAAGGGCCGCGCCGCCGGTGCCGCCAGCCCCGCCCGCGAGGAGGAGCAGCGGCCGGATCGGGACTCGGAGCGGGACAGGGACAGGGGGGAGGCTTCATGGTCCGCGGCGGGCCGCGACCGCCGCGGCGCCGCTGGCGGCTCTGACGCCGCGCATCCCCCGCCGACGCCCGGGGCTGCCGCTGACCGCTCGCGCCGCCTGCCGCCGCGCTACCCTGGGGCCGCAGGCGCGGGAGGGGTGGGCGGGGAGGAGCGTGCAGGGGAGCGCCGCGGCGGTGGAGGGAGCGTCCGCGGCGCGGGAGACCGCGGCAGCCGCAGCGGGATGGAGGAGGGCGACAGCGACGGCGCCTCCGGCCGCAGCCTGGACCGCGGCGCAGATCGGGAGGGCGACCGCGACGGCTCCGCGCTGCGCGGCGGCGCTGGCAAGGGGAGCGTCGGCCGGCGGCCGGAGCGCGATGCACGCTTCAGCGGCGGCGGAGGGCGCGCCAGCCACGAGCGCGATCTCGACCGGGAGAGGGATCGGGACGGCGCAGGGGTCGCCTCCCCGCGCCGCAGCGACCGGGATCGGGCCAGCGAGCGGGATCGGGGCAGCGTCATGGCCGGCCTCGCCCCCGGGGTCGGCACGGGGGCGACGAGCTTTACCGTGAGCATCCCCGTCCCGCAGTCCCGCTACTCCTCCGCCACGTCTGTCCTCACGAGCCTGCGCACCGCCACGGCCCTCGTGTCGCTACATGCTCCCAACAGTCAAGTGCCCGGGGGCCCGGGGTCGCTGCCCCCGCGCCTCGCAGCAGGGGTGGCGGCCGCAGCCATCCGGGCGCACCCGCACACGCACGGACGCGCGGACGCGATGGTGCAGAGCGGGGAGGGGTTTCCAGAAAGCGGCGGCTCCTCCGGGCGGCACCCGCACCACGGCCTGCACGGCGCTGCAGCCTCCCCCGCTGCCGCATCGCTCGCCTCCCCAGAGGGCCGCGGCCCGCTGGCGCCCTCCGTCGCCGCGGCGCAGGGGCTGGGGCAGGGGTATGCCGAGGAGGCCGCTGAGGCGAACCGGCAGGCGTCGCCGCTGCTGGGCGACGTGTCAAACCTGAACGTGACGGAGCAGCTGAGCGTGGGGATCGGGCTGGGCCTCGTGGAGGGCCTGCAGAAGCTCGCCAGCGCGGCGGGCAAGCAGGCGGCCGTGCGGTCGCGGGTGCCCGGCAGCAGCAGCGGCGGCGACGGTGACGAGGGTGACGCTGCGGAGGGGGGCGCGGGCGCTGGCGACGCCGCTGCCGGCAGTGCAGACGCGGCAGGCGCTGGCGATGCGGCAGCCCCCGCAGCGGGCGCGGCGCGCGACGGCGCACCTGCGGCGGTGTCGTCTGAGGCGCCTGCTGCTGCGGAGGAGGAGGAGGAGGAGGAGCTGGAGGGCGCGGCGGCAGGGTTCGGCACGGGGCCGCCTGCCCGCCACCCGGGCGCCGGCATCAACGGCGCCCGGCTCCCGCCGCCCGTCGCTGCGGCAGCGGCCGCGAGTGCCGCTGGCACCAGCAGCGCGGGCGGCGGCGCGGCATCGCCGAGCCGCAACCCGCTGCAGCTGCCCTCCACGCCCCTCGCCATCTCGAAGGCGCGCCTCGCCGCGCAGGTGGCAGACACGTCCATGGTGGCCCTCGCAGGGCTGGGCCTCGTGCCTGGCCGCGCCCCCATCGACTTTATGGGGTCGCCGCAGCCTGGAGGTGCGGCGCAGCAGCCGGCGGCAGCCGGACATGCGGGCTCAGACGCGGGCGGCGACGGGGGCGGCGCTGCAGGAGTTGCTGGTGCTGCGGGCGTGCCTGCGACACCCGTCAAGTCCGGCCCGCGCGGTCTCGGGCAGGGCGGTCAGTTCACGGGGGGCACCGGGGGCGGCCGTGCGGGGGGCGCAGGGGTCGGGGGTGGCCCCATGCCCTTCGGGTCACCCCTCCCCGACATGACCCCCCTGCACAGCTACAGCCCCAACACTGGGGCCGACCTGATGGCGCAGGGCAGCCACGAGGGCGCTGGCAGCAGCAGCAGCAACTTGAACGCCAGCTTTGGCGGCGCCGCCGGCGGCACCGCGGCGCGTCGCGGCGGCGCAGCGAGCGCTGCTGGCTCCTCCTCCTCCTCGTCGTCGGCAGCGTCAGGGCCATACGGCGCCACGCCCGCCAAGGGCGACGCTGCTGCCGCGTCTGTCCTCAATCGCAGCCTGCGCTCCGCAGGCGGCCTCGCCAGCGGCGCGGGCACCACAGGCGCTGGTGCCGTGGGGTCGCCGCCTGGTCGCACCGGCACGCCCTTCAGCCCCGGCAGCGCTGGAGGGCGCGGCTACCACCCCGGCGGCACGGCGGCGCTCGTGCAGCGCTCCGCGTCTGCGGCCTTCGCGATGGGGGTGGGCTACGTGATCGGCATGGTGTACAGCGAGCAGCTGGTCAAGAGCAACATGCCGCTACCCGTCGCCCCGGGGCTCGCGTTCGGGGGCGGCGGCGTCCTGAACGCGCCGCCGTCTGTGCAGCGCAGCAGCGCCGCACGGGCGGCTGGGAGCGTGGGCGCGTCCGGTGCCCGCAGCAGCAGCCTGCTGCCGCTTGCGGGGCCGCTGTCGACCTCCTCCTCGTCGTCAGCGCCGGCTGGCGCCGCAGAAGGCGGGGTCGCTGGAGGTGCAGCGGCAGCTGGTGCAGGCGCCGCAGGAGCGGGAGCTGGGGGTGCTGCGATGGACGTTGAGGGCGGCGAGGGCGCTGCGGCATTGAAGGCCGAGGGCGCTGCGCCAGGGGCTGCAGCAGCGGCGCCCCTTGTGGTCCACGCCCAGCTGTTCGGGGCTGCCGCTGGTATTGATGGTGCTGCTGCAGGCGCTGGGGCTGGTGCTTCGCAAGGCATGGACGTCGACGGCGGCGATGGGGAGTCTGTAGCGCCGGGGGCAGCGGCGTGCACCCTCGGCTTCCCCTCCCCCATGAACGGGGGCGAGGGCGCAGCGACGCGACAGGCCGCAGTCACCTCCTCCGCTGCTGCGGCGGCAGACGGCGTGCCGACAGGCGCTGCAACCGCCGCTGACGCGTCGCCAGGCCAGCCGCACGCGCAGCGCCAGCAGCTGCAGCTGCCCGCGGGCCTGCGCAGCCCCTCCACCATCTCTGCCGTCCTGCCCGAGCTCGCGCAGATCTCGTCCGTCCCGCTCGCTGCAGACTTCGTGCGCTACGGCGCCTCGCTACGTCTGTCCTCCTCCAGCAGCGGCCTGCGCTCGCTGCTCGGGCCAGACGGAGCGGAGGCCGCCGCTGCGGGCGCGGCCGGCGAGCGCGACGGCAGCGGAAGCGCGGGCAGCGGAAGCATGCAGGACGTGGACGCGTCTGCCTCTGCCGGCGACGGCAGCAGCGGGAGCAGCGGCGCAGCGGCTGCAGCCGCTTCAGACCACGAGAACGGTGACAGCGGCGTCCCTGCGGCCCAGCGCGCGCGCGCCGCGACGCTGCTGGCTGCGATCCAGGCGGAGGCCGCGGACGCGCCGCCGCCTCCGGCCATCATCAAATGCCTCACGCCTGCACGGCACACGCCTTCCCGCGGTGGCATGGCCAGCGTGCGCGGCGCCTTCCCTGGGCACGGCGCGACGCCCGCCTCGTCGCTGCGAGGGGCGCAGGTGGTGGCGCTCGCGGGTGCGCCCGGCCAGGCCTCTGTTGCGGGGCCTGCAGGGTCTGTAGGGGCGGGGGCAGCGCCCGGAGGTGGGTTGCCGCTCCACCCCGGCGCTGGCGGCAGCACCGCTGGCGGCAGCACCGCTGGCGCTGCTGCAGGCGCAGGCAAGGCTGCACCTGCCGCGGGGGCGGGCGCTGCTGCTGCTGCCCCGCTTGCCCTCTCCCCCGGCGTCGCTGCAGCTGCTGCAGCAGGCCTGCCAGCGGGGCCCGCAGCAGCATCGGGCCTTCCCGGCGCAGTCCCAAGTGCTGCAGCCGGTGCAGCGGGCGTGCCGACGGCAGCCCTCCCGGCCGGCGTGGCAGCGGGCCTGGGCGCCGCAGGCTCCCAGCACGCCTTCGCAGCGCAGGCGGCCATGAACCAGTTCATCACCGCGCAGCTCGCGGCTGCCGGGCGCTCCGCAGGGGTCGCGAGCCTGCCGCCTGCAGTGCAGCAGCAGATGCAGCTGCAGGCCGCCGCCGTCGCCGCGGCGGGCGGGCGCCAGGCGGCGCTGCAGGCTGCCTCGGCGCAGGCGACGGCACACTACAACCTGCAGGCGCAGCAGATGTTCCACATGCTGCAGCAGGCGACCGCGCAGACCGCCGCGGCGGCGGCGGGCGGCGCTGCGCCCACGCTGTCTTCCCCGCCCGCGGCGGGCCGCACCGCTGCAGCTGCAGCAAGCCCTGGGGCGGCCCCGGGCTCTGCGGGCGCGGCGCGCGCAAGCGCGGGCGGCAAGTCCCCCGCCACGGGCGGCGGCTTGAAGGCGCAGGCAGCGAAGGCGCAGCAGGCGGCTGCAGCTGCGACGCAGCAGGCGACGCTGACGGCCCTCGCGGCGCAGTACCACGCAGCCCTGCTGCAGCGGCAGGCGGCGGCCGGCGCCGGGGCGGTCGGCAGCGCGGGCCGGCCCGCGGGCGCAGCAGCTGCAGCGTCGCCGCCCGCGGCGGGCAAGGGGTCCGCGGCGGGGGCGGCACGCAAGGCGGCATCCCCACCCGCCTCATCCGCCGCTGCTGCAGCGGCAGGCGCGGCAGCGGCGGCGGGGGCGGCGTCCGCCATCCCGACCATGCTGCCAGCGCTGTTTGGGCCGTCCGGGCCGCTGCTGCCTGCGGCGGTCATGCCGCCGCTCGCTGCGCTGACGGCTGGGGCGCCTGGCACCACTGCTGCTGCTGCTGCTGCTGCCGCGCTCCCGCTGGGATTGATTCCCGGCGTGGGAGGTCCCGCACCCGTCGACACCCCCGTTGCTGCGGCGCCGGTCCTGTCGTCTGTCGTACCAGGGGGCGCGCCAGCACCCGGTGGCGTGGCGCAGGGCCTCTTCACGAACGCCGCCGCGGCGATGGCGGCGCTGCAGGCGGCGCAGGCGCAGCAGCAGGCGGTGGCCCGCCTCGTGGCCGGCGGCGCCGCAGCCGCCTCGCCAGCCGCCGTGAGCGCGGTGCCGTCGCTGGCGTCCGCTGCGGCGGTGCCGCTGGCGACGGGCGCTGCTGCGCAGCCTGCCGCGCCGTCCCCTGCGCCTCCTGGCGGCCGCGCAGGCACGCGCAGCCGCGGCGGCAAGAAGTAGCCGCGCAGCCGCGGCGGCAAGAAGTAGACGGGGAGGCGGCACCCGAGTAGTCGCGCCCGCTC
>Ga0208629_100284_pt1 | contig 25003 bp, 16 predicted proteins | sample LakWasMet19_HOW5_2_FD_183865 | JGI IMG/M metagenome (GOLD analysis project Ga0208629, IMG submission 183865) | Freshwater sediment methanotrophic microbial communities from Lake Washington under simulated oxygen tension - Sediment Metagenome... | ecosystem: Environmental > Aquatic > Freshwater >... | reverse complement strand
CGGCTGCACCCTTACTGCCGCCCCCACTGCCATAGCCGGGCTGGTCGAGCGCTGCAAAGGGGTCAGTCACGAGGCGGTGCAGCCAGCCCTGCAGGGCAAACTGCGCGCCGCCGCCTCCGCCGCCGAAAGTGGCGAGCGCAGATGAGAAGAGAGGCATACCATACCACTCAGGTCGTCATTGGGCTCTAGCTCAGAGAACGGCCGGCAGGGCGGATACGGGGGGTATTCAGCTCCGGGGACGCCTCCAGCGGGGAATGTAGTAGAGAGTGGCTACTCCGCGCGCAGCCCCCTCCTCACTGCTTTCGTTGGCCCAAGCGGATTGAGATCACATGGCGGCAGGTCCGAGGCGAGCCCCCATGCATGCCCCTCACGCTCTGCACAACCCGCACCGACCGCCGTGGCATTGCTCGGGCAGCATCTCACATCACGCGCCCCGATTCCGCCGGCTGACATTACCATTGCCTCTCGTGTGGAGGTGACCCTCAGCGCAGCGGCTTTGTGCCCCACCGTCGACGCCGGTCGCAGAGTTCACGAATCAGGCTCTCCGGAGTTCTAGTCGTCTGTGTGCCCCACTTCTGCGCCAAAGTGCGCCCTGCCCACCACACCGCTGTGCGGCCGGCTGCCGGCGCCATCCGAGCCGCTGCCCCCATGCCTCGCCGCGGCACCTTCCACAGCGCCGCCCGCGACGACGGCGCTGCCGGCGGCCGCCAAGCCGGCCCGCGCCCGCACGTCCCCGCTCGCCGTCGGCGGCACGGAGACCGGCGCCTGCCCAGCCCGCATCTTGCCCACGCTCGTGCCCGGCCGAATGCCCTGATAGGGGTCCATGCCCCAGCGGTTGCGCAGCTCGCAGTGCGCGCCGTGCATCACGAGGTACTTGGCCACGGAGCCGTCTGGGTCCGCCAGCCGGCGCGTGCCCGGGTCCATGCAGAAGTGCAGCGCGCAGTTGCCGTCCGTGTTCTGGTGGTTCATGTTGGCGCCGCGCGAGAGCAGCAGGTCGAGCAGGCGCTTGTGCCCGTGCATCGCGGCGACGAGGAACAGCGTGTTGCCCGCAGCGTCCTCGCCCTCAATGTCGAACCCGTGGCGGATGGCGTCCTCGATCTCGCGCACGCGGCCGGCCCGCGCCGCCGCGAACACGACGCTCAGCGGCGGCGCCTGGTTCGCGATGCGGCCCCGCAGCCGCGCCGTCTTGGACGCAAAGTCGGCGGGGTCGGCGAGCTTGCGCAGCGTGGCGCTGGCGGAGCCTGCCAGCAGCAGCTCGCGCTCTGCGAGCAGCGCATTCACGTGGCTGTGGTCGTCGATGCCGAGCGCGGACACAAAGTCGCCCGCCCGCATCTGCATCAGCGTCTCCCCGTCTATCCCGGCCTCAGAGAACCGCACGCGGTACTTGGCGAGCCCGATCTTGGCGACCCACCACGCCACGTCGTCCGTGCTGTAGCGCAGCACGTCCGTCGGGAACGGGTGCAGGTCAGCGGTGCGCTGCGCGTCGTCCTCAATCGCCTTCTCCGCCTCCCCCGGCCCGATGAAGGGCAGCCGCTCCGCCTCCGCCTGGCGCTCCAGCACATGCGGAGGCACGTACTCGGCGGGCGGGTCCAGCGTGCGCTGTGGGATGAGGGCGAGAATGGCCTCGTCCTTGCGCAGCACCTTGCCCAGCCGCTGCTCCAGCAGCGAGTCAAAGTGCGTGCGGAAGTCGCGAGCCACGGAGCGCATCGGGTTCACGATGTCCCCCTTCGCAGGCATCGCCTTGAGCATCATGCGTACGAAGGCAGGGGCGCCGACCTGACTCGGGCTGCTGCTGCTGCTGGCGCCGCCTGCAGGCTTCCCGCTGCCCGCGGCACCTTGCCCGGCCCCCCGCTGCTGCTGCTGCTGCTGCGCCTGCTGCGTCGTCTGCAACTGAGCGCTCGTCAGCGCCGCATCCGCTGCCCCTGCCTCCCAGCCGCCCTCCATGCCGCTCACCTCCCGAAGCACCGCCAGCTGCCCGCCCGACGGCCGCCGGTGCATGCCGCCGGGGAAGGCTGCGTACAGGGACTGCGGCACCAGCCCGCGGTCATCCCGCGCCGCAAGGGGCAGGGGCGCTTCAAGCGACAGCTCTGCGCCGCCGCCCCCGCCTGCCCCGCGCGCGCTGTCTGCAAAGGTAAGGCGGCGCCCATCGCCCGACCCCACACCCGCCCCCGCTCTGGCTGTGGCACCAAAGTGCCCCGCGGCAGACCCGTCCTCCTCGTCGCCGTCCGAGCCCGCGGCCTCGGCAGCCGCTGCTGCGGCGAGGGCGGCGCCGTGGCCCGGGAAAGGCGTGTTGCGCCTGCCGCCGCCCCCTGGCAAAGGGCCCGTTGTCATCAGGGAGAGCGCTAGGCCCGGGAGGGGTGCAGCTGCCGCAGCGCTGCCGCGAATGCCCGCGGCTGCACCCGCAGTGTCACTCCCCCACGCCTCGCCGCCGCCCGCGAGCAGCAGGCGCGGCTGCGTGCCCGTGCTGCCGTCCGTCAGTGCTGGCACGCCAGCGGTCCTCGTTCCCCCGGGGCTGCCGGGCGGAGAGCGCGGCGGCAGGCCGGCCCGGATGCGCGCAGCGGCGCGCTGCCGCCGCTTGCGGGCTTGCTCCGCCAGCGCGGGCTCAAACCCCTGCAGCAGGGCGCTCACGCTGATGTCGCCCACGGCGCTGTGCCGCGTGGCGTCGGGCGACAGGGCGGCGCCCGCCTCCGGCAGCGACATGCCCAGCGGCTCGATGCTGTCCCCTGCCGCAGGGGCCATCGCAGCCAGGCGGGCGCCCTCCGCCTCGCCATCCACGCTTCCGCCGGCGTCGCTGCCGCCGCCTGCGGCGCCGCGGTTGGAGGCCAGGAGGCCGCTCTCACTCGCCTGTGCCCGCAGACTGCCAGACTCGCTGTCCTTGTCCGACACGCGCGCGCCGCCGTCGACGAGCATGGTGGCCACATTAGCGGGCGCAACGCCGGCCCACGTCGCGGTGCGGATGAGCTTGCTGAAGCTCTTCTCTGTCCGCACCTGCGTCTGCACGGGCACGGCGAAGGCGCTGGCCGCGATCAGGCGCGGCGCCTCCGCGCCCTTGCGCCAGCTCTCTTCAGCCGCGCGCCGCTCCAGCTCCTCCTTGTGCTGCTCAATGTATCGCTCGCCCACGCGCCGGTGCATGTCGATGCGGATGTTGGGCTGCAGGCCCAGCGCGGCGTCCATCGGTCCGCCGCTGCGCAGCGGCCCGAGCAGGTCCGCGGCCTCCTGTGCCGGCAGCGCCGCCTCGACCAGCTGCACCTGCCGCGCACGGTGCGCGCGCACCGCAGAGAGGCTGGCGAGGCCTGGCAGCGCCATCGCCTTGACGAACGCGGCCATCTGCCGCTCCACCTTCTGCGCCGCCAGCTCCACGGCAGGCGGCACGACGGGCGGCGGCGCCCGCCGCTTGCGCGCCACCGTGCTGAGAGCAGCGGTGCCTGCGTCTGCCGTGGCAGCTGCGAGCTGCAGCTGCCCGCCGCCCTCGCCGACCCAGCCGGCCCCTGCGCCGCCGTCGTCGGCGGCGCCGGATCGCATGCTCCCAGCGTCGCCGCCAGCTGCTGCGTAGTGCGGCAGTGCGATGTGCAGCGGGGGCTTGGGCGAGCCCCCCAGGGAGAGGGTGGACATGGCCAGGCCGGCGCCCCGCGCAATGCCGCCGAAGCGCAGGTCGCGGCCGCTCGCGTGTGCGCCCTCATCAGGATGATCAGGCACCTCCTGGGCCGCAGAGTACGTGGAGAATGCGTCGCTGCCTGCGTCGCTCGGCCGCGACCCGACGCTGTCGCCGCTGTGGAGGCGCCCGCGCCCCTGCAGCTGCCCGCGCATGAAGGTGCTCGCAGCCAGGGACGCGCGTTCGGCCAGGGAGCGCTGGCTGCGCGCGTATGCCTCCGCATGCTTGACCGCCGCGGCGCGGCGGATGGCGGGGGCGTCGGGCAGGGCGACCATCTCCCGCCATGAGAGGGGCAGGCCCACGCGCTCGTTCGCCTGCGCGTCTGACGCGCCCACCTCCGCGAGCGTGTCTGCAATCTCTGCTTCCAGGTGCCGCAGGTTGCGCGAGCGGCGCGCAATCTCGGCGCGCCGCTCGTCGATCGTGCGCTTCGCTGCCTGCAGCTCCTCCCCGAGACCCTCCATCTCACGCGCGGCGGCAACCGCCTTGGCTTCCGCCGCCTGCACCTCGGGCGCGTGCCCCGCGAGGGCGATGCGGAGGTCGAGAGCGAGCGTGCGGGCGATGGAGGCGACAGCCGTGCGCGAGTCGATCTGCGAGGGGTGGGCAGATGGGGGTGGGCACAGGGGGTGAGCAGAGGGGGTGCCAGAGGGCGGCAGAGGGGTGGACAGAGAAAGGCAGTAGAAGGCGGTCAGCATGATGGGGTGTGTGAGGGAGCGCAAACGCAGAAGTGGAGGTGCAGGTGTGCAAGCAACGGCAGCGCACACAAACCGCTCGCCACGCGCCCCTGGCCTGTCCGCACCAGTCCCGCTCTGCCCACGCGCACCCCACAGACTGCTCCTGCCAGCACCCCCTATACCCCCACGGGCTGCCCACGCGCACCCCCGCAGGCATCCATAACACGTGCAAACATCAGCGGGAGACAGACGGACGCACCCGACGCGCCACCTTCGCAAACACGTCAGCCAGCAGCTGCGTCATGGCCACGCGGTGCCCCATGCCCAGCGTGGCGTCCCCGAACGCCTCCGCGAACCAGCGGTGGTTGGTCGCCAGCTTGCCGCGGAACTCGCGCTCCGCGATGCGGATGTCCTCATGCATCAGGTACGCCACCCGCTCCAGGCGCCGCCCGTTGTCCGCAAAGTGCTCCAGCCACGCGTGGGCCCGCTGCACCTCCAGCAGCTCCCGCGCGGCGCGGTCGCGCTCGGCCTGCAGGCGGCCCACCACGCGCCCGTGCGCGGCGACGCGGCTCTCCAGCGCCCGCGCCTCCTGCTGCAGCAGCGCGACGCCCTTCAGGTACCCCTGGTAGCTCGCGTGCCTGCGGTCCGCCTCAATCAGCAGGTACGCCGCACGCTTCTCGGGCGCCACGGCAGCGAGCTCGCGCAGGCGGCGCGTGCGCTTGCGGCTGGCGTACCCGCGGAACAGGCGCTGCACCTGCGTGGCGGCGAGCGCGAGCACAAGCAGCTGACGGTACAGCCGCCGCAGCGCGTGCATGCGCCAGACAGACTGAATCTTGGTCGCCGCCTCGTGCGAGCGGGCGCGTCTGTCCACGTGTCGCTTGAGCGCCGCAACGACGCGGCGGGCCAGGAAGCCGCGGTACGCCGCCTGCACGCGCACGGCGGCCTGCACCATGGACACGACCTCGCGCCGCCGCTTGGAGGCGCGCTCGTGCAGGAAGGCGGCGACGGTGGAGACGACCTCCTTGAAGCGCAGGCGCGCATACGCGCGCAGCGTGTGCGTCTGCGCCTCGTTCCAGGCGCGCTGGATGGTGGAGGCGGCGTCCTCCCGCACGGCGCGCGGCGCGGTGCGCGGGCGGTTGTGCCAGGCGCGCCAGCGCGCTGCGCGCTCACGCCACCACTTCTGGATGCGCATGAGGGCGGAGGCGAAGCGCAGGGCACGCGCCTGCAGCGCGTTGCGGGATTGGTGGGTGGGTGGGTGGGCGGGGGAGGGGGGGGGGGGGGGGGGGGGGGGGAGAGGGGGTGTGTGAGTGAGAGAGGGAGGCGGGTGGGTCGAGGCTGGCTCACGGGCTGTAGGAGGCGCACGCCTGGCAGGCCGCTTGCAACGACACTCCACAACCACAAAACGGCACAGCGGTAGCTGCGACATGCACAGCCCCAGGCTGCCCGTCTTCGAGGTCGAGACTTGAACTACAGGCCGCATGCACTGCCATCGCTGCCGCTGCTTCCCAGGCAGTAATCGATCCCGAGCGTGTGTATCGCAGCTTCCTGCCAGGCACAACGCCTGCCAGCAGCAGCATGGCACAGCCTGAGGCAGCGTCTCAGTGCCTCGCACAACGCACCTCCACCTTGATGTCGTCGCGGGCGGTGCGTGCGCGCTCAGCCATCTTGTCATCATGGTAGCTGCGCAGCCCTCGCCGGATGGCGCCGTAGTCGTCATGCGACATTATGTTCATGAAGGCGCTCGCGGAGGCGTCGCCGGTCAGGAAGGCGGGCGGCGGCTCGGCGGCTGCGGGGCCGCCTGCGCCTGCAAGGGCTCTGCGAGCGGCCTCGACGACGGAGCGTCCGCTGCCGCTGGCCGGCCGTGCTTGAACGGCAGTCACGGCAGCCATGCTAGGCGACGCAAGCATCCCTTCAATCCGGGCGTCCCCCCGTGTGGACAGCGCCAAGATGCCGACGTCAGCAGCTGGCTCGGCCGGCGTGCGCAGCGACGGTGGGTCACGCGAGGCAGCAACTTTGCCTTTGACACGCGCTCCCTGCTTGGCACCTGAAGCGGGTGCGTCAAACACCGAGGGCTTCGCTTCCTCAGCAACCACGCCATCAGGTTGACGCACGCCCTTGGCTCCGAGCTTGCCAACCTGAGGCAACAGCAGGTACGGGTACGTTGGCAGGGCATCTGCGTTTGCGCGCCGACCACCGTAACGGGCGAGGGTTAGCGCGTTCATATGGCGGTGGCTCCGGCACTGAGACCCAAAATGCTGTTATCTGACCCGCTTATCAGAGTAGCGAAGCAACAGTTCGCGTCATTCTCGGGTCGACAGCCGGGTTCGGAGGTGTGATGGCCACCGAGTCGAGGCAGAACACGGCCCGATCGGCAGAGGGAGCGCCGCTGCGCGAACGACGCACGGCGACAGAGCCAGCTGCCCCACGCCTCAAAGTTCTCGCACGCGGTGCACAGACGGGTTCAAATGCGGTCCATGTTGTGCCCGTTCCCGACTCAGTCGTGCAACAGCCGCTGTGCACCGCAACGCTGGTTGTCAAGTGAAATCACCGGGGATCGCGATTCTTCAGCATTCAGGCAGAAGGAGCCCACACGATTTGGCGTCTGCAACGTGAAACACAGCGCCACGTACCGTTTATCGCGCGCGATGACAAACAAACATAGACGGTGCGAAACCGTCAATAGGCGCGAATGGCTTTGATGCGGCGCGGTTGCATTGCGGCGCGCGGGACCAGACAGCCCACATTGTGCTAGACCGCAGTGCTTTTCTCCTTTCCCGTGCGCGCGCCGATCATGGAGCACCAACGTCACCCACGCGCAATCCCGACGTCAGCCGCCGACTTTCAGAGCCGGCACCCAGGATGGCTGACCACGAAGCTAGGGCCCGTGTACGCCGCCGCTCTACTGGGCTACAGTCTGCTCGTGTCAGCCGTCACGGGCACAGCATGGTACAGCATGATTGTGTTTTACGAGGCGTTTATGGTGGCGTTCTGGATATGGCATTACCAGGCTCATCACAGGATCGCGTGGGTGCCGTGGAACGCCGCCTGTCGCGCGTACCACAAGGTGCACCACTGGGCCGACTTTCCGCCCGCCGCCTTTTACGGCAGCGACGGGTACTGGCGGCAGAAGGACACTGACGCGCGGGCCAAGGTGGTCTCCATTTGGGGCTCCCTGCCGCTCGCCTCCTCGCCCGCCCACGAGGCCCTGCTGTACGCCTTTCTCGTCGCCATCCTTGTGATTGCCCGTGGCGCGCTGGGCGTGACGGCGGGCACGCTCGTGGGCGCGCTGCTGCTGGCGCTCGTGGTAGGCGTTGTGGGCAACTACCTGCACATGTCCTTCCACGACCGGGACCACTGGCTGCAGGCGTACGAGGTGTGGCGCGAGCTGCGCATCGTGCACTTCCTGCACCACGACGGCGCCGCGAACCAGAACTTCAGCATGGCCAACTTTGCGCTGGACTGGGTGCTGGGCAGCTACCAGGGCGCTGTCCGCGACCACAGCGAGGTCGAGGCGAAGGGCCCGACCAAGCTTCAGGCCAAGGCCGAGGCGACAAAGGCAGAGTGATGCTCACGTCGGAATCGCTTGTCTCTTTCTATGCATGCGTGGTGGTGGGTTGATATCACTGGTCTGGAGGTGATTTGGCGGCTGCGAACGTTCGAAGGGGCACAACAGAGCAGATCAGGGGCTTGCTTCGTGTGCGAGCGGTACGCAGCAGGCTGAGCGCGAGCCACGTGAACGGCTGTTTGGCGCCACCTGTCTCTACCGCCGTCCTCGACATTGAAACCAGCGGCTTCGACGTACCGTACATCGCTGCCCCTTGCTGGGACGCGTCTGCGCGCGGGATGTAGCCGTGGCGGAGGGGCATCGCTTCCCCGCATTTCCAGAGGAACAAGTCACAGCGCCCGGTTTGCCCCGCTCTGCAGAAGCAGCGCCCATCCCGCACCGTCTTGTAGCCCCCAGGCTCAGGAGTAGCAGCGCATGTCCATCCCACACGTGTGCACCGTCTTGAAGCTTGAGCTTGCTAACTCAGAAGACCCATATCGCCATATGCATCCGGATCCGTTGATCAATTTGGATTGAATCTTTCGAAGGTAGATCCAGAAGCAAAGCCTGCCCAATAGCAGTGCCCATCCCCTCGCAGCGAATGCTGATCAATAGCCCCAGGTCACGGCCATCCCGTCGACCACATGATCATGATCTACTGGTATCGAAGTCATCGAACTCTGAACAGTGCATGCCCATCTCACGATGTCTTGAGCAAATTGACTTGAAGCCTTCGAACTCGGGCTCAGAAGCAGCGCATGCCCATGCCACCGCCGACAGCGGCAGCGGGGGGAGGCAGAGACAAGACCTTGTCCCACTTCAGGAGCGCCTCCCGCTGGCTGAACTCCTCTGCCGCCGCAGTCGAACTGCTTTTGGAGACGGAGGCAGCCGCCGCGTCCCAGGAGGCGATGTAGTCTCGGTACAGCTGCTGCAGGGGCGCCTGCCGCATAACAGCACGCGGCTTGGCCTCAGAGAGCGGAGCGGTGGAGAGTGCAGCGGTCGCGTCAGCCTGCGCCGCGGCCGCCGGAGCGCACTCCACCCGCGCGGGCGGCGGGAATCGCGTGTCAACGCACGCCTTCACCGTGCCCTCGATCAGCGCCCCAATCATGAAGTCCAGCCGGCTGCCGCTCTGCTTGATGTCCGGCGTGGGGTTGAACTCCAGCACGCGCACCCGCGGGATGCCAATGGAGCAGCGGCAGATGCCCGCCCCGCCGCAGCCACTGCTGGCTCCACAACTACGGGCGGGCTCCGCGCAGCCGGCCGCAGCACCACAGCAGCAGACGGCAGAGTCGAAGCGCTTCCCCTCGCCCGGGCTCCTCGATGCAACGCAGCAGGCGGCGGCGCCGGAGCGGCCAGACGCCGCAGCCCCGTCGGTGATGCCGCAGCAGGCACCGTCGGCCCCGCATGCGCACAGCGGCATGGCCTCCTCCTCCTCCTCCAGCAAAAAGTCCGCGCCGTACAGCTCGAAGGAGCTCTCCAGCGGCATGTACACGGAGGTCTCGCGCTCCAGAGCCAGGAAGCACTCGGCAACCACCTCACACATGCGCGCATACACACCCGCCGTGCGACGGACAGCCATCGCCAGCGCCGCCGCGTCCGCGCCGCTGCTGGCCGCTCCGAGCACTGCGCCTGCGCCGCGCTTGCCGACAACAGGGCCGGCGCCGCTGACAGCCTTGCCGTCTAGCCCTCCTGCCGCGACCGCCTCCTCCGCCTCGGCAGCCCGCGCACACAGCATGTGCGGCAGGTCAGACAGACGCCTCACGTACTCGTCCTCCGCAAAGTCAGCGTGCTCCGCATTCACGCACGTGTTGGTGATGTGCGCGTGCGTGTCCGCGGGATCCGCGCGGTTGTACTTGTTGACGGCGAAGAGCAGCAGGCTCTCCCGGAAGACATGCACCTCCATGGCAGCGTTCACTAGGACGTACAGACGGACGTGGAACTTGCGGCTGCGCAGCAGCAGCGGGCGCTCCACGTAGCGCTGCAGAACCCACTGCCCGACGTCGCGCCAGGCCTTGAGGAAGGCGGTCACCTGCTCGACCGTCTCCACGAGGCACACCTCAGCGCCCTTGTTGCCCAAACTAGGTTTCAAGATCCACAGCGGAGGCGGCGCAGAGCCAGCAGGCGTCGTCGCTGCGGCTGCCTCTGCGGCGGCGGTCATGGCTTCGTCGGCATCCAGCAGCGCCTCGGAGAGGGCGGAGGCGAGGTCCATCCAGTGCGGCCGAGAGTGAAACACGGGCATCGTGTCGATGACTGCCGTGGCTGGCAGAGCACTGGCAAGGGCGCACGCGGGGAAGCGTGCGGCGTGCCGACTCATGATGTTTCCGAAGTTCGCTTTCCTGCTGAGGCCTTTGCGCACGCAGAAGTTGTTTGTCGTCAGGTGCGGCGGGCCCATCACTTTGTCCCAGTCAACCATTTCGTACTCTCCGATCAACAGCCCCGCGTCCGCTGGTGGAGCGTTTGCCGCGTCAACCATGCGCCACCAAGGACGCCTCCGGAACGCCGCCTCAAAATGCCGGCGCGCGTATGGGCACTCAACACCGAGCACACCGGTGTATGTGGCGGCTGGCAGTTGCCTGCGGATTTCGACACCCGCTGCGATGTACGCCATGTCACGAGCACACCGGAGCTCGTCGCAAGAAGATTGCGTCATGATTATCTCAGTCGTTACGGTGCAGGTGTTGGCAGCTGCTGGTAAACAACGCTCAAGTGGCCACCTGAGCGCGATGGGATGGCCCAATCCAGCGTGGGCGGCATGCACCACGGGCAGCGGAGCCCAGATTGGAAAGGGGCCTAACCAAAAGCTTACACACAGCTGCTTCACCTTGCAACACAAAAGGGATTACGTGAGCAACGATTTCGACAGCAACACCCTTCCATATTCATACGCCATATTCAGGCAAGCTCAAGTGTGGTCTTTTTCCATGCTTACGGCCGCTGATACTTTGCCCAACTTGTGGGAACGCGCAACTAACGAAGTTTAAAGTTCGGCATTCTGCTTGATTCAGGCTAATAACTTCTGATCACGTGGAGCTCATCGGGGCGGCACACACGTGTCGCAGAACGCGCCCTCGGGCCCAGTACACCAGTCCTTTGGAGCATTTTCAGCAGCAGTTGCGGGATCGCCATGCGCTTTCGGCTACAGTATGGCAGAGAGAGCCACGAGGTGGAAGTTCCTGACGAAGATCTGCCCACAGCGTCGCCCGCAATTCTTCGGGACCAGGCGGCCAAGTTTTATCCGCAGGCGCATTTGCCGTCCCTCAAGCTCATTGCTCAGGGGAAGACGCTGGCGAATGACATGGTGCTAGCAGACCTCGTTGCACCGAACCGCGCCGTCGTCACGGTGCTCCTTGTTGCCGCAAAGGTCGATGAGGTCGCGGCATTTGCAGAGGTTGAATCCAAGCGCAAGCTCATTGAGGCCAGGGTGCGGGACGACAGGGAGCTCGAGCCCGTCACTCGGCTCAGCACCGCAAAGTTTGTACACGAGGCATTCTCGAAACACCAGCGTCAGATGGCGCTTGCACGATCCGATGAACGCTTCGGCTTCGGGGAGGTGCGGGCGCTGCCGGGCTTCGCCGATGCCGACGCCGTCGTGGAGCGGCTGCAGCGCATCGCGCTGCATGCGGGCGTGCTTGCAGTGATGAAGGCACACAAGTGGTTCGTGCCGGTGCTGTCGGAAATGTATCCGGACGGCAAAGTAGGAGTGGACCCCGTCTGCGTGCTGGGCCTGAATGTGAATAAGGGCCAGGAGATCAAGCTACGTCTGCGCACGGACGACCTCGCGGGGTTCCGCAAGGCGGACGTAGTGTGGAAGACGGTGTGGCACGAGTTGGCGCACAATGAGATCAGCGAGCACACGGGCGCGTTCTACGATTTCGTCTCCTCGCTGACCCGCGAGGGCGCTGCTGGGGACTGGCGCAGCAGAGGTGGGCACCGCACCGACGGCGACGCTGCGGGTGGGAATGAATGGGGTAGCGACGACCGTTTTGTGCAGCTGGCGGCGCACACCGCGTCATCCCGCGGCGGACCTGCATTTGTCGGAGGCAGCGGTACTGCTGGCGGGGCTCTGGGTGGCGGTGGGCCGGGGGTGCTGCTTGGCATTGACTCTGCCGTCGATCCCGACGTAGCGGCCGCAGTACGCGCAGAGGCAGCGCGCCGAAGGCTTGGCGCCGGCGTGCCTGCAGCTGGCTTTGGTCGCGCTGAGGGGTCGGTGGTGCCTGACAGGCGGCCACGGTCTCCGTCGCCAGCGAGCGCTGCCGCCCTGTCTGCGCCCATGTCGCAGGGGATAGCAGAGGATGACGCTGTAGCGCTGTCTTCACACATGGTTGGCTGTACCTGTGGCGCGCATTCGGCGGCGCAAGGAGCCAGCGCCTCAATCGCCGTTGATCCTGCAGCACCGCACGCTGGGCCGCCCGTTTCCCTCACCAGTACCGCCAGCGCTGCATCTGAGCCTACGGAAAGCTCCGCCATGGGCGCTTCTGACGAATCAGACTCCGTTGCAGGCTCAACTGCCCATCCTGGCTCGTCAACCGGTTCTTCGGCGACCGCAGCTGCCGTCACTCACGTGTCTGACGAACAGAAGGCGTTGTGGCGGCGAGCGATGGAAGAAGCCCTCTCTGAAGCTGTGGCGGAATGCCTTGTGGCAGGCGTGGCCGTTCGGGAGGCCCTTACGACGGTGCTCGGGATCTTAACGCGCGCAGCAGACGCCTTGCAGTCGCTGGCGCAAACGGGTGGCGGCCTTCGGGCCCCAACGGCGGCGACACCGCTGTTGGCTACTGAGGCAAGCAAATACCTGCGACTTAAGCCACACAACGCTGCCTTCAAGGCGCGAACAGGCGGCGGCCTCGCGGTTTTGCACCTGTTGCAAGACGCAGGCTTTGTACCGGACGACGTCACGGGCAGTGGACCCCGCGACGGCTCCGACGCAGGTCTCCACATTCACGCCGCCACCGCAGACGGCGAGGGAATGGAGCGGCTCGTGGTTGCGAGGGAAGTAGTTATGGGTGCCTTGAGCACGCTGTGAAGCTGCATCGTGCTCTTTTGTTTTCGTATTGACTTTCAAGTTGGGTTGAGCATGTGTGCGGAATCGCTGAAACCTTTGCGCATGCCGTCAGTTTTGACCCTCAGCTAGGGCACAGTCTAGTTGATGAGATGTCTACCGGTCGCCGTCAATCTGTGGAACAGTCGCTGGCTCTTAACATACGACATCGCATCTGAATCGTGCACCTGAGCATCGACGTTTGCAGTGGACACGCATACCGGTATGCATGCCTACGCAAAGCTTTCTAATGGACCCGGGGTCGATTGCTGGCAGAGCTCGGTGCGGGGGCACACTCGAGGTTGACCCGAGCAAGGAAAACATGAGATGCGATTCAAAGCGCATCAGATCAAACGCGTCTGTCGAGCGTCTATCTTGACTTTGAGTTGCCGGGAAAGTCAAAAGCCAGTGTGAGAACAAAGCTGCTTGCTGCCATCCCGCGTTATCGACTTGGTGCAGTCTCGTCGGCGCGTTGATAAGGTACTAGTCGCGAAAAAATGCCGCACGCGACGACGGCGCCGCGATAGGAAGTGCCAGCTCAGCGCTGCTGGGAAAATCCATCACGCAGCTGCTGGCACCACCGGAAACCTTGTGTCGGCGGTATCGTCAAGGGCTGCAGGCCGTCAGATTGCGCCACAGCAATGCGCACGCGAGCTGCAAAGACCAGCGGAAGGTATCCGTCTGGGCGTTTCGCGACCCTGGCGGGCTGTGGTGTCGAAACAGAGAAGGCCGCGCTCTTGCCGCTGACTCGACACCGTGGAGCGACAGTGCAGCGCAGCCGGCGGGACCATGTATGCACTCGAGGCGAGGCGGTGGAGCTGCTGCGCCATCGCGACGGGTGCCGCAACGCGGCGAGCAACAGTCAGCGGGCACCCCAGCGGGCACCGCACCGCTCGCCGCGCAAGAGCGCACTGCCCGAACGGTGGACGACGGGTAGGCCGCCGCACCACCCGACTTCGTGCATCCGCAAAGCAACCGCGGCGAGAGGTGCCGGTAGCGAACTGGGCATCTCCGTCCCAAGTGTCGCGTGCATCGGCCACACCGTCAAGCGTGAATGCGCGGGGATTCACCGGTGATACCCGCCGCTCACCCCAAGGTTCCCACTCCTGCAGTGTTCACCAGGCGCCACCGGTTTGCTGAAGCACCACATCCACCACATCCTGGTCCTCCATCTCCAAGCTCTCAGGAGTATCGTCGTCAAGCAACCGCGTGCCATCAAAGGACAATCGCAGCGACGCGGCGTTGGCACCAGTCTTTTGTGCGTACGCCTGCACGGCCAGGTAGTGTTTTCGCCACGGCAATTTTTGAATTTTGACCCCATAAAATGTTGCCAGACCATCACAAGCTGCGATGGTCCTTGCTGAACCCTGAACCATCAACGGCAGCGCCCAAGGGCTTCTCCCTGCCAAGCTTCTATCGTTCCGCGTCGGAGCCGAGACGCACCTCCAAAATGCGCTTAAACTTTGTCGACTTCTTCACCTTGAACACGGTCTCCACGCCAGCAGAGTCCTGCAGCGAAATCCCACAAAAGTCGTCAGCGCGACTGGTTTGCCGACGACCCACATCACTGCCCATCAGGTTGCACGCCGGGCTCGCAACACGTACCTTCACCCGAAGTGTAATGGGCTCCTTCGCAAGGTCGGGCTTGACATCGCCAGCCTCTGCCATCTTGCAGATAGGTCCGCAAAATCCGGGGATAGATTGTGGGGACGCTGGCGCCGAACGGAAGAGAGGCCGGGAAAATGCGTCGACGAAGACCGATGAACCGCCTTCGCACTTGCATCACAAGCTGCCATCCATCGCTCACCCTGTCTTCCGTTGGCGTGTTATCCGAGAAGAAGTGCATCTGGCCGTCCTTGACTGGGCTTCGTTGAGCGTGAATTTGTCACGTTAAGAGATACGTGTTCACAGTTGCTGTGGCGATACGGGTATGGTTTCGCTAGATTAATACACGGAGTTGACGAAACCAACATGCTATTGACTACTCTTCGAAAAATGCGCGTCGAACTGGCCAACGATGGCCACATCGAATCTGTGACATGATGCACGCTGTCGCAGTGCACGTGCTCAGGGCCTCAACCACGCGCTTTGCAACATGCAACGACGTTTACGAGATATGGTGCTGTTGGTGATGGGTGTATTCGCCCAGCTCGCTCACTGCACGTTGAATGACATCATGATCTCCAACCGTCAGCCCAGTCGCTCCGTATTGTCAGACAAAAGCTTGGCCCGGGCTTGGCTGAGATTCTCTGTCGCTGAGCGTGTTGGGTCGGAAACACCGTCTTCTCCTTGCACACAAGTGACGTCCCAAATCGCCGCGGCACCCGGTGAGCAATCACGCCCGGCCCCCGAGCGTCCCCGGTGAAAGGTACTTGTTGATGCAGCCTTTACCTAATCGCGGCGTAGCCACCAAACGGGCGCAGATCAGGAGGACCTGAGAGGGGGCAACTCGCAACGACCTCACTCCAATGTTGCCGGTGCTTTCTGCACTCCGACTGGCTGCGCTTCTCGACGCGTGCCACACGACCGAATCGAGTGGCACGCGCAATCTCCGTCGCCGCGGACGACACATCTCACCCTCATTCGCTCACTCCGTCAGGTACGCCCTCCGCGTCAAACGGTGCAGCAGCCTGAGCTCACGCGCGACACATGCCATTCGCAACCCAGTAGAAGAATCCTTCCACCCCCGCCATTCTGGTTCAGCATGACTTCGATGCTGTCTTCATCCTCGACGCCCTGCTCGGCAAGTGTCTCGTTGGATTCAAGACGCCCTCCGTCAAACATAAGTCGGATGCTCTTCGTGTCGATGCCTTTTTTCGTGGCGTACGCCTGCAGCGTATTCCGCAGTACACGGGATGCGGTGTTTGGTCAACACTGCCAGGCTCCTCAGCACGACATGCCCGGCATCAAACTTCCACCGTTCGGCAGCCCCGAACGACTCGGAGCCAGGCTTGAGGTGAAGTGCCACATGGCTGCCACAGCCTGCTCAGCACGGGCGCACCGCGGGCTCGCGGGAGACTTACCTCCAAAATCCTGCTGACTTTCGTTGTCGGCTTGACCTTGAACATAGTTTCGTCGCCAGTCTGGGTCTGCAAGTCGCTCCTGGGACGCCAACGGTTGTGGGATGGACATCAATTTGAAGGAGCCTGTCGCTTTCGTGGGCTCATATGCTGCGCAACGCGAGGCAAGAACACCCACCCGCAGAGTCACAGTTATAACGCTGATGTCCGGTTTGACGTCAGCCATATCGCAACACCGTGAGTATTTGAGGAGCTGATCGGGACAGCTCCGAAGGCCTCCGAGACTACCAAAGGTAGCACCGCGAGCAGGGGAACGAATTGCCTGGAAAAGAAAGGCAACCGAGCTGACGGCGTTTCCATTCCAAGTTTTTGAGCGACTGGTCACAACTGTGCGGCTGTGTCGGTCGATCAATGACAACAACACAGTGCGGTGGACAGATCACTCGCAGCACATCTGGCTGGATTTCACGCCTACAAGAGCAATTGCGGTCGGAGAAATCCAACGTGTGCAACAAAACATCGCGCGGGGAGCTAATTATGGCAAGGAACCGCCTCTACGCACTGAAGTCGAGCAATGGCGGGGCCCACGATTGGGCCACGGCTGCCTCGCACCCCGTTCCCGCACCCGTACCAGCCGTATCGCATCCAAGACGAGCTTATGCACCATGTATATCGCACGGTGCATGAATCGAAAGTTGCAGTTGTGGAATCCCCCACTGGAACAGTGCGTTAACTGGCAAGCAAAGCCGTCGACGGCAGCTGTTGGGCGCTGCCGGCACTCTACTGCGGTACCTACGAGCGTGAATCCACTTGTATCGTGCAGGGCAAAACGCTCAGTCTAATTTGTAGCGCTCTCCACTGGCTGGATGAGCACAGGCGTGGCCTGCACGACGAGGAGGATTCAGGTGTGTGACTGTCACCGACGCCCGAAAGCGCTGGGTTCGCAAAGCCGACCTGCCCAAGATCACCGATCTTTGTGGCTCGTCTTCTATAACCCGAATTGCTTACCTTCTGCAGAGCCGGAGGTGGCCAGCGATGACTGGCTGGTGGCTTTTGATCGACAACGAGCAAGCCGCGACCGCGCAGCGGAAGAGGCGGCTCAGGCGGCAGTGCGGGCGCTCCTGGCCACCCGCATCAGCGAGGCGCGCGCTTCCGAGCACGGCAGTGGCACTGGCACCGCCGGTGCGGCGAAGGCGGCGAGAAGAAGGCAGCGCGCTGCGGCATCCCGTGCTGAGCGGGAGGGCGCCGCAAAGCGGGCGCGGCCTGCAGCAGCAGCCGCAGCGACGCCGCGCCGGGACGCCTCGCTGCACGCGATGACTGGACGTCCGGGGGCGTTGGGTGGGGCGGATGCAGGCGGAGAGGCGGAGGACGATGACCTGCTCCTTGCCGATGTCGTGGAGGCGCCGGCGGACGACCGCGCCTGCACTGCTGCCGCCGCTGGTGGCGCCGCTGCTGGTGCGGCTGCGGGTGCGGGTGCTGGTCTCGGCGTCGGTGGCGATGGGAGCTGGGCAGGCGGCGGCCTGAGTACGGGGCAGCTGGCCGCCTCCATGCGCGCGGAGAACGCTCGGGAGGCGCAGTCGCAGCGGCGCGCGGACGCCAAGACGGCAGCCGCAGCGTCTGCAGCAGCGGCTGCAGCTGTAGCGGCTGCTCGCGACGCTGCGAGCGCATCGCCACCGGGCGCGTCCCACGCCGCAGACCTTGCGTCGTACGCCGCAGAGCGCGCGCGCGCCGCGGCGGAGCAGGCGCTGGAGGGCTACGCAGCCACGCCGAAGCTGTATTTCGCGTCGCGCACGCACTCGCAGCTCGCGCAGTTTGTGGCGGAGGTGGGTAAGACGAGCCTTGCGGCGCGGCTGCGCGTCGTGGTGCTGGGCAGCCGCAGGACCCTGTGCGTGAACGAGGAGGTGGCGGCGCTGGGGACAGACGCGCGCATCAACGAGCGGTGCAGCGAGCTGCAGGAGCAGCGCTCCGCCGGGGCGGCCACTGCCGCTGCTGCTGCGGCGAGCGTCGTCGGCACTGCTGCTGCAGCCGTTGCAGCTGCTGCCGGAGGCGGCTCGTCCGCCGCGTCTGCCGCTCGCTCTCATGCCGTGTTGCCGCCCGATGGTGCGCCTGCGGCGAAGCGGGCGCGGGCGCTGAGCGATGCATCAGTGCATGCCGGGCACCCTCCAATAGCCCGTGACGCCAGCGGCAGCCCAGGCCATACCTCCAGCTCAGGCCACCCCGCCGCTGGTGTGGGCGGAGAGGCGGCTGCTGCTCCGTGTGCGGCGACGCCCCGGGGCGCCGCCCGCGGCTGCCCCTTCATGGCCGACGGGGCAGCACAGGACGCCTTCAAGTGGCGGCTCCTGGCGCAGCCCGCCGACATCGAGGATGCACTGGTACTAGGAGACGCGCTGGGCACGTGCCCCTACTACGGCTCGCGCAAGGCGCTGCAGTACGCGGACGTGGTGGCGCTGCCGTACTCCCTACTCCTGCAGCAGGCGAGCCGCGATGCACTGGGGCTGGACCTGACGGGTGCCATCGTGGTGGTGGACGAGGCGCACAACCTGGTGGACACCATCAATGCCACGCACAGCTGCACCGCCGGCCTGCCGCAATTGAACGCGCTGCTGCTGGCACTGCGCGCCTACTTCACGCGCTACTGCGCCCGCCTGTCCACGCGCAACCGGGTGCAGCTCTCGCAGCTGATGGACGTGCTCGAGAAGCTTGGGCGCATGCTGACGGCGGCCGCGGCACGGGCCAGCGCTGCAGCGACGGGACTCAGCCCGGGCGAGCCACCCCTCGCGTCGCCGCTTGCACTCGCCGCAGGCGGCGTGTATTCACATGGCGCTACGCCGGCGCTTGGCGGCGCCGCCGCCTCAACGGGCGCTGCCGCCTCTGTGGGCGCTCTGGCCTCCCCTCCGCGCATCTTCAAGCTGGGGGAGCTGCTGCGCAGCGCGCACATCGACCACGTGGACCTGTTCCGCCTGCTGCGCTACGTGGCCGCTGCAGGCCTGATGCGGAAGCTGCGTGGCTTCGTGGAGCGCGGGCTCGCCGACGGGGCGCCCCGCGTCGGTGCCAGCACTAGCGGCAGCGGCGGCGGCGGCGCCGGCGGTGGTGCAGTGATCGCGGGTGCGGCAGTCACGGCCGCGACGGCCGACGTTGTCCCAGGTGCCGGTGCGCCGTTTTCTGCCCCCTCTGCCGCCTCTGCATCTGCCTCTGCCATGGGCCACGGCGCCGCTATTGCCGGGATGTACACCGCCCTCTCCTTCCTGACGGCCCTCGGCAACGCAGACGGGGACTGCCGCATCACCATACACCCGGGCGCGGGGCGCGGGGGAGGCGACGCTGACGGCGCTCGTGGCAGCGGAGGCGGCCCCGCGGGGCCGCACTTCAAGTTCCTGATGCTCAACCCGGCAGTGCACTTCCGGCCCATCGTGGACGCGGCGCGCTCCGTCATCCTCGCGGGCGGCACGATGCAGCCCATCGCGGGCCTCGTGTCGCAGCTGTTCGCGCACGTGCCGCCGGCGCGCCTCACCACCTTCAGCTGCGGCCACGTCATTCCAGCCGACAGCCTGCTGGGCATCGCAGCAGACGCGGGACCGACGGGCGTGCCCCTCAACTTCCGCTTCGACTCGCGCGCGAGCACCGCGCTGCTGGACGAGCTGGGGCGCGTGCTCCTCAACGCTGCGGCGACGGTGCCCGCAGGCATGGTCGTGTTTCTGCCGTCTTACGAGTACGAGAGGCGCATCTGGGAGCACTGGTCGCGTGCACCTGCCGGCGCTGCCGGCGCCACTGCCGGCGCTGCGCCGACTGCTAGCGCCACTGACAGCGCACGCGGGGGATCCAGCGTTCTTGCTGCCGCTGCAGCGCGCTCTGCGTCCCTCCCCGGCGGCGGGACCGGGGGCGCAGGAGCTGCGCATGCGGGCAGCGGCCACTCAGTGAAAGGTACACACGCTCCCCCCACTCCTGACGGTCTGGATGGCTACGGCGAGGCCGACTTCCACCCTGGGAGCGTGCTGGCGCAGCTGGCGCGCCGCAAGCGCCTCTTCCGCGAGCCGCGAAGCGCTGGGGACATGGATACTGTGTTGCGGGCTTACTCCGCCGCTGCCACGAGTACGGTTGCGGCGCCTGGGCTGAGTATTGCGGCAGCAGGCGGTGCAGGTTCTGGCGGTGGCTGCTGCCCCATCCCTGTCGCCACAGCTGGCTGTCGTCCTGCTCTCCATGACGCGGCAAGCACGCAAGCGGGGCATCTCCCCGCACTCACATCGTTGACGCCCCCAGCGTCGCCCGCAACACGGCTCAACACCGCGACCACTGCCGGTACCGCCTACCCTGCACGCGTGGTGGCAGCAGTGGTCCCAGGCACGCCGTCCGCGCCCTTGCAGACGCCGGTCAGCGCCCCGCAGCTCCGGAACGGTGGCAGTGGCGATTGGTGTGCCGCAACTCCGACAGCTGCTGTTGCAGCTGCCGGAAGGCCTTGCTCAGGCACCACAGCTACCGCCCATCTTCCGGCAGTGGCGCTTGCTAGCCCTGCGCCTGCCGTCGCGGCGGGACCAGGGCTCCGCGGCGCCCTCCTCTTCGCGGTGGTGGGCGGCAAGATGTCGGAGGGCATCAACTTCTCAGATGACCTCGCGCGCTGCGTGGCGGTGGTGGGCCTGCCGTTCCCCAACGCGGCTGACCCGGAGCTCAGGGAGCGCATGGCCTACTTGGATGCGCGACAGGCGCAAGCCGCCTGTACGGCGGCTGCAACCTCTCGAGCACGAGCGGCGTCGGCGACGGGCTCGAGTGCCAGTGCCTTCAACGCTGGGCACGGCTCCCAGGTGGCGAGGCCTTCTGCCTCGCCTGGGGGCACCCCATGCGGTGGCGCGACTCTAGCAGGCGGATCGCTCGCGATTGCTGCTGCTGGCATAGCTGTCCAGCCCTCGGAAGTGGCTGGGAACTCCGCCGGATACCGAGGGGGCCTGCCTGCAGGCGCCTTGCGTCGCCCTTCTGGCGTGGATGGTGGAGCTGTTGCAGCCACTGGTAGCGGCGCAGCTGTAGCCCCTGCCCCTGCGGTTGCGCCTTCAGCCACCGCCGGGCGAGAGTATTATGAGAGCCTGTGCATGCGCGCTGTGAACCAGAGTATCGGGCGTGCAATACGTCACGCGAGTGACCACGCGGCGATCCTGCTGCTGGACCAGCGATACTCCACGCCGCGCATTCGCAGCAAGCTGCCCGCGTGGATTGAGCACCGGGTCGTGCACTGCTCCTCCTGGGGCGCCGCCGTTGGGCAGCTCGGTCGCTTTTACCGCCACCAGCGAGAGCTGAAAGCTGCGGTTGACGCTGCCGCACGTGCGCCAGGCGGTGAAACCGTCGCTGCGTCCGCCTCGTGATCCCCTGCAGCTGACACCGACCCTCACGTGATCCCCTGGGTGCGGCACTCGTGGGTGGCCCGAGAGCTCGTTGGATTACGTCTTTTAAGTCCATCTTTCAGACCTGACACCGACCCTCACGTTTGTCGATTCCGGTTTCATGGCTTCACATTCAGGGTGCAGCAATTGCAAGGGTTTGCAACAGTTGAGCACGTGAGCATTCCATCAATATCCGTTCAGACTCCACCATAACTTTCCGACTAGCTGCAGTTTCAACACACCACGTCGATTAATATATTCCACTGCAGGTGCACTGCGTGTGGCACCCGTACTCTCAATTGCGAGCCGGCGACCTCTCACAACATATGAATGTTGATCGTGGCGTGCTACCACTGTACTCTCAAGGTAAGTGTAGCGGTCGTCCACAAGCAAAACGATTCGACTGCAGCTGTCTGATGTCGTTCTTCAAGCTCGAGAGCTCTCGAGAGTTTCACGTACACATGGAAATGACAGGTTGCATACGTCTGCACTGTCTTGGCGCAGAATAAATATTCCGCGATGGAACGCGCAAAATTTTTCCGCATCCGTTGGTCTTTGGAAGCTCGAGCGGCGAGGCTCCATACCGTACACGAGCTGCTTGCACAAGCGGGATGTAACTGCCTAAGTGAACGCCATTCGCGCGTGGAAGCGGTGAGGAGCCAGTTCACTGCAAATACCGGGACGGCCGCCCTCGTGCCGTTCTTGCCAAAGCCAACAGCCAGCCAGAGATGAAAAAACTGTGCACGCGAAGCTGGGAGCCGGACAACCGACAGCGGGAGGCAGAGCAAGGAGCTGCTCTGCTCCGCAGCGACATGTCCGCGCCCGGGTTATGGAAAGGCTAAATCTATGGCAGCTCGCAGCTCTGCCAGTCCGAAGGGCTTCTGGAGACAGCTGCTGAAGCCTGCGTCTTCGTACAGTGCAAGATCTCGCGGCGCGGCGTTGCCGGTGGCCGCTATGATTGGGCCGCTGAAGCCCCAGCTGCGAGCATGGCGGCACGCGTCAGGGCCGTGCACCTCACGCATGACCACATCCATCAGCACACAGTCGAATGGCTGGCCCGCAGCCGCAGCGTCGCGGAGTGCAGCTACCACGCCCGACCCATCGTCAACAGCCACAGCCTCATGGCCAAGGCGCTGCAGAAAGCGCGTGTGCACACGCCGGATCGTTTCCTCGTCGTCCACGACCAGAAAGCGTAGACGCCGGGGTGTGGGGGCAGAGTCAGCGACCCCTTGCACGTCCGGTCGTGCAGTGCGCGTCCCGCGCGACGGCGCCGAGGCTGATACCGCAGTGCTTGTCGGCGGCGTTCGCTCGTTGTGGGCGGCACGGGCCGATGCCGCCGAGGCGGGCGGTGTTGATCGCGTAGGCTGAGGCGGGGATGGAGGTGCAGCGGCGTGGACCGCGCCGTCAGTCGCTACGTTGTGGGCACCGGTGTCCGCCCCAAGGGCGGGGCTGCGGGAATGCGCAAGCACACGGACGCCCCGCTGCGAGATGCAACCTTCCTCCAGGCGACCACTCCTCGGCGCAGGAGGCGAACCAGCACCAGGCTGCAGCTCGCTGTCGGCGGCAGCGTCGGACGGGGCACGCTCCCGGACAATCGCCAGCGCGGGAGCGGTGCCGCTGTCGGATGCAGTCACGTTGCGCAGCTGCAACGGCGGAACGGCTACGCCGTCAGCTGCATTAGGCCCGCGAATCACCGCGCGGCGACGTCCCGACAGTGGTACGGCCGACAGATTCGTCCGTCGCAGCGGCGGCGCTAGTCTCTGCGACGCATCACCAGCAGCTAATGCGCCAGGGGCGTCGGGGGATCTGGTAGGCCCCAACACCGGGTCGGCCGACAAACCGGAGGTGGCACTCGGCGGCAGTGTAGGGAAGCCAAGAACTGGAACATCTGTGCTCCCGGAAATCCTCTGACGGAGTTGGTTCGCGGCAAGCGGCGCCCCAGCAACCGCTTGCCCTGGCGATGAGACCGGCACGGCATGATGAGAAGGCGAGTCGCCTACGAACCTGTCAGCCCATGCGCGCAAGGGCGCGCGGTTCTCCGCCGCACCAGAGACTGGGACCAGCGGGATGCGTACCACGTATGTAGTGCAGAAGACCTTGGCGCGAGTGCTGCGCACAGGTGAGGGGGCTTCTGCACTGCTGACGCTGGGCACAGTCCCCGATGGATCGAGAGCCTCCGAATCAAAGAGCCCAATGCGGCCACCCATAGTCATCGCGAGTTGCAGTGCCACGGGCAGGCCGAGGCCTAACCCTGCCACGATGGTGGAGGCGTCACGAGACTGCAGCCGCGCCAGCAGTGGAATCCCAGCTGTGGCGGGGAAGTGCATGCACGAGCTCGTACGGCCACGCGTTCGCAGAGCTTCACCATCGCTGGAGGCAGCGGGAGTTGGGATGCTTCGTCCATCACCGCGCAGGGGGCTTGATGACGGGTCAACAGAGGAGACATTCGGGGTGTGCGAGGACGCCGAGTTACTGACTGCACCACTTGAGACTGAAGGGCCTGGCACAACGGCATGAGCTCCAGCACCGCTCGGGGGTAAATTGTGTGGTGACGTGCCACTTGCACGATGGAAGCTGCGAAGGGGTGAGGCGAGCGGCTGGGTGCTGTTGAGAAGATCACACGCGCCAAGGCGCTCAAACGGCGAGAAGAGCTCTCCCGTGGTTTTCCCCTGCAAACCCGGACCAACGTTGCGGATCTGAAACTGCAGGAACCTGCGGGCAGGCGCAGGGGGCTGGCAAGCCAAGAAAGTGTCCGGTCTGCTTGCCACCTCGTGTTCTGCGGGCGTTTGCGAGGGCTGAGCCTCTGCTTGAGGGACCGTGGGCGGCGCAGAGGTAAAAGGCACGCCAGCCGGAACGCTCGCGCTGTCCAAGTCGGCATGGTGCAGCCGCGTGTCGGGCGGAATCAGCACGCCCCGGACGAGCTCCGCCTTTCGCGGAGTTGACGAACCCATCTGCCCGGAAGACGACGGGAGGTTGAATCCGGTGTCGGCAGCGGTGTGGTCAAGAATGACGTGGGCATGACCCCAGCCATATTTCACAGCATCAGCGCTATCAAGTCCGCTTGTCAATGCCACGGATACCTCGACAGGGCGGACTGTATGTCCCAGGCGAGCACATTGTCCAGCGGCAGTGATGGCGTTCTCCAGCCCAATCTCCAGGAGGTGAGACAGCATGCGAGAGTCGCAGGTGACCAAGTCGGGAACGTCAGGGGCAAAAGTAATCGATACTGTTGTCCTGGTGGCTGCAGCCTGCGGCTGCATCGCAGCAATGCACTGCGTGACAAGGCGCCGAGTATCTACGGGGCGTTGCTGAGCGCTGTATTGTCCGCTACAAAGTTCGCTGTGGGCGGTGGCCTTCCTCACCAGCCTGGAAATAGTGGCGAGGCCGACACGGAGATCTTGAAGCGCTGACGGGTGGGGCTCTCCCGTGCGAGGGGCCCACTCTCCCGTCCGCCACTGTGGCTGAGCGGCAGTCACGTCAGCCGATGGCTGGTGCCGCAGTTCTTCACACGTGGCCAGCAGCGAATGAAGCGGGGAGCGCAGACGGTGCGAGAGGAAAGAGCTGATCATGTCATGAACGCTGCGTCCGGTGCTGGATAGCAGCGCTGCCTCGCGCGCTGCCAGGAGGCGCTCTTGCAGGGCTTGCTGCTCAGCTGCGCTTTGGCGCAGCGATTGCATGGAGACGAAGGTTGCACGCCGTTGGATGTCCATCCGGA